>Ga0163217_1033343_pt1 | contig 12794 bp, 17 predicted proteins | sample SynspAceP_FD_185933 | JGI IMG/M metagenome (GOLD analysis project Ga0163217, IMG submission 185933) | Saline lake microbial communities from Ace Lake in Antarctica - Synechococcus sp. Ace-P (PacBio error correction) | ecosystem: Environmental > Aquatic > Non-marine Saline and Alkaline > Saline ... | reverse complement strand
CCAGCAGCTCGTCTAAAACTCCTTGGATATCGTTCTTGTCGTCAATACTCTTCGTTATGAAGCATGGCCAAATTACTCATTTACACAGAAGCATCGGACACTCTCACCGCAGTGGAAGCCCACTACAGTTATGCTTTCTACAATTGGAGGCTTCAAAGCAGATGCGGCTTTGATCTGGTCGGCCAGCGACATGGATAAAACGGGTTGCTGATCACCCTCTGTCGCGCCGATGCCGCGCAGCTCTTCCAATTCTCGGCTGGGCCCGCGCGTATGAAAATTGCAGTACATTTTGCAAAGTTCGAAATCCGCGCAGCTTCTATGCGTTTGCGGCCTGTTCATGCCGGTGTTCAATCACCCACAAAATACATGGGAAACCAGCGTTCTTTTTCAAGCGCTTGTTACGCCGCAATCACACTGTTCAACCACGAAATCGCCGATAGTTCGGAGAGACATCTTAGCGATTTCGCGGATATCGGCATCGTCTTCTACGTGAATTGCAATTGATCATACGGTACACTTATCAACATTTCTAGTCTTTTCATTAATCTTTATTCCGGCCCAGCAATGCGCGTTTTTTTACAGGTTAAAGTGGAGGTGGGAAAGTTGTTCCCTCGCCCTTCTTTTACTCACAAAATTTTGATCGTTACACCCCCAAACCTTCAACAATTGCTTTACAGATACTTAGCCCAGACCTGTGCCACCCTTTGCCCGCACGATTCAGAGTTTTGCCATGTCTGCGAAACGCTGGAAAATCTTGTGCTTGCGTTCTTCGGTGGCAATTGCCCATACCTTCGTCGCGCACAGATACACTTACGACTTCGTCCATTTTGTTTATACCGCCTCTACTTTCAAACCCGAAAGTTTTCGTGGGTTATGACGCGGGAAGTTGTCTGGACCTTGTCGCGGAAACTTTCGTCCATTCCTTTAGCGGGATGGTTTTCACGCATGAATGCAAGGATGGCGTCGGCGAACTGCTTTGACTTGGTAGTTAGCGATTGTGCGGTAACGTATTGATGCAAGACGCCCCAAAAGCGTCAATTTGGATTGCAGATTGAGGGCAGTTAAGGCGGCAGCTGGGATCAGATGGATACGGCAAAGCTGCCCTGGCGAGAAGGCTCTGACATCGGGGCCTTGTGGTAGGCCGCGTTGTTCCCAGATGATTGATGGAATGCGCTTGTCAGGGTGCGCGCTTCGGATCTTGGTCAGGAAAGCTTGTTCTGCACTGACCCCATCAACGTTTGTGGGCTCGACAAAGGGGCATCGAAGGTTTCGAGGTTTACAGCCCATGAATGTATCACACCGACGCGCCCTGCCGTGCTGAGAACCGCTGGATTTGAATCCGACCTTCACCCAGCCAAACGCAGGCTTGTCTGGTTATTTCCGATGCACCGCATCGGCGAAGTAGACGGCTTCATCTGGCTTGGCAACTCACGCAATCAGGCGTTCGTAAAATTTGCGATTGAAAGCGGCCTGTTTTTCCCGCTTGATGCCACGCGTGGCAGGGGGGGCTTGGGCTTGCGGTTACTCAAAGCCAGTCGGGCAGAAGTTTGATGCAGCCAGGAATGGGAGTAGTTCAGACCGCACTCAGCTGCGACATGGGCCCTGATCTCGGACAGTGACGACAGGAAGCGCGCTTCCAGCCAGGCGCACAACGCAACCCCTGTGCCGCGTCATACGGGACTGACCGCCTTTCCAGCCGTCCGAAAGCAAGGGCATCCCCAACATCTTGCAGAAGGTTTTATGCCCAGCCCGAATGGTATCGTCGTCCAATACAGGAAAATTCCGAAATCTCTTGCAGGATTTGCCGTCCGTCGAGCAGGCAGCGATCGCATTTGCCCGGCGGCAATGCCGTGGTCCTCGCGGCTGGCGACGCACGCAAGCCTCAAGCTCGGAGGCGGTGCTTGCTGAGCGAAAAGAAAGCGGGGCGGATCAAGGCTTAGCTGAAACGTTCAAACCCAGCCGTCAAGCCAATCAAAAATCGGATTCCGCCAGGACTCGGAGTATAACAGAAATTTCGACGACGCCGCCGGGTTTGGAAACTTCCGCGGCATTCGACATAAGATGGGTTAAAAACTTGAATGATACGGTTGGCTGTCGGTTTCGATAAACGTTCGAAGTATCGACGCCGTGGGCACTTGATTTGCCCAAAACCGAACCGCTGATGCGCCATCCCGTTTGGGACCGCAGCAGTTTCTGCTATCAACTCTGACCAGATCTTGCAGTTTCCATCTCGAAAATCCAAACGTTCCCGACGAAAATCTTTTTCGATGTCCAGAATATCGTTGATTAATCAGCACCAAATACGGTTCGCGTTGCGATGCGCGATCTCCGTAGCCCTTCGGCCTTTGGCGGCAGCTCCCCCGCGGCCTTCGACAACAAATAACCCCATTGACCCCTTGATAGAGTCGCGGCGACCGGCAGCTCGTGCTGACCATCGAAATGAAATCCGCCTTGAAAGCTGGTTCTTGTCAAGACGTTTCGGTGATGTTCGTGCAAAACATGATCAAACAAGCGACCATCGGCGGTCCCCTGTTCACCATTTTGATCGACCCGTTCGAATTCTTAGACGCAATCTGGGCGCTAAAAGTGGTAAACGTCTCGCCCGTGTCCATTATTCCGCAAACACGCCTCAAGCACGCCTCGCCCACCCGTTTGTCCGCGACATAATCGCGTACAAGTCAGCCATTGTCAGGCGTTTCACCATCCGAACCCGCGCCTTCGCCGCGAGGTTCAGTATACCGCAGTTCCAAATCCTGGTTCAGACCACAATCCAGGATGTCATCGCGTAGCTAGTTGCAATGTCATGGCCGTATTCACGTCGGGCCGATCAGCTTGGTGGTTGCCGTAATATCCGTGGCGCGCCGAAATCGGACCCCGATCCAATTGCCAGCGGCGTCCCGCAACGCGTTTACAGTCGTCTGGGTCACACAGCTAGAGCAATCACGGTGGCCCAATGTGGTCTGGCTTTGCCAGCCTTTGCCTTGAGCTTAAAAATTCGCGGATTTCAGTTGGTGCTGGTGATGTGGTTGGTCGGCGGGCAAATACAGCATCTTGACAAACTGGTTGGCCGATCAGTTTCGTCGCGCCGTATACCCTGTCGCCTGAAGCAGCAGGTCATTCCCATCTACCAGCAGGTGTATCGGTACGACGACATTCACCATCCGTGTGCATCTTCAAGACACTTGAGCTGTTGCCAACAAGGCTGGTCATCTATCGTGGCCGCGGCGGCGTAGATCGAAAAATTGAATGCATCAGGGAACAAGCCGGCAAGTGCAATCGCGCGATTGATGGGAAACAGTCTGGAGGCCCCCCCCACAGAGCGCCGCGCTTGAGAGTGTACCACCCTCGGCCAAAAGCCGACCCGCGGACGAAACCAGTTCGCGATGGCGGCTCTTTCTTTTCGTTCCAAGACATACGCCGTCCTTATCACAAAAAGAAGGCACCATCCCAAATTTCAGCACCCCTTATCCCTTGCGCCCCTATAGACAAAAGCATTCTAGTCATTTTTTAAGGCGACTTTAAGCAAATTAAACAACAAACCTGAGATAGATCAGCTCGGGCCTTATGTTCGACCCGACAATGCTGTTGATAATATGAGATAGCTCAGCCTTGCGATTTTTACAAGATGAGACGTGCCCAACCCGGCTATCCTTGTCGCGGCCCCATCCGATGTCAGTCCGACCACCCGCCGCTTTGGGGCTGAAACCTTGCTATGTCGTCCAGAAACCGCACTTGCATCCCCCATTCCGGCACAGTCCAATCCAGAATGATAACGTCCAACGGCCCGTATTTACGCGCGGCAGGGACCTCGTTTCAGGCGCGTTACATTCTGGGACGTCGGCAAAGGGCTTCACCCCTCCGCGAAACCTCTGCAAAACTCTTCATCATCCTCAAGGTGGCCAACAGCCTCAGGTTTGCGCTCCGTGGCCGTGAACGGCCTCGAGCTGCGGCGGGTGAACCGGCCCCTGGCACGTCGGCAGGACCACTGCTCAACGGGCACGTGGAACCAGAAGAAGTTCGTCCGCTCGCGGGCTTGCTTTTCGAAACCCGATATTCCCGCCCTGACCGCCATACGATCTGCCGGTGATGTTTCAGCCCAAGGCCGAGGCCGCCCTTTGCACGTGTTGTCTGATCCATCGCTGCGAAAAAGCCTGGGAAAAGATGCGGATTTCTTGAAATCTCGGCACGCCGGGGCAAAGTTTTCTGCCACATAGACGATCGCCATTTCGCCAATCAGATTCCGGCCTTTTGATGGTAACAGCTGTGCCTTCGCTTGGAATATTACAGGCATTGGAAAATCAGCGTTCGCCAGGACCTGCCATCATCCGCGACCAATCGCCGTCACATGGATGGCGTCTCGGCAGATCCAATCTGAGGGCTGGTCCCGTTGCGTTTACCGCAAAAGGCATCATTCTCGTGGACAGCCGGCCATCAATCACCTCGTTGAGGCTCATATGGTCGGAGGGTCCGAAATCGATCTTTGGCCGATTGAGATTTTTTCGAGGTCCGGATGTCGTTCACGATGGGTGGTCAGTCGGTTTCCGCATTGTTCCGCGGCGATCTCGATCAGAGCAGGGGCGGGATTCTTGCGGGCAGCGCGTCCCGCGGGCCGAACATTTCAATGACCCAAGCGCACTTTGATTCGACGTTCAATGGCGTTGCGCCAATTTCATGGCTAACGGTTAGAGACAAACTCGCTTTATCTCGTCGATCCTTTTTTGATCGGTGATGCGTGGACCTGCTGCGATAAGACAAAAGCGTCTTTCATTCTTGTCATAGGCCAGGGATGTTTTGAACAACCCCCATCGTCGCCCACCGTCTCTGTGAGGGGATAGGATGTTCGCCCCTATAAACTTCGTTTGGGACCCGCTTTTCGGTAAACTGGGTGACCGAATCTCCCCGCATATCTTTACGTCTTTTTTAGGGAATGACCTGACCACAGGGTAAAGCTGTTCGGTCATCTCCTTTGGAATTAGCCCGTAAGCTCGCAATTAGCATTGTTCACACTGGTAAAAACTTGGCGTCGCTGTTCAGCGTTTGCCAGCACGGGGCCGCATTCAGCAACGGTGCGGAACCGCCTTTTCACTTGCCTCAAGCCGGCGTTTCGAGCGTGGCGGCAGGGCGGTTATGGTCGCTTTTGCGTGGCCGACCATCCGTGTTTCGCCGTGCCATCGGCCGCGCGATTCCACGACCACAGCGCTTCGGACCGCATCCACGCCAGCTGTTCGCCCAAACTGCATCCGAAATTTCTGTTTGAGCGAATCTTTTCGCCTTGCCGGTTATGCAGTTTTTTATCTGCCTTCAAGCAGCCGGGCAAATCGTCGGGGTGGAATACGGTTCAGGAAGGCCTCTTGGTATCCTCGACCTCGGGGGCCACTTGCGTAATCTTTCGCCAAGTCGGCGAGACAACCGATTTTCCATCTCGAGGGAATTCAAAGACACCATCTCTGACCCTGCCAACGCAAGATCGAGCGTTCCTTGATCACGGCCAGTTCCCCGACGGGCCCCCACTCGGCGGTTGACGTTTCGGCCACAATAGCCCGTGAACCCTTTGAACGCCATTCAAGCGTGACCCAGTCGTTTGTGGTGCACATTCAAAGATTACAGCTCGGCCCCCCGTCCGCGGTTCGTGCCCGTCGCGTTATAACCGACGTCATCGTGAATCCCTTGGCAGGTGGGTTTGACAAAGTCAGAAAGGGCGCCCACCCCATTCCATCCTCAACCTCGTTTGAAAACCTCAAAGCGCGGCATTTGGTTGGCAAATAGAACCTGCCGCCGGTTGAATCCAGAATAACCAAAAATGCCCACGACGCTGTTTTCAATTTGATCGACCGGTTTTCCTCCTTCGCGGGCGCTGATTTGCTGTTCGCGCGCAGCTCCGCCGATCTCGGCCAAAGACAACTCCGCGCTGACGGATGGCCACGCCAGCACAATCATAACTATTGCCGTCAAACGCATCCCCGCGACAGCCGCCCAAAAGTGGGGTACCACCGGGAAAGAGCGCTTCGAACATGCGGGTCGTGCTTTTCAAATTTGCACCGTCCAGGTTCGGCCCAAAAATTCGAAGGCTGGATAGGTGGGTACCATATTTGCCGGCCGTGATGATCGTGAATCCTTGACTGGCATAAATTCAGCGCCTCAGGATCGGTCGTGTTCGCCGTCATATCGTTTGGAAATCATAAACGTTGTTCTGGATTCGCGCGTTCAGGTCTGCAGCAGGTTTCCGGCCAAACAAAAGGGCGGCATATACCCAACGCGAAACTCCCCGTCGCGCGGTACCCGAAGCTATAAAACAGGCGGGCGCAGCAACAAGAACCCCGGCTCCTTTCATCGCTCCGTGTACCAGCAGAGATTACGCGGCGGTCAGCTTGTGTGCGTGTTTTCGTTTCACCGCGCCCGATTCCGCCTCGCGTTCGCCCCTTTTCAAAGGCTGATATCAGCCCCACCGCTTCCTTGTTGCGCAGAACCGGGCGCAATGTATTTGATCACATATTTCTTGGGTCTGTTGATTTGGTTTCAGCCGACTTCAAACCCCGGCGAAACCCGTTGGCCCCATGGCATCTGGGCTACAACGCTTTCGTCCACCCTCGGCGACAGGTTCGATTGAATTTCCGATTCCCGTTGATTCCGCGGCAGGTTAAATTGTCGATATCGACACTTTCGACGAAGGTTCGAAATCGTTCAGAACTCGATGTTCTTCGGATGCCTGCTTTCATCCCGCGCACCGTTCAGGCTTTGCAGGTAGATATTCATCCGGTGTCTAGCCGCCTGTAGCCCCATCTTCGGTGGGATGCGTGCGAATTCAGCCTTGGCCGCGGCGCGGTTCATCCGCGCGCCTTCAGCGTAGACCCGAGGTCACGGATAGGCATACGACGACCAAAAATCAAATCTAAGCGCTGAACAAAAACTACTCTCTCACATTTCGCAAAACTGAAAAACAGCGGCCTAATTTTGATTTACAAAGCCAACCGCTGATTATGTTACACGGCATCCTTGCTTATAAGTAGCAACTGGTTTTCCCTTGCCAACGTTTAAATTGTTACTTGCCCACAGGATTAAGCCAGAAGAAACCTCAAATAGAATCTAAACGCAACCCAACTAGGGTTGTGCATCATAAAGTGCACAATCATAGAACGGAAGTCTTGACGTTAGTTAGCGTCGGTCCGGTCACCAACCTGACCCGCCGATACGGCTCAAGAAACCGTGGGCGTTATTTTACCGATAACGCCGATTCTTGCGTTAACACCCGCGGCCCTCGCCCGCGCCCAGATGTCGGGCCGATGATTTCGCACCCGCCACCTCTGCCGGCGCCCGGTCGGACGCCGTCGGTATCGCACGCCAACCCCCAGATGCCCGCCGCCTCGTTCAGGGCCAAGCATCAAGCGCCAAGGGCGTATCCGCATTCGGTCGCCAAACGCCATTCACCGCGCCCGCGTGGACGGCGTCAACTCTCGCCCGACAGGGATTGAGGAGCGGTTGCATCGCCGGGGCGTAGGACGCGGCCTGTTCTTGCAGGGCCAAGGCGGCATTGGGCGCGGGCGACCTCGCGGGCCTCGCCCTCCAGATCGTTTGCCCAGACGGGATCACTGCGATACCCCTCTGCCTCGGCCAAAAGCCTGCGCCGCATCAAGTGACTTGCCTTGGGGGCTGCATTAAATTCCGGTTCATTCACACGCGATTAACTGCGGATCACGGGCGCACACCTGCGACACCCCGCGGCCAACGCCCCGCGTGACCGAGGCCGAACCGCCACGCCCCACTGCGTTCAAAATGTGCCTGCGCGTCGTGCGGATGTGGTGGCATCGCACCCACCCGTCGGCGCCGGACCCGATTCATCGCCATATCAATTCCCCCGGCACATTGCCACGAGATCATCAACGATGCATCCACCGCCGGATAAGGCCGCCGCCGCCAAGCTGCCCGCCTTTGACCTGCGACAGATGCCTTGGCGCACACATTCATCTGGGAAATCGGCGCACCAGACGGCCAGTAAAATTCCGCGTTTACCGCCTTTGCTTTTCGGCCAGTGTAATATTTTCCCCCAAGGGCGCGGTTCAGCAGTGCCGACGCCCCGCTCCGAGATCAGCGCCCAGCACAAAGGTCGCCCTCCCCCAAGCCCTTCAACAGCTCCAGCCATACGCGCGGTCGCCCGGCCTGTCCGGCTGCATTCGGGCCACGGCTGTGCGCGGCTCCGACAATCTCGATCCCCTGACAGGGGCGCGTATATCCATAGCGGTGTGATCACAAACCGTTCACAAGGACCCCACGCCGCCCGGACGCCTCTGCCATGCCGCGCCGCTTGCCTTGCCGCGCGATCACCACGACGCGGCCCGCCGGTTTGGGCGGCAGGATGCGCTGCCCAAGCGATTGCATTCGGGTCCGCCACCGCACCGCCCGGATCGGAAAAACAATCGGCGCAATGTTCGTCTGCGGGTGTTCGTGCATCGCTATCCCTGTCCTCGCATTCAAAAAAGCCGCCCGAAGGGACGGGCCTGTTTTACCACTCACGCGGTCTGATCGAACAGACGTTTGCGGGCGCGGCGTATTCTGTGCCAGACGCATCTTACCACCTTCAAGCGGCGGGGCGCACCTCTTTGACTGCGGCCAAATCCCCTGCCCGGGCCCCCCCAAATCTCTTTCCAGCTTTTTTGGGCTTTTTCGCGACGGGCCCCAAAAAGTTCATGTTCGTACGGGTCGGACGTTTCAGGTTGTTTCGGGTCCATTCCCCTGGCGCCTCGATAGAGGACTTTCAAGTAGTTGCCCCAAAACGCCGTGTGAACAAATCGGAATAAACAATATCCGACGCACCGAGTCCGCGATCATTCTGTTTTATTTAAGCGATCGTCAGCAAATTGGCTTCTTGCGTTTGGCGATTAAAACGCCGACCCGGCATAGGGCCGCCATTCCGGCACCCATAGCTGCGCCGCCAGAAATGCTGTCGCCTTTGGCAATCGCACGGACAAGAATACCGGCCCGTTAAAACCATTTTCGCGGATTTCCTGAATTCACGCCAGCGGTGGGACAACGCCCCGGCGTGGCCCCCTGCCCCAGCCGCCACAGCAATTCAGACCATCGGCCCCCTTTTTCATCGCCTTATGTGCAAAGCGGTTGTTGATGATGTCATTGCAAGGGACCACACCCCCGCACCATGCGCCGCGGTCGTTCAGCCATTCCTGCTTCGCCCAAGGGACGTGACCCAGCGGCACCTCGTGCCTTGACGCAAATCTCACGGTCGCGCTCGAGGACGGGTGTTGGATTGTTGCACGATCTGGTTCACCGCATAGGGGGCGGCGGGGTGTCGGGGTTGGCTGGTTATAACGGTCCAGCTCTTCTTGAGCGCTCAGCCAGCCGGTCCAGCTCAATCGGCTCCCCTTCTGCTTTTCGCGTGCATTCAGCGCAAGAAACTGCCCACGATACCGGCCTTGCCAACTGTGCAATCACCAGATTCAGGGTTCGAGATAATGAAACAGCGGCTTTGCCAAATCAGCTGGGATACGCCAAATGTCGAAAAGGGCGGGTAGCGTCTTTTAATTCCTTCCGGGACGTATTATTTTCCTTGCAAATTGTCAGGATTGTGCGGGCCTTGGAAATTGACGGGACGTTACGTCCCTCATCTCCTTTCTTATGGGTTTGCGGACTATAGCGGCCTCGATGATCGTGGACGTTGGCAATGCCGCCGCCTTCGCACATTTGGTCTGCAAACCGTATTTTCTTGCCGCGCGCATGCAGGCTGTTTGCAACCAGCGTCGTCATCCAAGCGCGCCCGGTTGCGCCCAACGGATCCCAAGCGCAATCGCGCCGCCGTTTTACATTCAGCTTGGCCGGCATCGGCACCTGTTGTGTTTCGCCCATGCCATCGGGATTTTGGCGCAAAGGCTTCGTTGACCTCGAACCAAATCAATATCGTCGATCTTCATCCTGCCCCGTTCCAACGCGCGTCGGTGGGCAGGCAAAAGGTTTTCCTCAAGCATGATCACAGGGTCGCCCGCCGTCCCGGTCAGGGTTAAACACGATCGGCGCCTTTGGGGGTCAGTTTGTATTTCTTCCAGCGCCCGCCTCGGACACGACCAGCACCCCCGCGCGCCGTCACAAATCTGCGATGCATTCGCGGCAGAGATCATCCCGTCAGGTCCAACAGGCTTCACGCAGAGATAAACGACGCAGCGAGGCATTCCATCGCGGATACCTTCGTTCACGGGTGTGCATCCCGCCGTCGATTGGCCAGCGGAATGATCTCGGCGTCAAAGGCCCCGCCATCTCGCGCCGCCGTTGCACGGCGGTGGCTTTCCAGCGCATAGGCGTCCAGCTCGGGCGGGTAAAGCCATGCTTTTGCGCGACATCTCCCGCTTCATTTGAACTGGCTTTGAAAATTCCTTGGTGGCCGAAAAACGCGCTTCCGATCCAGGTCGCTAACGGTTCCTCGCCAATCCCGCCTTGGCATATAGCGACACGTTCGATTTCCCATTGGGGCCACCCGCGTCATGCTTTCGACGCCATTAGCGGACAACCAACATTCACTTGGGCGTGGCCCCGACATCACGCGCCTGCCGCGAATTGCACCGCTTTGTTTGCGAGCTGCCGCATTTGCCGGATCGATTGGTCACGGCAGGCACGGATTGCGGGCAGGGATCGACGCCAGCACCACAGTTGCGCCGAAAGCAAAAGGATTGCTCTCCGCCCTGACTGACGCAGCCGACGATCACGCATCAATGACCGCGCCGTCCAATCCCCGCGCCGCGCGACCACGCGCGTTTCAATACCTCGGCCCAGATTGCAGGGTGCCAGTCGCGCCATGCGCGCCGCCACGGGCGCCTCCCTCCCTGCGGTGCGGGCTGTTCTCTACGATATAGGCATGTTTTGCCATTGTGCTTTCCTCCCTAAGTGTCTCATATTTCGGAAGCCATCAGGATTGCGCCATCCAAGAGCGGATCGTTTTCACCGTTTCAACCATCGGGTTAATCGATTGATTCGCCCCGGACCATTTTTGGCTATTCGGACGGGTCGGCCCAAGCGGCTGGGAAATGGGCAACCTGCGCCGCGCGAGCGAATTTCCTGCGCCTCTTGCGGCAGACTGGCCAAGAAGCGGAAGTTCAGAAACAGCCCCCGGCGCAATTCGTCATCCACGCGATGCCATACGTGCCACGCGGGCAAACGGCAAAGTCATTCCGGACAATCCCGCCCTTGGACGCGGCGTAGGCCGCCTTGGCCGAGTCGCCCGTGAAGGGCCGCGACCGACCCGGTGTGATAATGACGCACGCTCTTCGCCGATTGGGGTCCCCTTGTGCAAAGCTGGCTGCGAATTTTCGACAGGCACGTTGATGACCCCCAACAGGTTCCACATTCACCACGTTTTGCCAAGCTTCGCCAAGGGCAGCGCCGCGCCATCCCGGTCACCACTTTTTCGGGGCGGCCGATGCCTGCACAGTTTCACTAGAATACGCGCCTTGCCGTGCAGCCCTTTCGGCCTCGGCAATCGCCGCCCTCGACCGGCGGCTTTTCGTCGGTCACTATCAACACGCAGGAATTTGCCATCAAATGCGGCGGCTTTTTCTTTCGCCCAATTCGGGCGTTTCAATATCAAAGATGGTTACCTTGCCCCGGCTTGTGCCAGAAATTTCAAGGCCGTTGGCCCGGCCCAATCCTGATCACCGCCTTTTGACGATTGGCCGCTTGCCGTTCAATTGCCATGATATGCTCCCCCATTTGCGGCGTAATGTCGCCCGCGTCTTGGCAGATTACAATTGGTAAAGCGTTGGTGGCAATTGGTCAGGCAAATTCTGGCAGCCTGTTTTCAGGCGATGATCACGACGTTCGGAGACATCACTATCGCCGCTTGCAGTGCAGCCAGCACGCGGGTGGGTCAGGTTGGGCTGGGACATAGGCGCCGTGAAAAAACGGCTTGGGGCTTGAAGCGTCACGCGGCCCCCCTGCCCGATTCCTGCCGCGTGAGGTTATGCAGGCCCAACTCATAAACACCCGCTGTTCTTCGGCATGGAGCACGGCCGTTGCCAGCGGCCCATTTCGCTCCCGCCCTCAACGGTGGTGTCGGCGCGGGTGCCGCGTACCGGCAAAAATGGCACAACCGGCGCGTAAGGTTCGGGTTTGCCCCTTGCATTCCGTTAGATCAAAAGTCGGGGCCAACATGCGGCCACTGCGGCACCGGCGTCATTTTCAAGGATCGCATTTCAAAGGTCGAGCCCGTACCCGTCACACCCCGTCCGCGCCGCGGGGGCCCTGTTTCGTTTGACCCACAAGCCAGCCAACAAACCGCGCAGCCTTTGCCATCTCGGCGTTTTGACGGTGCGTTTCGTCTACCGACCACAAGCTGGGCAATCTCGCGGCTGAACCGACGGCCAGTTCCGTTGCGGGGGCCAGTTGTAGCGCGGTTCTCTCTCCGTTCACTAAGTTGTAATTTTTGAAGCGCGAGCACCAAAAAACGGTGATCCGTGTTACCCACCCGCAAGGGCATAAGGGGCCCCCAAGGCAAGTTGATAAACAATTTAATTACTTGGGCCGCGCGGGGCGCGTTCAACGCCCCCAACGGGGTTTGGTTTGAAAGGGGCATAGGGCTGCTCCGGAATCTTGGGCAACGGACGTGGGGAAAATGTTTTTTTTTTGGGGGCAGGGGGGGGGGGGGGCCCTCCCAGTTTTTTTTTTTCCCGGTGGAAATCCCCCCCCCCCCTTTCTTTTTTTTTTTTTGTTGGAATTCCTTTTCCCCGGGGGCGTAAAAGGGGGGGACAACGGTCCTTTTTCCGCCTTCTTTCCCCTGGATTTGCCGTCCGGAAACCATCTTT
>Ga0163217_1028430_pt1 | contig 12794 bp, 7 predicted proteins | sample SynspAceP_FD_185933 | JGI IMG/M metagenome (GOLD analysis project Ga0163217, IMG submission 185933) | Saline lake microbial communities from Ace Lake in Antarctica - Synechococcus sp. Ace-P (PacBio error correction) | ecosystem: Environmental > Aquatic > Non-marine Saline and Alkaline > Saline ... | reverse complement strand
TGGCCAAAATCATAATTTCCTTTCCCACGTCATTACCGATAGGTCCTCCCGAGGATCTGGGTTCTGTGTATCCAGTTCATAGCTTCTTTTAAAATTGTAGAAAAACAGGCATCCTTTCAAAAAAGATTAAAAATATTAACTCAAAGACCCAGAGAACACTCCTTTAATTCTTGTAATATTCTCACCTGAGAGATGCAAACAACCTGATTGTAATCTATCAATGGTAATTCCAGCACCAACATTGGTTCGTCATACAAATATTGCCTTTTGATTCTTAGCAATTCTTCCCTGAGCAAACTGATAATAAATCGAAAACGCAAGGATTCGCAATCTTATGGACGACAACCAAATCAAAACCCATTGTCCACAAAATCAAAAATACGAAGCTACGAAGTCCTCGTTGCCGTTATTGTCCTACCGCAATAAGGTTCTCTAAATGATTTCCTTTGCAAATTGGAAATATCGTTTTAAATTAATAAGGGCACTGCCTTTGGTTTTTCATGGAAGTTCTTCCAGTTTTAGAAGATCCATTTATTCAACAAAAACCTTCTTAGAATTCGGCAACCGCCAAAAAACGTTGAGGTTAATCCCTTTTCTTTTTCGATAGTCTTGTTAGACTTAAGCACTTGATCAATGAGGGTACCACCTAACACTTTTCCTGGCCAAATATGCCAAATTTACTTTTTACTTATGCCAAAAAATTGACCATGACCACGTTAAGCGCTGGGCAGATCGATTTCTTAACCACGTAAATTAATTCTTGCCCCGAAATTATGTAAACAACAATGAACTACGCTGATTCTTAATAAGGGCATATAAAAGGCTATGAAAAGTGCTCAAATCCTGACCTACAATAGAAATAAACGGAGACCTGATCAACCACGTTTAATATTATGATATCTGTACGCTGTAAAAATCCGGTTTGAAATTCCTCTTCCAAAAGAAGTTTTGGCCAAGTTGGCATATTTAGCGTTCCACCACTAAACCAAACCCTTTCAGAGGATCCCTGAGAAATAATACTTACCACTAATCTAATATTGCCCATGTTCTAAAATACCGGGCATCTACCCCAACCTTGCCCAATAGGACCTCGGCCTTTCCCAAATGTAATCAAGGCCCATATTCTCTATTACGGACCCAATGACTTTATACCTTCCTTACTGTCTTGGCCACTGTTATTAAAGTACCTTCCATTAATCGTTGTTAAAAGGTATTTAGGGATCCGAAAGTTGGGAATATTTCTTTTCTATTAATTGGAATAATTGTCTTCCATTGCAGGATGTTTGGTGCCAAAATCGCCAATTCTTGGCTTCACTGTAGGAAAGTTCTGAAAATTCTTTTGCCTCTGCCACCAAATCTGGATAGCCTGTAAAGAATGCCGTCTACATGAGTATAGTCTGCAGCTCCTCTGCATTTAAGTAATTGGCCATAAAGCGGCGAGTAATTACTTCATTTCTACCCAATGTAGTTGTTTCGTTAAGTCATTGAGGCAAATGAAACCAGTAGTCACCATTACGGCATCAAGTTTCCAATTTACCGAAACTCCTTTTGACCATTTTCTTTGGACAAAGTCTCCAAGAACTTTGCCATCACCAAAACATTGGAATCTGTTTTAATAAGCTGTCTGGAGTCCATAAATTGGGCATTGACCCCTTTCCCTATAAGTAATTTTGTTACCAATTTTGCGCGAGGAGCAATTCTCCAGTATGCCAAACCTGATCCTTTATTTAGGACATAATCCGCTAACAGAGCTTACCCCTTCAAACAATTTACCAACCCTTAAATTCCTCTGAGAGATGACATTGCCATAGGGATTTGCTGTGATGATTTTCTTCAAGATAGCTCAAAATCCTCTGCATTTAATCCCAACCCCTTGGCGCCTTGTTCAACATGGCTTCCAAATCATCAGTAGCCTTATTCCTAGCGGAGACCACTACCGCTATAATTTTTTTTTCACCATTCGCCACCTTATCGGTAACAATCGCAAACACTTATCCATCCTTCTCCATTAGCCAAAGACTCCGCCGAACTTTAGCACTTCACCTGTTTTAGCCTGCGTTCGTCGAAAAAGCCCTTTAAACAAACTCCTCCATTGATTGAACTCGATCAAAAGGCATCGTGGCCGTGAAGGGAATGAAATTTTCACCATAGGTTACATTACTATTGGGCTTGGCCCAATTTTTTAAAGGTTTTATCCTTATTTTCTTGGGCCGTAAAAAAAAAGATCTGAATCTACTCCAATGATATGGATATTGGTATCGCTATTTGAAGATTAATAAAGGCTTCCTCCCCTTCCCTATTGAATATCAATGGTCTTTAACAATTGTATCATTAATTTATAGGCAGACAATGAAAACGGCTCTTGTAGCTTCCTATACCATGGTGTGTAAACCAACTCTTCCACATTGAAGACTTTTAACTCCTCATGGGTACTCTTTTAAAGCGTCATAAAAGATTCAGTGTCCTATAACACAAGCATGCATGCATACGCGATCATGCACGCGTTGGTGGAATTCACTAAAAAACTCTTCCTGTATTTTGCAATTGCCAATTAGCCAGTCCGTAAGACTTCCTAATCGGGACGCTTTACTGGAATAAGATGTTCCGTTAAATTGAGATCTAAGCTGCCATCTCCCAAGCTATACCCCCCCTAAAGAACCGGCCTATCAGGCATAAAAGGGCTTACTTGTTTTTAAGCCTCCAATCCCAAAAGAAAAATTTTGGCAATTCCTTCCTACAAAATCCTTATAATTTTTCTTATAAACCAAATCCCATCATACCCATTTCCCTGGAATATTAAGAAAGATAGTGTATTTCTTAGTATTCTATACATTTACCATCCCCCGACCAATGTCGTATCCACCAACCATTTCTCCAGCCACATCAAGAGTTACCTGTTAGGCTGTTTACCAGTATAATTGGTGCGGAATGCAAGGAAGGCCAAAGACTTTCGTAAGGACAAGTTAATGTTCCAATGTTTTGCCGCTATAGTTAATGTATTTGTTTATTAATATGATGTAGCATAAAGTTATTTGTACAAATAATATTCCTGAAGAACACTGCATTGCTTTTTAAAATGATATGGGAAGTGCCCTTGAGAATTAAATTCTGCACTCCCCATATTACTTAAATCAATGACCATAAAAAAAAATAAAACATTTTTTAACGCCAAAACCATATCAATGGACCGGGAAAAAAGCTTGCACCAAATCTGCCTTTATATCTTGCAAATATCCTCCAAACCTACACAAAGACGGCTATCAGATCTTTGTAACTCCTGTTGTTTGTTGGGATTGTCATCCAAATTGTTGGTGGGTAGTACTGGCTGGGTGGATAATTAAAGATTAGTATCCCCTATATTGGCCAATAAAGAGAATAATTGTTTCTCAACAACCTTTTCGCGACTTCAAACCCCTCCCTTAACTCCAAAGGTCCACAATTACCCACTTTGTCCGTTTGGAAGGTATTTTTTGGCCAACGAATAATAAGACTGGTGGCAGCGACTGGATAGTTCACCCGATGCCACTTCTTCCTATCCCTTGCAACCATTTCGCCCAAATTCCAATGCATTTTCGACTATGTTCTTGATACGCAGTCTAAAGTCTCCAATTCCTTTGAATAATCGAAAGGCATTAAACGCATTCAAAGCGGCGCCAACGGTCTGCTTAAGCCTCTATTCTAAACCTTTGCCAATAAAGGCAGGGCCCCTAAAAACCATCGTGATAAAACCATCCGTGATATCCTGCAGATGCGTCTGTGAATTCTGGAAATTGTCACTACTCCAATCAAAGTACCTGCATCAACAATAACACCACCCATAGAGTTGCATTTTCCGTTGTATATATTTTTGTAAAAGTGAATGTATAACGAATTGTTGCTCCCGTGTTCAATAGGTTTCACCAAAGCACTAGTGGCCACGTATTATCTACAATAAAAGTTTATTTTTTGCCTTTTAGCTACTTCAGATATCGCTTTCAGGTCCAATTACATCCAATTTTGGATTCCCTAAAGATTCCAACAAAAAAATTGGTCTTTGATTTTCCTGAAATGCGTTAGTAAAATCTCTTCGTCCCCAGGGCTCTACAAAAATGGTCGTGATACCAAACTAGGCAGGTACTGCCAATAATTATAAGCTACCTCCATAAAAGACTACTAAAGCCACAATATGGTCCACCGTTGTTTTCAATAAACCAATAATGCTGTTGACATAGCAGCTGTAACCTGACGCCGGTAACTTACACTTGCAAAGTCCACCTTCAAAGGCCGCCAAGCGCATGCTCTAGAAAAATTTACATTGGTTGGGTTGTTAAGTCTTGGTGTAGATAAAATCCAGGTTCTGACAAGATTAAAAAGGACTTTGGCCGCAATGATCAGAATTGTTAAATTACATTAGGCGGTTTTTGATTAAAGTGGTACAAGCCCGGTTCCCAAGCTGTTATTTGTTTTGTCATGTCCAGCATGCAATGCATTTGGAAAATTTTGAGTACTCATGATTTACTTGTTTTTTTTATTATATTAAAAAGCTAAAAAATAAAAAAAGCCAAAACAAATAATGCGGACAATGCAATATTGTTAAAATCAAAAAGTTAAAAAGAAAGTCAATTACAGAAAGTAAACCGTAGTGTTATTGCCATGGGACACTGCAAAAAATCTCCAATTAATTCTGAGCAGCATTAGTAGAATTAGCACCTCTGTTAATAAAGACTAAAGGGTTGTAAGGCTTCAAAGGGTCTTTTCCCTCCACCCTTCTTGATAACAATTCCAATTAAGTGTTTGAACCTTTAGTGTAGCAAATATAGGTATGGCAAAATTTTTTCTTCCTAATCTTTTTTAAAAAAAATTATAAATTGAGGCTTGTTCACCAAATCAACGGCATCCAATTTCTCCCAAGTAAATAATTCCACTTCTTTTTCTATACGCCCAGTTATAAGGCGATGTCAAAAACCTTTAACAAACAAATTTAGGCTCCTTGCCATGTGCCCATTAAGCTGCGTTTCCAAATAGAAATTGGATTTCTAAGTTTCATCGTTCCTCAATGCAAACGGGGCGCAGTCGAACAAATTGTGCGACTTTTTTAGCAATCTCACCACACTCAAACCAACTTTAGACGTCCCAATAGGTATCCACAAATATGAGGTTGGCTCTTACTACGCCAAATGCGTAACTTACCTGAAACCAACATATTCATCAGCAAACACCGGCAGCAAAGAATTCTTGCGCATGCTTGCCCGCGATGCAGCCTGCATTCCACTTTACTGAGCGTCCTTTCACTAAGCCCCTCCGCCATGCGGCACCTTTGCCTCCATAGTATCCACAATGATCTTTCTTCCAGTTAAACCAGTATCACCATGGGGGCCCACAATTACAAATTTTCCCGTTGGATGTGCATATGATATTTTATAGTGTCCGTTAAAAAGTTTCTGTATTATTTCGTAATTTTCTCTTACTCTTGGAATTAGAATGAGATAAATTCCTTTTTTAATTTTGCCAACGATCAGTTCATTCGTCCTATCAAACTTCATCATGTGGTAGAGGACTACAATTAGTGTCGTATACCGTGCGGCACATTATCATCGGAATAGTTCAATAGTTACCTAGTGCCTTGCATCCGGCCTTAGAAGGAACTATCCCCAACCCTTCTCAAATCGGCCAAACCTGTAAGATCTTATATGTGCATATATCCAAGGGCCAAGGGCATATAATTGTTCCGTTTCCTTATTTGGCATAAGCCGAAACATCATACCTTGATCTCCTGCACGTGTTCCTCTTTAAACCACGATCTACTCCCTGGGATTATAATCTTTGGATGCTCAGGATCAATTTGAAATTTACGCCACAAGAATTCTCCACTAAACTTATAATCGCCATTCGTATAACCAATCTTATAATGACAATCCCTTGCAATTGCTGAACACAAGATAGGTGGTGACTTTTAAACCTCCCCGGCAAAAACCACTTGACCAGTGGTCACCAAAAGTTCACAAGCCACCTTACTTTTCCGAGCTCAAAAGCCTAAAAAATTATCCAAATAAGCATCACTAATTTGATCCGCATCTTATCTGGATGCCCTATCACTAACCGATTCCGAATAAATAGAATATCCATAATCCTTTCTAAATAAAATTAATAAGAATTTGACGAAGCATTAAAGAAGAGTGGGATGTTACAGTCTTTTAATAGACATAAACAACAGAAAAGACTGCTTTGCATTTTGTTAGCCACCTATTTCAGCCACTTTGAGCGTTGCAATCAGGTCAAAAATCCTTCCTCGATATATTAGGGTACAAAAAGTACAAGAATCGTTGACGTATCTAAAAAATGTTTAACAACATCTTTAAAATTTACCTTTTCTATCCTATAAAATCATACTTTACCGTGAACAAGACATAACCGTTGAATAAAGTAAAGAAGAAGTAGTAAAATACAACTCATTGTTGCTATCCCTGTTCAAACGTGCTGTATCCCAAAAGGTTAGGTGCCTTTAATTTCCCAAATTCCCAGTGACTGTCTTTTTTCTGATTAGGTTAAATTGCCCTCCAAAAAAAAAACTATAGTGTTATCTATGTATTTTCCCTTCATTACTGTATAATAATCATAATCGCAAGTTAAAAATAAAAGTTTTTTAAAAAGGGAGGCAATCAATCTGCGAAGGGGGGCATTGCTTGTGTAATAGGTAGTAGCAAGTCCACCATTATATAATTATTTACCGAAGATATCCATACCCACCCTCTAGATTGGGCATCCTTAAAATGTAGCCAGTGAAGAGGTATAATTTTGAGTTAAACGATTCCGATTTTCTTGTTGCAAAAATCATGATGTTATTTGTGGCGGACCAGGAATACATTTGGGCCCCTACAGATCCTTTATTTTCCAAAAGATACGTTGATACCTGCTATTGCACTTAAGGATTCAATTCTTCCAGTTTGAGTTTATCGTAGTGTCAATTCCTATTAATACCCTATAATTGTCCGAAGCATTTTAAGCGCATCTATTCGTTTCGTATACGTAACATTGAGGCAAAATATGGTGGTAAAATTAAACATATTGGAAAACTAAAAAAGTTTCAAAGATAATTATGTTTCAAAGCGGCTTTCCAGGTCACTATTAAACCAGAATTAAAAACCGAATTGTAGTTATTAAGACATAGGCTCGGCAAAAATTAATTGACATCAGTAAAAAGATTTCTTAAAACCCTATAATTAAATTCGGAATGTTTCGATTTTTTAGTTTGCGTTAATATATAGTGCAGCAAGCCAGCGCGGTAGATATATCCTTACCGATGTTCCCAACTGGGTATTGTTAGCCCGTATTGAGCAATGTAGCGCCTGATAAAAGTAAAAAATTCCCGCAATTACCTTGTAAAATGAAAACCCTAAAAATACAAATCCGAAATGGAAATAGGTACATCATTGTTAAATCGGTTTGCCGTTAAAATCCCAAGCTTCTCCCCATTCCAATATTTGAAAAAATATTTGAATTAAAATTTTGAGGACGACTCTTGAGTGGTGCCCAAGGCTAAATTGTAAATTACTTTCATAACCTGTAACCAAATAATAGTCCACCTTGCATCACCTGTTGGTTATTGTATTTTTACCTTGTTTAGGTTGTAGATTATTCTGACCTTCATCTACTGGAAATATGTCCGTTAAACGCAAAATTATCCCTAATGGCATTATAAAAAGGATCTTCATCCTATAGACATGTTTGGGCCCCAAAGCAATAATATTTTTTTGTGTTTAGGAGGTATAGTAAATATTGGCATTTGAACTTATAGAAATGGGTTTCTGCTTCTGGTCTAAATTCATCCGCTAATATTGAAAATGGAAGCACATTCTGGCAATTCAAGTCGTCCGATTCTTTAAAAGTACATCGTAATCAATTTGCAATCTTTCATTGGCGTTTATTAAACGGAAAACTAAATTTGCCAAACCCAAAGTGTGCGTTGATCTGTTGCCGTGGTGCATCCTCCGCTCGCGTTGGAGGGATATCATAAACTCGTCCGGTTGGTTTTCATCAAGTCCCTGTATAGGAATAAACACCAAAACACCACGTTAAATCCCAATTTCTATGGGCGGAGCTAACTAAGCTTGACCGCAGCAAAAACTCCGCTGTTTATATTCTTGGCCCCTATTGTTTGAAGACTGAAGCCCCCAATCCATCGCCTCCAATATCGATTGAACTTCCACTTGTACTACCTAAGTTTCTTAAATTTCCACCTGTAAAGCTTTGTAATTCCCCTCCTATTAAAGGTGCTTCACCTATATTATTAGATCGGTAATTTATGTTATACTAAATAATCAGGACTGTTAATAAAATAGTTTTGGATGCAAATAACTATCGTTGGTACCATACCCGCAGTTATTTCACCAAACCAAAAATTCTTTTTCCCTTTTCTTGAGTTTTATATTCAGGGCCACATGTCCGTATCATTGGTTAGCCCCTTCATCTGGGTTACTTCATTAAAATTTCTTAGCACCGTCTATTTTATCAAGGGCATTGGCTGGAATAATTGTCTGCGGCCAACTTGAATCCCCGTCAAAAAAATCCTTGCCCTCTACCATTACTTTGGTAACCCTTTTACCCTCCACCTCTATTTGCCCGTCGCATTAATTTCCACACCAGGTAAAATGGCCAATACATCCTTTAACTTCTTTTCCGGTACCTGTTACACAAAGAATCCGTATCATAAACTATAGTATCGCCCCGGACAGAAATAGCATCTCTATAAAGTTACCTGCAACCTCTCCAGTTGGTTGGTTTTTCATAGTGAACAATATCTTATTAGCAATCTTGTTAGGTGCCTAAAGGAAAAATCCTCCGTTTTAAAACCTAAAGTAACTAATACGAAGGCGGTTAAAATTGGCGCCGATTTAAGTTTGGCTTATACAACCCACTAGATTGTGATGCCGTACGATGTCCAATGCCTTTGTTTCCGTATTGTATGGCGATAACATTTGCCATATCGATTCTACTCCTGTAGAATCCTTAACTATTCCGTAAGGGTAATTTCTGTGAAAAAGCCGTTGAAAAAATGCAAAAAGCCAGCCAGTAACGAATATAAATTCTTTTTATACATCTCTAAAAGAGTAAAAAAAATGATTAATTATGAAAATAATACCAGGATATGTAAGGCCTTCCCCTCGCGCCTCTGTTACCTCCACCACCACCACGGACGGAAAATTCTGCCTCATTTCTGCCATCTTTTTTCCTTGGAAATTTCATCATATTCCTCTTGGTAACGTTTTTCCCTTACTGGGTTCCTTTATCTCTTTCTCTCCGTTGATGAGCACTAATTTTGTACACAGTTATAACTGTAAGTTCATTCCTTTACTTCCAAAATAATACAGGAAGCCCCCCAGTACTCCCTGGCCTTGATTTACTTGGAAACATCGGGCGTTATTATATACCAAGCAATTATCTCGATTTCCTTTTTCTGTGGAATTCTTCTTCTTGTTTTCATTATTATCCCTACCCCTACTTAAAAAATTGCCCGTATATTGGTCTTTTTATTACGTTTTGGTGCCCGTAGCCTTTAAAGGCGTATAATTACCAATCTGTTTTGACTCTCCTCCCAAGTTTCCACTCCAATTTTTGGGCAATCATCATCACCAAAAAAATCTTTCCAGAAAAGGTCATGTTTTTAACTAAAACCTACCTTCTTTCACCAAATCCTTTGTAATAATCGCCACCGGCTCCGCCCATCATTCCAAATCGCCACCACCTCTTTCATGCCTTTGTCTCCAATCTTTCTTCTTCCTTATAAAAAGCGGATTTGTCAAGGTTAAAAATAGGTCCGTTCGTTGCTGAACCTAACCTTGCAGTTATTCCTTTCTTTGCGGATCTTCGGGTATTGCCGACCGTCAAATCCATAATTTTACCGTGGTCTTACAAAATTAAGTTGCTTCGCCCTGAAAGTCCTTGGCATAAATCCAATTTGCGATTTGCAACTAGCACAAGAGAAAAAATAGAAAATTTTTCATTATTTTACATTTTAATCAACCTTAAGACTACAATTAATAGGTTATGGGTTTAATCAGAAAACCAATAAAAAAAACAATTATTCCCTTCCGTATAGTTTTTTATCGGATAATCTATCAAAGATTTTAACATTTACACACGATATCTCGTAATTGTACCACTAAATTATAAGGTGAGCACAACACTAACCATAATTACAAAACCTATGCTATCGCCGGCAGGAAATATTGGGGCTGGCAAAACCAACCTTGACCAACTATTATCGAAACCACTACCAATGGAAGCCCAGTTGAAGATGTAGTTGACAATCCTTATCTGGACGAATTTTACAATCAAAGGAAGATGAGCTTTAATCTTTCAGAGGGTTTACTTTTTAAATAACCAGGATATAGACTAAAATTAATGACCAGTGATTAGAAAAGCGGTAAAGACACCATACAGGATCGTGACCATTTATTGAGGATTTGCACATTATTTTTGCGCCAAAAACCTTCCACGCCATGGGTTAATGCGAACAGGATTTTAACAACTTATACCAGTCTTTTTGAATTGATGGAAACATTGGTTGCAAACCCCAGACCTTACTGATTTATTAAGAAGTTCCATTCCCAATTTGGAAATCAAATTCATAAAAGGACGAGAATATGAAAATAGTTATTTCCATTGAATATTTAAGTAGATTGAACGAAGCGCATGAGCTTGGGCCGAAAAGTTTTATGAAAGGCAATCTCATTGCGTCATTTGATGTAGATAACTTAATTTGTGTACGAGCCCGAAGATTTAGGTTTTGGTGATGCAATAAAATTGACGCCAGAATCAACGGCCGTTTTTTAAATCTTAAGACTTTATAGAGATTAAAAATACCCTGTTACTGAAACAGTTTTATACAACAAGGAAAAAGATTTACTTTTTAATGATCAGTCGCCTGTTCTTTGGCATGTTTTTAGTAGCCTTGATCACTATCCTCTTACCAATAGTACGTATTGGCTTTGTTGTCCTGAAACAAACCAACTACCCGTAACATTTTTTTTATGCTTAACACTACGTAAATAAATGGCCTTATCCTATTTGAAACCTTTGGGCAATTTCCAAATAGATATCTGCATCTTTCTCGCCACCATCTCCAATAAGACAAAAAGAAAGTCTGGATAATTTTAAGGATATTTAAAACGATTTCGCTGATTTATGTGTGTCGATCATCGGGCCCTTTAACTTTTCTTTTTAAAAATGAGGCTTAAGCTCCTCAATAAAATGGGCCTTGGAAAATTGTTATCTTTAAAAAAAAACTCTAGATATAGATATTTAGATTCCAAGGACTGTTACTTACATAAAAAATGGTTTCGCCTTATCTCCAGAATCCCCTCTATCAACAAAATGATTAAAATTCCGGCCGCCCCAGCTAGGCGAATCCTTCTTTCCGGGTTTTAAGAAAGTATGTTACAAAACACGCCATTTAATAAGGACACCATACCGTGTTTGCAGATGGTATCATCAATACACTGATACCCCAAAAATCGATCCTTAGAAGGAATCAAACATTTCCCCAGAAATCGGTTTTCAAGCCTTAATATTTCTCTTTAGGGATCTATCGGCATATGAAACTCAAATGCCAACCACCTTCCTTTAGTTGCACAGATTGCAAGATCGGTTATCCAGGCCAGGCAGAAAATAACCTCCTTATCCGTTTCAAACTCATTTAAAAGCACCATTGGAAGCTTTATTTCTAGGAGTCAGTTTCTATTTACATCTGTCTCAAAGCGTTTCCAGAATTAATTAAAAAGGTGGATAAAAAATTCTTCTTGGTAAGTCAATATTTTCGTCTTCCAAGGCACGTCCCTTAACATACAAAAGCGTATTGGAGCCCCATTTGTTTGAAAAACAAAATCTGTAAAGAGTACTCGACTACTTAAATAATCCCAAGTTTAAAAATATTAAATCTAGGCCATAACCAGAATTAATAACGGATCAAGACCAATTGTTGTGTTTATGCAAAGATTGTAGTTAGTCTATAAAGGAAGAATTCTACATTTTCACACCCCTGAACTGTTGGCCTAAAAAGCTTTATTTGCACTTGGAACGATTCTGCCATGCATTTGTGCTTACTGTTTATAAAATAGTTCAGAAATAGATCTATAGTTTGAGCCGATATTCGGTTTGCGATGGTTGAACGCCCTAAATCCTGGTATTTCTACATCCTTGTACAATGTGCCGTTCTGTATAGGCGGTCTCTAGGACGTGGCGCTATTTGAATAGTTTCCTGGAAGCCTTGGAACCAGGTCAAAAGGCAATCTTTATATCGGATATGAATCGAACAATATCCTGCTTCTTGGCGGATGGTTCTCTTTGTCCATATTTGGAGCCTGCTACAGTAAATACCCTGCTTGCGGGCCCAATAGTTGCTTTCTTGTATCCCCGTTATCGAATTCTTTTTGGACGAAGTGTTTACTGTTCTGTGCCCTGCCTGTTTTTAATCTTGTTCGTTCTCCAGGGTTTCTATTTGCGTTCCCATCGTGTTTGAATCCGGATATCCTGAAAGGCAGCCTCTAGGGGCAAGTTTTTTTTGTACCCATTGGAAGCCGATTTCGGTGACCTGTATTGCCCCGGGGAAAGCACCGTTTTTTTGCAATGGTTTCTTTCCAATTTCGAGTTTTGCCAATATTTTTCCCAGGGGGTGATTCTCCTTTGAACCCTTGGCCCCTTTCCTTGGCGATTTTAATCTCATTTTTTAATTGTTCTATGGAATCGGTTCCACCTTGTTAACCGGGAAAGAAATATGGCCACTATAGATCCTTTCTGCCCTTGCGCCTTATCTCTCT
>Ga0163217_1091882_pt1 | contig 12796 bp, 10 predicted proteins | sample SynspAceP_FD_185933 | JGI IMG/M metagenome (GOLD analysis project Ga0163217, IMG submission 185933) | Saline lake microbial communities from Ace Lake in Antarctica - Synechococcus sp. Ace-P (PacBio error correction) | ecosystem: Environmental > Aquatic > Non-marine Saline and Alkaline > Saline ... | reverse complement strand
TACATCCAATCATCGCCAATGAAGTGTATGATCCGCTAAATCAAGCTCCCACCACACCAATGCCGCGCATCGCGCAATAGACAGGCGTAAATTAGTGTCGATCATTTTTTTGCTCGACTTCTGCCGCTCACTAACGATCACGAACGTGGGCTATGACCCTCCTAAACTGCCATCAGGATTCGGAATCATTTGCCAATCGTTTCGGTATGAATAATACGACCCTGCTTACTTGTGTAAACTGACTCGTGTAGCGACTTAGACACTTCTCGGTATCACCATAAGCGCTAGCACGTTTTATTGAAGTCACTTTCATTAGGCATAAAGCATTTTAGTGCCTTCCTCCAGAAAACATTCATCAAGATTGGTAACCAAACAATTCTGTTAAGGCAGGGTTAATTATTTTAATTTTACGGTCTCGCTCCCTATCATGATAATGGCTTCAGGGGCATTTAAAAAAAATGATTACAAAAGCACTTTTTGTTCGTGAAACTCATCTCTGCTTCCATTTGCTCCTTCTATCCTGACGAAATAACAGCACCTCTACATCGCCCTGCTCTGACCGCATCCCAATACAGGGTATTACTCACACACGGAAAGAAAACATCATCTTTGCGGCCAAAATATTCGCCACGAGCTTGACTGCTTCCCGGTTTATTCAATGTTTTATGTAGGAGGGCTTAATTCTAAAGGAAAAGAGCGCCACTCTCATCTCCGATGAGAAAGTAACGGAAAAACAACGTATTATTCAGTGTAGCTCGTTCTAAAGAATTAACCTAATATTTTGCACGCAGCCGAATTAGCAAAAAGGTAAATAACACCTTCGTCATTATACACCAAAATATTCCTTCATGGGTACCGGCGTCTAATGAGACGTTTGCTACGTTCCAGCCGCTGTACTTTCACCTCACTCTGCTGACGTGTGATTTCATACCAAACCCACTGAGCAAGTAATTTCTCAACTTTCATAATCATCGTCACAAACGCTTTTTTTCTTGGGATTTGTGATGAAAAATTCAATTCCCCCAACGTTTACCGCCAACATAAACAACAATACCTATGTACGTTCTAAGCCAAAAATTTTGATTTAACTAAGGCGTGCTCTTTGATATCACTAATAGCAGTATGAAAAATAAGACGTTGGTAAATCCACTTCCAAGGCGTATGCACACAATATGTATTGCCTAGCTCAAAATGATGGCTCCAGGAAGCACCCCTCCAACCGTAGGCAGTATGGCTATATTCAACACGATAGGACTTCACCCTCTATTGAAATAATCAGCCCAATGGGTAAAGCAAACTGTTTCAGCGCCAACTATGTAAAATTACGCTGTAACTTTTCATCGTTAATGACAAACAAGTGTTTGCCGTCACTTCATGTAAGCATTTTCAATGTATGCAGCGGTTCTTCGTTGTTGCGTTGACATCCTGCATTACACAAATTAAAAGGCCCCGCAACCTTCACCTTGCATCAATACGAGGCACACAATCGCCCCAATAAATCTCAACTCATTATTTACACCTTTACGCACTTTCAAATGAAAAACGGAGGACTTGCCTGTAACGTTTCTTCAAGCCCTAGCCTTAATGGTTGAGTTGCTATCAAAAGGAATGTGTTTCCTTTACCACATGCCTACCTACTACCTTCATCTTTTAGTATGAAAAACGCTGTTCGTAAGTGTCATTGATAAACTATAACGAAGATCTTTATTACCAAAGCGATTAAACAGGCACGTTATTTGTTTATCGATTAAGTCCATCGTAACTAATCAGGAGGCCTGACCGTGTTCTGGGAGGTGGCGACGTGGTTTCTAATAAAGTCGAGAACAAAATCAAGTTAATGTAGTGCGTTGTGGTTCTTCTAGATCAGCCGCTCCAGTAAAAAGGGCTGCATCGCTTAAAAAAACAAAACTCGCCCTATAGCATTCAGCCAAGGGTTTTCAACGATCACACTGGATAAACAAGGAAAATTAGAAAAAGCTAAGGGACAGAGGGCCATTTCTGACACAGAAGCGAGGGAAGCAACAGCGTTGAAATAAGAAAGTCCGCGAAGAAAGTCAGCCATTTAAAAGCCAGCAATCTCACCAGAAACAGGACTCTACCATCTTGAAAACGAGGCCAGCGCAAGGCATTCTAGAAAGAGGACTTGGCGACTTTTAAAAGCCGCCTCTATTACCCATTCAGCTTCTTCCTCTCATCGACATCTTCAACGATTACCTATGAAGTATAAAGACACCAATGCCAATACTCGATATATTAAAACATGATCAGAAAAACACCCATTCTGCTAAAAAAACATATAATTACTGGCAACAGCTTATCGATTAGCCACACAATCCTTTGTCTCATTTACGACTCACTTTTACTTTCAAGAATTTTGGCGCAAACATCTTTTTTGGCGCTCTGAAATGTATTTAGACATCAACGGTTTTTTGAGTATCTTTTGACGGTAGGCATCTAGCTTAGGAGTGCAATAGTCATTCAAAAGCTAAAGTATACATGGATGTGGAGGCGGCGGACTACCACCCTAAAGCGAAAGAAAGTGAGGGTTTTGAGCGAGCATTAATATTTCCTAAATAAGATATTCAGGTAGAAATTAAACCATAGACCACAAAGGTTAAACCTTAAAGTGCCATCCTATGGCGCCCTTTACAAAGTCAAACCAGAAATTACATGATGAAACCAAGTGTCGTCAACATTAGAATTGGATTACAGGCCACCAGAAGCGCATTCACCCCTAATTGTCGACGACTCACGACAATCACCTACTCAAAACAATTGTCTTATGGCAGGTTTTTCTGATTAATGCTGCATCATGACTGACCAACAAACAGCCCAATTCGCTTCGCTCGCCAATTCGACCAATAACGTCGTTACTTCTCTTGGGCCGTGAATCGGATCAAGTCGAGGGGACGGTCGGCTCGTCGCTGCAAAACAAAATACGGATCAAGCAACAATGCACGCAAAATCGCAAAGCCGTTGCAACTCGCCACCCGAACAGACAAGGCAGTTTCGTTTCAAGAATTCCATCGGAATTTCAATCATCCAGCAATGAGTGACTCGGCATTTTATTCTATTGTCATGCAACACACCAAATCGATTCCACAAACTGCCCAATGAACACACTTAGACCGAAAAAGCCGATGGTGGATCTGATCAATTTCAACCACTGATGTGCTTAGCATCGTGATTCAAACGAGTGAATTACTTGCCCGCCGAAATCGGCAAAAGATTCAGCAGCGCATCCCCTAATGACGACTATGCCACAACCACTGTAATCCAACATACCAACAACGGCACCTTTTTTATTGAAAAAGAACACCATTAAACAAAAGTTGCGGTTGCCTCGTTCAATAGGCAAAGCTGGTCAACCACCAACACATCTTCAGCGGCACTTCGTCGTGACGTAGGGCTATTGCAGGCCACGCACTTGGCTCTGCCGCCATAAGGTCCCGTTGTGTAGCAAGGCCTGGGGTTGTTTAGCAAAATAACGCCTCACCTTCTGTCGACCACTCGCCCTTCTCATTCACCAGCAATTTACCGCCCAACTTGACGAGCCACCAACAACATCATTGAGTAATGGTCGTAAACTCCCAGATATGACGCGACTGCACATACGCACAATTGCCCATCCCGCGAGACACATCCAGGCCTTTTGGTGGGCTTCATCTGCCAAAATCATTATTCGCGCCGCCTGCTGTAGCAGCGACAATAGCAAGGCGCTGCGCCATCGCGCCTGGACAAATTGATCCGGCCTTTATGCGCACTATCATCCCAGCCAACTTGCAACAAAATCTTGGTGAGTTAAAGCAATGCTCTTGACCGACTTATCCCCCAACACAAATGAGAGACCTTCTTACTTGATCGACCACCCTTCATAAGCGGATTCTAATGCATGCCAAGGCTCTTGCGGCCAACATTACCAAAACACTCTCCAGCCGCATAATGCCCGCGCTCTTTAATTCGTCATCACCTACCGAACACCTCAATTTCACCAGAAACACTCAACGCCTTCAGGGCAAACCATACCCCATAATTTGCTTGCGCCACAAGCTTTTACCAGAACCTGTTTGCCCCAATATCGTCAAAGGTTGGTCCTGTATCGCTCAAGTGAAAATAGGGCTCCAATTAAGAGTTTCTCCGCATTACACTGCGACATTCGTCAGATTTCAGTTAACACTTTCATAGTCGTTTTCCTTGCAACCAAATGGAACGCAAACACCATCCAACGCAAGGACAATTAAAGGCTGCGCCTAATACCCCAAGGCGCCTCTGTAATAGGAAAAAGCTCGAACCTCATCAAGCCTTAATTCCGCTAATGGCGGTTGAATGCCGGACAGAAAAAAGCCAGCGATGGCCATAGCAAAATAGCGTTCGCACCACCAAAGGCAGTAAGTAAACCCACAGAAGGTGCTATGGACGGCCAATTATGACGTTTAACCTGATACCACCGGCCAAAGGCCCATTCATATTGTGAAGACTGTCGCGCTGGACTAGTGATCCGCTTTTGGCGTTCAACGCTCCGCACCACGCGAAAGTACTCAACCATTCACTAAAGAAATGGCCAGATACAAAACCAAAAGACCCTTGGCGCAATCGCAGCGAAAAGGCAACACCACAACCAATCCGGCGAGCCAGCAAAATTAACAACAACACTAACGTGCTATCCACTTTTTTACCGCCCAGCGCCAAAATACCAGCGATGTTCCCACCAAGGCTGACGCAGGCACACATAAACCACACCAGAGCAACGACAGACCACGCATACGCCATGCGTGTTTAAACTACTACGGACCAAAATGATCCGTCCCAAACCAGTGGCTCGGACGAAGGCGCTTCTAAAATCGTATTCAAATCCTGTGCGAAAGGCATTAAGGTTGAAACGAATACCAGCCAAAGAAAAACAAACACCAACGAGAGCAAAATTCCTCCGCCAGCCCATTGAGACTTAGTCATTATCATACCGTCTTCTCCCCTCTAGGATCGATCCATAAACAGAGCATATCCACAAAGGTATTCAACACCACAACAACAACCCCCTAACCAAAGCCGCACCTTTGAATTCACAGGAATGTCTCGAGCGAAAATCGCATGCGCCTAAGGCCCATGACCCATCCCCGGCATGAAAACAAAGACTCAATATCACAAATGCCTTCAATCATTCACCAGCTAGATTGCCAAAAAAAACGCCACAACGGGCACCGCATATTTTTCGATGCCATGACGCCTAAATGTTGCAAGCAGACAAAGCCTTTCACTCTAGAAAACTGATAAAGGCGCCTAAAGGTTTGTTTTCGCCGCATCTCTTACCACACGATTGACACTGCACCAAGCTAAGCGCCAACGTGAGGACGGCAGGCAATACAAGGGAGAAAAAAGAAGCCAAATCCCGCGACAGGAAAACCATGCCAATGCAAAAGCAAACAGCAAAATAAAACAACACACCCAATTCACAATAACACTGGGCCAGGAGCGCGACACACTAGGATAAACCCCATAAAACAGGGAGCCAATGGATTGCCTCGCCAAGCGCACAACAACCCAACCGGGCACAGCAATCAATTATCGACACATCAAGCCAGCAATGCCAACAACAATGAATGACCCAAACATATGCTGACTGTTTCTATGACAGGCGCACCGCTTACGAGCGAATCGCCTAATTTGAACTGCAGTAGATCCGTCAAGCCAATCCAATACGCAAGCAAAGAACTTTGATCTAACTGCAGCTCTTCACGACCATTTTGAGCCGCCATGAGAATCCACATTGTCCTTGACCATAAGACTGCAGCAATCCGATACGCATGTCGCCAGGCAAAGAACGCATCAAAAAAACGTCAGCTGTTCCAACCCCCAAAAATCACGGTCAACCATTGAAGTTGCCCTTTTTAAAAGCAGAGTCTTCACGGTGTTTCACAAACTCCATTTTCATTCAAATAAAAAAACTGACGCTCAAAATGGGTCAAAACGAAACCCTTTAATTCGTTTATTTAAACTGAGGTTTGCTGACGTAAGAAGACCACAGGAATCATAGGGCGTTCGCCAAAAATTATTCTTCGCGCTACGCTGAGCTATGTCTTTTATTTGATCGGGTCTGACGTACGCTCCAGCGCTGTAAGTTCGCACTCAAACTGTTGTTATTCCAGTTCATTGGCGCCCAATCACCACCGCCATTTCGAAACCAAAATCAGGACAAGATCACACCCAAAGGATCGACAATAAACCGTTAATTACGAGCTATTACGCACCTCCAATGAACCATCTGATTGCCCATAGAATTGGCACTGAACATTGGTCACTTCGAACTTTTGTCTTCACACCAAAACGGTTGCCATTTGCGTTGAATCGCAGTGGCGAACCGTTGGTTTAATCTGGCTCGATCGGCGTATGTGATCGAGCGTCAATCAAAACGCTCGCCGTTTTTCTTTCCATATACCTCAGATTTTTTGACCACCCAATCCGCTAACAAGCTTTTCAGGCGTCCCAGCAGCAAGCCTCTGTTTGTTTGGCCAACACCACTAAAATGCCAATTGGCCATGGAATTTTTGGCAAAATTTGCACCGCTTTCAGAACCGGTTAGCGTAAATGCCTTTCGCAATGCCTTCGCGATTAATCGCTAAACTCAATGCCTTTCGCGCCCGGCACCATCGTTAGAAAATCGTATGTCGCTGTTCAATTTCAAAACAATGGTTTAGGGATGGCATGCGAATAAAGGCGTTCAAATTTGGAGGCGTTTTTAAATGGACATGAGGCTCATGGCATCCCAAACCAAATACGATATCGGCCTGACCGCTACGGGCCGTGCAACACACGACTTTCAGCACGGTGTCCAGTTAAAGTAACTCGCATAAGGAATGCTGGCCAGTTTGCCCCAATAAACCGTCAAATTTTTTCGACCACTAACTATATGCGGTGGCGAAACTGATTACAGCTTATAAGGGACCCGTTGTCCCTGAAACGCCAACACCTGCGCCTTTTCCATAAGCTAATGGCGGCAAAATGGCTGTGGCATTAATTCGCCAGTTACAGCGCCCAGCAAGTGAAGCGGTGGACTCAAGTAATAACGATTGAAGTTTGGACCCGCTACCTCGAGGGCTTTCATAGGGCTTTTTTAATGGCACCATGTTTCAATTTCGGCAATGGCAGGCTGTTAACAACCGCCTCCGCCGTCTAAAAACCCAGAACCATCATGAAATGCCACTACCTATCACGCAATGTAAAACGTCCATTTTTTTAGCGTCTTGCTTAACCTGCCATCTGTGTCGCCAAGGCCGGGAATTATAAGGCCGTTTTCATCTACATCATAAAGTTTCCGAGGCACTTGCATGCCGACTGTAGATGTAACCATTTTGGAAGGCTAGGCTTGGTAAAACTCAAAAGGCCGCACTAATCGGACAAGCGTATTAGACAAGTGGGTTTAGCGAATGTGTTGCTGGTAGCCAACACAATTTCCTATACAAAACACAAGTCACCATTCGTCTAAAAAGAAGTTATTACACTCATATTCGTATTATCCACAGCTTAAAAAAAGTTATGATATACATAAATAAATAACAATAACAATAACCAATCATATTGAGAAGAATTCACTTAAAATGAAAAAATTGCCACGCACCAAAAAAGCCAGCTTCAATAAATTGAAAACTGGCTCATGGAATAACGTGATACGTAACCACACCCCCTAAAGACGGACGCTGTATTACCCCTTATTAAAAACACGTATTTCTCACACCTTCAAGACGTTTCAAGATTGCATCTAGGGACGTTCAGGTTTCACATAAACTCTTGGAAACCTTTTCATGCTTCTTGCGCATACTCGGATCCGTAATCACGGTCATAAACAACTGAGCGCGTACAGACGGCATTGGTTCAGCATTTTCACACCTTTGTTCAAAAGTAATTATCGGAGCGCATGGGCTTTTTGTGCGTGTTGGAATTTGCCAACACGCCGCATTAACCAAGGTCTGATTATACAGCACGTGCCATGAACTTCTAAAAAATTTACGCGCGTCTTTTTTTATTGGCCGCTTTGCGGAAATGAATCGTATCCATTGGGCCGCTCCTCTCCATGCCAATCGCGCGGATCAATTTTGAGGGAACTGAAGAGCCATTTTTCCATCAAGCTCTGTCGGGAAAGTTTGCGCAATGAAATTACCTGATCAAATACATCGCCGCTTTGCCGTTGTTACAGAAAGGGTTGTGCTTCTTTGCCAAGAATAAGAACGCATGGTTTTCTAAGAAATACCCGTTATCCACAATACCTTCAGTGTCAAAGGTCTAACGAACACGAGGGTCCGGTACGGAATTTTCCCATCCATTAAATCAAATATGAAAGTGCCAAAACCATTGGTGCGCATATTCAAGTAATCGAACCAACCCGCAGCGGTCCACAAATACTTAGTGCCAATCGCAAATGGGCGCGATGTCATGGCTTTTAGCTTTGGCATTTAACCCTAGGAATTTCATCCCATGTTTTAGTTCAGAAAGAACCTAACTTATTCAAAAAATGGTCCATTTTCGTTAAATAAACACCCCATTGATTAATTTTTTTTAAAAAGGGTGTAAGGACACCCCACTGTTTATCATTGGATTCGTTCATCGCCGGTTGTTGCAAGGGGCATGTTTGCTTTCAGATCTTCTTTTTCCAAAACATCGCTACGTTTCAGAACAAAAACCGCGAATCAACAAACGCCTTCATCGATTGGCCCGATACCAGAAAACAACGTCTGGTGGACTCGTCGATAAACAGTTACGGATGGCGGTTTTATTAACCTTCTTTGTCATACAAATTGTATTAACGGTGATACGGTTTTCCCCTCAAATTTTTGCACGATTTCAGCAAACGTTTTTTTTCGGTGCGGGATCGCTTGAGTCCGAATTGATGAAACAAGGTCCGGCATTCGCAATGTAACCGCAGTCAAACATGCCATTGCACCGACTAAAAACGATTGGATTTTTTTCATTTAAATTAAGCCCTCTTTATTTGTTATTAATTGGAACTGGGGTCAGTATTTATCAATTTTAGCACATAATCATAAAGAAACTGAGTTTCCACTTATATTTTTCGCTTTTCTAACGCTTTTCCAAATCGACACACCAGCCGCCGCTAGGATTGTTCGTAGCCAATGACTAACTCCGCCCCTTCAGGTTCAAAAAAACACCTCATGGGGACGCCGAATTAAAAGGCAAAAATAACCTTGCCACGTTCACGAACCGCGAAACCCCTTTTGGTAAGTAAACGCTCGACAATCCTGCGCTTTCAGCCAACTATGGCCAAACTCGCTTTTAATAGGCCATTGTCGATACAAGGAACCCAAAGGTAAAAATGACGCCCCTCTCCATCAACACAGGATTGCCGCCAATCAGTTCTTTTTAGCAAACCCAAGGCAGTCCGTCGTAATATTGCTCTTGCCAATGCAGCAGCGAGCCTGAACCCAGCGACAAACACCGCCGGTTGAGTGTGATTGGGTAACGCAATCAAAACACGTATCTACCGTTAGCGCGCAATTAAACTCGCCAATGTCCTGGTGCAAGGTTGTCAGGAATTTGATTATGGTATCGGTTTTACTGCCGTTCTTGGGGCCCAGCCAGCAACCACGCCTTTAAACGCATTCAGCCTTACTGTAATGCTGGCGAAATAGCGCCCTGTGCCGGTAAAACCAGCAAAACTGCATACGTATCCAAAGACGCATTCGCTGGAAATAATATCGACAGACAGCCCAGCTCTCGTAGGGCTTTCAACAGGCGATGACACCAGAATAATAACGATAAAGCGCGAGATTTGAGGGCTGAATGTTCCAGCCGACCAACAGGGCGTTCGTAATCAAAATCAGTTCAATTGCGACTTCCCTGCACTTTGGCAACGAACATCAAACTCGTCCGGCGTCCAACCCCAAGCGATTCGCCCAACACCTTCACTTCCGCGGCAAACCAACGGCCGCTTCTTGTGCGGCTTTCGGCTTTCTTGCGCATCCGGTCGCAATAAACCCTGCGTTGCATTTGTTCCTTGCCCAAAAGGCGCCTGACCGCCACCGGAATACACACAAGTTACCGCACCATGAGGGAAAAGCTTCCCACGTCCACTAAACGCACGGGCGCCATTGCCGGCGTTTTGGGTTATGTGGTGCCCAATTTCACCGCCCCGGTTGTTGCTCCATGATGCACAATCGCCCTTTTCCGCAACCCGATACAAATCATGGGGTGGAAACGCGCCAAGTCAGGATGACCGACCCGTTAAATACGCGTATATTTCTCTTCGGTATAAATGCTTTCTTGATCCAAAAAGCCCAATGGGTAGTATCCCAACTCCCCACATCCAAATCTTGACCGACTTTATGTATGATCAAACGCGGTAAAAAAAAACCGCATGTAGTTATGAACCAAATCACGACCGCGGAATTTTCTCGCAAAAAATAGGCCACTTGCAGTCTTATTAAAGGCCGACCACTTGGTCTGAACAACAAGCCGATTGAAAGTCAAACGATGAGAAGGATTGCTTCGGTCACGGTCAAATCGGGCAGTTCAATTTTCATCGAACGAACCGATAATCCATGCTCAAAGGAACATTGCCACGCTATTTAACGCCGGCAATCGCTGCCGTATTTCCTCGCAACAAATGCGAAACGCGACCAGATCGTTCGCGCGATAGCTCAAAATGGTGTTGTGACAGCCGTTATCATTGCGGTCTGCCAAGACGCACGGGCAGGATTGCTGACCTAGCGGCTCGTGCCATTAACGTCACTATTCGCGACATGCTCCGATTACTCCAAGACTGGCAAAAGTGTAAATGCCGACGAGAAGCCAAAGCTGCGTACTGCAGACCCTGCTCGTCTTTTGCCAACATAGGAAGGGATGACGGTCCACCCAGCCCATTTGGCGGTCGTCGCGGTGGGCTGTGCCTAAATCACTTTGTCCAAGCCAATGAGCGTGGAAGAATTGTCAAGATTTATCCAACCATTGCCAATGCAACTTGCATTGGGTTCTGGTTCAATGTGCTCCAAGCTGGATTCACCAAAACACGAACGTATTCAGACTGCCAATGCGCTGCATGTGGTTGCGCATCTTCACCAACGGTTTTTTGGCCATGTTCAGGGTAATAACAAACGCCTATTATCATTTTCTTACGCTCCTGAAAACGGCTGGGCTTGGCGCACGGCAATGTCATTTTGGTTAATCAAATCGCCACCACATTGACCCGCCAACCGGTTTGATTCGCCAGCGCCTCGTCACGTCGTTCTGCCACACTGGCTGACGTTAATAAACAAAGGTCATTGCCCATTACTCGCCACCAAACACCAGCACGTTGGCTTAGAAAAAAGGGCAGATTCAATCGTTTGCAAACACGTCACCGTCTGCGGGCTGAGCGACGACACGAGGCCCATTCCCCAGTTTTGCATTTCCACAAGCAATCGTCGGATCGATACCAAGAACCGTCTGCACAATTGCCTTCTTTCAACTTCAAAAAAATTGGCTTTTGTTGGCGCCACGTCATAAAAATTCAAGGATACGGGAAAAGCATTGAATTTTTCGTGTCATGGAATCGCCAAAATAAGCGCAGGCGAGACTCATCCACGCCAGCTCGTATGGCAATGCCAATGCCTTCTAACACTGAGCGTGTTTTTGCCTTCCGGTGTAATTTTCCACAGTACGGACCCCGACGCGACTTTTTCGGCGTCGTCCATCGTGCCAAACCCAAAGACACCCATTCGGATCGCACTTTAGCATCATTGCCTTCGTTGCGGCGATGGTCGTGGTGCTTCTAATCGCACAAGGGTTTCTAGCTCGCGGTGGGTGTATCTAATACGCAATATTCATGCAGGGACCAGAGCGACTAACAGACATTGCTCTTGAGTGGTAAACACCGCAGAGGACTTTTTTTTCGGCCAAAGCGTCCCAATGTTGCGTTTCAATTCGACGGCTTTTAGGTCGCAAACACCACCACTTTGGCAAAGCGGGTATGTTCGGACCCAATACAAGGGCTTGTCGGCTTGACTCAAGGCCCTTCCGCTAATTGATGACGCTGGGTACTAATTTTGCTCATTATTTTTATTCTCCTTTGGAAAAACCGATGGATTAAGCCTGCATTACGTTTTCCAAGCAGGCCATAAAGCGCTGGCATTGGCTTTTCGTTCGTTCCACGGACTGCCCTTTTTTGTACATAAAGCAGAACCCCAAACCCAAAAACCTCGCGCCGCCACCTTCAAACTTAATCGGCACCATTGTTTGGCGTTTTATTTTTATTTTTTTTTTTTTTTTCCCCCACCCCCCCCCCCCCCCCCCCCCCCCCCCCCGGGGGGGCCGCCCCACCGGACACAACCAAGTGTCGGCTGGAATTCAAACCCGCGCCTAAAGGCTTTTCACTTAACATTGATCGATTTGTAGGCTTCTGCCCGGAAAATAAGTTCACCGCATTGTCTTGCCGCCCGCGTTGCAGCGCCGCAAAAAACGCTTCGCTCGCGTAAAGCAACCCGGGCATAGCGAACCAATCCAAAGCCAACATTTCGCCGCTTTAATCAGTTCAGGAATCGGTTGCGGGGGAACACCCACCACTTAATTTTTGCAGCCCGTTGGCCGGACCCCAACTCGGCAATTAGCGCCATGGTCCAATACCAGGGTTAACCCCGCGCCAAAAATAAAACCGCCTGATCGCAAAAAGGGTTCTTCTTGCCAATAAAAAAAGCGGAATACTTTGACCCAAACGGTTCTGGTTGGGGAATTCAAAAAAGCGGCCCCACTTCGGATCAAAAAAAAAACCGGAAAAAAGGATTTTTTTCTCTTTTTCTTCCCCTTTTTTTTGTTT
>Ga0163217_1035587_pt1 | contig 12796 bp, 6 predicted proteins | sample SynspAceP_FD_185933 | JGI IMG/M metagenome (GOLD analysis project Ga0163217, IMG submission 185933) | Saline lake microbial communities from Ace Lake in Antarctica - Synechococcus sp. Ace-P (PacBio error correction) | ecosystem: Environmental > Aquatic > Non-marine Saline and Alkaline > Saline ... | reverse complement strand
TATATGGAAGAGGTTTTATTAACACAATGTAGTACCCAATAACGCAACATTGGTAAATTGGCTGGTGACTTTGATGCTTGAAACAAAAAGCCAAGAAATGGGTTCTATACTCCGGTGAAAGAAATCAGCCCTCTTCCAAGATCAACCCAATCTCATTATCGAAACAAAAAAACTGTATGAAAGATTAAATTTTGCTCGCTTCCAGAACTTACAGAATGTTACTGCCTGGTGTTGATCTCTACCACCCTCAGTTCATATCCATTAACATTTACTCAACACGCTTTACGATATGCGGTAAAAAAAGCACCCTCTATATACCCAAGTTTCTTAAAGAGAATAAAACAACCCAGTAACTATGTATATACTAGAGAAACTCGAATTCTATATAGCAGGCCCGAGATTCCTCATTGATTTCGTGCATCTTACCCAAATACTGAATTAAATAAATGTTTTGAAATGCGTTTACGAACCTTTGCAAACTTTCGAAATAAAAAATGAATTCACTGAAGCCTGACTAAAAACAGAATAAAAAGCCGCAGCATAGAATAAACACAGTTCATTAAACGGACTTCGAGCTCTGCTCGGAAAATAAAAGCCCTTTAACTGCGCAGTATAATAATCTTTCAGAAACAACCCGGGATATTATCAATGAAGACATGTAAAAAAAACCTGCGCGTACACCCTAAGAAGATGTACTAAAGAGTAATGAGCCAGTAATATAAAGGATAAAACTTTTATACTACTAGCCTTTACCACAGGCAGGCCGAAGATCTCGCACTCCCTTTAACCAAGCTGAAAGTCTGAAGAAGCCTATAATCCATCAAGTGGAGCAGCTAAATCGACAAGCTGTCACACTGACCCGAAGCAAACGGACTATTAACGTACGTCCCTTAGCTCTTTAGACAATCGATGCCACACAAAAAACAAAGACCAAAAACACACCAAGCTTCTGGAAAAAAAAACAAAAAACATAAAGAAGAACTAAAACAATAGACAATAAACAAACCCGACAACACACAAAAAGCAGAACATATGAAAAACAAAACAAAAAACAAGAAATACTACTATAGATAAGAAAACCTAATAAAGTGGAGTTGCTACATCTTGTTGCAGATCTATGCTCGACGGCACAGCAAATAAGACACCTGAAGAAAACTAGAAGAAGCATCGGACTGAATTAGGAGCAAAGTAATAATATACATCTGGAACAGCAGAAGTATTAGTATAAACTCGAAATACTCTTTCAAAAGAATTATTCCAAAAACAATGCGGCGTGTTAGTTCAAAAATACGTATTCTAGAACCAAGACTGGGATGAAACAGAGTGAATAGGCGAACAAATGACGCAGAGAAGCCAAATGAGGCAGTCCCCAAAGGGGCAAATCCAAAGAGGGGCAACCGCCTGACAAATCAGAACCAAACCCAAAAAAAAGCCAAAAACCAACAAAAAGAACAAACAGAACAAACAAAGAATAAACCAAACCACAAAACAAAACAAAAACAACCATAACAACAAAAAAAAAAAAAAAAAAATAAGAACACAACAGAAAAACAAAAAAAAAACACAAATAACACAATACAAAAAACAAAAAAAAAAATGGCAGAAAAAAAAAAAAAAAAAAAAAAAAAAACAAAAAAACAAAAAAAAAAAATACAAAACATAAAAAAAACAAATACAAAAAAAACAAAAAAAAATAACAAAAAAAATAAAACAAAAAAAAGAAACAACATAAAAAAAAACAAAAACAAAATAAAACAAAAAAAAGAAAAAAAAAACAAAACAAAAACAAAAAAAAAAAAAAAACAACAAACATAAAAGAAAAACAATAAAAGCGAGCAAGAAAAACAAAACACCAAACAAAAAAAAAACAAAAGACAAACTAGAATCAACCAACGAGCTGCAATACTCGAAGCGGGTTGGCTTGGAATTCTACCAAAACACGCATCGGCAAAACGTTCGCGACTACTCCGTTACCGTCGAGCGGAAACCCCTGTTCGATCCGAACATGCTGATGAAAGCAGGCTTCAAGATATCTAGAGGACTTGGATCACGTGCGATTTGTACTAAGTCCGTTAGAGATGGTCTCCCTTTAACACGTCATATGATTATGAAGCAGAGAAAGCGCTGCTACCTTTTTCAACGTTGGATAGACCTAAATGTGGAAAACTTTCCACAGTTTACTTCTGCCACTTCACTCCCAATAACGTGTAATACTAATTCCTGGGTTCTGACTCTTCCATTCACTCCTTACTCTGCTAACGTATATACGAGAACCACCTCCCATCAACAAAACCATTGCTCTCTTAGCTGGCTGACTACAGTACTCACCAGGCTTTCGACTTAAGATACCCTTTGAGACACTAGGTGAAAGTTAACCATTCTTTGATCTCATTACTACTCTGAGTTTAAAGAAGTCATGACACATACACTATAGCGGAGATTTTGGATAACAATACTATGAACGCCCTTTTCCGAATCACCTCCCAGTCTTCCTATCTTCTCCTTTCTGAAAAGAGTAGGAGACATTCCAAAAATACGAACTAAAAATATTGGATTCGGGGTAATAAATCCAAGAGGCGAAGACCATCCATCATATCACAGAGTGCACAACATCCCGGATCAATCAGCTATGCGATGCTTTAGTTGGCCGTACAACTACTAATTGTAACGGACGACTTGTCTAGCCGAACCTGTCGAGTGTTTCCTACCGCGCTGTTACGAATTAAAGCCTAGAGCAGGCAAACTTCTAAATTATTGTGTGAATGCCACGTCGCGACTGGACAAATTTTAGCTATACCTTGTTCGCGTGTCACCTTCCGTACCCACCCATTCCCACACTGAAAACTCGTGCATCTTGCAATTCAGTATTATGACAATCCTGATTCCGCACTAATCTAGAGTCTCTGTTGACTTGACATAGCCCGACATGATCGCGGCCTCGGGCCTGCTGTCGGAAATCGCTACTGTAGTACTGCTATATCACACCACGTCGTGACGACGCTGATTCTTAGACTTTTCAAGTCTATACTAAGATTTCTCTAATTCAACTATCAAAGCTCCTTATCTCATCTAACGGTCAACGTAAGCAATTAGCAAGTTTCATTAAAGAGGCCAAACAAACATTAATGCCCTTGAGCATTCAAGTATCCCATTTGATTACAGCTTTTGCTACCTATGCCGCATCTCTACTCTCTATATAATTAAGGCACTTGGTTTAAGGTCATTAATATTATCAAGACCACGAGCAATCTCAGAACTTACGATAAGTCCGTATTAACCAATACACAGATCCAATATCCACATTCTCCATACTCTCGAGAATCAGGTCCACGATCATGTATCCAATCTCAACTGGGGTTTTTAGGGTCAGTCCAATCAAAATGAAATCCCACCTTTGGACCAACTTGAATCATAATCATCACGCTACCAGTACAGGAATTTTTTTTCTTTTTCCCATTGGAACGTTATAGCTACGCAAGTTTTCTGTACAGTTTGGCGCCAAGTAACGATCATAATATTTTCCGAAAAAATTAACCACTACCAATCTCAGGCTGGAAATAAGCATTGCACCCCATCCATTGGCTCTATATGCCCAGTTATTCTACGCATTTTTGGGCTGTCACCTCCAACACACACTCAATCAGTATAAATTTCAAAAACTACTCTCCATTACGTTGTGAATGTAGACATGGAATCGGACAGGGTATAAAAAAAGAAAACGACAACAGGCACTATTCCTAAACAAATTAACTGGATTCATCATAAATCTAAAAAGTCCATATCCTTCACAGGCACCACCCTAACATCTAAAACATAATAACACTACATGCTACCCCTTCAGTTCTTCTCCCACCAAACTTTTTCTCCATATTAGCATCTCTAAGAAAAGAATCACGCTGGCTCTGTCCACCACGGCCACAATACCCATGCCAAACACGCGGACCAACTAAACCTACCACAAACGCGGTTCCCAACCGCAAGAATGAACACCCCGCCCGTGCGCCACCATCCCGCAAACCAACAATACCCTTCCTTCTTTTTCTTCGGTTATGGGAGCCAAATCTAAAAATTTCTAGGAGATTACTAACTCAGAGTAGCTCCTATCTTCTGGTGAAATCTTAAAGGAATTGTTCTCTTTAATTACTTCAATCTAAAGAAGTGTCTGTATGATTTGGTTCTCTCTCTGGCTGAAGATCTTGATGTGTCGCCAAACTAACGCAGCCTAACTCTCTTCTTCACTAGGTAACTGAAGATGCACCAGTCACTGTCTTATGCCCTGGACCAGGAAACATTTAGATATTATACAACATTATCTTCTGGATCTTTAATACAGAGTGGGTGTGTGAACCTTCTACCAAGTTCTTGAACATTCTTTTGTACTTGGATCTTCAATATTTGTAGATGTCAAAAATCTAATACCACGCAGTCTATCTTGACTTACAGCATTCCTGAAGCTCTTCTCAGTTCCAGCAATCTAGACCGACCACATTATGGCCTTCTCCAGATACCAACATTAGATCGGCCATTATACAGAAACACACTTTGTGATTGCAGGACATAAATATCCCTTTACTATTACAGATGCAGTAAGGAATCTGAATATCACCAAATCATTACGCCCATTATAGTTTCCTTGTAAAGCATTATAGTCCTTTTAATGCTAATTCTCAGAATTAGTAACTCCAAACAAAAAATTAGGTGCTGGGTAGAGGTTGAGGAAAGCATTCTAAGTTCCAGATTGCTTCATTCAGCATATTCAACAAAGTCCTGCTTCCTAATAACCAACACGCAGGGTTCTGCTTGGTTGGATTTACATTTTTCTCAATGCTGATTAACACTAGGCTGATTAAATGGTGCTTTATGATACCATCGGACGCTGTGATGCGTGGCACCAGCACTTATACTACAAAAGTAAGTGATTCCAACTACAGATGGCCAGTAGAGTTCTAATTGAATAGAGTTTCATTACGTTTTCCGTTTATTTTATGTGATTGTGTCTTAAAAAATATTATTCAGTGCCTATCTTTCGAATCTTCAATTCCGCTTTTAGCATAGTTTTCATTCTCTGAATTTCAGTGATTTGATCTACATTTATAATCAGTGGCTTAATCTAAATGCAGTTTCGTCTTGAACCTGCATCCATCAGGTAAGCGATTAAATCACTTACCATAGAAGTAGCTCCAAGATAGTGTGGTGGATAATCAGATATATTAACTAAATACCAGTCTTATCAACGTTGGTCATCTTTTACGTCAGCGAGTCATGATCTAACTGATCCTTGAGTCACGGTTCCTACCATGTTGTCATGATCCCATATATTCATCGCGCGCTTCTCCATGAATCATAGAGTTAGGACGTTCTCTTATGCTGAATTTCTGGTAACTGCTGGCTCCTACGACTCTTTAAGGCCAGGTTTTGCCATTCGAGTTCGCCTCATATTCACATTCTGAGCATTATATGACTTCTAGATGCTAACAACTTGAATCTCAGGCACTTAGCACCAATTGTGCCGCTAAATCTGATATTATTTAACGCTTCACGCGAAAGCGAACGAGCGATCGACTCGCTGAGTCATGCGTGTCGCAACACTCGAATTTCAATGGTCTATTAAAAATCTCTTCCTGCTTTGCGTACAAAATTCATTTTTGCACTTTCAATACGCTCCCAACTAGAGTTCTGTCAAGACTTGTTTACATATATATATGAGTATCTATCGGCTACATGGTCTCCAGTATTGCAGATGAGTGCCCTATATTCGAAAGAACATCTCTACAGGCAAATCTGAACTCGTCTCTCATTCCTACTCGCGTGACTACACAATAGCTTTCTTGACCTTGATTCTCGACATACTATACATCAGAGTGAGTCAACTTATATATATACACACAACTCCGCCTCAGACTCCTAGAACATAGTATAGAGACATAATAGCATCATGTCGAAGACAGCCAGAGATCCTGAGTGCGTCTCGGTAAATTGTGCGCGTAAGACATTTTTTAATCAAATTAATTACTCAATAAGACTACTATCTCTTCCATAATAGTCGTCTCGAAAGTTCATTTATTATTGTTATAATATTCATGTCTAAGTTTATTTTTCAATTTTCTCTAAGCAAATAAACGACTTGCATGTAGTACTATTCAGAGCCTCGCATCAGTACAACTAGAAATACAGGAATGACTGGCTCTCATATAGTTACTCTAGGTTACGATGACGTACGCGGAACTCAAAACCACTGCCATTCAAGCATATGTTAGTTAAGAGCAATCCAAGCGTGAACTGTGAGCTGCGTCTGCCTATACTGCCATCTCTCTGGTACTGGTGGTTCTTCGTGGTATTTATGGCGGTGGTGATGGCATACGTATGCTGTATGCAAAGAATATACGTTGACCACTCTTTGAGATCACATCCTACCTCACGGATTGATGATATTATTTCTCTAAAAAACAACCAACTGCGCTTATAACGGCAAGACTAAATGTCTCTCTCGGCAATTCGCTTAAATGGACTGCCGCATAACTCAAAGTAGGCGCTTCAGCAAAAATTGTAGCAGACGTGTTTCTGCCAACTTAATTCCCTTGGGCTGTACATTTTTTGTGAGAGAGTCCTACGCCCTACTTCCGCGTTTCTCTTGCACTATGCCGCGCTTAGAATTAGGTCCCAATCCCGTGCAGGGTGTTTCGTCCGCAGAACCCTCGCGACAACTCTAAAGCGTATAATGGATTACAAAGTGATATGTGGTGCAGATGGATGGAGCTCGATTAGTGTTGGCACCCTTTTAAAATGGACTTGTTCTCGCGCGGGGTTCATAATAATAAAACAGGAATAGCACTTTCTGAAGAGGTATTAAGATTTGGAAACTGGCCTTATACTCAGCTAAATATTGAACTCATAGTGAAGACATGATAATCGTTTTTATAGAAGAGATTGTAAACTCTCCCGTTTCAAAAGGATGCATTGAACGCCAAAAGATATTAGCCTCGTGTTCATCTCCTTTGTTATTGATACGATGCAGACTGCAGAGGAGTATCTACTGTCCTCCCGTCGCAACTATAAAGCCGTATGGTGTTCTTGAGAATGTAACTTTATTGAAGAACACAATGGTTGGTTGACGGTTTATAATTTTCTACGTTATATAATCCAAATCCTTGAAGAACCAAGATGCCCTTAGCATGCGCAATGGTTTTAAAGCAAGAAATTGATGCCGAGCTTGTGATGGCTACAAGATCCAATGCAGACGAATTGGCAATAGCAGTTAAAAATGATAAAGTGTGAATGGTCACTTTTTAAACGGCAAAATATGACAGCTACTCTCATTATGTTAATTACATGCTTACAGCATGGAAGAATGCTGGAAAACCTGACTGGAAAATCAATACATCGTTAAAACCATGTTACTTCTTATTTGATAGACCGAATTAGCAAATCTTATTGAAGTCGATGCTACAACACGGTTAACGCTGGCTTTAAATACATCGGCGAGTTAATGACTTAAAACTGGAAGGGAAAAAAGAATTTGCGTAGCATGGCGGGGTGGGAAGAAAGTTTATGGTTACTTGATCGTATCACGCTCGTGGATAAGATCTGTTGTTTCTGGCTGCTAATTATTGCGATATGCTGCCTATTACAAGATCATGGTAGTACTTATTTGAGGGCGTTGGTTAATATGTATGTTGAGGCATGGTTTCTTATGGAGAAATTGGTTTCTGTTACCAAGAAAGGTAAATTCTGGCGCTGAGAAAATCCAGCAAATGATGGCCGAGACATAAGAAGTAATCCACCAATAGAACATTAGTGGCTCTAAATTTGTTGCATTAAAAGATTATCAACCCAAGAAGAAAAAAAAACTGATCACAGTGAAATCACTTCAATTGATTTTACCTAAAGCTTAATTATTTACAATTTGTAACTGAGGATGGTGAATTGTTCAGCACGACCATCTTGGAACTGAGCCTAAAATAAAAATTCTATCGCAGTGGTAAATACTGGAATTAGAAAGTACTGATAAATATCATAGGGACAGCTGCTTCTCCGATTTTGTTGATTGATGCTATCTGAAAGATCTGGAGTTTAATATACCCTAGATAGCGGATATTTAATATTTTTAACTTTTTCTTTTATTTGTCGTAATAAAATTTAAATGAAAGATAGTTCCTATTCATGATATATAGTATATCAACATTGTGTTTCATCTTAATTGAGTTGTATAACCTTTTTTTTGGTTAAGATATTGACATCTAACATTATTAATCATTCAATTACTAAAATTGATTTTAAAAGCAAATGAAATCTAGTCTTACTTATTTAATGATTCATTCAATATCTAGCTTTAAAAATTACACTTAAGGCTCGAGGTACCAAATTAAGTTGAAAAAAATCTATCCTACTACTTTTTTATGATTCAAGTAGTTTCAATATTTGCACAATTCCTATACTGAAAAAAACATTTGGCGGGCAATTCCAAAACGTTATGAAGCACAATGTAGACGAAGGATTATTCAGTGAGTAATTATATCATTGGAAAAATAATGATGATGATGATAATAACCATGGACCCATTTTATCTTTCAAGTGGCAAAGAATATCTAATTGAGGCTTTGTGATGAAGATTGCCGATTGATTTAGATCTATATCTACCCGATTTGCTGATGGTAATGAACTTGATAAAGACTATAGAGAGGACGATTTTCCTTTAATGTATTTTAGCCCTAATTAACAGGGTCGATACTTCATTAAAGTATCAATGTATTTTCTGTTGAAGTTGAGCCATGCTATTTTTGCTTAGCACTTTTGAAAAGTACGTTTAAAAAAGCGGCTTTTAAAGCGCCCTTTTTCTATTATAACTGTATTCTAATTCCTGTATTTCATAGCACAACCTATTGTATTTATACCCATAGGTTTCCTGAAAATCTTCATTCAGTATATTCTCAATCAATAAAAAAGGTAGCTCTAATATCCAAACTAATGAATAATCGCAATACATTTATCAATAAATAATGGGACTCGAGTTAATTTGTTCTCCTCGAAAAACTTGGAGGTAAAGTTAAACATCACTCTTCTTTCACCCAAAATAATTCATTGTTAAACTGAGATTCGTATTTTCAATTGAAATAAAATTAACTTCCACACAACCAACTTTATTTTTGCCGCCAATAGTTTTCATTCTGGTGATAGAATTACCTTGAAAAATCTTTTGAAATAATCTCCCCATCCACTAGTCTAGCGATCCAATAAACTGTCTACGTTTATTCGATATAAATCCATCTAGACGCCAACTCAAAAGCCTTTTGGTCTTCTGTTTATCTTTGCAATATATATAACCCTGTGCTCCATAGAATAAGAACGTTTCAATCATTCACTGAGAATACACATATACAGATAAGCGGTTAAGGTCCTGTTTCATAATTAGAATTCTGCCACCAAAATCATTGTATATTACTTTCTTTGGTTCCAGATCTGGATTAGCTTCCAACATGGGCACATATAATTCATCTAATGTTGGGCTTTAATAATCCAGTACTAATGAACTCATAAGCTTAAAATTTCTCAAAGAGACTATAGGATAAGACTGACTTAATGAGAAACAATTCTGTCCCATAATTTCATTATGGTTATTCACACGAACTCCAGATCAGAGGTTTCAGGACCATCCATTTATAAGTGAAATTGTAAGATAGGGCTATATAATCTGAGCTAGGAGAGTTCTCTCCAATTCCATATTTGATAAGCTAAGCCAAGTAGGAAATTGCCAAAAAATCTGTTTTTCAAATAGCTTGCATAGTACTCTCTCTGTAGATTTCCTTCAAACTCACCTCCAAAAGCTGCAATGTGTTTTTTATATTTGATCATTGTTATAAAACTATACGTTAGTTTTTAATGAAAGAGGCACTCTTTATTGTAACTCAATGAAATCCGGATTAAAAACTGAGTTTCAAAGGTGTTGTTGCGCATCTGCGAAATTTCCTGCATTCATATCTCCATCAATGTATTCAGTTAGAAGCTTTGGAGTTATCGTTAAAGCCTGAAAGCTGGTTTTATGGTCGTTTTTATGGAAAGAGTGTTTTTCTCAAAATCCATCTTTATCAAACTGTTCCAGTGTTTAAGAGAGTTCATTGGCTTCACTTATTCCCTCTAGTGTTTCTTAGTGAATGTTAACTGAAAAAAACTTCGAACCCATTTTGAGAACACTTAACCCGATTTGTCCTTTTGTATGATCCATATGTTCAGCCGTTGCTAGTGCATTAACCGATCCTTTCTGATAAGGCATCTTTTGTTCATGATATTAACGATCCAGCTATAGCCATCAGTCCACTTAAAGCAGTAGACATACTGCCTTTTTACAATTCGATTTCTCCAATTAGGACATCAAAGCGATAAGTTTCTAATATCAAAAAACATCCTCCAATTGTTGACCGGATCATTTACTGGAAGTCCATTCTATTAGAAAGAGCGTATATTTCTGTTGACGCTCCTGAAGTAAGGGTCGCTTTTATCTTTCCTCCATTACTATAAGCCTCCATTTTATATAAATACCAGTCTGTTCAGTTAATAAATTGAGCAACATCTTTTCCTATGCTTCTTGGAAATTGTTTCCTGATCAATGATAAATAACTGGCTTGTTGGTTCTGCTTAAGTTTGATGGAATTTTTGAAGCAGTAAAACTACAACTGTTCCAAGGTCTATAAGTATCTGAATTTTGTGTTGTTTGTGCCTGTAACGTCAGGCTGCATAAGAAGCCTGCAAGTATGGAGTGTTAGTTTCTGTTTGCCTCATGGTTTGTATAATTATTAAGTTAACCGATGAGCTTCTAAAAAAAGTGGGCGCAAACTTGTCATTGCCGAAAAAATCGAAACCGACAAACTTTACATTCCCGGCCATTTCCTCCGGAAGCCTGAATAAATATTGCAAACAGGCAGGTCTTCTGACTTACTCTACGTTAACGCTTCCCGTCACCTCAAAAAGGACAGTGCCAAAAATTTGGTTAACGCTTTTTTAGAGCTTAACAGCTACGGGGTAGTCCGGATTTTTCCACCGATTCCCTAAATTCTTCTTATCATGGATAAGGAATAAAACCATATTGCGGTTGAATGATATAGTAAAATGAATATTAAAACAACGTGTTTTAATTTTCTTTTTCTTACCTAAGGAATTACATCCTTGACGATTCGAAATTTATTCTTTAACATTACGCCCATATTTAGATTATATTTACTTCCATGCCCTGAAGACTTATTTTATTTTCTGTTCTTTTTTATTTTGTTAGCAACACTGTATTAGCTCAAATATTGACCTACAAACTCCTCAATAAATGAGTCCATTGAAAAAATTGAAAGATTTAATGCTCAGAGATATACAGAATTAGAAAACCTCAATTCCCTCTTGGCTTTTTCTACCCGTTCATTTTTGGAAAAAAGAATATATATTCAAAAAAAGATGGTAGCATTCTAGAAAATATTAATAGGGATACCCTTTCTGTTGATTGACTTAATATCGCTTAAAAACTAGCTCCTTTTACTTTAGATAATGATCTGAAAATGTTCGAGTTTAAGGAGTATCTTAACCCAATTCTTCAGAAAGTGGAATCACACTAGAATTTGATTCGAAGTTCTAATCGGAATTATAGCAGTCTTGATGCTTTCAACTTTTCCTATTTAACATTACTCAAAGATATTCCACGTTATTTGAGGGAAAACCTAACGTTGATGAAAGCTGGATTGGTAATTGGTTTTACTCAACCTTTATGATGGATTACAAAATTACAAAGTACTTTACGATCCTATATATTGTTGATAATCCAGAGGAATCTATTTTTCGGTCAACCATTTCGTCGAAAAGGCCCCGCCTACTGTCTCCGATGATGAGTGGGAAGTTCCACTTTCTAGCACCGCCCTAGTATATTAGGATGATTATGCCCACCAGCAAGCTTCATCAAGCTTAAAAACTTATTTTGAGAATTGATACTATTCCCAAATGCTCGCCCTAACCTTGGTGCTTTCATCTGTACCCAAATGGGAAGGAATATTACGAGTATAGAAGTTAAATACTACTTACAAACATTAGACGTTTTCTCCAGAAGATGTGCCATTCCGGATTAAAGAAGTCGCCAGATTAAAAAAGACAATGCAACAAAATAATCGAAGAAGTGGCTTTGATGGTTCAATGGCTGATTTTTTTGAATTTTTACGAACCAATTCTTCAATTTTATCCTAAAACGCAGATGAGGTTACTCAAAAGAAGCATCTTTATAGCAAAAAAATTGACGGCCGCTTTACCTTCGCTTCTTTAGCAAAATTGCCTCGGCCAACCTTATGGTGTTGCTTTCAGTTCCCTGATTATCTAGCTGCAAATTACACTAACGGAGATATTCAAGTGCGCACTTCAACTTCGACAGAGGAGGCGAATATGGGTAAAATCTTACCAATTTGAATAGTAGAACACTATATACGTTAGAAGCACTGCCCTTGCATGACAGCAATGCCGGACATCATTACAAAATGCATATACCGCTGAACTTGAAACTATTCCCATCCTTTAGAAGAAGAATGTACATAATGCTTTTGGTGAAGGATGGGTTTATATGCAGAATACTCTTTGGCCATGATCGTTATATGAAGATCCATTATAGTTTAGTTTGGACCCGCTTATACTTACGAAATGTGGGAGAGCTTGCCGATTAGTAATTGATACTGGTATTCATTATAAAGGATGGACTCGGGATGAAGCCGTTGCCCTTATCTATCGGAAAATTTTGCTTTTATCTATGTATGAGTTAAATTACAGGAAATTAAATCGATAT
>Ga0163217_1089744_pt1 | contig 12797 bp, 13 predicted proteins | sample SynspAceP_FD_185933 | JGI IMG/M metagenome (GOLD analysis project Ga0163217, IMG submission 185933) | Saline lake microbial communities from Ace Lake in Antarctica - Synechococcus sp. Ace-P (PacBio error correction) | ecosystem: Environmental > Aquatic > Non-marine Saline and Alkaline > Saline ... | reverse complement strand
GTTCTTGACGTCTCCGATAGGCTGTCGCATGTGTCGTGGTGTTTTGGCGGGTCTTCGTTGGAGCGGTTCCTAGCCAACACGCCTTGGCGGGGTTAGTGGCTAATGTATGCGCTTAGGTTACATGCATAGTGACTGATGTTGAAGGTGATAACCGCTACGATCGCGGGTGGGGGGCTGGGGTCCCGGGCTGTTGATTCGTGTCGCGGCGATGGACCCTCGACGGCGGGTTGCATCGAGGAAATACACGCATCGTATTTGCATCGCCGTGATCGGCTATTATCTCGAGAGGCAATTAGCTGCAGACGGTACACTGGCGGATTGCACAGTGTGACAATCTCATCGTCAGATGCCATTGCCGGTAGTGGGACGCTATTTGAACCAACTCCAAAGCTGATGCGAAGTGAATGTGCAGCAGTCCTGGTCGCATCAAGACAGGCAATTAGCACTGTTTGTGCGCTGTGGTATGGCGGTATAAAACACCCAGTTTCAATCGAGGGTGCCGTGTCCCCAATTCGCGCGTCTTGACTCGGGTAATTCGTGTGACTCGGATCCTACCACGCTATCGTCGACGAAAAAATATGGCACCGCTCGGCGAATAGCTGGGGTCAGCGAATGGTATTTATTGGTTGTCGTTTGCCTTCAGACGCTCTGAAAATGGGAGGTCGTCCGGAATTCGACTATGCCTTCTCTTCAAAAAGGCGCATGAGACATGAACCCCAATGCGGGCCTGACGCTCTATAATGCCTCGCGATGCCGTACTACCTGGTGGGTGGTGTAGTTCGATACCGTTGCCGTCAGGCCTGTCTTCGATCAATCCATTGTGCTGAAGGAGTCGCATTCTGTCGTGCACTTCGCGAGAGCACAGGGCGTCGTATGTGGTATCAGCAGTTCGCGTTCGCGCTCGGACAGCGCACTTCCGATGAGGTAGGGATCGGCTATCTGGTCGCTGGCGGTCCGGTGGGGCTGACGATGGACATAACCTACAGGTGTGAACTCCATAAGACGTGGCCTCCGCACATATCAGGTATTAGGTCGTACTTCAGTGTCATGCGCGCCACCCTAGCGCTAGCCGAGATTGGTGAACGGGCATCCTGTATAACTGCCCGACGCCAACTATTCCGTCGGTGAACCGCCCAGGGTTCGACTCGCGCGCTCGACAGTGGGATGGGGTCTGAATGGCGTCACTGATGCAGATTCATGATGTCATCCCGCAGCAACGCTATCCTCGCCGCATCGATCGCCGTGGTTTTCGTCGGACAGCGTCCGAGCCTGGGCGCTCCAGGATTCTTTGACTACGACGGTACCGATTACTCTCTGTGCAAGACTCGCGCCATTCCACTTGTGTTCGCCGCTCGTACGATGGCGGTTCGAATCGCTCGCACGGGCATCTCAAGCGTGCTGATGACCAGAGGGCAGTTCCAGTGCAGAACTGTTCGGACAATAGCTCGAGTGTGAGTCATGCCATATAGGCCACCTCCGCGACTGGCACTCTGCGATCCCGAGAAGAGTGCGCGTGAGCCTGGCGCATTCTCTTGCAAGCACAAATGACATTTCTCGTAGAGCGGCGACGGCATTTATTTCAGTGGCCGGCTGATGTGCCGTGTTTTGTGATATGCTCGTCAGTCGAGATACTGGTCGATGCACAGAACGCGGAGACAGATCTCGGTCAGGTTCGTGTGCGACTCTCTGGCGTGCAGATGAGCGCTTCATCTCGAACTCCGGTCGATCACGGGACCCCAGCTAGTGAGGCCAAGACCATGGACTTTGCGCGCTGCCGAGGCGATTTACTGGTAGCCGCTGATGAACAGCCGGTGCATATAATCGGATCTGTGGGGCCCTGTGCACAATAGAGTACAACGCGGACAACAGCCTGTCGGCTGCGCATGGCGTGGTGTGTTAGACAGCGACTGTATTGTGTAGTGTGTCTGTGGTCGATCAGGCGACCTGTGTGACAGCCCAAGCACGCTGGAGGTGCGCGAATGGCTCCGTAGCGCACGCGGCACACTCGGGGACCGAATTGTCGAAGCTAGGACAGGTGTACAACCGATCACATGGCGCACGGGACTGGCAATAACAGCATTTAGGGCGATGTCAGTTTTGTGCAGCAACGCAGCGTGAAAGCATCAATACGTTTCGATCACGAACTTTGGAGACTTTGTTCAGGAGTTTCTTAGGCGTTGAAGAATAGGACCTTCACAATTCGGCAACGGTTGGTTTGAGCCTGTTGAAACGGCCGGCTATCAGATTTGTGACAGGCGCTCCGGCCACACAGCTCAATTTCTCTGGGCCGTGGTTTTATTCGGCGGTAGTGAGCTTATTGATTTGACAGCTCCGAGGCACAGCACTCCGGTGATGAGACGTAAGACAATCCGCCGCGGCCCGTCGCACTGCTATATTTGGCACGCTGGAAGGTGAAACGGTAGGAGGAGTTGCTCCGCGAACTTTTTCGGCCCTCTCGTGTGCTTGGTTCTAGTCAATGCGAGGACACAGACCGTGCGACGTTCGATCCCGACAGTTCATGGATTAGAAACGAGATGCGCATGGGCGATTATTCCCATTGGGGGGGGGGGAGGGGATAACACAAGACAAAGACATCTTGTTAAGGTGCTTGTGCCATTGTGTTTCTTTGTCCGACTGTTGGAGCCTAGGTGCATGCAATGAGCTTTAGGCGTACTCCGAGAGGTTCCCCAGAAGGCACTGTGTTGTAGGTACGCGCAGACTGTGGCAGCGTGGCATATTTGCCCGTGAGGGGTGCTAGAATGGCTTAGACTGCGCGCGTTGTTCCGCTATGCAGCTGGGGCGCGTGGCCTGGGATCACAGCCGTTGCGGGCCAGGAGATGCCTGACCATGGTATTGCGGTCGCAACTCATGACGCTCGACAGACTGTCTGGTGGAATTTTGATATATGCCGGTGGCTACTGCCATGAAGCCAATCGGATCCCCTGATCCCGTTCCGAATGCCATGACTCGAGTCTCTTAGATGTGGGGAGCAATGCTGTGAACGCACAGTGCTGTGGTCGGGACACCGTTGGCTCGTCGCATATGATTTCAAGTACACTGTTGCTGCATGATAGCGACGGACACCCAGCTTAATTGGGCTTAGCTGCTCCAGCCACGAGCTCCCCCCGCGCAGGCTTGACACCCAGGCCGAGGCGTAAGTGGTTGATGTCGACAACAGCTATGGTACCGAACGCAAACTGGCGTCGATCTGGCGAAAAGCTGAGGAGCGAGGCGCCGAATGCTTATGTTGTTCTTGTGCGTCAGTCAGAAGTGGCACTCTTACCAGACGATAACCGCTTTTGCAAAACGGAATATACTGCACACACTGACCCAATTCGGCGCCGAGCGGCCTATACGCGACGCCGCGACATGGACTGGGGGGGTGGTTCTTGCGAAAGTTCCGGTGCTGTCAGCGTTTGCGCCATGCCATTGTCGAGAAGTGGAAATCCTGTTTGTCGGGTGGCTTTCGTGGAACGGGGCCGGGTTGGAATTTATCAACGCGGAGTTTTGCCTTGGGCGACCCAGTGCGGCCCTGGAAGGTGGGATTACGGGCTATCTGGTCGGTGGGGAGGTGCGTGATGAGTGGATGATGATGCCAGCGTCACCCTCACGGTGTTAGACCAAAAGCGTAGCTCAGCGGGCCATCGGACCTGAAGCCCAGTTTCACAGGTAGGTCAGCCTTTTCAGGCCCTTGGTGAAACGGTCTCCTTGAACTCCGACGCAATTACTTGTTCCGGCCGACCACCGCCCAGGGTTCCGATGGCCGGTGGATATGGGGAGATGGGCGTTCTGATGGCGGAGATGGTGGAGAGAGCAAGCAGCACAGGTTGTGACCGATCGCGTTCGCCGTCATGAGACAGACGGGCCAACATTTATGAGGTGTTCCATTGCTGACACATTGCGTTCTGCAAGTTCGGACCCGTCGCAGGCGGGGCGGGCGAGCTTCAGGGTCTGTCAATCGGTCTGCCTATGGGTAGCGCATGTTGCGGCGGTCAACGGCCATTCGTGTGGCTCTGGCGTCAGCCTGCTGCGTCAGGCGGTGTTCATGTTCGCACCACACAGTGTTCACCATGGACGGCGGGCCAACGTTCTGGATGGCAACGATCAGTAACCCGTACCGAAAGGCGGTTCGATCACGACTTTGCGGCAGTGAGGCGGGCATCTTCGCGACGGAACTGACAATATCTTTAGGTTGATGGGAACGTGCGGCACAAGGGGACCGGAACTCAATAGGTATCGATCGTTTGGCGGAAGCGCATTGATCACCTTCAATGGCTCCGTTGCCGGGCTCCGTTGTGGCAGGCCGTTTCAAATCATGGTGCCAGACACGGTAGGTTGTGAATAAATTGTTGGGCAGGTCGTTCATCGAATTGGGGGTCAAGCATCACATTTTCTCGAATGGCAAAGGCAGCCAGGCTGATCAACACCGGCACGATTACCACCACGGATACTGCCGTCAGGCAGTTGATTTTTGGCCAGCGACCGACCCTTATCAACTCTGGCTATCCAAGTTCGCCGGAGGTGGTATGGAGGCCGTTAGATTACACAAGGCGGATCGGTTGAAACACAGGCACCATTTTGCCACTGAGGCTCGAATTTCCGGCGTGGTGGTTCAAAGCGGCGCTTGTCACCTATCCCGGGCGTATTGTCTCGGAACGGTGTCGGACTATTCAACGTTGTATTTATCACACCCGACCGATACCCTAACCTGCTTGCACCGGGGCTTCCACACTCGTGGTTTCCATCAAATCTGCGAGACAGGAACCGTTGGTGGCCGGGAAACGGCCATTCAACATTGTCATGGACGAATCACACTCGATCTCTGGAACTGGAGGGTGAGTTCAGAGACATTGACGGCGGGGCGCGCCCAAGATTTCCGGATTCGTGCCGTGGTTCTTACAATGCAGCAACACAGACGTGGGAATTCGATTCCGACACTTTTGCGTCAGAAAACCGCAGCTCTGGCGACTGAGATCATGCTGTCCATGTCGGCTGGGTGCAATTGGGAGGGCTTTGACCGGGCCTGGACCGTAGTACCGGCTTCAGTTGCGGCTCGGCTACATGATGTGGCTGAGGGCAAGCCGATATGTCTCCATCGCGTAGGTTCGTGCTGGGCCACGACGCTGATGGCGGGCTGATGGACATGATGGCGGCGGTACACACTCGACAGCACAATTGGCCATTTCGGCATGCGAGGTTCACATGCACAAGCCCGGAATACGACAATATCTGCCATGACTGGCTATGTGGCGGGAACAATAAATTGATGCCGTGGTCACCGTCTTCGATTCACGAAACCGCTTATCTGTTTGCCGGCTTGCATGGGCGAACAACCAGTTAAACGGGCTGCTGTGCAATTCGGGTTGACGGCAGGGCCATAGGCTGGATTGATCACACCGCTCGTCAACGAACAAAAATCTGCCCGCTTGCGAAAAGCTTGGTACAGTTGCTATTTATGGCGGATGTCTTTGGTAGTAACAGAATGGCACTCTCCACCGATATCCTGTCTGCAAAACGTCATATACACTGACCCCCAAAGCGGGCCTGCCCGCTACGGGCGCATGGATGGGTGGTATTCGGAGAGCGGTGCTGTCAGACCCGCTGCCAAATGCCATTGTCAGGATCGCGTTGTCGGCACGCGTGGAAGAACGGCCGGTCTGAGTATCAGCACGCAGTATCGACGTTCGCGGCTCGGGACAGGCGCCCTGACAGTGGGATCGGCTATCGGACGCTGGAGGTGGCGGGATGATGTGCCAAGCTCACCTCAACGGTTGTTGACCCAGAGCATAGCCTCCGGCCATCAGGACTAAATGCAGTCAATGGTCGCGCCACCCTTCTAAGCGACTTGGGTGAGACAGGCATTCCTGGGAACTCGACGCATACTACCGTTGTCGGCGACACCGCCAGGGCTTGATTGGGCGCTGACTATGGGTATATTGGCGTTCTGATGGCGGGATGAGCGGCGGCGATCCGGGACGCAAGCGATCAGAAGTCAGTTACATCAATGATTATCAGCCCTAGGGTGCGGACCTGGCCATATCGCGCCCTCCACGATTGCGTTGACGCGGTGCATCGAGGGTCCATGGTTGCTCGCCTATATTTTGGGTGGCTGAGTAAGTGATCACGTGTCCAAGTGTTGATTGCAGATATGAGCGATGCCAAGTCGTTTCAGACGCCAAGAAATCGGGTGCACGGTGAGATATGTGGAAGACGCCTTTTTGAAAGTGGCCGCACGGGAGACGGGCGAGTTGGGGGTATCGGATGGCCTCATCAGAGCCCAAATGCATTCGCGAATGCAGCAAAGGGCGTGAACGCAGAAGGTGTGCGACGCGCTGTGTGTGCAAATTCCACTGCGAGCAGTGGTCTATCTTTTACAATGTACCCTGAAATGACCTGGAAGAAGGGAGTTTTTCGGCGGATTTGAAATTTCTTGAACAGTCAGAATATGAGCAACCAGGCCAAGTAGAGATTGAGAGGACGAATGGGAGGTCCTAAATGCATGTTGGAGGAGCGTCCTTCTCTTGGCGCTATTTCTGACTTTTTGATCTGTATATCTCTGGGAGGTTTCCGTTTTTGGGAAAAAAAAAGCACAGGAGTTGGCGCAGCCTGATGAACCTGCATCGGCTGTGTGGGCTAGGTCTTTGTCGGCATTTAGGTATTTTTGAATGGTGGGGACATTGGTTGCGCCGGCTTTGGTCTACAAGTTGAATTGCCAGGCGGAACGGTGGTAATTTACGCTGGGACTTTTGCGTTAGGTGAACTCTCATTAATCAAAATCATGGTCGTTCGATTCTTAAAACACTATGGGTCGACGCTCGCGCCATTCGTTGAAATCGTTCCTGATTGTACATTGCTGCTTCACGTTGGCGCTCCTTACGCCGCGCGCGAAGCCTATTTACGCGCAACGGCCCAAGACCGGGTGGAATTAGCGCAAGAGCGAGATTGGACCGTGTCAGAGTTCTACCTATCGGCGTTTTTGAGTGAGCCGCATTACTGGAACTGGCGTATCTAGGGCCTTGCGGGGGCGTAGCGTGCTCAAAGGAAATGCACCAGTGCCATGATCTTGGGACCATATTGGTTGATACCCCGTACGCCTAGACTTGGCGCAAGCACCGTCACGGGATGGCACACGGTCGACAACGCTTAGCACCATAGGAAGGAACAAATGGAGCGTCACGGATATAACCTGATGCCATATCGAACCTTGCGGTGAAGGCGTTCAGTGAGAGCGTTGGAGTCCGAGAGGCCGCAGCAGCGGGACGCCGGTCAGACAATCCGATAGAAGTTGCCCCAGATTATGACGCGGCGGGGCGAAGGTTTGTGCCCCAGACGATAGTTTTCCCAGTGTCATTTCGGCGATTGGTCGAGGGCTCGTTACTGACAGTCGCGAAGATTCTGTAGCGTTGGGTGAACGAATGGTCGGAAATGGGCTTTGGACGCTGGCGACGCGGAACTGGGCAAGATCATCGCCTATCTGTCCGACCGTTTCGCCGACACGCAAAAGTCCGTAATCGGCACAAGTTACGACCAAAGTGGGCTTAACGATGCCAGAGATCGCGCAAGTTCCAGGCCTCGGTGACCCGGGGGGGAAAAAAACAGGGCCACAACAAGCGTTAGCCAGCTTGCCCGAATTGCGTCGCCCCGACCGATTGGGCGCTGCGGTAGACTGCGCTTGAGCGGCTGGTTAGCGCTCTCAAATAGTAGCATGCGGAATTTTTCCGTTGCGCCGCGCTAAATTGTACTGGGAATCCGTTTTGTCTGGTTGCGCGCCGCAAGCAGGCGCTTCAAATTCTGATCATTCGATCACTCGGTCTGGCGTTGGAGGAGGTGCAAATTCGGCGTATACCTCCGCGTGTCATATTCTTGTTTGTTTGCATTATAATGATTTGCCGGTTTTCTATAGTGAAAGACTTGCAACGAATCTGCTGATTGACGGATCTCATCAGAATGTTGATATTTGAATTTCTGGGGACGGTCGATAATGTGATAAAACAGGTTGGAGCCCGCATTTGTGCCAAAAGGCCTCTTTAGCCCAAATCTGACGATGTATCCGGCCGATGTGTTTCTGCGCCATTAAAGCTGATTTTTGGACACGTCACTCCAATTATGGCCCGGAACGGCGGCACATGTTACAATGAACACCAGTGATGTCCGGTTCTTTAGCCCGTCGCGGTGAGTTGACCGCACGACAGGCAGTCCAGTTATTCCGTTCTGCGGGCATGATGATTTCCCTTCTTAAAGAGGGTCATATGGAAGCTATTTCGCTTGCAGGTTTGAATGTCTTTGGAGTGGGTCAATGAACTGATCCGGGTTAAGTGTCGACACTAGCGCGATCATAATGACTGTGAGTTAAATGATGGTAACCTTGCAGGCCTTTAGCCCAAAAACGCTTGGTTGGGCTATCGGGGAGTTTAGGCGTCGTCAGCGGTTGGTGTTTTAACTCTGCTGATTAGATCAAAGGGTGAGCAATCAAACCGGCGCAGGAATTTGATGACCGCTGAAACCATTTGTTCTGTTGCGGGCCCGAAAGATTGGTGATAGCAGAGTTTGGTGATTTCGGTTATCGTCGGTACGGCGGAAATGTAGCCGGAATCGCGTGAATTCTTTTGTGAGTCGGCAGGACACTATTGATCCATTTCAACGGCTGATAGGCGACAATGGATGCGCAAGGAGTTTGCCTTTTCCCAGGTTTACCAATAACCTTGATAGGCGCTGGTCTTGCCTTGGCTGCCGCTTCCCCGGTCATTTTCGCATAGGGCCAGCGCAGAACTTTGATGCAGCGATGTGTTTATGGGAGCTGAGTCGGTTTCTTCCGTAAGCGAACATGTTGCCATGTCGGGTCTGATAGTGGGCCAGGGATGATGTTCCGTTTTTCTTCATGGCATGGCGGACAGAATGGCAGCGGCATCACAAGTGCGTGGTAGTGGCCATATGGTGTATTGGGCATGACTGCCGGAAACATGCCAATGATAGGCGCGCCGGTTGGACGTGCTGCATGCTTTCTTCGACACTTCTATGGCTGATTCAAACGAATGGCGTTTTTCAGGCCAAGCCGTCTACATTGGGCTTACGGACCAGCTGCGACCAGAAGATGGCTACCGGCCCCAATGATTTCTCCTTTACCATTGCCGCTGTAGCAGAACTGCACGCCGCTGCCGGATTTTTCAAATCGTTGCAATTTTAACTTCTTCACGATGACAATGCCTCTTCTTTCAGCTTGCGAGGAACGATCTCTTGTCAGTTCGGATATCCTTGGCAAGCTCTTGAAGCGCTTCAAACCGACTGTGTGACTGAGCGCCCGAAGACGCCGATGGGCATTGGGCCATTCAATGCGATGGGACCACGCCAATAATGTGCAGAATGAATCAGGCGCTTCGTGTTGCGTTCAAAGTGGTCTCGATTGGTAGGTATGGGACGCTGTCCAGTCCCTTGATCGGCGGGCGGCGGCGCTGGATCCTGTTGAGATGACCAAAGCGTATGGCCACGGAATGGGAATGCATTGACTCCCCGAAACCGTGGGTTGATGAATTCCCGGGGCTTCAATGACGTGAACGCCATGGATAGTGACGGCTTACCTGGCATTTGGCGCGTTGCGCATCACTGTGCAATAAATCAGGACAGCTGAAAGTCGACGACAGGTCAGGCACGTGGATTCCGTATTTATCAGCATGCGAATATGCTCTGCCCGGTTTGGCCGTTGGATCTGGCTTTTGGAAGGCACGCAGGCCATAATTAGCGATCCCGCCATTTTACCTTTTTCGATCAAAACAACAGAAACACGAAGGCTGCCGCGATGGCTGCAACGGACACGCCGGAACGGCGCCATGACGCAATGTCAGGTGTGAGAATTTCGGCCTAATAAGAGTCTTTCCAAAAGTGGAGTTTAAGCGCGGTTTGACGGTGCGCACCGTATTCAGAACAACAGGGATAAGGGTAACACGCGAGGGCTGCCCCAGAGCGGCAGGGATTTCAGGGTGAATCAGAGTCGGTGCTGATTTCGATAGGCACATTCCCGCTGTTGCCCAATGCATCGGCATTAGCGCGCCGCTTGCGCGTTTCGAATAACACTCCCAGTCGCCCCACAAAGGCAAAGGCAAGAACGGGATGATGCGATAGCGTTGCAGATACGTATGTAGACAGTTGATGCCCAAAGCATGGCCGGGCAAGATGACAGCCAGATGGAAAGGCCGGTACAAGCGAGGAAACAGAAGGTGTTGAAGATCTTTTTTCAAGCCCTTTTTTAGCTGGCGACCGTCCAGCTTTGCAGCAAGCATCCCAAAGATGTCGTGTACGGCACGACGAAAGTGTTGGCCCTATTGTTGCGGCAACAATGGTCGTGGCCGCCTCAACAGCCAGCCAACAGGAAACCGCACCAATGCTCAGGATGCGGCCCGCAGCGAAAGCACCACCGACCGGCCAATGAATGCCGACATAGCCATTAATGTCCAGCGCAAAATTATTTTCGACGACGAAGAAGCGCAGACGTTCTCTGTTTTCTATCAAGGCGGATGGAACAGGCTTCATTGCAATCCATGAAAAGCAAATGCCATGAGCCGGCAATAGGACAGCGGTAGCCCAGGGTTGAGGTGGAACGGATTTGTTCTGCTTTCGGATTTTCCATTTGTGTTTGCTCTTAGTTGCTCGGACAGCTCTAAGGGCACTCTTAATTCATCAAGGTGTGGGTTCAGGGCGATTGCGGTTCTGCGTCTGTCTGTATTGGTTGCGATCTGGTGTGTTCGACCGGAAAGCCTTAAATTAGTGTCTGATGGCAAAAACGAAGCAACATTTAGCGAGTCTACATAAGTGAGGAGGGTTCAAACCCGGCCTACGCCGCCCTGTGGGGCTATTGCTGTGTGAATGTGATCAGCCCAAGAAGATCCGAATTACTGGAAATTTGGTTGCTATCAATGACTTTTGTGACTTTTGCTATAGCCCCCCGCGGACTTTGAAACCTCGTGACTTTATGCTGAATTGATTTGCCAGTATGATTTCCGTATGCGACCGTTGTGATAGACTTTTTAAGGAGGCGCTTCTTTGCGGCAGTACATGCAACTCCTAAACCCGAAGCCGTTGGTTCGTACGCGCCCCAGGTTTTCGCGCAAGCTTGGCAAAGCCGGTGGCGCCGCGTGTTATGCTGTGCGCGCAAAGGTGTAAGAAGCTTTCCGCTTAGACGGTTGTTCGGCCCTAATACGGTCGGCACCGGGGTTAGAGCTTTCTGATTCGACACAGACCAGAAGCCGCTATTGATGGATTCGGCTATTCAAAAAAAGTTCCTTGATTTTTGCGTGCGGCGCGGGGGCACAAAAGGTGGCGCGCCTGTGTGCTTACAGGCATGGCAACACAAGATACAGGAACCGAGCACCCTGACCGCGAGGGCAACCACCCATGGCGCCCGCCCGCTTGGATATGTTACCAAAAGTGGCAACCGGTCATAACGCAACGTGTCGCCGTTCGCTTAAGAAAGCGTCGGCCTTTTGAAAAAATCGGCGGTGAAAGCGACAAGGAATTCTATTTTTCCAACCTGACTATGTTGTCGTCGGCGGGACTGTCGGCGTTACCATGTCGTATTCAGAAATTCAAGCAGGATCTGGCCAGAGCATTTGACAAATTGAGCACCAAATCAGGCGCCCGGCTCTCGTAAAACTTTGAATAAAAAATCTGAGAAATCCTGAGCTGACCACTCGCCAAATACGACAAAACCCTTTAAAAGAGCAGGGCATAAAGCCTTGACATTGCTAAAGCTGGACCCTTTTCAGCAGAGATACTAAGATCTATGACTTTTGCCGTTTGCGTTGGTCTGCTGTGTTTGATGGGGGCCCAGTTCTTTTCTCTGGGGGCTCAGAGGGAAGAAGCCGGCTTCAGGCGGAACAACGCCAGGCGGAAATTTTCCCAAAAAACGGGCATGCCGCACTATCCTGGAAAAGCGCACCTGGTTGCAGCGCCAGTGTTTGTCCCAACCCCGGCGCAATACGCAGCCATGAACCGGACAGTGGACCGCCGTGCCGGCGGCCACGGAACGCGGTTTTTGCAATCCAGCAAACGTGTTTAATCGCAACCGGGATTTGACTGGCTCAATCAATATACCGGGTGGTCGGTGGATGATCTGTCTTTGAAGAAGTTACCGCCGGAGAGGATTGACCGGAAAAAGCCGATCATTCAAGCTGTTACTCACATCAGCAGCGGCGAACCGGTATTATGCGGGAATTTGGTTGGGTGAGAGGGACGGGTAAACTGCGCAGTACCCGACAGTCAGGATTCCTGGAACTGTCGCAGGAGAATAGTCTGGAACGGGCAGGAAACGCCGATTACGGTTTACCTGGACAATAGCGAGGGTTGATATTCTCGGGCCGTGTCATTGAGATTAGACGAAATTATCTGGTAACAGTTAACGACAGTGTGGAAGAAACAACCCACAGATTGCGTCGGTATGCACTGTTTCCCTATGCGCTTGGTTAACGGCCACGGCTTCCTACCTACAGATTTCTTTATTCTGCACAAGAGCAATTGATTGGCTTTTGTTGGCGAGAGGTTGTGCAAGGAAGTCGGATTATGATGATTCTGGGAAAGAAGAGGCGAGTTGAAAAAAATTCGGCACGCAGACTCCAGGGAGCTGGCTTGGATTCACGGGAAACCAAATATTTGGGCGGTCATTTTTGGCCCAGTGTTTTACCGGACACGCCGGGGAGAAGACCGACACACCGCGTTTTTTCTTTTTCCCACGATATGGTTTCCAAAACAATACGGTCCGCAATTTTTCAGGCAGGACTTTTGGGTGGGGAGATTCTTTTCTCTTTCTT
>Ga0163217_1057112_pt1 | contig 12797 bp, 14 predicted proteins | sample SynspAceP_FD_185933 | JGI IMG/M metagenome (GOLD analysis project Ga0163217, IMG submission 185933) | Saline lake microbial communities from Ace Lake in Antarctica - Synechococcus sp. Ace-P (PacBio error correction) | ecosystem: Environmental > Aquatic > Non-marine Saline and Alkaline > Saline ... | reverse complement strand
CCTGATCGCGCTCGTAATAAAGCCGCATAAAGCGGCAGAGCGACTTGCCACTTGGGAGGAATAGGGGTCTGCGTGCTTTCCGCTGGCGCAATCGACGCCATTCGGCTTCATCCGCGGGTCTCGCATTCGGGCCTGCGTCCTTTTCGGCAGCGGTTAGCAGGCAATCATGGCGCCTGGCCAGAACCGACGGAAACGGGCCCGTCGGTCACCGCGGCCAACACATGACGAAGCTTTCGCAGCTTGGTCTGATGGAATTCGGGCCCGCACCGGTCGGTCGGCACAGGCAACACCGCCTCCGCGGCGCCGGCATAGTCGGCGCTCACCGCTTTTCGGGCATGTTCCAGCCCTCCCGGTCCACCGTGCAACGTCGAGCAGGATCACGCCAAGGGCTGCGCGGCTCTCTGACTTTGCCAGCGCATTCGACGCCCGCTACCACACTTCTCCCGGCCTTCGACTCCAGGTCGGCGCCCGGGCCCGCGCGAGGATTGCCCTCCACGTCCGGCAGGTCCGATCTCGAGGCGATGAGGCTTCGGGTCTGCCTGTGTATGGAATTTCAGCCCGCCCCCATCGGCAAGCTTCAGCCGGACCGCCGCCCGGAAACGAGCGCCGCGCACCAGCGCGCCATCAGGCGCATCGGGTCGGGCTGGCCAGCACGGCGCGGTTCGTTGCACCGGCGTGCTGCGTCCCTGCCAGTCCGACCGCCCCCGCCAGGCACCGCGCGGCCGCACGCTGATTCGAGCGAGACTATCGCGCCGCCAATGTCTCGGTGCAGGTGTCTGGCGGAATGTCCTTGAGGTCAATGCCCAGACGCGGCGGATCCGAGCCGCTCGGCCCGGCCCGCGCCTGTTCCATGTCGTCGATTCAGATCGCCATGTACGCCGGCCCGCCGCGCACTGAACCGCGCCGCCGGCGCCGTGTCCGGTCACGGGCACTACGACCTTCGAAGAACTGGTCGCATCGGCGAACCACGCCATTACTAGGCCAATCGGCCACGCCCGATCGTTTGAAACGGCTCGCCCAGGTCGAACACGGTCTTGGCGTGTCGATGTTATCAGTCGTCTCGCAGCAATCACCAGCTTGGACGCGCTCAGTCCACTGCAATTGTCATGTCGGAATATCCCTCCAAGCGTTTATTTTTGCCATCTGCCACGCGCCGCAGTTTCGTGGCAAGGGCACGCCATCCGTGCGCGCTCGGACCCTGTCGGGCTTTTTTCGTGCATTCTTCGCTTTTTCGGGGCCGTTGCCCCGATAGCAAGGCGCTCACGCCCTGTTCATGCAATGCTATTCACACATGAATTGACTGCCCTGACGACGCACGTGTCAGGTCATGAGCTCCCCTCGATCCCACGATCACGACGATGAGATGGCCACGGGCCATGACCACGCCCACCACCTGCCGACATGGCACCGCCGACAGCCGCCGCGCGCGCCATCGCCGCTCGTGACGGCAGCTTCATGTTCGCCGAAGTGGCAGGCGGCAGTTCCTGCCGGTCTCCCGCGCCCTGCCGCCGACGCCCGCACATGCTCACGATTTCCGGCTCGGCTCGTGCTGGCATGGGTCGGCTAACAAGCGGCCGATGGCGGCCGTTCGCAGCGATCCTTCGCTTCCGCGGATGAAGATCCTCGCCGGCCTTCACAATTGGGCATCCTGCTGGATCCTGCGGGCATCTGTATCGTATGGGGGCCATTTCCATCGCCTCATGGCGGCCGGGTCGAAGTGGCTCGAGCGGCCTGATGATAGGTCGCTGCCGTTTGCAGGCCTCGCGTGAAACGTGATTTAGCCTTTCCTCGTCTGATGGCGGCAACAAGGGCACATCTCAACATTGCGCGGCGCGCCTGATGTCGCGGGACATGCTCCTCGGTCGCCGCTATCGCCCGAGCGGCATCAATCATGTCCACCGGGCTGAGGCGGCCGACCCGATCCGTCGGTATTTGTCGCCCTTCTCGTTGGGGCCGGGCGTGCCGCATTGCGCGCAGTCGGCCACATCCTGCTCGAAGGCACCCAGAGGCTTTCGTCGGTGAACATTAACCGCCGACCTGATCATTGAGTAACCTCTGTTTCAGGCGTCTCCCACGTCATGCTTGGGCCGTGACCGAAACCAAGGGCCTGATCACGCTGAAAGTCACTCGCCGAGCCCGGCGCCTTGTACCGAGATGTCGCGCGACGTGGAAGGCCCGGCCTCGCGCAACGCCTTCGACCTCCAGCCACGCACGGTGGAAGTCGTCTCGAGCCGCTTTAGCCCTGCTTCAGCCACGTTGAGACACCGCGCCCTTTTACTTTTGTCGCGAGTCGCCCATACCAGCTGACTGATCATCACGCATTCGAATGGGCCCTATTGGCGATTCCGCCCGCAAATACCCGCCACGCCGAAATCCTCAATCATCTGGTTACCGGCGCCGGGGGGCCCGGGGAGGGGGCTGGGGGGGGGGGAAAAAAACCCCCCCGGGCCTGGGGGGTGATTTTTTTTTCTTTTAATTTTTTTTTTTTTTTTTTTTTTAATTTTGGGGGCGGGGCCCCAACGGGGGGGGCATGGCCGGGGGCGGTGGGGACCGTGCTGGTGGTGAACCGGCTCCAGCCGGCGGCCAGCGACCATCACACGGATGTCGAAGAATTATCCGGTCTACGAGATCCAGGCCGGAACTGATGGTCAGGATGGGCAGGCCCATGCCGAGGCCATGGCGCCAGGTGCCAAGACCATATTGCCAGTGTCGACTTTGACGTGCGGCCCTCCGCGCCGTCGGCGAGGCCGGCACGGTTTATACTGCAAGAATTCCATTGTCATCCGACGGTTGCGCAGGCCAAATGGCCGACTTCCCAGCCGAGCAGAATTCAAGGCTTCGGCTCGTGTCGCCTGCTGCCACCTGCGACGGCTTCTTCTATCGGGCCGACTCTTGTGGTCGGCGGCGGCCATACCCGCTGTCGAAGACGCTGTTCCTGACCAATTTGCCTCAAGGCAACCGTCATCCACCGCCGCGAAAGCGCTTCACGGCGAGAAGATCCTGCCGGATCGCCTGTTCAAGAAACCCCAAAGTGGAATCTTTCTCGGAACACGACGCTGAAGAGGTGATCGCGACGAGACCGTCGCGTCACCGCCGACGGCTGAAAAAAACGTCAAAACCGAGAAACCACCGACCGCCCGTCCACGGCATCTTCATCCCAGCGCACGCGCCGGCGACCGAAACTGTTCAAGGGCAAACTGCGATGAAGCCGAACGGCTGATTTCATCACCGCGCCGACGACCGCGACGACCATTCCCGGCGTGTGTCCGCGGTTGCACGTCCGACGAGACTATCGCCACGGCCGGTTCACGGCCGCGGCATGGCCTGGCATGCGCGCTCAAGCCGGCATTTCCTCTCCAAAACAGAAGCACTCGCCGAACGTGCGGCGGATAAGCCTTAAAGCATTAATTTCCCTCGCCTCGAACATCGTCCGCTCGTCCAGGTAGCGATTGCAGGATGACAAACGTGCGGGCCCGTGCTCATGACGGTTCGAGTTCGCTCGTCGACCGGCTCCGCGAAGGCCGCATCGACGCGTCGTGATCTGCTTTCCGGTACCGCCAGGCACTAAAGCGCGGCGACGCTCGCGGCATCATTCGCCAGGTGCAGCGACCGGTCGCCGGGGCGAGGCCGCCCGATGGCCTCCGCATATGCCGCCTCGCAAGCGTCCCACGTTGCCCCAATATTCTTCGCACCCAAGAAAGCGCGCGATTGATCTTCCGAGATGCCAGACGGCGAGAAACCGTGCGCATAGGCGTTCTGCGGATCTGTCCGCCACCGGCGACAGACTTTTCGGCCAGTTGACCGCGCCGCTTCGCCATAAACCGAATCACGCAGATCTCTCAGGCTCATTGGGCCGGCAGGCAGGACGAGGGCGATTGGCTTTCTGCAGGCTGCCTCTCGATATGGCCGGTGGCTGACGGGCAGCGCGCTCTCCGCCGCAGCAGAGCGCCGCTATGCAGTGCCTCGGTGTGGCTGGGTCTCGCGACTGATCGCCTTTGCCAGCAGCGTGCGCCGCGCCGAACAGCGGCAGGATCCGGGCCCGTGATCTGCAGCAACGCCTTCGAAAGCGGATAATCGCCGGCGACAAAGGGCAGTTCGCGCGCATCCTGGCCCTGGCGCTTGGAGCAGGCTGGAACCAGTCATGAACAGGAACGAAAAAGAGCAGCATCACGACGCGTACATAAACCCATCTAGCCAGGTGGATAAGTTCGGCCAGCATGATAAACAATCCCCGCACAAAAGCTTGCAGGAGCACGGCTTAGCGAGGGCGGCCCGCTTCCGTGTAAGAGGCGCCTCGCAATAGCGAAAACGGTTCGGTAAGCTCAGAGCTGGTCATAGAGCGCTGCGACTCATAATCGCAGGTCGGGAGTTCAAATCTCCCCCGAACCACCGATTAGGCGCGCTTGGCGCCCAGTTCCCACGCCTTGTCTCTCGTCTGACATCAAAACGTGCCGCCAGTGTTCGCCACCAGCCGCAGTGGACAATCGCTTTTCATGAGGGCCTGAAGCCGGCCCGTTCGCAGCGCGTCTGCGTTCGGCCCTGATATCGGCCGTGACGGCGAGGCTGGGCAAGCTGTTGACGTTTCGGGGTTGCTCGCAGTACGCACAGATGGTCTCGCCCGCTGCCCGCCGGCAATGTTGGACTGTCGCGAGGATGGTCCTGTAGGCGCTTCGCCCGGCGCGCGTGATGCGAATCAGCGCATTCTGGACGAATCTCCAACCAGCCAGCCCGCGCTTTCAACCGCTGGAAACATGACGAAGCACTGATCGCGTGGTCTTCTGGCGATCAGGAATTGCCAGGGTCCAGGATGCGCATGCGCGCTGTGAGGCACTATCGACGGCAGGCGCGGCCGGCACGCAGCACCGAATCGTGACGTGAAACACGTGTCCCGGCCCGCATTGTCGTCGAGCTTGATTACTCGCCGCCGAGCAGGGCCGGCCAGGCCCTTGGCAATGGACAGCGCCGAGACCTGATCGCATGGGTCTGGGGCCGCCCATGGAAGCCCAGGGCCTGTTCGAAGGGCCTTGAACCAGGCGGTGGCCTGTCCACATCGGAGATGCGCAGCCGGTGTCGGGACACGTCCAGCGGCGCTTGAGTATGGGCGGCGGCCTCGAGCGTCGCGAGCGTCCACGCTGACCATGGCCCTTGCTCGGTGAATTTCGTGCATGCTCATCAAGGTGACAGGATTCTGGCGGACGCGCATGGCGTCGGATCGACGCGCATCACGCTAATGGACTCGACATGAATCCGCCGTCGACGCTTGCCGCGATACCGACTCAGATGGTCGCGCGCTTCGGCGGGAAACCGTTGCAGGTCGAACGGACGGGACAGACAGGGAGCTTGCCAGCCTCAAGCGCAGAAGGTCAGCAGGTCGCCAGAAGCGTCGATGAGGTTGCCGCTTCGCTTATCGTGCGGCCGGAGGCGCGCGGTTTCGGCCCGGAGACGTGTTCCTGCAAGCGATGTCTGCGACACCAAGTTATGCCGGTCAGGGGGCGTCGGATTTCGTGGCTGAGAAAAGGCGAGGGAAAACTGGACTCTGTCCCGGGGCCACATCGCACGCGCATCCGCCCAGTGGCCTGTTGGAGGCGCTTGCCCGGCTGCCATGGGCACCGGGGCCTGAGCGCGTTCTCTGCGCAACGGCGGAGCAAGGCGATTGCGCCGGGCGTGACGAGGGGCCCCTGGTAAAACCGCCCCATGGACAGCATGATACGCCATCGGTGAGGCCGAGTGTTCGCGTCTGCCGCAACGTCTTGGCGATGAGCGCAACCGTCGTGCCAGTGTTCGCAGACCGGTTTCGGGTCAGGAAAATGGCTGACCGGCACGGTCGGCCGGACGTCCGCGGCGCGGGCAGCTGGCGAAACTTCCGTCAGCGCGCACGTGTGACTGGCCCAAGTTCCGCGCCGTTCAATGGACGCACGGCAAGGCGAACCAGGGACGGTTGACAGAACAGGCCGAGCGCAGCAGGCGACATGTCCGCCCCGATCGGGCGCACGCCCAATCGCCATATCCTCTAACGTACTGGCATCGTTCTGAGAATGCGCCCCTCCACCCGTTAAAGCGTACAGTCTCTGATATTCGTTTACGCGCCGCGCAAACGGTTTCCTAAACGGATTGTAAAACCATTGCGGAGGCGGTGGCGGGGGGCGCGCAGGTCCGTGGCGCCGCAGGGGGCGGACGTGCGGCGCCATGGGTATGCAGGACCGCAGCAGGACCGAGCATCCAGGGCCCCTCCGCGCTGTGCTCATAGGCTATCCAAGCCGCCCGACGGCGGCCCGGTCTTATTGATTTCGCCCTGGTCCGTGACGATCTTAGTGACTCAAGCCGTTCTTCACGGCTTCCTCGGCGCTCATCCAGAATTCACCGGTCGTGTGATCCTTCTTGATCTGCTTCGAGCGACTTGCCAGGTATTGGCATGCGGCGAGATCTGCTTCAAGGCGTTTCGCGCATCTTTGAGGACTTTCGCTGGGCCTGGATTCAACGTCCGTCCGCCCTGAGCGCCAACGCCGCCACCGTCATGCAGCAGAAGGGGTGTATTCTTCAGGGCGAGCGGTTTTCCTTCTTCGCGGCCAATAGAATCCGCGCGCCCGCCAAGGCGACCCAGCCTTGTGCGAGCACTTACGGCGCAGTGTCAACTTGATCATGTCCATGATCATTGTCGCGTCTTCACGTGAGCCGCCAGAGCGACGAGAAATGACGAGCAGGCATCGCTCCTTGGGTTTTCGCACGACGACAGCCAGCAAGCGTTCGCAGACGCGCTTGGCTTGGTTGAAGTCGGATCCCGCCGGTCAGCAGGATGTCGCGGGCCTTGAAAGGGCTTCTTCAAAGGAACGCATTCGGCTCGTCCCATTGGGCGGCTTCGGCTTCTTCGTCGTCGACGCTGTGGGATAAGGTAACATTTAATCTCCGGATCAGGGGATCTTGAATTGACGCTATCAGGTGAGGCGCACTGGCGTCCGGGTCAGGCTGGAGAGGCTTAAACCCGTGGAAACGCTGTATTTGCTGGCAGTTAGGGATATCGTGGCGTCAGGGCTCGGCCTCCTGTCAAATCCGCGCGACGTCCTCCGCGAACGTTGGGCTTTTTTCGCGACGCCGCTGAATCTCGGCGCCAGCGCATCGAGAGAGGCGGCGCTGATCGCGGCGATTTCGGCACGAGGGTTCGATCGGGACGAAGATGAACATAAGGCGGCACGCCGCGCGCGCTTGGCCCGTATCCGTACGCCCACGAACGCAGGGCGTCGAACAGATTCCTGGTTCTCCGCTAGTGACAGGTCTGCGAGCGCGGCCGGCGCTCTGTCACACTGCGCCCCTTTGGCCGTTTCTTGCGGGTCGCGGTGACGTTCTCTCCGCACATCAGGGTTTGCGATCGCCCTTGAAACAGCGCGAGCGGGCGGCCTCGCGTTCGGGCACGAATAATGCAGAGGCGGCATCCGTTCGCCGCCTTCAGCCAGCCATGCCCGTCGAACAGGAGCGCATCAAAGACGCAGTCCAGCCCGCCTTGGAAGAGGTCTTTCCCACTCCCGAACGGGCTCGGTGGAGAGGCGCTTTCGTCGAATCCGTCCTTGTCCGTGTCCCATCAGATTGCAGGATGAGGCGCCACCCGGCCCACTCGGCGCCGGGCAGCGGAAGACGCCGAACGGCCCATTGGCCCCAGCGAGTGCAGTCATGCGGCCTGCCGGCCTGCGTGCAGACCATCGCAACCGCCGCAGCTCGACCTTTTCCTCGCCCGAAATAACGCCGCATCCCGCGCCGCCGGCGGCATTCGTTCGCCATTGGAAGAAGGCGAACAGCAGGCGGCGTCTGTCAGCTGGACGCGTTGACCTTCGGGGGCACTGCGCCTGATGCGTCCATGACATCCGAGCGCGGCCATGTCGGACGGGCCATAGAGGGCGATTACCCTCGGCGGGTTCGCCATCGCGCCCGTCGCCCGGCCGACTTACCCTTGCAGTCAGCTTTCAAGCGTCTTCGGCGGATCGCTTAGGAGACAAAAGCGCACGTCCGGCTGTCGACCCCATGCCGAAGGCTGCCGGTGGCGCACATGACCGACGCCGTCTTCGAGGAGGAAGCGGCGCATGGCGCTCCTGGCGACATTCGCGTCGAGCCGCATGATAGAGGTGCCGCACGCCGGCGCGCAACAAAGGGCCTCGGCAACTCTTTCTGTGCCCTTAGCGGCTGGCTTGCATGACGATGCGGACCACACCGCGCCGCGCGCCTTGACCAGGCTGCACGACAGCGCGCCGGTGCGCGCCGCCGCCTGGGCTCGGCCAGAGGTGAGTTGGGGACGGTCGAAAGCTGCCACGTTGCAGAGCTTTCGGACGTCAGCTTGCCACTGGCGAGGATATCGTCGCGCGGTGCGCGCATTCGGCCGTGGGCCGTCAACGCGAGCGGGGCACGCCGGGGAAGAGTTCGCGCAGGTCGCCGAGGGGCACGATAGTCGGGGCGGAAAGTCATGGCCCACTGTTTTTGCTGACTCAGTGGGCCTCGTCGACGGCAATTGAGGGAGATATCTTCAGCCGGCAATGGCGCGAGATTTGGTGCCAAGGCCTCTCGCCGAGACATAGAGCAGCGCTCCATCTGTCGCCGCTCTCGGCCGGCTTCCAGCGCCTCGGCCGGGCATTTAAATCCATCCTGAGCATGTCCGACAGCCGCTCGGCCCGCACACGACTGCAGGGCGTCTTCGACCTGTCCGAACATAGCCGCATCAGCGGTGAGAACGACAATCGGCGCAGCCGGACGATTCGCCGCCGGGAATACTGGTAGCAGAGCAGACTTGCCGGCGCCGGTGCGGGCGGACAGCAGGCGTCGCGGCCCTCCAGCACGTCCGCTCGATCACCGTCCTCCTGCAGGCTCGGAAGGCCTTGAAGACCCGTAGACGCCGCTGCCAGGATGGCGCGGGCATCCGTGCGATCTGGGGGCATGGAGGCGATGTTTCGTCTGTCGTGGCTGCGCAGGTGAAGTCGGAGGCAAGAGGGCTGCGCTGTTTACGTGCTTTGGCGCACCCTTACGACAAAGTTGCATAACTGTTGATCCGTCGCCGCCCTACACCGGATGTCCGGACATAGCCAATATTGTCTCCAAAACGACAAACACAACGCACGAGCTGACAATAATCGACATTAGATCGTCTTATGATTGACCTTGCCCGCTTCAGCAACGAGTGGCTCTTGAACGCCAATTACCATTCTTCTCCTCTCGGACTTTACCACGAACCCGCCCGCATGGGCGAAGGCGCCGCAGGGGTGTGACGATGACACGATCAGCCCCATACCGGCTTCCGGCCGCGACCGCGGCACAGTCGATGAGATCACTGCACCTATCGACCGCAACCCGGCGCGATCACGACACTAAGGACTCGCTGAGGCAATCATGGCCGCACCGAAACCTGTGACTGCAGTTGCATGCGCGCCCCGCAGCGGGCGTGTCAGCACTGCCGAGTGAACGAGGAAGACAAGCCCCACGACCCTGTTCCAGAATCTGGATCAGCCCGCGCTCTGCCCGGTGGCAGCCCAAGCTGGCGCGCACGCGCAAGTTTCCAGGGCGAACGGGTCCCGGCAACCTGGGCCGTGCTGCGCCTACCGATGATCGCGCCAAGACAGCCTGAGTGATCAACCAGGACGCCAAGGTCCTGGGCCGCAACCCTCAGGACCGGCGAACGCTGACTCATACTGACAATGCGTGCCGGCGACCCAACGGCTTATCTCGTGCTGGCTGCGCGGATCGGTACGCCTCAATCGGCGAGGTGCTGGCAGGCCCGCGACGGGCGTAGCGATCACGTGGCGCGGGAAAGCCTTGAGCTGCAAGCATCGACAATGCCGAGACTCGTCTATTGTCGAATACGTCTCGAGCCCACCGCGCCACAGCGCTGTGAACTCCAGGAACAGGTGCACATGGTACGTTATGGACTTGGACATTCAGCGAGTGACCCGATGAATACGCATTTGCCGGCCCAGGCCCTGGCTCTCATGATCGCGACCCGGCGCGATTGCCACCGGAGCGATCGTGGTCGGTACTCGCCAGGACTTCCAAGAGCGCCGGGACGATTACGGCGCTCACAGGAAGGCACGTACCTGACCGAAGCATCAGGGAAACATTTTATCGCGATTCAAAAACTGCCAGGCATTAGATAGTTACCTCACGTCACCGGTCACGACTCGAACGCTCAGTGCGAAAAAAGCCGACGCATGAAGACAACTCGGCGACAAGCCCGGCCCATGGACATATGGCGCATCGGTCACATTGGCGGATGGAATTGTCCGCAAGCCAGCGTTCGACGCAGTGGCGCCAGATGGGCAGCCGCGCACCCTATGAACTTATGGTCTCGAGACGACATCCGCACGCAAGACCTGACGATCATGAGGAATGATGCGAGAACGCGCCGCCGACCGGTTGCAGCAGTTCCCATGGAAACTGACCTTCAGGTCGGGGCAATAGGACGAAGCGAGAGCTGAGCTGCGCGCCCAATTTGCGGGCCGCAGCCGATCCTAGCGCAGTAATCAGTTCGCAGCGTCCATGAGCTTGGCCGGCCAACGCGACGCGGTACGCCCGCGCACAGGGCTGGCCGCAGGTCTTCCGCTGCCCAGAGGCGATGCTTTCAGCGTCGCGCACGTCGAGACCAGTCGAAATATCGTTCAGAGGCCTAGTTATCTACTTTGCCTCGCCTGCTCAAGTTGAGCTGTTCAGGTGCGAAGAGCTCCCTCGACCCCATGCTCCACCCTGCCTGACCTGCCGGAAAAGACCGGTCGCTCCAAGAAGATATTAGATGCCGTGGGACATGCGAGTAGGATCGGGCCTCTCTGGCTTGCCGCCCAATAGTAATGCGCCGCTTCGAATATTCACCGATTTGGTGATCGCGAAAACGCGCCTTCCGTATCAGGGGAGCCCAGATCAGTTTGTGCGTTTGCAAGCTCACGTCGCCATTGGGCGATTCTTCATATCAATAGTCGTTGCCGGCCTGCAGGTTCGGCCGCTTTCGGAATCGTCACTTCGTTGCAGGAAAAAGTGACGAAGTTCAGTTGCGCAGAACCCGCCTTCCGGTTCTGCGTTCGGGTTCGTCCTGCGGGTAGACGAGCTTGAGCTCGTTCCCGCTGGTCTGAGACGAGCGCGCATTGGCCTTGGGACTGACTGCATAGTCCAGCGAGGCACTTCGGAGCCGCGCAACGTGCCATTGGTTCCGACGCCGATCTTCGAAAACCACCTCGACCGATACAGCGCCCGCGAATCAGGGGCGCCGTCGAGCTGAGAGCAGCGTTTCGCCGCCGTAGACGACATAGGCGGTGCGCGCGGCGCCGCTTCCGCCTCCCAATGCCTCTAAATGCGCGGCACGTCGCGCGGCGCCGCGAACTTCGCGCCAATTGATCGGCCATTTCGTGCGACGAAATCGGCTATCGCAGAACCACGGCAGAACCGGCCTTCGTGCGGCCTTGGTCGCGTACTCAAGGCACGCCACCAACATGGTTGCAATCCGAGCAACAAGCAGGAAAACGCCCGGCGCGGACCTGATCTTCGCCCCTTGCGCCCTGGAGCGTTAATAGGCTTCCTTGACGATCCAGGCTCAATGCGCGGCCGCCAGCACAGTTGGCCAGGCCCAGACGCGCGCAATTCGCAGGCCGGGCAAAGGCCGCAGCCCATAGCCCAGTCATGCCGGTGCTTCGTCGTCCAGAGGATAGCATCTAGTGGTGTCTCTCCGTGACCAAGATCGACCAGTGCCTGCCACGCCGAGGCGTTCGCCCATGGCCAGGTCTCGGCCTGTCCGCTCGAATAAACATAAAGCGGCGTCGCGATCGACAGCGAGTCGAGCCCACGACTGGCATGTCTTTCCTGCGCCCAACGTTGCGGTCCGCAGTCGGGATAGCCGAATTAATCGGTCTTCGCACAATGCCGTACCACCAAGACGGACTTCGCATGCCCCGCGATTAAGGCGAGGCGCCGAGCCAGCGTGAGAAAGAGCAGTTGCGCGCCCGCGGCAACGAACGTGACGGACAAGTCCAGGCCGCTTTGTCTCGATGAGCGACGTCATCCTTGTCACATGGCCGCTGTCGCCCGCAACTTTTCAGACACTCCGCGTCCAGCATTGTACGTCGGGCCGAGCGCTCGCCCCAGCGAACACCGGTCGCGACAGATCGCCCCAGAACGGGTGCGCATGCCAGCTTCCGACTGCTGGGCGCTGGCCATAGTCGAAGCCAACCCGTTTACGACCACGCGAATAAACCGCGAACCAACGTCATCTGCGAGAGGTCGCGGAAAATCCTGCTCAGCATTTCCGAGCAACAGGCGAGTAGTGCATTAGATGGTTTTTGAATCATCGGAGGCATCTATCAGCCCCTAACGTAAAGGGCCAGCCGCCAGCTTTACATTTTATGAACACCTGCGTCAGACAATGCATGACGTCTTCGCTAAACATGTTGACACACGCCCCATCACTACTTATTTTGTCCGAATGGAGTAGTCGAAGCTGTTCCGCAAAGAGGGCACTTCGGGTCAAATATCCACAATTCCGGCTTAGCCATCCCACAGGCCGAGGAAGGAAAATTCAGAATGACACCGAAAACGACTCGAAACCGTCTCCCTGTTTGCGAGCGCATCCGCACTCGCAATAGGACTGCTTCGGGCCAGGCGGTGCCCTGGGCGACAGGAATACAGACGCACCGGAATCGACCCGGCACCCTGGCCAACCGTCACCGTGCACCGACCCATAACACCTGAACGAGCAGTCGATCCAGGAATTTCCCGGATCGCCGTTCGGGCCTCTCGGATGGAACGATGCCATCAAACCGCCTGCCACCCTGACCGGCGGACCGACC
>Ga0163217_1010711_pt1 | contig 12799 bp, 7 predicted proteins | sample SynspAceP_FD_185933 | JGI IMG/M metagenome (GOLD analysis project Ga0163217, IMG submission 185933) | Saline lake microbial communities from Ace Lake in Antarctica - Synechococcus sp. Ace-P (PacBio error correction) | ecosystem: Environmental > Aquatic > Non-marine Saline and Alkaline > Saline ... | reverse complement strand
AAAATGATTATTTCACAGCTCACAAAAACTGTTTTTATCGTCTTTGTTTCATTCTTAGCTTTTTTAGGATATCTGCGGCATCTCCATTGATGAATTTTAGTAGGGGCAGGGCCTGAATTTTAAATGGACTCGGTCACTTATTTTCAAGTTTCTTCCTTGCGGTTTGTATTTCTCTTCATGTTTTTTGTTTTCCCAATCCTTAATGCGGGGAATTGGTAATGCTGCTATTGCCGATGTACATAGTTTTGGGTACAGTACTTTTAAACTTGGTGCTAGGATCCGTTATTTTATTTGGAATGGATAGTATTGAAGGGATACGGAGTGGCAGGCTGCTTGCCATAGCAGTGTCATCACCGCAGGTTATCGGCAAGCAGGCTGGTCTCTTTATCTTTTCAGAGGGAAATTTCAAGGAATCAAAAATCAAATTGAGCTCCATTTTGAAGCTTGAGTTCGCTGGGTGAAGCGAATGTTTGAATTGGAGAATTCGGCTAGTTTGGAAGCAATCTTCAGAGCGGCGGCTATGACATTGGATGGTCATGCTTCGTGACGAGCTACAGGAAGTGAGGGTCCGTGGCAGCTTTATGGAATAGGAGCGAGGCATTCTAAGCTAGGTAATTGTTCCCATCATAGGGAATGGGTATAGCTCGACCACACTGGTAGGCAAATCAATAGGTGAACTGGTCAAATTCAAACGAGCAGAAAAAAAATCGTATTGAGTTGCTAAGATGCCTTTTTGACTTACGGCAATAGGATTAATATTATTTACTATTTGCAGAAAGTCTGGACAGCTTTCTGTGCTGCCTAATGATCCTCAAGTTCCATAAAGAACGGAGCAAAGTTCATATAAGAATTATTTGAGTTTGAGCTTTGGGCTGTTGGGGTAGTTACTGCAAGTGCTAAATGGAGTATTTAATGGAAGCTTGCCTTTTACTTCAGGCTTCTATGCTTATTTCTATCTTTAGCCTTTGGGTTGTACGCTTCCCCCTTGCTTTCAATTCTTTCAACCAAGACAGAACTTAGCTTTTGAGGGTTATTTGGTGGGCATTCCCAATTTCAATTTGATCGCCAGCATTGGTTGCATTTTCTTATTATAAGACCAGTTATTGGAAAATCCGAAACCTCAGAAATAAAAAATGAGTGGGGTACAATCAGGTTTAGGAATAAAACCTAAAGTCAACTTCTTAATTCTATTGATATGAAAATACACTATTGCCCGATGTACTCAGAGATTGTCGGGGTCCTTGGCCGCTAAACTAGTTCAAATGCGTGAAATTGAGATCACGCCAGACTTGCTTTTTGTGCAGCAAGTGGGATTCGCCTGGCTGGATTGTATGAGTGATGCGAGAAAAACATTTCCAAATTTTCCTGGCTTTTTGGATTGATTGAAAGTGATCAAGCGGGATAATGGGTTGGACTTTGGGACCAGTGAGTCAACTTTCACATCCGAAAATGACATTCAGGAAAAGCTTGCTCCGATTAGGGCTGGAATCCGAAGATGTCGATACATTTCATTTTGGAAGTCGAAGCAGAAGACCCAATTTTTGAATGCAAGCGGAATCCAGAAGGAACTGACAATGTCCGATGGAAAACCATTTGTATCTTGGGGCATTGGAATTTTTCAACATGGTCATTATTGCATTTAAAGAACCTGCTGAATTCCTGCCAGCCAAAATTGCCATGTAGCCAAACTGCATTCCAGTGACCTTTAGCAAGCGGGATTTATTGAGAAAGTAGGTGTTCCTTTGACGAAGGATGACTTTGGTATTGGAATATTATGGCTTCGGAAAATGGTGATTCCCTTCTTATCCACGGGAAGGTAAAAAATCAGCTTTGGATTTACTTTTGAGGGAATAGAAACAGATTTTGCCAGGCTTCACTTTTATGGCTTCATCCCAATGCTCATATCATAGTGAATAAGAAGTCTTCTGCGAATGAGCATGTAAATTAAACTGAAAGTGAAGGGTGAGAAAGCGTAATAAAAAGTGCCTTTTATGAATTGTGGTAACATTTTATTTTACTCAGACAGTTTTTCGATTAATCGGATTTTCCCGTTCTTTCGGGTTTAAATTTCCCCAACCATAAATGACCTTGCAATTAATTCAAAGATGCAATCCTTGGCAAGGAGCAGATATTTACTTAGTTCTTTCCGTTAAAAACAGCCATCTTATTTTGGCTATTTCCCATGACCTTGGAGATGATGATGGAGTACTTTTTGCGGTAGTCGATATTTTTTTTGTTGCCAAGTTAGGTGAGCATGCCATTGCTTACGTAGGTTTTGACTGAATCCGTCGTGGTCTTGGTCTATTGCGGTTGGATTCGCGGATAACCATTGGCTGCAACTGCTTTTGATCTCTAGGGAGATTTGGTGAAAAAACAATATACATGAAGCAGGTTCTGCGGCATTTTCAATTGTTGATAGTAGGAGGAGCGCATTTTCAGTTAATACTGGGTGTACTCGGGATGGATCTTTGCTTGGTGATATCTCGGCTTGATGGGTTTGAGAAACCTGCTGTTGTGGCTTCAGGAGTGATGTATTTCACGAAATCTTTTTGCAGGCGAATACCGCTATCATGTTTTGCTGTTTTGATTCAATGGGCTTTTCGTGGAGTCGGGGCAAAGCACATCATGCAATGCGCTCACTTTTGGATTGCCAACGGCTTGAATATTTTCCTAGATCCTTTATTCATTTTTGGCTTTTGGAACGTTGGTCTGGCTGTGGAACTGGAAAGGTGCTGCTGTCGCGATACATTGTCGTTCTGTTGGGGTAGTTTTATCAATTGTACCATTTTATTTTAATGCAAAGCACAACTTTCAAAATCCTAAGAGAATAATTGAAATCAGCTGGGAAGATCATCAAGAAAATCATGAGTATTTCCATTGGAGGAATGGGGAGTTTTTGATCGATTCGGTTCGCTTGGATTGCCTTAATCGGGATGAATGCGGAGTTTGGAATCAACGGGGCTTTGGCTGGATATACGATCGCCATTTCGAATTTGATTTTCACCATTGCCTGCTTGGGGATTAATCCGGTGCTGCGGCAACTTTTGTAGTCAAAATTTAGGAGCACAACAAGCCGCAGCGGTGCGGAGGATGCTCTTGTTTGGATTACACACGATATACGGTGATTTTCAGTTGGCTTCGGTGACTGGAATCTATTTACTTTTTGCCTCTTCTTTGGCAGGGATTTTTACAGATATCCCAGAGATTCATGCCATCGCCAGCACAGGGATTGCGGTGAATCGCTTGCGGTTACGTATTTTTTGCCATTGGATGGTTACTTACTCAGCATTTAATGGCGCAGGAGATACAAGGACGCCCGCGTTGAATTAATATCGGTGTGTGCTTGGTTATGAAATTCCACTGGCTTATCTTTTTGGCTTTTTACAGTTTGAGTTGGAATATTTAGGGATTTATTGCAATTGTTTCAAGTCACTTCTTTCCATTCCAAGTAACCCTCTTTATTTTCAGAGAGGAAAATGGGAACGAATGAAGGTGCTTAAGATTTCAGAAATCAAGAGATAAAATTCTACTATCCAGATTTTAGAGCCATGATTAGAGCCAAGAATTAGAATCTAGGAAAGGTATGAATATCGAGGATTTTAGAAAGCTTTAGGTTTGAAAGTTCGCGATTTGAGCATAAAGGCGGAGTAAAGTATAAAGACTGTAAGGTACAGGTGCAAACTGCGCAGATACATTTAATAATTTTAAAACCCAAACTGCACGTTACCGAACTCATTTTCTGTACCAGAATTAGGTTTTGTTTAGGTAGAAAAATCATTTGATCGATTTATTAATGAGTTTCATGAAAGTAAAGCATGCAAGTTGATTACGAAGATTAGATTTTTTTATGAAACAGAATTTTAAATTCTGCCCTCTTTAAATTAATCTCATGGAAAAACCGGAAGCACCAAATTTCAATTCAATTACAACCAAACCTATATTTGGCTGATTAGTCTCACGCAGCACTTGGAGGCTTTTCTTTTTGGTTTTACTGCAGGTAGTTATCGGTGGCAGCCAAACCATTTTACGAGCCCTTTTTCAATATCAACTTCACTGCTGATCAAGCTGGGGGACGACCGTTCGCGCTGATTGGGTGCAGCTTGGTGCGATCCTTTGTATTTTGCTGAGCGATAAGTTGGGTAGGGAAGAGACTTTTGATTTTTCTCAGGATTTCTATTTTCGCTTTCAGCTTTAGGACTTGCCTTGGCTGAAACTTTTTGGTCTTTTAACTCCTTACCGGATTATGGTGGAGTGATGAGCTATGGGAATTGCTTTTTAAATCTTTCACCTCTACCATCGCAGAGATTTTCTCCGCCAGAAAACGGGAATGTGTTGACGATATCAGCTTTTTGGTGATGATTGGAGTGCTTTTAGGCCCAACGTGACCAATTGGGCCAAATTTCCCTTTTGGATTACGGGAATTGCGCTGCAATGCAAGTTTTTGAAATGATAAGCTGCGAGCTGTCTTGGCCAGTTTGGTTGGGCGATGGATGTTTGGGCAGAAGATTTGTTCCCTGCCTTATTATTTTTTTGGTTGATTGTTTTTGGTTGCCTGAAAGTGCACGATGGCTTGTGGAAAAATTAGAGAGGAGAAAAGCGCGAAAAGAGTTCCTTGAGCGAATTGGAGGGAAGAGCTATTGCGATAGCCAATAGCTGAGATCATACGACTTTGGCGTCAGGAGAAACTTGTAAAGTAAATTTCAAAGATCTGATTATAAAGCCTGTCCGAAGTGATTGGAATCGGAGTTTTTCTGGCTTTTTGCAGCAGTGGTCAGGGGCTTGAACGGGTCGTGATTTATTACGCTGCAGATATTTTTCAGGCGATGCCGGATACATCTCAAGCAGATTGATGCTGATATGTGTGGGTGATAGGAGGGTGATTGGTACGTTGTCGGTCTTCATCACTTTATTCACAGTAGATCGCTTGGAAGAAAGAAGTTACTATTGATAGGAACTGGGGCGATTGACCTTTTATATGTCCTGATCGGATATTCGTTTCAAAGTAGATTCAAGGCGGCTTGGGTCATTGTTATTATAGGTCTTGACGGGATGTGATGGTTCTATTCTTTCACTCTTGCGCCCTTACTTTGGGTTGGTTTTTATCAGAGATTTTTCCCCACTCGGATTACGGGCGTTGCCGCAATTTCGATTGGAGCGTTAGCGCAATTTGGGTGGGTAATTGACTTTGACATATTTCATTGTCCAACGATCAAGGCAAATTTGGGATGGGCAAATAACTTTTGGCTTTATGGGTTTAATTTTTTTGTGGGGTTTTGTGGTCATCTATTTTATTTCCTACCCGAGGACGAAAGGCAAGTCATGGAGCAATTAGAATAAAGAGTTGGGGAATGATGGTCTTCCTCCTTTAAAAAAAAGCATTCATTGAATTATATAATTCGCTGTATCCCTTTGCTAAAAGATTTCATTTCTAGTTTTGTGAAAGGTTCTGTTTTGGAAAATAGTTGACAAAAAAAAGGACCCGCGAAGCGGTCTTAAATTTTTGGTTTAAGAATAAATTCTTATGGCCAATAATACTTTGTCGATCACGTGAACAACTCCGTTAGAACCAGCAAGATCTGCTGCAGTAACAGTAGCTCTCCACCCAATCATTACTTTACCATTCCTTAATGGTCACTTTCAACTGCTTTTCCGTTCAAAGTTTGTTACCCCATTTGAACCGTCAGATAGGGTCACCAGACATTACATTACCAGCTACAACATGGTAAGTAAGGATTGTAAGTCAAATCAGCCTTTCGCTCAGGCTTCAACAAACCTTCTACTGTTCAGCAGGAAGTGCAGCGAAAAGCTGCGTTAGTCGGAGCAAAATACTGGAATTGGTCCTTCCACCCATAAATGTTTCTACTTTAAACCTGCAGCCTGAAACAGCAGCAACTAAAAGTAGTCGTGATCAGCGGATCCGATGTGCAATGTCTACTACAGTATTAGAAACCTCCATAACTGGAGCTACTTTCTACTACTTCTTTTCATTGTCTCTTCAACTTCTTCAGCTGGCTTGCTTCCGCAAGCTCATAGCAAATGTTTGAAACTTGCAAGGCAGCAGCTACAAATGATAATAATCTTAAATTTTTCATTTTTAAATTGGGTTAGTTTGTTTTTAACAGTGATTAAAACAGATTAAGTCGTCAATAAGTTTTTGTTTTACAAACTTTTTTTGGCTCGGCTGTTTAAATATCTGCGAAAGTAAGTTTTTCTATTAGGAAAACAATGAGAAGTGATAGATTGTGTCAATTACGTTTTTTTCTTTTATTGAGAAAGGGCCGACCAATCAAAAATCCCAATTCTCTGATTTCATGCTTACCTTTTGAATCAAATTACGCTTGTAGAATTTATGAATAACTCAAGACATCTTACGAACCATCCGATACATTTTTTTAATTTTCCAAGGGACCCACGAAATGGTCACTACTGTTTAATCAGGAGATTTAGACTGAAGCGAGGAAAGAAGTTGCAGAATTTTTTGAAAAAATGAAGACGAGCCATGTTTACGGATCTATCGTAGATATTGGATTGGCAGCTTTTTTGAATGGCTTTATTAATGGAAAAAAGAGGTAAAAAAGAGGGTTGAGGCAGCCTAAGCCCGAAAAAAACTTTTAAATATTAATATCATTTTCAGAAAGCTGAGATCGCATTAGATCTGAAGAAGGGACCGATGTTTTAGAAATCTTATCTTCTGTTGCGGATGCATATCAGTTCCACATGATTAAGTGCCTTTTTCAGGAAGCCGAGCCAAGCTTCAGTTCCGTCTTGTAAAGATCAAATTTGCTCGTAATTTTTCTCAATTGTCTAAAAAAGCCTACAGGAAAAAGAGATTTTGAGAGCTACGAATCCTATTAGAGTTAATTGACATCAGATTATAGGCCTTAAATTGAATTTTTGAAGCTTTATTTTCTCAAATTTATCTTCAATTAACTAGGCGTAAAACAACCAACACACTCTTCACTCTAACCGGACCACGTCCAGTTATCAAGCATTTACTTGATTTCCAGCGGGTGAGATGTGTGAAACTAGTGAGGGATTTTTTTTACAAACCCTTCCGTCAATTCACCCGTCCGCTGATGATTTTTTGGATTACCAGTTACTGGCGAGCCTATTTGAATATTAGTCCTGATGGATCCGGTAGAGTTTTTATTTTTCTATTCATCTTTAAAATTGAATTCAATATTTCCAGTTTTTAAATTTTTTCCCTTGGGGGAAAAGCTAATTTAAAAAAAAAAATCCCCATTAATTAACCATCGTTTTGAGCTGAAAAAGATTGTCAAAAGTGAAAATTTCAACTTCGCTCTTCAGCTTTCTGATTTCAACCATAAGCACCAAAATTAAAAAATCTTCCAGACTTTTTAAACCTTAAAAATCTGGAAGGTTATTCAGCATCTTTAATTGTGCTGAGAATCGAAAGTAATAAAGCAATCAATTTCCTTTGGGTCTTGCACTGCAGATTATTCTTCTTGGATAAATATAAATTAGCTGATACATTCCAATCAAAAAATCAATCCTCGTGATAAATATTGGATCCATGTTCAAATTTGTTAATGAAGGATCATTTTTTCGAGCTCCGGCAAGAGTGATTTTCCGTAGGTATGGGATACTTCAATGGCCTTTTTTTAGAGTAGAGAATTGTTGGTTCATTGTCTTCAATTTTTTGAGGTAATGACTTGTAGATTACCGAAGTAACCATTCTAAAACTAGGTGGCAGTGATTAAATCTTCGATTAAATACGTTATGCTAACGGTGAAATCAGTGGGATTTGTTGAAAACATAAACGGGATTTTAATTCTTCGATCGCTGTCTAAATGGGTATTTACCCATTGATTTAAATCCGGGAAATATCCCGACTTTCGAATTGCTTCACCCCGGTTATTTTACGCCTTTTTGAACCTACTTCCATAAATCCATTAGTTTAGAATTAGAGGTATGTCTCCCGACTCTTTTTAATCATAAACCTGATTATTTCCGCAAGGATACCAGTAACCCTTTTTTCTTTTGCTTTATTTGTCAGGCCGATGGCGTCCCTAGCATATCGGTGAGAAAAGTTTTACCGGAATTGCTAGTGTTTTACAATATTTAGCTGCTTTTTGCCTCTTAACTCGTGCAAGTTGCGGACAAACATATAGTTAGGAAGAATTCGCAACAGCTCAAAAAGAGGTTCACTAGAAATTTTTTTAAAGATATTATTGAGTATCAATCACGTTTTATTTATCATTTAAGTTTGCTTTAAAAATAAGATTTGAGCAGGTATAATAGGAATCATACACAAACAAATAATTGAGGTTTATTGCACTATGTTTGAGCAGGTCAAAAAACTCCATCTTCAGAAAGAGGACACATCCGAAGGCTTGGGTACCTCATTACTTTTCGTAAAATGCCTCTAAATGCCTACTAAATACAGCGTTTTACTGATTTGCTGTAAGACATTTAATGGGCAGGAGTTTTTTTCGTACTTATTGATTGGATAGTTATTTATAGCTAGCCAAAAAGGACCGCAAACACGATTAAAATAGTACTAATCAGACCGCTTACTCCAAAAAGACATACGTATTAAAATAGTTGAAATTATTAAAACCCAGAGTTTCGGATTATTTATGGAATTGGATTGGTATAAAAGAAAGAAATCAAGAGAAGTACTACGTTCTACTAAAATTCAATATGGTGAAAACTGATCAAAAAAAAGAGATTGTAATACTTTCAAAAGAAGGGATTTTCCTTCGAAGAGAAATTGATATAATCCAGTAGACAATTATGAGCGTATACGATGCCATGACCAAAAACAGAAGGTACTAAAATAACCGCAATCAATTTTTCTTGCTTTACAAAAATTCTCGATTACAGAGGATATTTCTCCTGTATTATTGGAATTTTTTATTTCCTTTGTTGCTGGAAAGGAAATCAAATTAGAAAAGTATAAATGATGCTAAAATATCATATGTAAATTGGGAAGATCTCCTTTTTATGCAAAACCCAATTCGAAGAAAGTTCTAACGCTGATAAATCATTAAATAATTTTCGAATTATTATCAGCGTTAATAATCTCGTTATTGCTTAATTATATATATTGCTGGTGGAAAGATTTTGGTAGGTAGTAAATGAGAAGGTACACCTCATAAACTAAGATAAATGGAAAAAAGCGTGTAAGCTGCTTGAGATTTGGGCTTTTCAATTAAATCTGAATCTGAGATAAATCTATGATATTGGAAAATCATTCAAATAAAATCACCTCCCAATGGATGCAAAAAACTCAGTAGTGCGATGTAGAGTATAACTTTTTCGGTTGTTTCTCGAGTATGCTCGAAAAAAAAAATTTACATTTAAAGAGTAGTTCTTAGTTACTTATTTTTTTTAGTCATTGAAGACGTTTTGTCTAATGGTTTGACACGTTGAGTTTTTTAGAAATCTAAAAACGGGTAAACATCTTCTTCCGACAAAGTTTAACAAAAAGGGTAATAGAGGTCCTGTATTAGTGGGTTTTTCTCTTTGCTATTTTTAAAAAGGATCAATAATCAATGGCCAATCCCGATAATTCATCTTCAGAAAAATTTCAAGAATAGTCTATTTAGGTATTTTTCCAAATCAAAATTTTAAACTTAGAAAGAGTTGGCCACCTGAGCTTAAATGGATTTTAAATATTTGATCAGGGCTCAGCGTTTTTAATTTATGGAAAAATCCCCTTACACACGATATTTTTTACCACTTCGCGTTTACTTTTAGTCTTTTTCTTTCCTTCTGAAGTATTTGCGCAAAAATATTCCCACAGCTTCAGGATTCAACCAAACCCGTATTCGATTACAATCAAAAAGAATGGTTGATTCTTGGAGTTTGGCTTGTTGAAATATGGTTTGGGGTGGGATAGGGGCAAGTCAGACCGACTGGGAGAAACCAAAGCTTTTCATCAAATGAAATCTTTATTGGAATTCCTCGTAAATTGGTGCATAGCTGGATTCGGGGCTATTGGCAAGCAACCAAAGGGAAAACCCCCGGAACTGATTTTTGAGGTCACTGATGGAGGCACAGCATGGAATTGAAAAAGTTCTGTTTATTCAATGGAGCTTGGATTTAGCTTACCATAGCAGGAGAGACTCTACATGAAAGAAAGGAGGATTCCTAAATTGGTAACGAACGTTTAATCGGTTTTGGTAAATCAGTAATTCTTCAAGGTGCTTTTTTTAATGGCTTTTGATGGGGTGATGGTTATGGTCATCAAGCCCATTGCCAAAGAATTACCGGAATTAGTGCAGCATATCAGCCTTGGCCAACGGCGCTTTTTCGCTTGATACCTTTGTACGTCTTTTAATGTTCAAATCAACTTTGCCTTACACTTGCCGTTGTCAATTGAGCCTTTGAATTTAAAAATGAACAAATTCAATGCATGAATCCCGATAAATATCGCGGCGCAATAACTTAAGAATATTAAACAAATACATCTAGGTAAATTCATTGCTTCTGAGTGTGTGTGTGTGTGTGTGAGCACTTCGCTCCACATTATTAGGATTAAAGTATCATACTATTTTCTTATCAATTGCTTCTTTCATGTTTTCCGCTATCCACGCTTGGTCATTCAAGAGAAGTTTTCGCGTTGAGTTTCGCCAGAGAGAAAGGCGCCTCTTGTTGCGTCGATTTGAAGCTTGAACTTACTGAGATGTATTTCTTTTCATTCGTTTTTGTATTTAGCGAGATCTTCAAAGCGGATTCATCATACTCTTGCGAAAACTTTGTCCCAATCGAAGCACAGTATTGACGCACGGAAAGCCAAGTTTTTTAAGCGCATCTTGACCCATCCGTATGGAAGTATTCCAAGGTGTTCACGGTAGATATTTGTTACGGGCCCATTTCCATCAGTTTTGTAGGCCGTCCGTTACGGTTCTTTTTTCGCGATCATGATTTCCAATTTGGAAAATTTTCCTTGCAGATTCGACAAGTTTCCGGTTGGTCTCTAGGGTCATGATCGCAGAGATTAAAGAATGTTGGCATCTTCAGCTCCTGCGGATTGGGGAAGTAGGTCCAGTCGTGTGGGGCATCTCCATAATACACTTTGAATCCCATTTTCCTTTAGGAAGTCTACCCGATCTGGATCCAAAATCAAGAACTGTAGCCTCAACTCCATTTGCTCGAAGAAAAATCTCCCTAGGGTTAGATCCAAAATGTGAGAATCCCACCAAGATCACTTTTATGCTTCGCTTCGATTTCGTCCATCTCCCGGTCGCTCCCATCCGATTCGGGTGACGTTGAGGCAATAGGGAATTTATTCCATCAAAACCATCAAAATAGGTGTGATGGTCATTTACTCAGCGCAGTGAATTTCCATAGGTAGTCCGAATTGCCCTGATCCAAAAATTTCCGAGTGGAGCGCAAATTGCATAAGTGACAAAAGAAAAATTACCGACTTGCGATAAACCAACCGCAAAAGTGAGATTTTCCGCGATACTCAGTTTTTTGAATTTGCCTATGCCAAGAATAAATCCTGCTTTTAATGTGAATGATCCAAAATTGGTTGCACCGGACAATAATAGACGTATTTCAAAAATCAGGTTGAATTGATCGTAGCACCAAACCGCATAAAAAAATAGTCCAAGTTTAAAAGCCCTTTGAAAGGGATCCAAGTCGGATTTCCAATGCATGTTTTAAGGACTGATTTGCAAGGATTACGCCCGCCAAGAAAGTCCCCCAATGCAGGGCTTCAGCCCTTACCAACTTTCAATTAAGAAAAGCGATTCCTACCACAATCAAATAAGGCAGAAGGCAGTAATAATTCCGCGGAGTCTGGTTTTTGAAACCCATTTTAACATGGACCGAATCCAAATCTTTCCCAATATACTACCACGCAATGCTCCAAAAATAAAGAGGCGTCTGAAGCCAGGGCCTGGATAGCTTTCGATCAAACCATTGATCCTACTTCGGCGCCTATTGGAAACTAAACCAGCCACTACCAAAAAAGGTGAAGAATGGGCCCAAAAATCGGAATGACAGCAATGTCCTGCATCAATAGCACTCCAAAGGAAAAGTTTGCCCACCTGACTTTTCCAATCTTGGTTTTTTTCCTTGAGTGATTGGAGTTACAAATCGCCGTAGAAGAAGTGCCATAGGAAAAGGTCCAACAGCGAGGGGACACTTGCAGAAAAAACCCAAAACTAATTCCTATTCCCTAAACAGGACTCCAGAGGTGGACCAAGACCTGGAGTAAGCCCAACTTGCAGAATCAGTTCTTCATTTCGCCAGAGGTTTTTTAGGCTCTTAGCTTCTAAAACCGGATTAGGAAAAATTTAACATCATTCACCCCTCCAAATTTCGCTTTGTGCATTGATATCTTCGCCTTCTTCTAAGAAATCCCAATAAGTAAGGTCCTATCCACGATTCCCGCAATCAAGGTATTTCCGTAAAAACTGACCCCATCCCCGAGTCGCTTGGCGATTTGGTGAAAACACAGGGGACTTATCGCCAGCGAAAAAAATAAGATATGATTGGCTTGTGTGGTATAGGAATCCCTTCACCATATTTAGATCGTTTTTGAAGTAAAAAAGTTTGCTGTTAAAGGTGGCGGACGCTTTCCAATCCAAAACGTTGGGGACTGCATCTCTCGAAGCTGGATCACTTTTAAATTTTCTTCGGCCTAATTTATCCCGCTTCACTTGATTTTTTAACTTTTCCGGGCAACTTGGACTCTGATGAGTTTTCTCCTCCAAAAAAATTAAACGTTGGAATTAAAATACCGGGGGGCAAAGTTTTAATTTCAATCTCTATCTTTTGGGATCCTCCTCTTTTTTTTCTTTTTTTTTTCGCTTTAACTCCT
>Ga0163217_1100830_pt1 | contig 12800 bp, 7 predicted proteins | sample SynspAceP_FD_185933 | JGI IMG/M metagenome (GOLD analysis project Ga0163217, IMG submission 185933) | Saline lake microbial communities from Ace Lake in Antarctica - Synechococcus sp. Ace-P (PacBio error correction) | ecosystem: Environmental > Aquatic > Non-marine Saline and Alkaline > Saline ... | reverse complement strand
TAGAATTAAAAATTTGAAGGAGGTTCAGGAAACAAACAACGTAGATTTTATACGGACCTTTGCACGCCTTGCAAAGGCAGAAGAGTAATAGTGAATTAATGGAGCCTATCCGTTAACCTGGAGGATAACTTAAGAATAGGGACAGATTCCGTTGGATGCCACAGGAAACCTTAGTTTTAAATCATTATAATTCAGACTCCTTTTGGGAGGTGCGCAATGACAATTAATACGCTTTGGTTGGTATGATCCAGACATTATTGGAAGACCTTTGTCATTCCTTTCTACAATATTACCAAGATGGGGTTTTAGTTCCCCGTGGCCCTTCAGGAAAGGTACTATACCTATGTAATGACAGGTTCTTCCTCTACACCTTTTTTTATAGCTTAGTGCCCCATTCAGAAAGAATTATTAAAAGAAAGATCTTGAACTTATTATCAAGCCTTGAAGAAAAACCATATGCCTGGAGAAATGAAAAGCTGGATACGAGCACAAAACCGCTCTAGGGGGTGGATTAAAAAGTATTATTGAAATAATGGCTATGTGCCATAATCCCATACCTGAAGGTAATTGGTGGGAACCAGGGATGGAGCAAGCCTTACCAATGGAGTACGGTCATACAAGATTGGACCTTGGCGAATGGCCAAAAAAACTTAGGTCATAAGGAAGACACGGCTCTATTTTTTACCAAACGTTCCCCGAAATTACAAAATGTTCGATGAAAGCTTAGGTGGATGAGACCCAAGGAATGTGGATGGAATTTGGTTAAAGAATTATGATCCTACGAACACGAACATGGATTTATTAGAATCTAATGGAGCAACAATCCACCTGGTTCGTACCCATGAATTGATGCTTGGCGCCCTTATGGGCGGTAAGGAAATGGCTGTCGATAAGTTGACGCCCAGTTTGAACCGCTGAAAAAATTAGGGTTTCGCAGGCAGGCAATTCGCATCTCAAGAGTTACACCCCGGAATAACAGCGGAGGCCCCATTAATTTACGGAAATCAACCTTCCATACAACTGCTTTTATCTTTTAAACCAATTAGATAGGGCCTGAATCTTACACAATTCTGGTCCCAAAAAAAGTGGTAGGTAAGGTGTTTAGTGGACTTTCTCCAGGCAAACAGGTTATAATGGAGATTGAAGCAAGGTTCTTATGGGAAAGTTTGGGCTGTATTGGATGAAAATAGGGCTTTTCCAAATGAACGGAGAACGGAAAAGAGGATCCGATTATGAATTTGGAAGGTCCCATTTTGATAAGGTAGAGGTAAGTCTTCATCCGATTATTTTATATGGAAAGCGCTTCTATAAAGACTGAAAAACAATGGACAGGAACATGGGTCTTCGTAAAAAAACACCCATACAAGGTATTAAATGACTTTCCATAAGGCATGCACACAAAAAGGGGAGACTGGAACTGGAAGCAGGGGAGGAAGTTAAAAACTCTCCATTCCCCCTGGTCATTTTTAAAAGGCCCATAATAACGGGCGATTCAACTCCATATTGCACGTAACTAAGACAAGTCCTCAAGAATAGCCATCACCATAATCTTAACATTTCAATTTGGGTCTGTTTTTCGCAGGGACCATCAAGTTTGAACAACTATAATGATGACCAATGGACTTTCTCACAATTTCCGTTAAATATTTCCAGGATAAAAATGGGTTCCTTTTGGTTGGGACTTTTCTGGGTCTCAATCATTCGACGGATATCAGTTTAAATCGTTTATGGTTCTTCCTCAGTTGCCTATATACCATCCCAAATGATGATATCACAGCTTGAATTGACGAAGGAAACCAATAATTATGGATAGAACTCGGGGTGGGATTACATTGTTAGACATTGACACCCAAGAATTCACTACTTTTTTACCAAACCCAATGATTCCATAGTTTTACAGGAGAAGAAATTAAGGTCTGTACAATATAGATCGTTTTAAGCAAAATTTGGGGTGAAAGGACCAAAAATAAGGGACTTTTGGTATTACCATCAGGATCAAAATTATTTTTGTAAAAATAGAATTACAAGGTTTTGAGTATATCAAAAGAAATCTTTGAGGATACTAAAGGCCAGCTATGGATAGGGAAAGTTTACGGAACCGCTGGCGTAGCCAAAAAATTACTTTGGAACAACCATGGGCGAACCCTGTAAAAACAGACACTTACACACTAAAACGTCCCGATTCGAAAGAATAAAACCCTTACGTTGAATTTTTATCTATGAAAATGCAATTTAATGTTTTTTGTGGGGCAGTAGAAAGGCCTTTACAAATTGGAACCTGGATCACCAATTTACAAATCTATATATTAGAAGAAGATGAGAAAATTTAAGGGTAAAACATGGGCCCAAATTTTGTTTCGATCGGCCCTAGCGCCGGATGGAAAATACTGGTTGGGGTACCCTAGGTGTATTCGGGTAGTGGATCAGCTTGAGGATATCACCGAACAAAAATACGAATGGTTACCTATTCGGAATTGTCCAACAGTGATTCCCTTCATTTAAGATGATTCTTGCTATAACTTTATTTTGATGAATTAGGTATTGTGGATTGGCACCGAGACGGATTGGACAAGTATGACCCCTTCGGCCAATCAATTCGATAAATTAAGACATATCAAGTATTTGGATAATCAAGTACCAGAATTTCGAGGTTTTTTTCCAAAACTTAGTGATAGGTATTGTGGCTACAAAGACACAACGGACTATTTATTGTCGGAGGATGATAAATTCCTGCTCGTCTGCCAAAGGGTAATGCCTTTATACCGAATGGCCATGATATTGCAGTAATATATCTCAAGATGGGTAAAAATATTTTACTGCGTCTTTGGAATGGGGAAATTTTAATCTACGATTATCTAGCCAAAACTTCCAAAGTCATTGGAAATGGGTTTGGCTCCTGCACCTATTTGGCATTTGCCAGCCTCGGAAAACTAAAAAGTTGGCAATTGGTTCACACGGAGAAGGATCCTTAATTCTAATTACGGGGAACTTAGCCAACCTAAAAAATCTGGGGCTGATTGCTCTCTTCCCGTGAAATAAATTCCAGATTGCCGTAGACCCCCTAGGGTCTCTTGGTATTGCCGACACAGACAGGAATCCTAAAGTATGACCCCCTTACTAATATTGCAAAGTCATACAATCCCAAAATAGGGAGCTGACCTGGTTTTATCTCAATGAAAATTGTGAGTGGTATAGTAATAGACCCTGCCCGGGACATTTGGGCAGCAACTAGAAAAGCCTTGACTATACGATTCCAACGTATTTGATAAATTTCGTACCCGAATGGAACCCTTGATTTTAATGGTTATTTGGATAACAAATGTAGTTACAGATAATAGCGGAATTATGGTTAAACAAATAACAACCCGTTTGGCCAAAATTACAATACAGTTTCGAAGAAACTAAATATGTATTATACGGATAGTGGGAAATTCGGTTGGACATATTTAGTTCGAGAGGCTTCTATTTATGCCAGCGATGATCATATGTATCTTGGCAGGTAAGACGGGAATCATTAGCTTTTCAACCAAAAGACCTTAAAGGACCAATGAAAAAATCCACCGCCTCCTATTATCACTAAATATTCGTTATACAGAAAATGAAATTGAGATAGGGGATGTGCTCAATGACAACTAATTTCTTAAAAGAGATATTAACAAGGGAAGGGCATTGGATACTTGAAAATGATAACAAAAATTTTTCCTTAACCTTCTCCAAATTCCCTCTTATAGTAACCGGAACGCTCTTCAATAAATACAAGTTAATAGGCTTGGTGGGATTTCATAACCAATGGGACCACTGTAGATATAAGACCAACGTACCGTTCAATATACCAATCTTTTTTTTGGGGATTATTATTTTTGAGGTTAAGGCTATGAACAGTCATGGAGTCTGGAGTCCCATTTCTACTTATAAATAAAAATATTACCCCATTTTGGTTAAACTATTAAGCGTTTTACTTAGCGCTAATAGTTTCTTTCTGTAGTGTTCTTATTTTGTTAGAAAACAAATAAAGGCAAGGATAATTCTAAAGCAAAGAGCTGTTGTTGGAAAAAAGTAAAAGAGAGCGTCCGCCATGATGAAAAACTAAACAATGAAAAACTTAAATTTTTCACAATATATCACATAGAGTTAAGAACTCCTTTGACCCTTATCTTAGCGTCCAGCAAAACAATGATTGAGGGAGGGAAAAAGAACCGGCAGTCAATTTCCAAACAAAGCAGGTTCAAGCTAATCCACCAAAATGCCAACCCCAGACTTTTAAACCTGGTGATCAGGTATTGGATTTTCGTGGGCCCAATCTGGCGAGTTAAGATTAAAAGTCACTAAAACCATATTTTCAAACGAACAACCAATTTTACCTTCCGATCTGTTCCAAGAACTGGCAGATGATTAAAAAATAACTTTAATATTGTTTGCGACAATCCGGATTTAGAAGGTTATTTGGACTGGGACAAATACGATAAAATACTATATAATTTACTATCCAATGCCTTGAATTTACCCACAAATACGGTTTACGGTGGACCTATTTGTAAAACAAAGTTCGGAGAATAACGAACAACCCAAATTGATTAGGTTGAAAGTCAGTGATGATGGTATCGGTATCCCTAAAGGAGAGTCAAGAAAAGATTTTTTCCCGATTTTATCAAGCTTCCAATAGTAAAAAAAACAACACTGGCTCCGGTATGGATTGTCCCTGGTCATGCCTTGGTGGAAACTTGCACCAAAGGAAACTATAGAGGTCGAGAGTGAGGTTGGAAAAAAGGAAGTACTTTCACGTTAAAAAATTCCCCAATTTTCAAAAAAGCCTATTTAGGACGCTGAAATTTTTGAGGTTTTAAGCCCGATACTGTCGGGAATCTTCCTCAAACTTAAAAACGCTAAAAAGGTAAATTCCAAAGTACCCACTTAAAAGAACGGATAACTTATTATTGAAGACATGTTGAATTGCGAAAATTATTGGTGGAATATCTTCAGACCATTACAAAGTTTTGAAGCGGAAACGGGAAAGGTAGGTCTTGAAAAATGTCGGAAGTAAACCAGTATTATTGCATAGCAGATTTATTGATGCCAGAAATGGATGCCTGGAAATTCTGTTTAAAAATCTAAAAGAACGATGACAATATTAGTCACTACCTGTTATTCTATTAAACAGCTCTTTCGGATAGTTGATGATAAATTCAAGAGGTTTATTAGCAGTGGTGCCGAGGTTATTTGGGTAAAACCCTTTGAACCCTCTTTACTTAAAACTAGTAGATTGCAGAAATATTTCCCATCCAAAAACAAAAAATTTATTTTTTTTTTTTTTTTTCCCCCCACGGCGTTATGGAGCTTGAAAAACAAAATTTTCAGGGGGGAAGTGGAAAGTGAAGTCACTACTTTGACACACTCGCCTGCTGATGCAGATTTTATGGAAAAACTCACTAAATTTGAATTGCAAGATGATATGGGGAACCTAGAACTAAATACCAACTTTTTGTGTCCACGAATAGGTGTATGAGTTCTTCCAAATTATATAGAAAATAAAGGAGATAACAGATTTGGCCCCAAATGGAATTTATAAGGAACCATTCGCCTAAAAAAAAGCAGCACAATTAACTCAATGTGACCAAAAAATTATAAGTTCAGTGAAGTAACAGGTTGGTAGGATTTAAACGACCCTTTGTATTTAAGCCGCTGGTTTAAAAAGCATTTGGTTACCCTCAAGCAATTTATCAAGTAGACTTATTAACCAAGATTTACTAAATAATTCAATTAGTAACGGAAACCTAATTTAAAACTCTAGGAAAAGTTTTAAGTAATATAACATATTTAAAAACAATTAAAAATTCACATTTATAACCCATTTAATGACATGAATTTCCAAGGACTATTTCCCCTGTGGCTTATTTTCTATTGCTTTTTCCTTTCAAATAGGAGCACAAAATAAGCATATTAGACTCCACCTGAAGTATCGCCTATGGCCATTGAAGGCGCTATGACTGAAAATATGGGAGCCCGAAGTAGGCATAGGTAACACCTGCCCTGAAAAAATCTGGGAGACGCCCCTTCAGGATGTATAATTTTATTGGATGCGCACCAACTTGGACCAATGGAGTAAGCCCAAAAAGACAGTACACAACCTGCGCTTGAAAATTGTGGACAACAACCCAATATGGAAGTAGTTCCTGGTTCTGGGGGATATAAGCACAAAATGAAATTGGTTGACTGTTCAGAATACACATAGAATTTTAGTGCTCCGGATGAGTGGAAGTCAAGCCAGGGTAGTGGGCCAATAGCGATATTTTTTGCAAGACAGGTATGAACTTCAAATATTTGATCAATACGATAACCGTACCCTATAGAAACGGACAGGCCGGCAGATATTTATAAAGTACCATGCACTTTGCGTCAATGCCATGCGCAGTCCGTTGGAATGGAACACGTATATGTAATTTATTACGGCTCCTAGAGTTTAAAAAAAGATGGCCGTTTAGATGCCAAGGCGAAGATATACCGTGCTTCACAACGGTGTTCTAGTACAATATGTTGGAAATGTTAGTGGGAAAACACCTATTATATTGGTTTGCACGACTACCCATCTATGCCCCATGATCGATGTACTTTCACTACAAGGACCACGGCAACAAAACACAGTTCAGGAAATTATTCTGGGAAGACCATTGTAATTACAAGCTACTTTGGGCTAAAATAAAATTGCCGAAGAACAAGTTCTTCGGACATTTTATTTTAACGAATTTTTTTTTTAAGCTTGTGGTTAATAGGTAACATATAACGATTTCGACAGCCCGACCTACAAATACCCACTTCTTTTAGTTTGGGTTAGAATTTAGACCAAAAAGGCCCTTATTTTGGCAAATCCAAATCGTGTAAAATTTGTTGCGCCTACTCCAAATCTTTAGATCCATTCCACTTTTGGTGCTTTAAAATAGCCTTCTTTTGCAACTCCTTCAATTAGCCCAATTCTTCCCAGTTAAATTCAAAAGATTCGGTTTCTTATGATTTTATAAAATACAAATGCACCCTTACCCTCCTCCATTGATCGCATTGAACATATCCTCCAATTTTTTATCAGGGATTGTTCGTTAACGTACCTAAATATCATCTATTTATTAAGGTTGAATTAATACGGGTAAGACATTCGTTTTATTCCAGGTAATACCCTTGGTCAAAAGCAAATTATGGAATTGATTATTCGTGGTCTGCTGATAGGCCCGCAATCTAAAATCGCCGAAATCTGTACAAATTAAAAAATCTTCCCTTTTTACGGAATTTAGGACTGTCGTGCTCCATACGCATAGGCAATCAAGCTTCGAGTTGGAAACAATTTAAAGATCAAAATGTCGTGGCCTTAACTTTTACCAATTTGTGGATAATCAGCCATAGAGCCATCTTCGTTCATAATTTCAACGATAACCCCTGCGCGTTTTCAGTCCAGCTAAAACGGGCAAAATCAATAGGCGGCCTCTGTATGCCCCTTCTCTTAAACACACCACCTTCCTTGGCTTACCAACCGGAAATTATATGCCCAGGCCCTTCCCCCAAATTATATGCCTTGCATACCTTCATCGGTCCAAAAGCCTTAACGAGTACTTGCACGAAAATCTGCTGCAGAAAATACCAGTGGTTACTCCATTGCCCTTAAATCTACAGAAACGCGATAAAAGGCCCGTCTTCCATAGGGATCCGTCATTATTGTGGACCATCATGTTGCAAAACCAAAGTTGCTTTAATTACCTTCGGTAAGTGGAGCGCAAAGATAAAGCCCCTGCCATGGGTGGCCATAAAATTGATCAATTCAGGAAGTTGGCCAATTCTGCAGCTGCACAAAAAATCCCCTTCATTATTCCCTATTCTCATCATTCCACTACAATAAAATTAACCTTGCCTGCCAATATCCTCCAATAGCCTCTTCAATGGTATTTAACGTAATAGTCTTGTAACTTTTGTGTCAGTTGCAGCAATTTATTCATTTTTCTTAAAATATGTTGCCTTTAAAATAATCCAAAATTACTCCAAAAAGACATTAAACCTTTGTTCCGCCGTTTGCACGTTAGTTAAAAAACACACCTAAAGTAACATTATAAACGTAGAAAGCACATGCGGCCTTTATTGGATTCAATATTCCCTTCCTTACGCCATTAATTACCGGCAAATACACCTAATAAAAATAGTACGTAAGAAATAAAAACAAACGATTACCATAGGTAACCCCAAACCTCCCTTTTCTGATTATGGCACCAAAGTGCGCACCAACAAGAATAAGATAATACGGACAGGGCCAAATTAGCGTATTTTTTATGCAAGGGATAAAATATTAGGCGGTAAATCTATACTTGATTTGAAGTTCAATTTTTCTTTCCCTGTTATACTTGTGATAATATTGGAAATTGGAGACTTTTAGCGGAATTTACAATTTGCGATTGGTGCCCACGTAGGGAAAAGTGCTACTAAGTTATCGGTGGATTAATTGGGTCCCCCAACGAATCCCTTTCCTTCTTTATTTTATCAATTATAATTTGGAGATAAGGAATCGGGTTTTTTTAAGAGGCACGAAAAGCTCCCATTCTGCCAACATATTCCTTGGAAAAGGCGGTCACCAATTTTACGTTGTTTCCCCCTTTAGGGGAATCTATGTCCTTGGATAAGCACGAGAAATATTCTTCATCTTATCCGCTACTTTATTATCCCGCTCCTATCCAAATTCAACATCTGCCAAATTTCGAAAGATCCTGGGTTTATTGGTATAAGTTTTAAAATTGGGGCTTTGGTAAAAGGATTTTCTTTTCTTCTTTTCCTTATTGTTTTTTGTAGGCATTCAGAATAGTATTCCCGTCTTTCAATACCAATTGTTTTAAAATGTCGATTTCTCACTATTATAAAGTTCTCCTGTTCTTAGCTTTGATTACACCCGGGTCTTAGTATTGACCTTTATTTTAGACTTTTCCCATGAATAATTACATTTTCCCAACGAACCCCGATCGTTTTTACCATATTTACGGTCCCTCTACCTTTATATTCATCTCCGTACCTTCCAAAATCACTAAAAAACACCCTCCGAAATAATGCGCAGCTGGGTGGTGTGCGAGGCTTGGCAATTAGTCTCCTTAAACGATATATAATTTTCTGTTCCGAAAATTTGGTACTTATTTATTGGCATTAATAGAAAACGGTTACCCCTCCTTAAAAAAGGTTAACAACCCAAACAATAAGTGGTCCAGCATTTGCCACTTGCCCAAAGAACATTCCAGAGGCCTTCCTGCCCGCAATTCATAATTTCGCGAAGGAACCGACACCGGTAAAGAAGATAACGATGAAAAAGTAGACAGTTAAAGGGAAATTACCCGCTCCATTAGGTTGGGCATAAGGTATAAAAACAAGAATTTCCCGATTATAAAAAATATCCAACCCCTTACCTGCAAAATCATCAATAACAGCCAGATCGTTTGGAATACGAAGATAAAACATCAGTATCACAAACGAACTGAAAAAAATTAAAGAGGAACTCGTAAAATATATCGGTCTAGAATTCTCATGGTCTAGTTTCTTATTTGATGTAGTACCCATCATTCTTATACTTATTTTCATCAAAAGTAAATAAGGTTTTGGACAAAGGCTGGTCTAATTTTAAAGAATTAACAGTAAATGGTGGTTTTGGTTACCAGTCTTCCCAGTTTCAATAAGCTTATTAGTGTTTGGTCTCTCATCTATCCCAAACAGAATGGGATTTGATTTCGGGAATTGGTATCATAGGGGTCCAATTTTACAAACTGGATTTCCTTCCCTGTATATTTTGCAAAATATTCCCAATCATAATTGTGACCTTGTTTATAGAAAGGTTAAGCATTTTAGGAAGGGGTGATAGTGTTTTCATCATCCAGTTTTTTTTTTCAATTGTGTCCTCTTTCATTTCCGGAACAAACGGTATAATACTTTTACCATCATATAATTGTTTGGAGCTAAATAATTAAATTAAATAATTTTTCTCCCCTGCATGGGTAACATCTCCCCGTTGTGTCCGTATTTATATGCCTCCTCATTATTGAGGCTATATTTAAAGTCTACAAAAATATTGTCATTAACTTTTTACTTTGTTATAAACTTCATCCAACCGCTTTGCCGCCTTCCTGAATTTGACGACCAGAAATTGAAGTTGATAACACCAAATAAATAATAGATAATTTAAGTTTCATTTCTCTTTTTTTTTTAAAAATTTAAAGTACTACCTACTTGCTTTCATTGCTCAAAGTTGATCTAAGGCATAAATAATCGGCACAAGAACCTGACGGGCTTTACTACCTTCCAAACGGTGCCAACAATACCCGCAGCTTCCAATTGGTCCACAATTCTCCCGCCCTATTGTACCCTAATTTTCAACTTTCGTTGTATTAAATGAGGCCGAACCTTGTTGTGCAATAACTATTACTTCTGCCGCTTCCCTAAACAATAAGCATCACGGTCAGAGATTATTGTAATCAATACCTTGTGCCAGAATCATCGTTTCTACAATATTCTGGAAGTACAGTGCGCATCTGGATAGCTCTCTGTGAACCAATGAATTTCTTGTTATCTTGGCAAACTTCAGGAGTATCCACCAAAGGCACATTTTGAATCCGGGGTACCTCATCCCTGGGTAAAAAAAGCATATCACCCCGTCCAATTAATTTGATCAGCACCCTGGGCGTCTTTAAAATGGTCCTTGAATCTAATTTTAGAAGTAACCCAAAAAGCAATTCCTGGCGGGGAAATTGCCTTTAATAATCCCCGTAATTACGTTGACCGTGGCCGCGTGGAGTGGCAATTATGGAGCGTGGATACCGAATAGCCCTGGCCCAATTGTGCCAATCTGGCATTGGTGTTTCTATTCTTTCCCCGCGGTCATAATTAAATCGGCAAACTCCCCATCAATAAACCAAAACAATATATGGCAAGAAACATGTGCCCATCCATTAGGTTCAATTTCCGATTTAAACTTGGATTGTACTCCTTAATATTCCTCACCATGGCCAGCTTTAACAACTATCGTTAAACGTTGTCCATCTCAATTTACAAGCGAATTTCAAAGGTGATTACTTGCATTATCGGGTGATAATAAGCCCTCCTTCCGAATTCTGGCAATTTGGCAAATAATGCCTTTCTATTATTGAACAGTGTTAAGTTCTTACTTTTTTGGATCTATTAGTACAAACTTAAACTCTGCCGGATGCTTTTTATACAACAGGGATGTCATTACGCATTTGAATCCAACAAGATTTACCCCTGGTCCCGTAGCACCTGCCATTAACAAAGTGTGGCATTTTGCCAAGTCTACCACAAAGGTTTCATTTGCTATGGTCTTACCAAAGCAAAGGGCCAATTGCATTTCTGCTTTTGAATTTGCTAGAGGCTATTACGGAACGCATGGAAAACAATGTAGCGTTCTTATTCGGGACTTCGATCTTACCAATGGTTTACCCTTACCAGGAATAGGACAATAAATACGTATGCCTAAGGCCTGCAAGGGACAACGCAATATCATCCTCAAGATTTTTTTATTTTTGAAATTCGCACCCCAGCATCAGGAACCCAATTCATATAAGGTAAACTGTGGGGCCTATAGTGCTTTAAATTTGGGCAATACCAATTTTTATAATTTCTTTAGGGGTCTCTACAATTTTATTCTTGTTTCTCTTCGAGTTCTTCCTGGTTTATAGGTAATACCACCTGTGGCCCCATGCTGATCTAAAAGTTCTAATGGGGGAAATTTTAAAATTTATCAATTCCAAGGAGCGATTCAAAATTTCTCCAAAATTTCTTCCACAAGTTTATCCGAAAATATTAATCGGACTCTTCTTTTTGTGCCTCTTTGATTTTTTCTCAAACCTCCATGGCAATAGTCTCCTCTTCGGGACCCACCTGAACTTGCAAAATTCCTTCTCTTTCCTCCTTCTTTTGTTAGAACAGAAATATCTTTTTTATGGGGTATAAGTATCTATCTATTAATAGGGAGGTTTTCCACTTTCTTTCCGTGTATTAAATATCGTTCTCCGGGGTCACTGGTAACTTAGGTGGTTTTTACCATTTCTGAAACCTCCGATGCCAAAGATTTTCCTTGTCGTTATATAAGGCAACGGCTTTATCCGGGGGAAAATTTGAAAAAACAACCTTACCCCCAAAACAACGAATCAAAAACCGAAAAGGCAATTAGTAGGAAGACACCAACTTTTTTCCTTCCCATGAAATTCTTGAAGAAATCGTCATTTTCATAGCCAACCCATACCCAAAAACCTAAAAAGTTGGTTCCCTTGCGGCAAAAAAAAAAGCCTAGTCAACGGAAAAAAAAACCAGGATTATAAAACACCAACCCCCATAATTCCATTTCCGGGAGTAAAGCCCTTGTTTTTGCAAAAAACTCAAAAAAAAGCATTTATAAAAGCCCTGTAATAAAAATAGAAAAGAAAAAAGTTTAAAAAAAAAAATTATGGGACCAAGGAGGGATACCACCCAAAATCCTTTATATGAACCACCCCAAAATGACTTTTATAAAACATGGGCTCCCAAAAAAATTTGTTCAATTTAAATTTTCTTGGCCTGTTTCATTCTTTGGTTCGGAAAAATTCGGGTGGATAGCAAAAGCCCTCTTTTGATCGTCCTTGCCATGTAAAATTTTTTAAAAATGAGACCAAAAGGAAAAGAATAAGGCTTATACTTTAAAAAAGCATTAACCAAAACCCCCAAAAAATAATTTTGTTCTGTTGCGATAAATTTTAAGCGAAAACCTTTTTTATTGGGTGTTGACTTGGTTTTTATCATCCCTT
>Ga0163217_1061996_pt1 | contig 12801 bp, 13 predicted proteins | sample SynspAceP_FD_185933 | JGI IMG/M metagenome (GOLD analysis project Ga0163217, IMG submission 185933) | Saline lake microbial communities from Ace Lake in Antarctica - Synechococcus sp. Ace-P (PacBio error correction) | ecosystem: Environmental > Aquatic > Non-marine Saline and Alkaline > Saline ... | reverse complement strand
CCAGAATGATACCAGCGCGTTTGAGTACTATAGGCCGACAAGATATGGCGGGCGAATTGCCCTGCTACAAAAGCATGGTGATGAAGCGCGTTGTCATCGCCGGGGCAAGCCTTATTCCTATGATGGAAAGCTGCGGATGGCAGAGGTGCCGCCACCTGATCATCTTCAGACATTGCGGGCCTCAGCGGGATCACCGTTAAGGACGGACCGTTCGCATCGGTGCGATGACCACGCCAGCTGATATTTTAACTCGCTGTGCTGGCTGCCGCAGCACGATCATAAAGAAGCTGCCTTGCAGATCGCGAAACCTCAGTCCTCGTATTATGGGGCACGGGGGCGCCAATGTCGCGAACGGTGATCCGGGCAATGATATGCCCGGTCTATGCAATGCTCCGATGCACCAATTCATTTGGACCGGACCTGACGGGACCGCACCGTCAGCGCGCGATTTTATGAGGCGGCCTATGTGGACCGCCCGCGGAGATGAAAGAGTGCTGACTGCCGGTAACGTTTGCAGTGCCTCGGTGGCTCCCTATTGAAAAGCAAAAAGCGTTAAAATCGGGCGATACGCCACGGCTGCGCTGCCGGGCAAAAATCAGCAATGCGGGCGGCAAAGTGCTGCAACGCATCCATCGCCAATGACGAACCTCACGAGTACACCATATGTTTCCGAAAGCTGCCGCTAAAGCGTTGATTGCACAGATTCGGCCGTTCGTCAAGGCCTGCTGTAACGTGCTATGTTGAACGCATATCGATCCGACCGAGGGACCCAAACCGCGGCCCGGTCGCATGCAAACGCCATTGTTGCTGGCATCGTGCTTGGCCGCGCCATGCCGCGCGCATGTCACGGGCTTAGGGAGGAATTCCACAATGTCGAACAAGATGCATATCAAAATGAACGTGAAACGGCCAGGATCATGAATTGCTTGCGAACGCGCGAGCTCTGATCTATGTGCTGCGCGAAAAAGACTGAATTTCACGTGTCCGACGTAGCTGTAGACATCGCACTGCGGTTGCCTGTTAACCGTAACCATGAACGGGCAAGTCCGTGAAATCCTGCACTGTCTTTGTGCACAAAGCCAATGGCGCAGAAGTCACAACATTCGAAGGACTTGTAGCCCGGGCCGCGCATTGCATGTCCTGCAGAGGAACTTCAAAGAGCATCACGGCCTTCAGTGTGCTTCGGCACGCCAGGCATGATCACGCGTGCGCAAAGCTGCTTGAGAAAAACCCGAACCCGACCGAAGAGAGTCCGGTTTGGCATCGCTAGGCAACATCTGCCGCGCACCGGATACCAAGAACATCGTTTAAATCATTCTGTCAGCCACGTCTGAACTGAATGCACCAAGGAGGCGCACAATGAAGGACGAAATCACCACGCGAAGAACGGTCGCTGGCCTGAAAGCGAGGGGCTGTGTTTCGCGCCAAGCGCGTTGAAATGCGCCTCTTACGCAAGGCCAAAAGGCAACTATTGTCGATGACATCAAACTGCCGGGCAGCTGCACGTGATTTTGTACGCTCACCCTATGCCCACGCACGTATCAAGCTCAACATCGACGCAGCGAGCGCTGCCCGGCCGTCACTTGCGTTCTTGACGCCAAAGACCTTCAAGCCTCAACCTGCATTGGAATGCCCAACGCTCGCTTGGTGACAAGCAGATGTCCGCTGACGTAAGTATTGTTTCAAGGGCCAAGAGTGCCTTTGTGTGCGTCCGACCGCTATATCGCTGCCTGACGCGGTGGAGCTGTGGAAGTGGATTTATGAAGAGCTTAGGTTCTCGTAGATCCTTTTCAAATCCCTGCAGTCCCGATTGGTTCTGCGTGAGGATCTGTGCTGAGACGGCTCTACCCCAATGGGCGCGCATGCCCACGGCAAACACCACAACCATATATTTTACGGGAAGCGGTTTGAGAAGGAGGGACCAACCAGGTTATCGGACAATGCGAAGTCGTCGCTGAAGCGAAGAGTATTACCACCGTATCCCACCCCCTGTCGCTCGAGACATGCGGATCTGTCGCGCGATGGATTTTAAGGGAATTGGCAAACTGACCCTTTGGGGCACATTTCCAAGCGCCGCATTGTGGTGCGCACTGTTGCTTCACTGCGTTCTGGCCATCGAGAAGCATAACATCCGGTTGTATCCCCCGATATCGGCGGTGTTTGCAACAAAGTCGGTGTCTATCCCGGTTATCTGTCTATCTGCTTCTTACGTGACAGGCGTCCCGTCAAATGGGTCCCGAGGACCAGATGAAAACCTGATGTCCACCGCCTGTTGCCCGCGACTATTGATGAAGGGCAAGATCAGCGCCACCAAAGAGGCAAATACCGGCTGCGACTGCCATGTACGCCGACCACGGGTGCGTTGACGCTTGCGCGACCCAACAAAATTCCCCCGCAGGGTTCATGAAATATCTGCACCGGAATCTTATTACATCCGGTCGCTTATCTGGGCGTTAGGGTCTATACAACAAAGCACCCGCGCGTATCCTAATCGCTGTTCGTTCCGCGCAGCAGAGGCCGTGATTTCATCGAAAAAAAGGCCCGGGCATGATCGAAAGTCCTCGCGATTGAGTTGAACATGGAGCCCGCGGCCGAACTGCGCTCGATCAATTTCATCAAGAAGGAACAGTTCCCGTATACGGGCCCCACTTGGTTGGAATACGACTCCGGCGACTACCGACCCGCGATGGAACCAGCCTTGGAGGCGTTGACTATAAAAGGTGCGGGCCCGAAGCAGCTGAACGGTCGAAGATTTAAACGTGGCCGACACTCGGAAAATCAGCGCATGGCCTGTCCTTCTTTACCGAGAATGGTAGTGCTGTCCTGTCAAAAACTGCGACATCCTGGCATGGGTATGTTTGACAAGCTGTAGATTCCGCATCCACCCCACGGGCGGCGTCGCGCGGTTGGGACATCAGTCAGTCAGGGCCCACGCCACGACCTGTTGCGCAAATCCTGCGACCAGAGATTGCCTGTCCGCAGAAAGTATCACGATTGAAGAAAGGCGATACCGATACGGCCACCTATGGTCTTGCACTTATGGTTCTCGGTCCCGCCGGTTGCCGGTGCTGCTGCGGCTATGGCGGGTCGAAATTCGCGCCAAGGCGCAAATGCATTGCGGCCTACCTTCTGGAAGTCATGACAACGACGTGGAATTTGACTGGACCGCTTTGTCGTCAAAAGTGTTGCCCGAGCGTTTTTAAACCATGAAAGAGATCGCCTATGCTGCTACAATCCAAAGCAAATAACCGGGGCTAGAGGCGGCTGAAGCAGTCAGCATTACGATTCCCCAAATATGACCTATCGTTGGTGCTTATGTTTGTGTGATGGATACGACGTTGATACCGGTGTGCCTGAAATCCGCCGCTTTTATGCGTTGACGGACTGCGGTACGCGGATCAAATCCGATGGTGATCGAAGGGCCAGATTCACGTGCTGACCGAGGCCCTTCTGTTTCCGCCGCCTGGGGCAAAGAGATGCCTATGACGACATGGGTTAACCGTCAGGACAGCTACGGTTGATGACTTTTCTTTCAACGCGTGGGAATTCCCAACTAGAAAACGACTTTACGGTCACACCCAGCCCGCATCACCCCATTGGGGCCAAGGCGTAGCGCGAAAGCCCGCATGTGGGTGCGCGTGGCCTTGTTTCTCAAACGCGTGCAAGATGCTTCCGGCGTTCGGCAACCGTCACACCAATAGCCCCATGATCATTTGGCGCATTGGCAGACTGCCAACCACGGCATGCACGATTAAAAGACCGGTGCGCCACAAGCCGGCCCGCCCCCACCGGGAGGATCACATGACTTGGAAAACGCGCAGTCAGCAGATTGGCTGATCATGGCTATATTGCTTCTCTGCTATCTGGCGATGGCGCTGCATTTGTCGCTGTCGCTGGGGCGACCCTGCGCTTGAAGGTGCCGCTGGCGTCGGCCAAAACCGAAGTGGCCCGGTGTTGGCTGCCGTCGAAGATACGCAGTTGAGCCGTTTGCAAAGTGCTACGAAGGTCGGACGCCGCCCAAGCAATTTACGAAATGGAACTACTCCGCGCCAGCTTTTGGCGATCCGCGCAGCATCGCAAGATGTGAGACCCGGAAAGAAGCGTAAGGCGCGCATATTTTCGGATTGAATCCCCGTTTGAACGGCCGTGCTCAAGGCCATCCGCCAAAACAAAGCCCCTGTTCGCTGAATCGACGAGATCGATCGGCGGATGAAGAGTGTTGAAGCTTACCTGCTTGAAATCCTGTCGGAAATTTCAAATCACCAATCCCGAAATGGACCGATCCCGCTACATCACGGCCCATGGTCATCCTGACGTGCCAAATGGGACGCGCGACCGAGCGATGCGCTACGCCTCCGCTTCTTTTATTGCGCATGTGCCCTATCCAATTCATAGGAACAGAGTGGCTATACTGGTCACGCGCTACCCGGACAGCAGCCGACAGACTTATGCCCACAGATCGTCGGCTCGTGCAGGCGTGCGCAAAAACAGGATCTCGAAAGGAAACCCGGCATTGCTGAAATGCTCGATTTTTTCCGCTGCCTGTGATGTGGTTCCTTGGTGTGGGGCCTGATCTGACCGCAGATCCAGCGATATTGCAGCGCGATTTGACAACGCTGCTTGAAAACACAAAACGTGATCGCGATGCGATCCCAACAGAGATCGCCAACGGCTGCGGAAAAAGCTGAAATGAGCCGCGTTACCTGCGCAAGCCCCGCGATCCGGGGCCTGCATCACGCATGGCCGGGTTTGTGCCGCATCTGCGCGACCAAGGACTGCGCCTTGGCGTCGGGGAAACCGGCATGCATTGACGCGCGACGCCATAATCGATCGCCGCCAAACCCGAATGACGCGCGACGCGCATTGAAAAATCCTCTTACGGATGTGCCGACGCAGCTGCGAAGTTCGCGTTTTATTCGACAGTTTCGGATGAACGGCGGACGGTCAAAAACCCTGCGTTGACACCAAACGGCGACACCAAGCCAGACGAAAATGTCCACTCCACGCGAAGAGCGAAGGGCAGAGGCAGACCCAGTGCGTTGCGGGCTTGATATCAGCGCACCCGACGGCGGCTGAAGGGCGAACGACAAGTTGATGCTGAAGGCAAAATTGGTTGTCCACGATGTGACCAATTCTGTTCAAGAAAGACTTGCGCCGATGTTGGCGGCCCGAGGACATAGGCTTGCGGAAAAAAAGATCGCCTTGCGAATGGTGCTGCGCTCGCCCACATCGCAGATCACGGCCGCCGCAAAGCGCCGGCAAGCGCGACCAGATTTCATTTTCGCAAAATCATGCGCAAAGTATTGCGACAGGAGGGGAGCCATTTGCGCAGCCCAAACGCCATCGCCGATCGTCTTTGCGCCGATCACGCCATTTGGGATGTCTCGTCGATTGACGGTCTATTCGCGCATCTTCTGGCCTTTCTGCCGGGCTGATGCGGCCAGTAAGCCGCGCGGAATGCTTATCTTTTTCACACGCGGTTGGTGACGGGATCACGGAAGCCTTGCGCGACCAAAAGATCGCTAACGCCGCCTTTGGCCGTTTATCTTTGCTTGCTGACGTTTCCGGCCGGGAATCGAAAGATCGGTGAAAAGCCTAAACACCGTTTGCCAACACCTATGCGCGCGGTTTTAGTGATAATCGTACGTCGTCATGATCCTGTCTGACGGTTATGACCACCGCATCTCCGATGGGATTTCAACTTGCTTTGGCCGTTTAAAGAAACTGGCTTGCAAAATCATCTGCTCAATCCACTCAAGGATGGGACGGCTATGAACAACCGCGCGCGCCATGCTGGGCATACCGCATCTTGATCTGTCCGTGCGGCGAAACACCTTGAGACCTCGCTGCCACTAGGACCCGAGTTGGCCCCGTTAGTGACGCCCCAAACAGTATCAGGAAACACGGGTTGCCAAGAGGGCGAAGATTAGTTTCGCCATCGGCTACGATAGTGCGCACCGCCGGGACGACAGCGGCCCAAGCCGGGGGCCAAGGCGCTTTTCGCGGGCAGACGGGACCAAATTCTTGAAGGTGCTGCCGGCATGCGTGAAGGGCGCGATTAAAGAGCGACACTGCGCGCCTTATACCACCGGTCAGCCACATTCATCTCGTCGCAAACCTGAGAACATCTTGCCCGAAAAGGGTTGTCAAAGGTGGGGGGACAACGTGGACGGTATCCGATTTGCGCGCAACGGTTGCCCCGTCAAAAGGCACCATCCGAAATCTTCATCGAGCCGCATCTGCCAGAACTGAACTATTGACTTTGGCCAGTCACCAGTTGCTGCAAAACTAACAGAGTTGGGCCCCTTCATTTTGGGGGCCACAGCCAGAGGCTGCCAACCACGTGCCTTTACCACGCTGCGCCCGGTCGCGGACGGTATTGGTGATCGCGACCACAAGGCAGGATGAACCTGGCCCCCGACTCTACAGACAGGAATGACCCCAAACACGGATTATGTTGCGTTTGTGCAGTGCGAAGAAGTTTGCAACGCTGTCGGGCAAGGCTGTGGAGGTTGGCGGTTGATGCGGCGCGAATTGGCCGAGGTGCACTCCCCTGCCGCTTAAAACGGCGCTGTTACCCGGCTGAAAGAATCGCCTGTCGATTTTTGCTGCCGAACTGACACAGGTAGCGCGCAGTTTTGGCGCAAGCCGCCCAAAAGGATTAGGATCCGGGGCTATCATCTGGCGGCGGGGTGTCGCTCCGGATGGGGCGCGCAACAAAACTTTTGCTGCCATCAGAGGCTGCCAATGAATTCGCAGTCGTGGAAATTTACCTTCGCTGCCGATGATGCGAAGTCTGCGTCGGTCTACCCGATTTTGAAGCGCGCAGTCGGCGCCGGCTCTTGCGGGGCTGCCAGTCGTGGGCATAATGAACGATTTTCGAATGGGCCAGCCTTTTCGGTTCGGGGCCGGGACCTTCTGGAGGGCTTCCCAAATGCGGCGCAGTCGCTGTGATTGGCCTCGGTGACAGCCGGAGCTGTTGGTGGACGATTTGCACCGCATTGATTTCAAAAGCACATCTGACGGGACATCACAAAGATTCTCATCCCGTCTGAAGAGAGGTTGCGGGCAATCCTATTATCGTGCCTTCGGCTATGCCAACGGTTTGCTCACGGACAAAGCAAACCCAGGCTTGTGGAAAGTTACACGTGGACAACCCTGATCTGGTGCGTCTCATTCCCCATGTCGCAGCGCGGTTTCCATACTGATGTCGACAACGCCTGCGCTCGGGCCTATCAAAATTAGCTTCTGAGAGCCAAACCATTAAAAATAATCGTAACTCCCAAGCACCCCAGCGTTACGGGTTTTGTCAGTTTGATGTGAGCGCCTTGCCCATGGCGCATGAATGTCTGTTGTGGTCTGAATTTCGTGGCCTGTGACGATTTCTCTGAATCAGTGGTGGAATGGACCGAAGTTGCTGCTCTTGAACACCTCCGCCACGGCTCTGCGCCAGGAGTTCGCTGAGTTGAAGCCGCTGTTGGCGAGCAGGCGCAAGAAGGAATGCGGGATCTGCGTTCGTCAGTGGCCAGAACAGCAGTAATAGCAAGCAAGCCGCCTTCGAGTGATGGCGTTCAAGAAGCGGCACGCGTGCCTGCGTGTAAGTCCGCGTAGAAAAGTGGTGGCCAAAGGCTGCCACCGAGGCGACACCCTACGTCAGACAGCAACGCCGAGTTTGTACACGAAACATGAGCGATCCTGTGGCGCTTCAGCATCGCTTGACGGCGGGGATGATCCAAGGGGTGGAGAGCGTAGTTTTTGACCATACCGGGCCGCGCCTGAGGTAAGAGCATCAGGCAGCGATATTTTTACCATTTGCCGCGCCACGAACGACGCCGCCTTCCGATGGCGTGAATGCACACCGTGCAATGACGGTAGCGCATTCGGGCGGCGGCCGGTCTTACTGGGTTTACAAGATTCAGCAGCTGATCCCGAGGATCGGTCTGCCAAACTTCTGTGTATTTGTTTGTTGCCACCACCTATGTCGCGGCGAGCGTGACAACTGGGTGAACCAGCACAAAGCGGTACCTTGGGTTGGACGTAGTCGAACACATCGTGGCCCGGCTCATGAAGGCCGCGTTCGGCATCTGGATGAAGACCGGACTTCGTGTCGCTGTAAGCTGCATGCTGCACTCAATCAGCGATCTCGCCTTCCACGCATTATCGCATCAGCGCAAGCGCGTGCTTTCCATCCTTCCTGACCGCGGGACCAATTGTTCATGACCACTGAAATCCTATTACGCCCATATAGTGGGGTGGAATGCTCATGCCCTGTCGGGGCGCATCAGTTACGCGAGCTCAAGGCTATCGAAGAGATCGAAAAGGAGCCTGGCCCTGCCGATGAGACGTGCTGCTCAACAGCGCCAATCAGCTCAGTGCGCGCTCAGGGCGAGGCGAGACCGGAAAACTCCCCGCGTTCGATTTATTCAGAGCATCCTACAAAATACATGGCGATCCTCACCGGAGGCCTCGCCTTCCATGAGCGAGCAAGACCCACGGCTAGATGCCCTCGGCGCGCGAGGCCGAAAAGCCCAACGCCAGGCCATGAACCTTCTGGTCGCCTTGCGCGAGACTACCGTGTATGAACGTCCTGAGGTTCTTACGGACTTCACAGTTCCCTTCACCAACAATCTGCGAACGACCTGCCGCATGATTTTGAAGTTGCGCATGAAAATCTCGGAACTTTCCGCACCCTTCGAGGCGCGCAGGTCTTCGCTGATATATAGGTCCGTCATCTCGACGTGTCAGAAAAACCACGGGGGGGAATATCATCGAAACCAAACTTCACCCTATCACCACAACAAATCACGCTCGGCTCTAACGTTCGAAAGTGCAACCCAAAACCCGATATCCGTGGGGTGCTTGAGTTACAAAATATTGCCGATGGCCTGGAGACCCGTGCCAAAAAATGCCGGTCATCAAAGCCCGCGCAAAGCCACAAAACGCTTGCCTCAATCAAATTCCCTTGTTGCTGAAAGGTCAAGCTATGGAACTTCAAAGAAGAAGTCTGAGCAATGCCCCAATGGACGTGTCTATGCGGCGTTGAACGATCCCGAATTTTGCGGCAATGCATTCCGGGTGCGAAGAAACTGGAGTCCAACCATTCCGACACAGAGCTGAGGCCAAAATCGGTGTGGGCACAGTGCTCAAGCGGACCGTAAGCCCGGTTTTCAGCGGTGAATTGGTTTTCAAACTTGATAAAGAAGTGGCGCGCCTGATGCGTTCTCGCTGACCGGGCAGGCAACGGCGTGCCGCACGGTCATGCGACGTGTGGGCAGATTGTCAAAGCTGGTCGCGACGCGGACACGACCGATCCTGGACCTATGACCGCCAAAAGCCCAGATCGGTGCAAGCTGGCGCAACTGGGAAAGCCGCTTATCCAGAGCACGGCCAAGAAACTCCGCTGCCCAGTTCTTCAAGAAACTTCGCTCATGTGCTGGACTCAAAACGGGTACCTAACCCTGCTGTAACAGGAAGCAAAACTGCCGGGCAAAACATGCCCGCCTATGGCGTTTGTGGCCGCTGTGTCTATTGTTTGCTCAAACTTGGCAGCGTTGCGGACGATTTGGCAAGTGTCGTACGGCGCTGGCTCCGCTGAGTGTTCCAAATCTGTCGCCGAAGATAGTCAGAAAGAACACCGAGTTGTTTTGCATGTCTTGACCAGCGACAGAATGTGTCGCGCAATCGCGGCCGATATCGCTGCGGTTCCACCACTGACCTTGCGTTGGTGACTGGCACCGAATGTTCGTTTTTCGGAACCGTTGCGTGTGGAGCGGTATCCGCGGGCGTCGAGCACCACAGCAGAGTTCTGTCTTGTTGGCATGCAATCGCCCCAGCAGCTGTCGAGAGTGACAAAGCCGGTGCGGCGCCGAATATCCGGTCGAAGCGGGTCGCAGGACCAACCGCGTTTAGGTCGCGATCCCGGCAATTACGCCTGAGGCGTTGCGTTTTAGAGTAGCGCCAGATCAGGCTTACGGTTGTTGCTGCTGGGCGAGCGGTGCGCCGGTTTGAAGCGTGTTGAGTTTAGACCAAGCCGTTCTGCGTGGACCAGCATAATGCGTGCTGGCCGACATTGAACTGGCCGCATCGTCGCTGACGATCACTGTGTCGCAAGCAGGCCATGCGCGCCTTGACGCTGGCCCCAAAGCGCGCCCTCGGTGGCAATCTGCGTGGATCGGGCCGACCTTGAGCGCGCTGATCCAAGCCGGTCCAGATGCGCCTGCCAGGCGCTGCCTGATCGGCCAAACTGCTTGTCGTCCGCTTCGGCAAGCCGATTGCCCGACTGCTGAGTGAACCGCGCGCATATAGGCAAGCGCTTCGGCATTGTCACGTATCTCCATGACCGGCGCGCAGCAGTTTCCAGGAATTCACGCGCTCTTCGAGGCCGGTCGTGCCAACCCAGCGAAGTGTCATTGCCGATCTGGGCAGACCCATTCCTGGGCCTTGTGACGCGCCCCGGTTCATCGACCGTTCACCCAGGGCAGCCGTTTCAAGCCGGCGCGCAAACACATCCGACCGCGTTCCTCCACGAAGCTATGTCTTTCCATCATCAAGCAACCGCACCACCTGGCGCTGAGATTGCGATGCCGATCGCGTCAAGCAGCGTGACCAGTTCCGCGGCCACAGTGACCTGCCCCTGATGATACTGGGCAAGAAAGAAACGAAAGCGGCGCAGATGTGGCCCAAATGGCCGTCGATTGCCGTCCGGTCAGCGGTGCCACCCACGGCGCGTTCCGATCCGGGCGTGATCCAGCGCTCACGCCGGAACCGGATCACCGCGGGCTGCAGCACAAGTCCGAACGAGAAAATCTTTGATACCCCTTGAAACGGGAAGCCTCCGCGAACTCGCTTCGATTGACACGATCATCGAGATGTCCGGTGCGGTTTCTCTTGCGCGTTCCCGGCGCTCCCGGCACCACCCGGCAGGCCTTCTGCTTGCTGGCCTCTCCATTTCCGCTAGGCTTGGCCGGGCTGAATCCGGCCGCCCTTCAGACCTTTCAGCCGGGAAATCTCATCGCGTTGTTCGGCGATGTCGGCTTCAGGGAACGCAACTTCGCCAAGCAGTTCCAGCAACAAGTGCTTTCAGATCGAAATTCGACAGAGTTCATGAGGGCATGAGAGGTGGCTTGACCATTGACGCGATAGAGACAGAAATCGCCAGCTTGGAAAATCCCACCACAACCAGATGAGTCAAATTACGACGCAACAACGGACGTGTCCGCAAACCTCAACTTGCCCGAGGTTTGCCCCGTTACACCCTGCCTGTTGTAGTATAAGGATCATGCGTCGACGTTCTAGCGCAGGTATAACCTATGCCAGAGTGACAAACGACTTTGCGTAATAACCGCGTTGATGCTGGTCGATGAACATCTCCTTGCCGCTGCCAAAAAAGGTTTCAGGTTCATCTGCGCGGTCCTTCGTCTTGTTGGAGTAGCGTCTGTTTTGATTGCCGCGGATCGAGGGTATTGACCTTGACCTGCTGGGCCCCGGACTCGGCGGGAATCAGCATCTGGTCCAGCCAGAGAATCGCGGCGGTGCGGAACTGCTCGATCCCGATCACCATCCCTTGTGGCCTTGCGGGTGGCAACATAGGTGCCCAGCAAGCGCCCACCAAGCAGGTTGAAGCCATAGTCAATTGGTTTGGCGCGGGTCGATGGAATGGTGGACGCGTGCAGTCGGAGATAACAAACAAAAACAGGCGCAGCAGCGCAGTCCACGGCCGAGGCAGGTTGATATTGGCGTGATTGAACAGGGCCGTCGCGTTCAGAAGCACCTCGAACAACAGACCGGCGACGGCCGCGGGGGCGTCAGTCTGCTGGCGTCGAGTTAAGTCGCCTCTCGGACTAGCATCGTACCCGTTCCGCATCCACATTTTTCTCATGGCCATAAGCGCAGCACCAGTTTCGAGGGAAATAGCTCGGAGCTTAGGCATGCCACCGCATCGAGATGTTCCGCCAACGCGCCTACACACGTTCCAGATCATTGGTCATGGGTGCACCTCCTGCGATGTCAGTGTGCCAGTCCAAAGGCTTGATAGCTCCGGATAGCCTCCAACCACGCGCAGCGATATGCAGATCAGGCGCACAAGGTAGGCGCTTGAGGAAGCCTGCCGACAGAAGTTTGGCCGCCTTAGATTCGGTGCGTCCAAGGATTTGATGACTTCTACGCCTGGAAGTCGACGTTTTTCGGCCAAGTTGCTTCGTCAAAAAACGATGAGCGAAAATGCCTCACCAAAATGATCGGGGACAGGTGCCCTCACCAACCCGCGGCATTCAGCGTAAAATTGCCACCGGCGGACCTCCGCCGGAAAATTGAAGCGTCGTCCGCCTACGAACAACGGCTGTCCCCTTGAGTATGTTTAAAGGCGGTCATTTGGCGTGGGTTGTCCAGTTAGTCCGGCGAAAAAACGATTGGCTTAGCGCAAGGTTCAGCTTGCGCGCTTCGCGCATGACCTTGCAACCCCCGCGTCGGTGGCGTTCATGATCGCGCGGATTTGTGCGTTGGCGAAAACACGTCCATGCGCGCCCGGAACGTCGTGGTGTGTAGCTTGTCAGCAGCGGCCGCACCCCCCGCTTTGCCCTGCATTCAAACCCCATGCCAGGTTTCCATGCGGATGTTATGGGCATCTGCCAAGGGGGCCGTTTGTTTCAGGTCCGCGCACGCCGAAGATCGCACGATTAATGGCCGCTGTCCCAATAAGAAGATCTGCCCATTTCCGCGTTAAAATTCGTCCCAAATTGCGAGCGTATTGCGGGGGAATAGGTTTTTAACCTCCCCACCCATTAAATTTCGCTTCTGTGCCAG
>Ga0163217_1024857_pt1 | contig 12803 bp, 8 predicted proteins | sample SynspAceP_FD_185933 | JGI IMG/M metagenome (GOLD analysis project Ga0163217, IMG submission 185933) | Saline lake microbial communities from Ace Lake in Antarctica - Synechococcus sp. Ace-P (PacBio error correction) | ecosystem: Environmental > Aquatic > Non-marine Saline and Alkaline > Saline ... | reverse complement strand
ATAGCCATCTGCTGGGTCGGCTCCGGTGCGTAAGTGCCACAAAACTCTTCGACCCGGTGACGTGCGTGCGCTTCGTATATAACCACGCTTTCTCGCGTTTTTCGATACGAGGCGATGTGTATCGATCGGTGAAATGAAGGATCAGCAGCGCTTTCGCGGAGTCCACCCAATTCCTTCTCGGCTAACGCCCCGTAGATTTCTGACAGAGAATTCTGTCAAGAACTTGCTTTCGATCGTCAACTACAACAGAAACCCCCTCCGATCTACGACAGTTCGCCGATCCGTTCGGTACCGCCCTCCGCCTGGAAATACTACTTGGCAGTAAGGGAAACTGGCGACCCAGCCCCCGTGACATCGGCCGAAAGAGTAAAATTGCGACATCGTGCAGCACGGTTCGCTCTCGGGGATCCGATCGTCGCGTCACCGCGCGAACGCGTCGATCAGGTGCCGCAGCCATCATGCGGCGACGTACCTTCATCGGCCCAGACTGTTAGCTTAACGCCACAAGAGCGACTGGTGTGTCACTGAATGCGTACGCATGAATAAGAATCACGGAACGCCCGTCTCCCTCTGCGAATCCAGACGTACCAAAGTTCGTGCCCACTGGCTTGAAACGAGCAAAATTCGTAGGTTGGTCATAGATCAACTAAAAAGATCACTGTTAGACCAGTTCCCGTTGAAAAGTACGAAAAACCGCGAGCACCGCGCCTGATGTCCGAGGTGGATCCGACAACCCTTGGAGATTCGCGATGCCGCTTTGAGCGTTTTTGCGGAAACACAACGTGAATCAGTGCACGCACAAAAAGATCGTCAGTAAGACCGCATGGAACGTGCTCCAATTAGTTGATAGTATCGGGCATATAAATAACCTATCACCTACGTCGACCGGTCAGCGTCTCCGCGCGATACATTGCTGTAATATATCATACTTCATGCAAAAAGATCTCGTTCGCGAGGTCCCGTTTTAGTCGTGCTCTTACCCTAACCCTCACGGCTAACCTAAACGATCGCCTCGAGTCAGGATCTCAACCCGGCAAAGTCCAAACTTTTCATTGCCATGATAATAAAATAGTTTCGATGCAAAACGAATTTGCGCTCGTTTTACGACAGTGGTTTGGTTCGACCAATAACCTTAGCCAGTCACGTCCTCTGGAACAACATGGCCATGGATGCGTTTGGTCATAAGCGGACCGTTTTGAATTTGTCCGTGTGTAGTAATACGTCAAACGTCGTGGTCGACAGCCCCATCAGATGCAACAACGTTCCCCGCATTGTGAAAATGGAGAGGCTGGTTTTCGTTGGAGAGTCGCTTTGAATCCGAACTTCGTCGCTTTTTTCGCCCGTAACTGAAATCCCCTCCGTTCACACCGGCTCCGACGAGGAAGGCAAGTGAAGCGTCGGGGTTGTTGATCACGGCCGGTCTCGTTGGCGTTGCAAAAACGGCATGTTGCAAGTTAACCATTGGAGTCCTCAGAATCAATCGAGAGCTCCCACCCAACACCACCCAACTGTGTTCCAAACCACTGCGCGTTGGTTGAGGTCGGTGATCCTCGCGCTTGCCATCGCAAGATAGCCCGTTAGGACCCTTTTGACAATGTCGCTGTGCCAACCCGAGGAAGCTAGATATCGGCTTTTAATCGTAAGAAGCTCCGTGCTTGCTCGAAATTAGCTTGCGGGGATCTGGCGTTTACCATTCTCACTTCTATCGAACAGGAAAGCAGTCACGCCCGAGGTTTTCACCGGCATGTACCTCCTCGTAGTCCCAACGAGATTGGTTGCTATTGAGTTATGGATGGACTGGCAGAGCGTAGGATTCTATCCGGTAAGCCCGGAACTAAACAACTAGTCGAACTCGCAGACCTGGTGACCGCACTCTAATTAAGGGACTTATCCTCGAAGTCGCCAGCGTAGTGCTGTCCTGCTCAAAAAGCGGCAAGCCAAAGACCGCGTGTCCGACGGTCCTCGGCGGATTTCGGTTCGCGAGGGACGATGTCCTCACTCCAAAGTGCTCGGGACACGGAAGCCAGTTGCCTTGAAAAACTCGATCCTGGGTGCTGCTGCCCGCACGGCTTGCGTCGGATGATACCGTATTTAGTCTTTCTTTTCGCCACGTATCCTTCTGCCATCCCCCGGCTGCTCCTACGCTCTTTGAAATGAAAGGGATCAACATCGTGCCCCTGCGCCCAAGCAGTCTGGCGGATTCTCAAAGTTTGCCGCGAATCTCGTCTTTCTGACTCGGCAACCCACAACCCGGTCAGATAAAACAGAACGCGCCGGTCAACCTGTAAACATTCAGAGCCGACGACCGCCCGCGTACCGAGCCATTCCTTAACCCCTGTGCGACCGACACTCTTAAACTGCGTAGTCTAGTTTTCCTCCGAGGTTCAGCAGGAGATACTTGTTCTTTGGCGTCCCACCCCATCGGCGACTGTTACGGTCAAGTTGACCAGGAAGTCTGCTCTTTCTAACCTGTATCTTTTGGGCCATCTGTGGGTCACAAACTCAGGTGGGATCGGCCACCGGCAGCCCAATTCCGACACGCCACCTCCGTTCAGCGGAGACTTACTCCTCATGCGATTTCGTGACGAAGCGGGTACTGGCAGCTTTACGAACCGACAGTCACTTTCAAATACCAATCTTGAGTTAGGCCGCCTCGGGAAAGGCTATGGACTGTGAGCACTCTTTCCAATAACATTCAGGCGAAGCGCGCAGGAGCGACTTTGCAAGAGCACGGCAACAAAACTTGCTACTTCGGCGACTACCCGTACGCGAATAAAAATTCTCCATGACTGAGGGCTAGCTCTCGGTGCTGAATGCCGAGACGAGGGACGAGCTTACTATCTAAGTTAGCGGGACAAATAAACCCGTCCGCCTGCACTCGCATCAGACGAAACAGAATCCCCCGTGACTCAACGCCCGTGTTGTTCCCCAGCGTTCGCCTCGATTGTGGACAAGTGCGGCCAAACGCTCGACCGAGTTGGAGTCGGCGATCCGAAGCGTTGTGGAGTGGGGAGAACAACCGGTGGAATCGAAGTCACTTGCGCCACGAAGCGCTTGCGCGAGGTCGATCCGAACGAACTGCCGACGTTTGATCGGCGTGGGCACCCGCCGCACCGAGTTGCAACCAGAACTTTCCCGATCACGTCATCAACGCGCCTGGATGGTTTCGGGCAACTCGCTCCAAGGGTCGCCAAGAGAAAGCTAACTCCAAGGGACACACGTGACCACCTGGGCGGCTGGAGCGTCACAGGAACACCGGAAACGGAGACCGCGACAAATCGGTTGCCGGGGTGGGGTCCCACTGGTGGCCCCCATTCGTTTGCGTATGCCTGGGCCAAATCTGGAGAAATCACCGAAAACGAAAAACCCCGTAAAACAGCTGGGTTTTACGGTTCAGGTTGGGATGCCGATTGGCTATTCAGACTAGCCCCCACAAGGACTCCGAACCTTCGGAAGCCCAATGATTGAAAAGTCATTTGCTCTACTCCAAAACTGAGGCTATAGGGAGGCGGTGATGTGGTGTTCGGTTGCACACGCGTTGGGAATATCTGGGGAAAGTCGGTAGAGTGTGCGATCTCTCAATCTCGCGGAATCTCACGACGATGAGCCTCCGGTGTGCTTAACGGTTATTAAGCGCACCTTTCTTCTGCATCTCGCTCCGATATACCCACGTGGGACTGTTTTTAGAGCCCCGTTCGTGGCTCGTTGTCAGATGCAGGTGTGCGCTAGGTGTCTCACTCGCTCGCGCCCGTGCTAGATATAACTCAGTAACTTTCCGGCTGAGGGAGATCGAGGCGGTTCGACGGAGTCGGCTCAGTTGGTCTCGCTCGGGCTGACGTTCTGGGCGTTTTTGATGCAGATTTCTTGGTAACCGGCGGAGCTCTCTTTTGATGGACGACAGCGGACTCCTGCCGGTCGGAATTTTATTCTGTAGGCAAGGTTTCATTTTCCGTCGGAGTGCTGTCGAGTCAATTGAGAGGGCGAAACTGCCCTTGCTCCTAGCGGGCAAAGGGACTCCGGAGCAAAATGGATTCATCTCGGTCTTGGTCCGGTTCGCCACCCGCCTCAAGTTGGGATATCACCTCGAACCACTCTCGATTCCTTCGTTCGTCGATCCGTTCCAGTTTTTTTCCGGGGAGGCGATTGCGGACTTGATCATTTAAACGCCTTTACAGACGCTCAAAATTGTCAGAGTGGCGATAGGAGCGTGTGCTCGTAACGAGATAACTTTAGGGATAAACGCAGGCGCGATTCGCCGGTGCGTGCACTTTGCATAATCGGTGGTTCGAAATGGAGTCAGATGATGTGGACAGTGGACTGTGAAGATGAGAGAACAGTGTCGTTTGCAGGTTTTGACAACCGAGTCGTGTCGATCTATGATTCTGGGTCCCCGGTTCGGGCCGCACGTTGCCGCGGAAGAATAGCCGCGTGACGGGAGTGATGCAACCTCGATGATGGTGGTCTGTTGTCATTGTCGAACGAAGAGTTTGGAGTTTACAAAGCCCGACGCTTTTACAGCCCGACCGCTTTACAAGCCGCGACACGCTTTAAACAAGCGCGATGCGCGAGCGAGGGAAGCGCAGGGTGAACTCGCTCGCGCCGTCGGGCTTGGTATTGTCACGTGATTCTCGTTGAAAAACAATGAAGATCAGACAGGTAGCCTGCTAGCAGGTGGTCTGCCCACGGGATCGTTTTAAAAATAAAACACATGGATACGACCTAATCAGACCCTCGAGACGACTGGGCCCGCGACGGCGACGTTAGTCGTCGGCGATTCGCTCAGCTCGATCACGCGTAGATCGGTAAACTGGTTGGCTGGGTACCTTTTTAGAGTAGCCATCATGTTTAACGATTTAACCAGCGTTCATTGATTTGATCTGTTATTCTCTGTCAGTAGGATTACAAGCCAGTTAATAGTCTACTCGACTCCTAAAAAAAGAATCTCACTTATATATGATCTTCATCCAAGAATACCATAGGAACAATATAAGATATGTTCTAAGTACACAGATCCCTCTTGTACATTGGCAGTTCCGCTCTTGATGTTCTAGACCGAGGCACATGATATATCGCGGACGGACGGCGATTCGTGAAACTCGTTCGGGGACACAAAAACGTCTTTCAACAGGTCGAATCAAAATTGGCGCGGCCTCGCGCCCCCAGTTGGGGTTTCTCCGACGGGTTCCGTTGCTGAACCCGCAATCTCGGACTGCTCATGTCGGCCTTACGTGGTGTGGCGCGCCCGAGTGTACTGGTGCGCTGATGGTTTCATCCTCTACGCATGTTTAATACTAGCGCGCCCAGGCTTTGTCGTGGCGTCGAATATCAAAGTGTTCGATGTAGCTCTTTGTTGCAAGACTCTCCGATTCTCTCGCCGGACCTGTAAGCGCGAGACGAGGGATTTCTACGACAACGTTTATCGGTCGGCAACTCTAAATCCAAACGGCGATTCGCGAAGCGAGTTCCGAGCCGGGTAACCGCCGGGTACCGTGGTCCAGGACTGGAAATCATGCCGAAGGGGGACGCTACGTCGGGACGAGAGTCTGGTGGGCACTCGGGTTTCGTGTCTGCTACCGGTCATGTTCGCGACGGAGGGGCGTCGACAGTATTGGATCGGCTCGGTAAGGAAACTCTTGGGATATCCCGAAATCGCTCGAGGGCCGGTCGGCTTTGCCGACCCGACATCTCCTCCCACCAGCCAGCTGTCCTTGATGCCCTTACCATCACTCTTGCATATAAAAAAGGGAGACCGAATCCCCGATTAACAGAGTGCAGACTCACTTTTAATCAGATGATGGTGAGGATTCAGCTACCGACCCACAGAGCTCCTCGCTGACCTCGATGCGTGCCCCCGCTCAGTAATCTCCACTGCTCCTAGAGACTGGGCATAAGCCTTGAAGAAATAGAATGCTTTGCGGCGCTGTAATCGCTAAAGGCGGTCCCAGATCGCCCGACAATTATAGAGGCGATCTGACTCGAAGACCTCGTATGACAGCAACCCAAAAGAGCGCGGGCAGCTGCGAGCAGTCTTTACGGGCATCGTCGAATTTCCAGGTTGGGGCAACCCATCTCTTTGGAGGAAATGGCCGTACGCGGTTAGGTGAAGACGGCTGTGTCGCAAAGACCCGCAGGCACGTCACGGTCGCCGAGCAGATCGGGGCTGCAGGGTCATTGGCACGTGCTGTTGGTTATCGGCATTGTTGGTTCGACTGGTGTGGTTCTGGCATGCCCCAAAGTCAAAAGAAATCTCCGCGATTGGGCCACTACAATTTATGATGCGTCCATGAGATCGGAAGATTTCCTAAAAAGCGGATTCGGCTACAGTTTTTCCGGCGGTGGGAGAGGCCCCGCCCAGCTCCGTCTTACGCGGAGGTGGAATTCCGCCAGCTGGGGTTGACAGCATCTCCCAGCTGAATCCAGATATCGTAGTCTTCGAACTTTAGCCGAAGACTAAACGGTCAACATTGCTGATCAACGCGTTGTGTTGGAATCGTTTTCGGACGTGTGTTCCCAACTCTGCGGACTCCGGCGAGAATAAGACGCTTTGGTGATGAAAATTTTCCCGATCGTCAAAATAACATCCTCGTCCGAATACTAATTTGGAGTTCTCGATCGATGTGGGCAGATGTGCCCAGTGTGGTGTTGCATCCGCGCAAGTGGCGCCTAGCTCATGTAGCTGCCGAGAGCGTTAGCCCGAGAGACGCGCGTCCAATTCGCAATTCGAGTCACCGGGCACAGATTACTTCGAAAACCAACCACAACTGGGCCAACCAGCGAATTTTTGGTGTGCGCGCGAGAGCGCGAGCGATGATACCAAGAATGTAGAATGCCTCTGGCGCGGTACCCGGGGCGACGGGAACGGACCGCGATTCAGCGTCCAAAACACACTTAGGTGTGCTCAGCGGGCGAGCAGAGACTCTATTGCAGGCTACGCAACGACCAGCGCCGGTAGAGCCCAAGGAATTTTCGCTTTTTGTCAACAGCTCGGAACAGATAATAGAGACCGCACCTTCGCTCAAGCACACGTGGTGTAATATTTATAGGCTAACATGATCCGTGCTCCCCGCTGACGAGGCGCCGACGCGTACAAGGGATTTCGTAATAGAGTGCTTGCGGTGAGAGATTGATACTGTGTCTCGAAAGGCGGAAAATTAGGCCTTGATCGATGATTGTGTGTGGTGCGGGATGAAGGCGAAGTTCGTGGCTCAAGGATGCTCTCCGCCAGGCAGTAACGCGGCCTATCTCGATGTGACGTTTTGACATCCTGCGGCATGATAGTCGGACGGATGTGGGCACACGTCCAGTTCAGTTACCGTCTTTCGTGCGAGTTCGCTCATGCCGCGCTTTTGATTCACGCGGATGACACGAATCAGCGATGCGTGATTGCCGACCCTCGTCCAGGCGACGGTGTGAAGAGCGTAGGAATCTCTCGATGTTACGAGTGAGCACTGGTCTGCGCCAAAGACGGGAGTTTAGATGTATTCTTGTGTCTCTATCCGCCGACCTTTTCCAATGAGCCCTCGGAACTCTCAGATTCGGTCAAACATGGCCCTGAGTGGTTGCGATTGTCCATGATGGCGTGGGCATCTCAAAGGCCTTCCGGCGGGACCCAACCCGGTGCGACGTTCCTAAGGTGATCGGCGGACCGGAGGACATCCAATTATCGGTATCCCGACGTGCTTTGTTTTCTCGTCAAAATCGCCTGGTGCGAGCTCTTCGTATAAACGCGAGGGTTATGCTCGGATACAGCATTGGTGTGCAAATTACTGAGAATCCTGAGTTTACGATCGAGATTACGAGCACGATCCAGGCCCGGTGGATTCGGCCCGTATAGATCGAGAAAAACTCGCAACCCGATTATGCTAAGTGTCCGCTGAGATTTGTGACGAATCGCCAGAAAATGGAGCAACGGGTCTTGCTACTGGACCGAAATCCGTTGGAAGTGAGTTTTGTAGCCGCGTCGAGGATGACGGCAAAGTCGATGAGTGAGTTCGCCGTGAAGCTGAATACCGACGTCGACCGGGTGGGTGCACCGAGTGTCTTAAGCTATTTTTGATATCGTTCCTGTATGTCCGCCTCTCAACGAGCTCGATTTTCCGCATTTCGTTGGCCTTCGGATCGAAGGAGGAAGGTTACGTGTGTCGGGTGCTGCTTGGAGAAATCGCGGCGTTCGGAGGACATGTGAGACGAAATATACCGAGGCGAGCGGACTTGATAATTTCGAGCGGCGCCTCTCACCCGCTTTATCGTTCAACGGGGCAAGCCGCGTCGGCGATTATTTACGGATCGCGCTGACGGGCGCAGCCTCAGAGCTAGCGTTTAAAGCGATTATAATTGATTTCAGAACATAAGCCACAATCCAGGCCCGAGCTAGCGTCTCGAGCAAACCCGATCCGAAACGGATCATTTCTGCGGAGGGGCTGCGAAAATCTCTGTGTGGATTAAAAACTAGACTTTTCGTTTAGTATGTTTGGACGGTAATTCTGATCCGGTGTAATCCACTATATTTCCTCTACCTCTGACCAGTTTGCGCATGTGTTTACGATCGCTCAAAATAATCTATTCTAAAAAACCCGGATATCAGATTTCGAACACACGGAAACCTGCGCTCAATGGTGCGCGTCGGAAGGCGTCGTGGAGTCGACGTCCAGGCGATCTGCGATACTGGAGGGCCCAGCGGGGTTGGAAGGCACTCAAGAAAGATCGCAGGAATTCAATACCCAGAGGCGAACGATAACGAGCAAACGGATCGCCGGGGCCAAAGGACCGCCGATGAGCCGGCAGGCGTTGATCGCGAAGAGGGCCGGGAGAGCTTGCGTGATTCAAAACCGGAGCGGCACGCTGCGGGCTCGCCAAAGCGAAACTGGAGGCCCAAATTCTCGAATTGCATCTCGGCGTGGCCAACGCAATACTCACGCTCAGTTCTCACCCTCTGCGTGCCCGACGGCGGGGTGAATGGAGGACGCGAGCCGGAACTTCGCGGTTCGGCACACTCCGATTGACTCGGAAGTTTTGGATTTCAAAACCGGTCGGACCATTTTGGCAATGCTAGGGGCGCGAGAACCACACGATTTGTTCTCGATCTTCCAGAGGCGGGGGTGCTCGCGTGGCCGGGCCCGGGTCTTCTATTTCCTGAAAAAAACGCGCTGTTGATCAAACAATTTTGTTCATCCGGCCTGTGAGAATTCCGTTTTGAGACGATTATTGCGCAGTTGTCCGCGATCAGTTTTCTCGAGTGATCGCGGGATATCACGCCGTGGCGACCCCGGATTTCTGGGCGCGGGAGGGGGGGGGGATTCACCAGCGATCCGCAGGGAACGGATTCAACCCGCGCGGGCCGGGGGGAGAACGCAAATTTACAGTATTCGAGGAACACGGATATTGAAGTCTCGTTCGCGACGGCGGAAATCCCGCTCGGCGGATGTTGGAGCGGTTCAGATTCTCGACAGCTAGCAGTTGCCGATCAAACTTGTGCGGTTTGAGGTTCATTGTTTCCGGACCGAGGCGAAGGGCGGCGGGCCGGGGTTCGCGTGGTTTGTACCGGGTTCACCAATGTCACGGAAAATCGAGATGTTTGCGTTCACGCTGGCCCTGACACAAGTGATTGCGATTTCACGAGGGAAATGCGGGAATCGGAATGCGAAAAATTTTTGACGCTTCGGGAGGTTCGATACCAAAGACTACCGAGAAACAATCCCGCGTCTATTCTCTCTCTCTCGATACGAGCAGCGCCCGTGTGACACAGTGAAGGACGGTACCAGCGTATTCGAAAAAATACGACTGGAGCCTGTGATGACCTGGCACGCGGCCGACAGCCGGGAAGGCCAGAATTGTGTCGACGAGGTCACGCCCGCACGAGTATATTGTCCACGGTATCAAGCCGGCGGCTCGACTCTTGCCGATCATATAAAAACCCACCGCCAGGGCAGAAAAGGGGCACGCAGTACCCGTTCAATACACTCAAACGGCACCGCCTTCGGAGACAAACTGAAAGCCAGCGGGCCGGATGACGATCGCTCTCATATTGTATTGGAAAAACGTATCATCTGCGCGCGCGAGGTTATGCAATGCCACACGTGCCCCACGATCCTGAGGCACCTGAGCAGTATATTCTGGAAAAGCCCGTGCCTAAATGCGAGGATTCTAGCGCGGGGTTAGCGGTTGGTTTTGGCTATTTGGTTGTTGGCTATTGGGTCTCACCTTCTTCTGCGCGACGCTCACCGCTCAAGCGTTCTGGTAATCACAAGAGAGGGCCGCCCGCAACCTCTCGAAACGACGATCCGGCAAGGTCCCCTGGATTAAATATCATCGATCGACAAAAAAACAGTTACTGCCGATGGCACGTCGCACCATGCAGATAATAAACTCTTTCCATCCCGCCACCGCCGATAACGACACAATTAGACAATTGCCAATTGCCAACCGCCAACCGGTCCAAACCGCCACCCGACTCCAACACTGCGCCACCCGCCACCAAGCCTAGCCAGCCATCTCAGTCCATAAACCTGCCTAGCACCGCCAGACCCGTAAGTCCAGACTCACTACGCACAATTCACTTTCAGAAAAATAGAAATCGTGGCTAAATTTTATGAAGACGACGAACTACGTGAGATAATACTAGGTATACTTTGATCTTCTTTGAACAGCCAAAGCTGCGCCTCAACCAGGGGCTAAATCTCTCTAGTCTCAGATAGTTGTATCGAGGGTAGTCGGCGGCGGTGTGGGCATCCACGGTGCTGTTCACGTCCTCGGCCCGGAATGAACAGTTCAAAGATCACTTTTCTCTATACCGTCCATATCAGGAGTTTGAACAACTCGACCTTACCCTGACACCCTACTAATTATGGGCACACACGTGTGCCCAGGAGACGTGTTTACGCACAAACGGCCGGCTCTATCGACAGACGTGCTGCCTAAGACGCGAGACGGGCGTTTCCTCCATAACGTTCTTGCAGAAGAATGTGTGGGAACCTTCAGCATTCGGCGGGACTAATTTTCAAAGAGGAGACATCAGTTACATGGCGCGTGCTAATGGGTCGCTCACGCACCAGGAGGCGAATAATGGTTGGGGTTCGCTCCGGACGCGTTTAACGGTCTGGTTTATTAAAACGACGTACAAGAGAGAGCGCTTCCAGTATTTGGACTCGAAAAGATCAATGAGTTTGCCCGACCTCACGAATTTCACGCAGGCGTACGAGAACTTGTGAGAACATTCCTGGTCCAGCGCGTCAACCGGCCGACCGCGAAGGCCCGACGGGGTCGAGATAGTGCTGTTAGGCATCGGTCGCCGTATATTTCACCTTTTAGTGAGTTGTAGCGGCGAAGATTTACTATTCTAACATCAGAGCACTGCGCGTAGATGCGGAGACGCCTCAGGAAGAGTGTCGCGGCAATCTGGTGTAATACAACGTCGAAGATCTCAACCGCGTCAATAGGGTACCCTCACGTAGAACTCCGAGCACTCCATCTGACACCCAGCTCTCCGCACGAATGTCAGTGAACAATCAGCAGTGATATCCTGCCAATGAGAGCGATTGGATGAAGGCGCCTACAAAGCCAGGTCTTGCAGGGTCACAGTAGCATGTCTCTAATAAGTTTCCGACATGCGACAGTTTGCCGCACCGACCTCTTTTGTAGCTGCGGCGGACTGCAACCAGTTCATGCTCTCTCCGCGGCGGAGTTAAAGTGTCGAAGTATGTGAAGTACCATAATAGCTGACATACTCATGTCAGCCAGCCCTCTCTGGTCGTTCTATTTCTTGTCTTCCTTTCCGGCGAGCTTACATCACGATCACGGCTCCGGCTTGCGCCTAATCCTTTATAGAGTCGGGCGGTGTTTTCCATTCCACGAGAATGTCTACCCCTGGTGCCAAGAGTGTAGCGCGCAATCGTCGTGATTCCGAGTCGGGTTGATCCCGCCGGGGCCGTGCTGCGACGGGTATCAAATGAACCTCCGAAAAAGGCGCACCTGTTTCCTAAAACCAGTCCAGCATCCCTGCCCATTTCTGTACCAAACTGACCTAGCGCCGCTGGGCCGACGCGTCCAACCGGCGGCTTACCCGGAACTGAGCCAAACGGACGCAGCGGCCGTCGGGGAAGCGATCGAGCGGAAGAGCGTGCGTTTTTCATCGAGCACATCGTGGATGAGCGGCAGGAAAACGCCCATCGGCGATCTATCGAAAGCATGGAACATAAGAATGTCCGTTGATGGTTCCCGGGCAAGTGAAGCGGCTAACAACCGCGGTACTGATTTGTTGTTACCATAACCTAAGTTGGTGTGCCGGCCTCGCGAACTCGTCTCCAAACGCTCGCTGACGGAACAGAAACTTCACGTTTTCCGCATTATCAAAGAGTGTTGCGACGGGTTCGGGCGACTAGCTGAGTGGCAGGACTAAACGTGTCACGTCCCGAAGTCTTTGTTCCGAAAGGGGACGCGTGTGTGGCAACGGGCCTTGTGTCCTGTGCGTTCTCCAAACCGGTACCGCCCTCGAAACACTCAAAGAAAGCGCTGCGGGAAAAACAACCCTTGGTCCGTCGTGACAGAAGCATAACGTGACATCCGGGACAACAGCCATACTGTGACGGTGAAATTGTTTAACCGTCACTTCACCGGGCGAGCACCGGAGCTAGAAGGAGAACAAGCCAGCGACGACCGGGGTCAATCTGCTCTCGCATCTCAATTCTCGGATCGTCCAGGTGACGCTTAGCCATTAATTTTGATTCCCAATCGGCACCATGGGCCCAATTTAGGTTGCGACCTTCTGTTGCTCTGTACCTTCACTTTCGCCCGTTTACGGGCTCGTA
>Ga0163217_1001904_pt1 | contig 12804 bp, 19 predicted proteins | sample SynspAceP_FD_185933 | JGI IMG/M metagenome (GOLD analysis project Ga0163217, IMG submission 185933) | Saline lake microbial communities from Ace Lake in Antarctica - Synechococcus sp. Ace-P (PacBio error correction) | ecosystem: Environmental > Aquatic > Non-marine Saline and Alkaline > Saline ... | reverse complement strand
CAAGCGGCCAGCTGTCGGGCACAGGCTTCGGCACCAGGTCGGCACCAGGCTCGGCAAACAGCATGGCATGGCACAAAAACTCCAAGCTCAGCCAGCTGCCGATTCCGATGTGCCGATGGAACGTTGATCAAACGCGGCTTGCCTGAATCCAGGCAGGGTTTCAAAGTCCGCTGCCAGTCAGTCGCCAGTTAAGGCAGAGCTTCATTGGAGGCCTTTAGGAAACCTTGCAACAGGGTCCTTCTGCAGCCAGGAAAGACGAACCAGAAGGCCAAAGCCAAACGAATAGGGTGACGGGAATGGATGAACCCCATCCTCCGCGATTACTGAATTCCAAACTCGCTGCGAGTGTCAGCAATCAACGGCCAGGCCTTCGAGAAATCCTCCTCCTATGGCCAATCCTGGTTCGATTGCCGGCCCTTGCCCCAGTTTGATGGCAGGCTCACTTGCTACTGGAGGGCAGGGCTTATTGCCGTCACTCCATGCAACCCTTAATCGGGAATTCGTGTTCCTCACAGTGAAGGAAGAATCACCGCGGAAACTTGTGATCGTCAACCACACCCTTCCGAGACTCCAAACGCTTCTGGGGTGCCGTAGAGGATTCCCAGCAGGGAGGGGCTGAAATCACAATGGATGATTCTCGAAAGGGCCTGGAAAGGTTGTACCTTAACTTTACCGTGCAGGGGAGCAGGGCGAAGGGGTTCTTCGGAGGAAGGGAACCTGCTGCCGTTGCATCGTCAAACCGCCAAGGAGTGCCGGGCCTATCTGCGTGAGCACTTCCAACGGATAGTCAAACCATGCAAACCGTCGACCGCGGCCAACAATCCCCCAGAGTCCACGAGCAAACTGTGGGGGATCACTGGCCAGGAACCCTTCGTATTTGAACGCCTGGCCGACCACAGCGATGGGAGCTACCGATGGACTGGCTTGCCAAGTGAGGACGGGCCCAGGGAGGGGCCAGTGAGGCTATGTAATGATTTTCAAACCTATCTTGGTATAAATATAGCACTAATTGCTAAGTTATCTTTGAAAGAACATTTGACACGTTATGGCACTGACGCTTCTTCCCTTACGCGCGCACAACCCAGGAACCGCACGCGTTGCATCTTTCGGTTGGGGAACGATGGAGGTCCATACGGCCAAAAAAACAAGCCGTACAGAACAAATAGAAAGCGCCTACCGTCAGATATTCTTTTCATGCTTCGGCCTATGGGACCGCGAAAGCGATGCTGGATCCGCAATTCACCAACGAACAAATTCAAGCTCGTAGACTTTCGTGCGAGGCTTGCTTTGTCCCAAAGAAATTTCAAGATGGCTTCTATCAATGTAAACAGTAATTACCGCGTCGTAGAGGGCAAGTTCGTCGGGAGAGTCTTAGGGCGCGACACCTTCGGAGCCACGAAAGAAATGGCGTGGTCGATGTTATTGCTAACAAAGGGATTTGGCGGGGATTCATCGATACTCTGCTTGATCGCCAGAGTATCTGGACGCTTTCGGTTTGACAAGATCCCCATCAAACGCTCAGGATCTCTTACCGGGCCGTCAAAACAAGGCGAATTTGCTTTTCAACCAGAAAGCAAACCGTCGTTTATGACGCCTACTGGGTGAGGTTCAAGCCAGCAAACGAGCCCCCGCAGGGAACGGCCAAGCTGGTCTGAATTGCCGTTGGATGGGTGAATGGCCAAGCCCCCAAAAGTTATTTTGCAGATTCTGGCTACGCGGGGCTTGGCGGGCCTTCGGCGGCTAGCCATTTATTGGAATTCTATAGCCACTTGCCGGGGCCATGTTGAGCACGGGCTTGGAAATAGGGGCTTGTAGGTGGCCTGTAATGCCAGAATTATGGGACGGTTAAAAGCCGATAAACTCTATAACTTTTTGCAGGCCTGCTACGCCGCGAGAAAGTCTTGACGATCATCAAGGCCTTTCCTCGTAGTTGGCATTTAATTCTGGATTAACGTCATCGATAAAATCAGAGTCATCCAAGCAAAGGTTTCTTGCATGGCTGGCTTTGAATTCGCTGAGGGTCAGAATGATTCGGTTGTGCGAAGGACTCCAAGGGGTTGGACCCACCGCTGAGGTTTTGGCATCTAAATAGAGCCCAAGTCTCTGGATCGTGGCAAGCTGCTTTCCACTTAAGGCTTGAATCACTCGCCTGGACGCTCAAAACCATCCTTCAATCCGGTTATAGTGCCCTCATTCATTAAGCAGATAAAGAGTTCAAGTCGCTTCTTTGCCTCCCAAAAGGCGGTATGGACCAAGTTTCACATTTATCTGCGATAAAGGCCTCACCCTGTCTGCTAAACCTCTTGATGAGATCGGGTCACGGAAAGATCGCGGATACACGATCGACTTTTACCGCTAATTCGTGGCAAGTCCCAGCCTTGGGGGCCAATTAGAGTTTATTGTTTTTTTTTCTCCATTCTACCAAGACTGGTAGATTGATTCAACCCATGGCAAAAAATCCCCTGAAAACCATCGCCCGCCTTTGAGCAAGCAAAACGCGGCCCAAGCATTGCTGGTTTTCCAGAACTGGGGGCAAAAGATTGGAAATCAACGCCCGGGGGGGGGCAAGCTAATTGTCAAGTCTTTGGAGGCCGATATCCAATGCGAACTTGGCAGTCAAGCAGGTTGGCAGGTCTTCAACTTACCACAGATAACAATATTGTCTTCGCTTTCAGATCAACAGGAAAACGAAAAAGCCGTGCATCCTCACCTACGTCGTTGGGCTCGGCGTTGAAGGTGGACTGGCGCCCATAATCCCGATGGAATCTATGCATTGTGATGGGGATTTGGTGCGATTTCTCGCGCATGGCCATGGCTTGTGGCAGGACCATTGCGAAGGTCTTGGACCTTGGGGATGGTGTGGTCATTTTAACCGAGATCGTCATGATGTTTCTCATTGCAGTGCCACTGATTGGGGAACACTGAATTTCGCTGCAAGTTTAATGGGAGGCGATGGCTGAATTTCTTAATAGCACCCGCTCCTTTCCCACTCAGCGGTGGTCAAAAAGAAATCCATGGATGTAGGCCTCGGTCCATTCTTCACCATTAAAATCTTGTTAGCATACCGCGGCCAGGGATCTTTTCTCGCTCGGTAGTCGAGATATCTAAGTTGCCCCTCTTTTAATTGCTGCATCCCGTGAATTCATTCCACTGGATTGGCCTCTTGCAATGAGATCAAGATAGAGATCCAGAAGGCAACAATGCAGCCATTCAAAAGGCCCTTTCAATCAAAGGTCTCAACTCTCTGCTGTCAGTGGCAACCGGGTTCCAGAGAAAGCAGGGAGGAAGAAGTTGTTCTGGGCCTCATTCAGGGAATAGGGCCTCCATCGGGTAAAACAGTGCGCCGGAAAGTGTCAAAACACCGGCCTCAATCTTTGACCAAGGACAGCCTTGCGTATTGGAGACATCTCGTTTTCAAGACGGGTTGAAGATCCAAAGCGATCAGGTGACCTTCCCGGCAACGGTCAACCAGGTCAGCAACCAAAGAAGGGAAGATCAAAGCGGGGCTCCCGGGCCTGATCACAAGATTCAGCACCTGGGGATTTCGGCTCTGCATCCACACAGGCAGCCCTCGCCTGACGGAGTTTTTCATTTCGCACTCCCAGCTTGTGGTTCGTGACAGCGATCGGCTTGGCACTAGACCGCGGTGCTACCCACTTTTCCGCCATACCGCCGGAATCGGGATAAGGCTCCAACGCGGAGTTTTGCCGTGGATCTGAGTCCACAAGCATGGTTGAAGAAGGTTCCCAGCGCCAGGTCATAAGTGGTTTGACAGGAGTAGACACAAAGAAGAAGGGGAAAAAAGGAAACCGCTCGCATAAAAACCGGATTACTCCATTCCTCCCCAAAATAACTGTAAATAAACCGTGGGCAAGGGAAATTCACGTTCGCGCTGTACTGATTCGAAGCACGCTGGCAGAGTTTCGACACGATCACCTCTGTTCAGGGTGTGCTGAACTGCCTCTAAGTGGCATTCGCCGCCATAGGCTGATGGATTTCCTGAAAAGACTGCTCCACCAGCGGCTCAAGGCTCGGTGTAGGACCCCGGCGCAAATTAAAAGAAACGGCGGGTGAAAAAAATATTGATCTTGCATCGTACGCACGCATCGCTTCACCAGCAGGCCAGGCTTGGATGGCGAGGGCCGAATGGCTTTCATCCACACAAAATACTCGCTTCGGGCATAGCTGCTGCCCTGCTCCAAAGGTGGAAGTCCATGACAGCAACCACTTTATCTCGAACGGCAAACCAAGAAGATCGGATGCCAAGAATCGGTTCCTCTCGACCGAATTTTCAGGGTAGGCCACAGCCATTGAGAACTTGGGACAGCATTCAACCGCATCTAGTTGCGTCACTCTTCCACCGCGAATTTACCTGGCGCCTGCCCAAAGGGCTTACTTGCGAATTAACTGCTTCCTTTTGCGTGGATATTACTTTGCTCAAGCCAAATCAGAATCCAAGGGAAAGCTGCGTACCTCCTAGGACTCTTAATTTTGCTCAATTAGGGCTACTATGGACAATGGTCAACATTAAACGGCGAAGCTCCAATCCAAAATCAACAGCATCCAAAATCCAAATTCATGAGTGGCCTCCCACGCCTTCCAATTTTCAGCGTCCCGGCGGAGGGCGTAAAGTCTTGCATTTCATGGCACCTGTTCCGTAGAGTAACTGACAAGATTGGACTCCTCCCATTCACCTGTGACGATCCACCGCGGGGACTCGCGTGTCGTCACTCAAAAAACCAAACAACGCTCCCACCCCAGAGGTGCGATCATATTATTGTATGGAGGGTCATCACGCCAGGCCCATGATATCGTAGCGACTGGCGACTTTGCCAAGCCTTAAGATAACCAATATTCGGATTACTATCACCACCTCGAGTGGACATCTTTCGGGTCAGGAAATAATCCACCAATACAGCAGCATTATCATTCGACCGAATATCCATTTCTTCATTCGTATTTGCTCTTGCCAATAAATCGAGCGCTCCTACCAGCGGCCTCCGGCTCCGAAATGTTGAATTTGCTCAGGGGACCAACCCGCTCCACGGGCCAGGATCATGCAGCACCGAATGGAAACAATTGACCAGGATTAGAACATTCCAGACTTCATCATCGCTCTCTTTCGAAATGGTGCAGGATCGATGTGGACAGCCACATTCCAGCGCTTTTCGCCAGGGAACTCCGCCATCGTGCGCGGAGAGGGTCAACGACCTTGATGCAGGGCACAGACAAATCGGTCTCTTGTTGCATGCCTGCATTGATCGGAAGCGTTTCCAGCAGGGGCCTAACAGAATTTTGTGCATGGACCCAGAACTTACGTGCCGCCAGTTCCTTGCAGGGAGGCGAAACCTTCGCAATCAGGACCTAACCGGTGGGCCAACCTTTCTTGCCGTGCCGATCTGAGGCCGCAGGACCTGCGCGGAGCCGGCTGGACCAGGGGCGCGCCTGGCCAGGGCCCGCTACGACTCGGCGACACCGCTGGCCTGAGGGTTCGACTATCGCCACTCGGGTGCCGTCGGCCCGGTGCCAACCTGTCTGGGGAAGTTAAACCTCGCACCGCCCGACTGGTTGGATGGGATCTGCGCGGTTGCTCGATGCCGGCGTGAATCTCAGTGGTTTGCCGATCTGCGGCGGAGCCATTCTCGAGACATCTCCTTTTGTGGGGCGGAGACCTGCGGCGGGCCTCGGTTTTGCAGGAAAAGCCTTTGATGGCACGGCTGCCGCTTTTCCGGGACACCGAGCCGAAGGCTGCGACTTCCGCTGGGGGCTGGACCTGCGCGGAGCCGAATCATGGCCAGGCTCGCAGCATCAAAGGGGGCGGTGTTCTTCAGAAGCGCTGGGGATCGAGGAATGGGCCCCTTCATGCTTGACACGCTCCAAAAACCAGGAAAATGGATTGCTGGAATCCCCTGGCGGCGTTGCAAGCAGCCGCGACAGCCTTCTCACTCCGTGACGCGCCGATCCACCGATCAAAACAGCTGACAAACAGCGATGAACCAGGAACAGGGCGCCGAACATCTGGGTTGGGTTGCCGGGCCAGGGCGCCTGAGGCTGATGGGCAGCAACAAAGCGTTTCCCTTGGCTTGCCGGGGGTCCACCGGTTAGCCAGTGCGTACGGGCAACAATCGGGAACAAAACGGCTCTGCCTGTCGGATCCGATCCAGGGTCAGGGCCTGGGGCAGGGCCCGTGGCCAGAAGGGGGCGAGGGCGGCCCGGACAAGCCACCACACCAAGACCACAAGCCATCGAAAGACTTTTCATACCCTTTCTTTCTGTTGAAGTTTTGTTGGTGGCGGGTCCCTTCGTTAACCCGTCCGGGGCGAATGAGGACTGGGAAAAACTCTCCTTTTCAAAGTGGGGGACAGAGCGGGTTTTCGTTCTATTCCAACTGCGTCATTCATCCCTGTTTCTCCCCTAACCATGCTCGACGCCTTCTCCCGCGCTGTAGTCAGCGCCGACGCCAGGACCGCCCCCACCATCGGTTGAGTCCGAAACTCGGCCGCTCTGCCCGCCAGTACGTGGCCAAAATTGGCAACAAAGCGCCTTTATTGCCGTCAACGCGATCGCCAGCAACGCCAGCTGCATCGTTTCAGGGGACGCCGTTTCGGGCATGATCTGCGGAAAACACAGGCCTGATTCCAGGGCTTGGTTGGCAATTGCTATCCCAACCGCCGCATGGGCTTCCTATGCCTGCGTTGACGGCGAAATCGTTCTTGTTACATTCTCCTACGCCCTGCTCGCCGGCGACGCTTCGTCCTCGACGCCGCTTGCCTTCAACGGCCTTCCAAGGAGGACCTACATCGCTTTGGGTGGTGCCCCTCCAGTCCGCTGGTCGCGCCGTTGCCCATCATGAAGGCTTCCTCCTGCGCCCCACATCAGCGAGAACCAACACCCAGGCATTGGGGGCACCCGCTTCAACAAGATGGAAACCATCCAGGGTGACTGCTCCGGCTGTCGCGTCAGAAAGGCCGCCAGCTCTTCGATCGCATTCATCCCAGCGCACTCGGCTGATTTCATCCAGTCTCTGACTGGAATCCTTTCCCAAACCCATTCGCTTCGAAGTTTTCCATATGAAATTCTGTGTTACCACCGTCGTCCACTGCCGCTGGACGCTGCCGGGACCGCTTCCCCCCACCCAGGTCCGTCTCGAGTCGGGTCAAGGTTCCAATCCAGCGTTCCGCTGATCGCCTTGAAGTGCTGGAAGAAAGCTCGCTGCGGCTTCGACAAAGGTGGTTGCCAGGAAGCCGGTGATGCCTGCCTTCAAGAAGTACCCCCTACCTTCAAAAGCAAGCCGGGTGAAGCTGGTGAAAATCAGGTCAAAACCGACAAGTGCTACCGCGAACATTCCCTCACTACCTTGCTCTGATCAATAAACTCCCTCGTTTCGTTGGCGGGCACCGGTCCTATCGATGAGTGGGGCATTGCCGGTGCTCGTGAGGGTCTACCCGCGCCTCCAACCTGCCCACCCGCCGCCTAATGTCGAGGCCCTTCTCCTACACCCCCCCCCCGTGGAGCGCGCCTGTGCTTCCTCGTGACATGGAAGCCCCTTTGAAGCCGCCAAAGGGAGTTTTTCAAGTCGCTCCTCTTCCTTATGTTATCGAAGTCCCTCTCCTGATCACAGGGCCTTGGGCCCTTAGGGCAAAAGCCTTCCCGTTTTGGCTCTTTTGCAGCCCCTTCTGAAACGGCCCCACTCGGGGCCGCTTTTTTTGTTTCTGGCAGGACTTCCCCTATTCGCCCTCACAAACAAAAAACCACCCCGGGTTCTGCCAGGGAAATGTCGATCGACGGACTGTTCGGGGGCCCAACTTTCAGGCCATTCGGAATCCCCAACCAGCGCGACAGGCTGGATGCATGAGATATCGCCAGTGGTGATCCGAGCGTCCAGCACTCGGCTACTCGGGCCTTCTCGATGCTGAAAGATTGTGGAGGCCTGCGCGGAGCGTCAGTTCGGGCGATTGGGGGCCATCGGTCTTTTGCGGTGGGAGCCGCTGATCCGAGACAAGCTCGGCCCGAAAGCGTCGATCCAACATCAGCGCCAGTTGCTTGCAAGGCATGGGCCCAGATCGGCCGTGGCTTTGGCCGGATCACCAATTTCAGCGCGAGACGAATCCATCTGTTGGTGTCAAAAAATGGTTTCTGGGAAAAAGCCCAATTTCCGGTGTCCAGCTGGACCGCTGTGATGGCACTCGGGGAAATTGGTTGTCATTTGGCTTCTGCCAGCCCTGGAAATCTGCTCTCAAGAGTGATGATCTGCTTGTGATTCATGGCAACACTGAATTGGGCCCTGGCCTCCATGAAAATCATTGCCGAGGGCAAAAGCTATTGTCGAAACAGTTCCTGGCTTGATGGAAGCCCACAGGGAAGACAGGCATGATTCAAGGGCAAAGCGGCAAAACCCAGGGGCCCTGGATTCGCTTTTCAGCGAAAACAGGCTGGGCACGAGCTGAATCAAATCGATTTTTGATGAGCTGCTCAAAAGGGCTGGGCGAATTTGCCCAGTTCCATCAACGGGGATCACACTGGGGTCTTTCTCGGGCATGGGCGGCAATTCTCTCAACCCTGGTGAGCACACAGGATCTTTTTTGTTTGACGAAGAAGCCAGTGCTTTGCGGACCCGCGCACCAACTCAGATGAAAATCGGCAAGGCCCGATTAAGGAAAGCTGAGGCAGTATTGAGGATCGAGGAGATTTAACCTCCTAAAAAGCCGTGACAAACCTCAGCGCGAACATCCGCCGAAGGATCGAGTAACACTGAATCCACGCCAGTTGCGATTTCAGTTCCAGGCATCCCTGGACTGGAAGCGTATTGGTCTTCCGCAATCAACCTCCACCAAGGCCGCGCGCTGATCCGGTGGTTTTCCCCGTCTGCATGGGTTTCAGCCAGGGCCCAACCTCCTCAGCGCCAATAAACGAAGATTTGGCCCACCGGGCCAATCCTTTAACGAATTTTGGCACCCGCATCAGGATCCTTGGAAGTTGGGTTTTCATCAGGAACTGAACCGCTGTCGGGCGCCACAACCGGGGCACATTGGCACCAGCCGCCGAGCCTGCACCACCGGATCGGGAATTCATGGACGTGAGGCAGATTCAAGGGATCTGACAGGGCTTCTGGGGCCTTCAATTTTCAGGGTTTCAGCGTCTTGGGCAGGGCAAAGCCACGGACGAACCGCCACATTCTCGTGCCCGCGCAGGGGCCTTGAGCAGGAACGGAATGGCTGGGCGGGCCAATCCGCTCCGAGGCGTTCTCGGCGAAGTTTGAAGCGCACAAAAGGGACCGCGGATCCGGCCCAATCCCTCAAACAACGCCCGCGCCCCAAGGGCCTTCGGGTTTCATCGCCGCAGAATGAACGTTGGCCAGGGGCAGAGCGCACTTCAAGCCAAGCAGGGCATCATTTTCCTTCGGCGTTGGAACTGAGCGTGAAAACCGTAACCGCATCTTGAAGAGTCCTGGGTTCTTGGGAAAGCATTTCTCCAACATGCAGCATCACCTCGTATTGGATTCACGAGTTCTGGAAGAAGTTCTGCCAATACCAAAAGCCTGTCCTAGATAGGGCCCCATTCAAACAGGCCCAATGTTCGCAAGTGATGGAAAAACTGTATCCAGTTGCTCACCAACCCGCCCCTGGCATTTCCTTACCAAAGAACGGGGAAAATTTTACCCTACTTCAGATGAGTCTTATGGGCTCGGCAAAACATGGCGAAAACCAAACAACTGTTAAATAACTTGATTCGGGTTTTTTCAATAAATTCTTTAGCAAAAACTCAGCTTAATCTTGAAACTTCGCAAGCAGGCCGCCCACGGCAAGGCATGGCAATGCAGGAAAAAACTTTCCAAAGCCAAATTGATCGAGGCGAACTACTCACCGGAGCTGAGGGCCCTAAGCTTTCCGAAGTTCAGGGCCCCGTCTAACCTTGATTCCTGCTCAAAAGCAGTTGCCCTGTCGTTTCTTCAAGGGACTGCTTACCTCAGACTTTCTTGGGGCCCAAAGCTTTCATTATTGTCGTGCCAACTTCAGATCATGCGCTTCGGTCGATGGAACAACAATCGCCTTCGGCGCCACATGAAAAGCACGATCGCCCAGGCTCGGGCCTATTCCGGCTGCCCAATTTCCCTTGTCACTCAAGCAATGAGCACCGTCCAAAAAATACCTCTTGAGGCGGAACAAGCGAAGGCGGACTGCTTGCATGGCGAAGAGCTCAAGGCCTCTGTAGCCGGAATCACAGGCCAGATTCAGGAAGACATTTTCTGAATTTTCAACGCTTGATGCCATCCGCTTGTGGAGCAATGGCCAAATTCAACCCCCTTCATGGGCAGTTTCCACAGCTGTTCACAATCGGCCGAGGTTCCCTTGGCACCACTTTCCCGATCGATCCAAGGGCTTGTTGGCCGCGATTTTCTCTGCCATTTTTCTGCGCCCAATCCGCCATCTTATGGCGAAGCCATCGGTGAGGCGGGGCTTCTGCGGACCAGAGGGCTATGCCGCGACCATGGAGCTCGTATTCGGCTGCTCGATGGTTTCCGGTCGACGCCATGGCTTCAGCCCTGCTGGGACATGGCCAGCAACCTACTTTTCCGCCGCAGCTCCAAACCTTCAGCCATTCCTCGCCACCCAGGCAGCTGTTTTGCTCTTTGGGCCTCGCTGGGCATCCACTCGGCCTTGAGGAATCCCACCACTTTGAGCGTGGAGCAACCCATGGTTAATGTCCTTGTGGAACCAGATTATTGGCTTTCCCCGTGACGGGGGACTGCATTGGCGTAGCCGCGAACCACATCAGATAAATGAATAAGACAGGATCACCAGGCTTATGGCCACTTGACACCAGCTTCGTGATCTCCCACAACTTTCAGTTACGAGCGGAGAGCTACGCTGATTTTACGGGGAAGCGCCTTGGTTGAAGCCTTCTCACAGGACGGGCTTGGACACCGGAATCAACCAACTTTGGAAGGCGGCCAAATGGAATCGCCAATTAAAGAACTTGTGCACCCGCAATTGGCGCGCCAAGGTAACCGCACCCACTGGAAGCCAATCGCTTGGCCCGCCTTCTCGGCCAGACCTTGCGCAAACCAGCGTGTTGCGGGCCGGGGAAAATCCTGATTGGCTTTTATACCGTTGGCTGCTTTTTAGGGAGGCCGAAAGGAATCAAACCAGGACAGCTTGTGGAGGTCTCCCAAACTTGCAGCTCGGAAGGTGCGGGTTGTCGACCTGTGGAGGACCAACAGGTCCGAAAGGCCTTTTCTCAAAGGGGATCTCCTGGAAGCCCTGAAGGGCGCTGTCGATTCGTGCCGGGTCTTCGAATCGGGAAACCTGCAGTTTGCCAGTGGAACTTCAGACCATGTCAGATTTCACCGTTTTTTTCAACCATCATTCCCGGCCTTTCGGCAGGATGAAAGCCATCTCCATGCTGCTGAAAGACCGCTCAAGGATTCTCGACCTTGAGGAGTGGACCGCTACACGGGCAGGGCCGCGGCACTGATCAATCTTTCCTTGGAGAGGACCACCGGAGCGTCAACTGATGGCCTGCCCTCCAGGAACACAGACGGGGCCCCAAGGCCCCAGAGGATGCGCGGCGCAAATTAGTTAGAAACCTCGCCCCGGCTGGGCTATGCCGGCCGTGCCACAGCGGGGGGCATCGTCGATGTCTGGGACAAGGTTCAGGATTCCCTATTCTTGGTCGAGAATGCAAGGCCTGGGCCTTGGGTCAACTTGGGGCGGCAGGGGACGGATCGGGGGAATTCCAGGGCCAAGGCCTGACGGAGTTGCTGGGCCGACCCCCAGGCCAGAAGCAGGAGGTCATCGTTTGGAGGTTCTCGCCCGCCAGCGAGCCAGGGCCGCCCGTCGAAAACCATCCGGCTTTTCGGTGGATGGCCGACGGGACGGGGATGGCTGGCCCACGGCCGGCTATTCCACAGCCCTTGCGGCATTGATCTTTCGGGGGCAATGGCTTCAGAGTTGGAGCAATTTGGGGGAGCCGTTTCCTGTTTTCCACCCCCAATTGTGACGTTTTTCAGGCGAGGGCGTCATCCAAGACCTGATGGACGGTGGGTTGGCTTGCCGGCCATTCCCACGCAATTCGGACAAGGCCCCTGTTCTCGCCTTGTGTTCCGGTTCGGGGGAAAATTCCGTTCAATCTGGCAGGCCTTGCCGGGGCAACACAGGGGGGACGCGGGCCTGCTTCGGGCGGAGGGGCCTTCTCTCCGGATGAGCTGCTGTTAGATTTGTCCTCCGGATCGTCAAACTCGGATGAATCGCCCGGAAAAGGGCGTTGCAAACGGTTTCATTCGTTACGGGGACCAAAGCCCCAAAGCGCTTGAAATCCTTGGGTACGTTTGAGGCCTGTACGGGAAACCCGGGACCTTCGGGGACCCGCACTACCCCTTTTGGCCGATTCGTTTTCTCTTTGAGGAGGCAAGTTTTCGGGCAAAAGGCGGCCTTACCCGGGGCCCCTTGGTTAAGCAGCTTTGAGCAGGGGGAGGGGCTGGAAGGGGGAACTTACGGAAAGGGGCCAACTACCACATTTTTGATGGCATCTTTTCTTCGGGGGGACGGGGACTTTGGGGCGACCCCCGATGCTTTGCTTTGCCGGTTCGGGTTGATTTCGGGGGGAATGGGCTTTTCAAAAAAACCAAAAAACCCAAAGGCGGGGGGCCCCCCCCCCCCCCCAATTTTCCCTGGAAAAACTTCCGAAACCGGGGGCTTTGGGCAAAAAAGGCCCCCCCCCTGGGCCCCCCCCCTTTTTTGGGGAAAAATTTCCTCCCCCCCTCCCCTTTTTTTTTTGCTTTTTTTTGTTTTTTTTTTTTTTTTT
>Ga0163217_1096678_pt1 | contig 12807 bp, 14 predicted proteins | sample SynspAceP_FD_185933 | JGI IMG/M metagenome (GOLD analysis project Ga0163217, IMG submission 185933) | Saline lake microbial communities from Ace Lake in Antarctica - Synechococcus sp. Ace-P (PacBio error correction) | ecosystem: Environmental > Aquatic > Non-marine Saline and Alkaline > Saline ... | reverse complement strand
GTTGGGGACAAGGGCAGCAAGGCGGCTTGGAGTCAGAGGGGCGGGTGGAGAGAGAGCCTTGACCCCGCAAACGTTCTACTGCGATTCGTCGCTACCCGAGTGGAGCGCCCCCCGTCTGGGTGGGACATGACCTCCATTGTTTCTCTGGACGCGGTTCTCCATGTAGACACGGCAAGCAGGTGGCCAGGCACGATGTGTTCTCTCTGGTTCGAGGCGGCGGCTTACGCCTGAGCCACCGCAATCACCGTCGACCGGTGTTCAGGGCTGCTGTGCTCGAGTGTTAATCCCGACGTCAATCGCCGTCTTGACTTGAGCATAGAGGTAAATGTGCGGCGATCGCGAGCGCGCGGCCTCCGATCGGGTCGCGCAGGGTCGGACTTACGTCGAGGGTTGTGCTCGCAGACACCGACAGCGAAGAAGGCGACAACCGTTAGCTTCCTGGGCCCGTGCCGTCCGGGCATGGTTTTCTTGAACAGGCATACCTGTCGCCGGATCCTTTTTTTTTTTTTTCTTCGGGGGGAACCAACGCTCCCCAGACCTCACACCCAATGGCAGTAGGCACCCTTGGCCCGGCCCTCCATACTCGACATACGCCCATCGCAGTCGTGAGAACGAGCTTAGTGCGCCGGCATCTCGAATGAAAAGGGCTGTCGGGGCTTGGATCTTGGAAAACCCATCCGCACGCTCGCACAGGCCCTTACCTACCGCAGAGCCATATGACGGCACGGCAGGGGCCGGGATCAGCCTTTGAGACTGGACGGTTCATATACAAGATGGCTCTCCAACCATACTGGTGTCGAATGGGGCCGTATGTATCTTTCGAGCAGAGTGACGTGGCGGTAGGCGGCACCTGGCGGATCGACGGAGTGTCGCCGCAATTGGAACGCAAACCTGGCTTAGGCGCGGCTCACGGCACGCCCTCTCGATATCTCCGCAGCGAAGCGTACCTTACGCCAGTGGATGCACGGTCGTAGACCTGAGCGGGCCAGGTCAGCTTTGTGCCACATGGGCTCTCGGGGCCCACTCCGCGCTGACGCTCATCAGCCTCGGCTCGAGCCGGTCTTGCCTGGGGCTTCGCTCTGTGCGCCCCTCGCCACGTTGGTCTGGCTCATGAAGGGCCTGTGAATGACGTGGTGAGGAAAGCAACACTTTAGGCCTTGCTTGTCTCACTTCTGACGAATGTGGGCAAGAACGGATATATCCGGCGCCCTGGAATATTTTTGCATTGTGCTGTGTGTTCTGAGAGAGGCACGCTGTCGTCGAAGAACGCATTGTGGACACAACGCTCTAGTGTTCGTGCCGCCTACGTGCGCGAGGAGTCCAGGGGGGCTATTAATCAGTTTGGTCCGAATCGGCTGTTAACCGTAAATGGGGTTGCTTGAAACTGATTGTCTCTTGCGGAAGCCCCTCAATAGGACGGGTTTGAGCGGGTCTGCCACCGCATCCGGAGGACCGTCGTCAAGGTCCTCATGACATCCAACCGGAATGGCGAGTGCATGAAAGCCGAAGGAAAATGCGTACAGAAGAAGGCATGTGATAGCAGCTAACTATTGTCTGCGGTCGGAACGCGATCGCATTCCATCGCCGTCATGTTCTTCAAGATACTCTGGAGATGCTGTAGATGACAGAACGCGGTTTGCGCATGGAAAGGCGCGCACTCTTCACGGAATTGGCTCTCTGATCTCGGCTGGGCACTGGTCCGCGGGGATAGCGAGTGATATCTGCAATAGGGGATCACCTGTCGCGGGATCCTCTCGGACAACGGCCGCTGCACTTATGGCTCGCTCGGCTTCGTGTGGAGTGTAGTCACGCGGCTTGCTGATCTGAAACCATCCGACGCACACAGCTCTACATCCGCGCAAGACGGCAGACGCATAGAGCGCGAACGGTTCCGTTCTTCAAATACAGCCCGGCTAGGAAGAGGTGAGGAAAAGAGCTGAAGGAAAGAGCTGGCCGCCGAGGTCCTTCTGGCTTCGATGGCATCGCGCACAAAAAGGCCAGGGCTTCGTTCTCCATGCAGGCTGATCAGCGAAGCGAAAGGTTTTTTCCTTCCGCCTCTTCAAATTTCCGCGGCACAGAGCAACTGAAAGGATTTTTTGATCGATCGAACTGTTCTCCAGACAGGGCCTCGACTGTTTGTTGTAGGTTCCATTAGCTCGTCCCCTTCAAATAGACGTTCTGAGCTCGATGATCTGCGGCCCCCGTACCAGCTCTGTCGCTTGGAAGACCGCCCGCGACGATCCGCCGCCTTGAAACATAAGCGAGCCAGCTCGGCGAGTGGCGAGGGCAGATCTCTCGCCGTAGAGGTTGTGCCGCAGGTCCAGAGATCAGCGCGCGGCCGGAATCTCGCTGGGGGCGTAAGGCCTCCTCTCCGCGCGCGTAGATGAGACTGAGCAGCGGGGTCTTTCCGAAGGCGTAGGTGGCATGTTGCCGCTTGCCGACCGGCCGGGGGATCGAGGCAGGCGGCCCCGAATTTCCTCGGGTTGTTGGTGGTGATTTTTTGATTTGAGAGGAAGTCGGGTCTCGGGTGTACGCCTCGATTGTTATGTAGTAGGGCATGTGCTTCGCGCAAGTTCGAGGCCTCTTGGAGGTTCTGGCAATTCAGCAACCCACAGCGCCCCCAGAGATTTTCCACCAGGTTAGCGCACGATCCAGGCGGGTGACAGGCTGCGGGTGACGGGGGCGATGTTTCTGTAGGCACCGCCTTTCTTTGCGGGCCATCATCCTCTTTTTTTTTTCTCGGCGATATAGAACTTGATACAGCCATTCGCCAATATCTCCACGTCGTCGCATCGGCATCATGGTCGAGGCGGCGGAAGCCCGCCGCGCTGGAGCCATCTCGGTGAGCAGGTCAATCGGCAGCAGCAGGGCATCGGTGTGTCCGTGGCATACTAGCCCGCGTCGTAACAGGCTTTTGTGCGAGCGGCTGCGTTAGCTCAAACATGCGCGCGAGTGCGACACGCAAGACCAGCTGCGCATGCATCCCGCTGGTCATGGCCGACTGACCCCTGGGTGGCGTAGGTACGCACCGCAGGTGCGTTCGGACATGGTGCTGGGTACTCTCGCGCGCATCGAGGCCTGCGACGTGTCTCAGTCATTCGCAATGCTTCCAGCTGCGCTGGTGCTCGTAGTCGCTGCAATAGGCCGTGGTGCGCAGCGAATATGGCGCACTCATGTGTGTCAGTCTAGTCTTTTCACATGTCGCCTCGAAGTGTAACTCTCGAGCATACCGTGTGACCTCCGGGCGGATATTTCTCGCATTGTGACATTAGATTCTGCAAGTTGGCAGCACATTGTGACGAGCATTTGCGAGACACCACCTGAGCTCGACGCACCTCCTCGACGTTCGAGTGCGCCTTGCAGATTGCACGGTACTCGGGTGATATGTGATATGCTTGTAGGATAATTAGTCGATCTTCTAGACGCACGCGCCTCGTCACTAAGGACTCGCAGCTGCAGGAACATTCGCACGTGGCTATGCGCTCGACCTTGGCAAAAGGGATAACGTCGCAGGATTTCGACTAGTGTTAGTGCGTACGCGAGGATCGTATGGTTGAGCGTGCGTGGTGCGCGCGAAAGATCAGATTTGTGTCTCTCAACTTGGTTCGGTCAAGGATAGAGTCGATTGTCAGACCTCGCAGAATCGTGTAGCATTCTGCCTTCCGCAGGACCCATATACCCGGCCGCGGTGGCGCTCCGCATACGCGACGTGGATCTCACCGGTCGGAGTGTGCAGGGCGCGATGCGGAGTTTTTCGGAAGCATGCGCGCGCTGTTGGGACTGCTGTGTGAGGTGACTGTGCGTCAGTCGCCTGGTGCAAGAAAGCATGGCCTGCACGAGAGTCCATCTGCTCGCTCGAATGGGACATATCGCGGGCCGGAAAGGCCGGTTCGTATCATACGATTCTGCAGAGCCTTGGTCAAGGACCTTGTGCTCACGCAGCGCGCCGAAGTTTCGCCTCTTCAATTTCGAGGCAACTTGAACAGGTTTGTTGATCGACGCCAGCTTCGTCCGTATGGAATTCCCGCCACAGTCGGGCGTGCTGTGAAGCGCCCTGTAGTTCATTAGACAGCTTTTAAAGCGGTCGTCTCCCCGCCTTTGATAGGCCCGTTGTCTTCTCAAAGCCACTGTTGTCCCTTACCCCTTGGGCCTCGCAGCAATGGTCATCCCCTAAGGCCCGGTGCGAAGACCTGGGCCACATCTCAATCCGTGCTTCCTTGTTTCACGTGCGCCAGGCATCCAGGATAGAGCTCGCCAGCTCAATTCTCTGGCGTTTGACGGGCCGATGACTCCAGCCGTGCCAGCGTCACTAGGGTCGCGTTGAAACCCTGGGTGTGACCGATAGAGAATTGCAAGGCGGGTTCGCGGCTTCGCGCTCTCGATCACGAGAGTTTGATCCCTCCGACAGTTCCCTGTGGATATCTAATCCAGAGCGCTTGCGCGATGGTGCTTTTGCGCGCGCCTGGGAGTCGGCCTGTTGTGAGCTCGCCCCCGGGCAGATTCCACTAGCAGCGTAGAGGCAGTGTAGCTCTTGCCGCAGTAATTACACGCAGGTAAGTCCGCGGGTGCGACATCGATTTCAGTTGCAGACGCACCTACCTCTCTCGCGCTGGAGGATCTCGGCGTAGCCTACGTCCGCTCGGGCGGTAGATGAGACTGGTATGCCGTGCAGGGGATCTAACAGGAAGCGCCGGTATCCACTGCGCATCGTGAGACAATAGTCGCCGCGCCGCTCCTGCGCCGGCGGGACTTTCAGTAGCTTGAAGGCAGCGGTCGAGTACTCCCTTTACTCGCGGTTTGTGTAGAGACTCTCTTTCGGACGTGTAGAGATCGCGTTTCCATTCTCGGCCAACTGGTAGTCTCGCTCGCAGCTATCGAGAGCCTTGTTACCGCTAGTGTTTGAGTCGCTGAGGGTTCTAGCTCGCTCGCCTGCGCGTGCTCTGCTGCGCGGCCAGGCTGGGCGGGTGAAGACCTTTTTCTCAGTGTAAAGCGACTGCGAATTCTCGCTCTCGCATGCTTGCACAGCCGCGCGCTAGGATGACGGCTCTGTCCTAGCCGGTTAGCTGCACGAAGTCGTCGGTGCTCGGGGCTCGGGACACCAATGAGCTGGGTGAGGGGGACGGCGGGGGCGTTCGTTATTGTGTTTATTCTGTACGCGCCTGTCGGCGGCACTCGCATACGTTCCGGCAGAGGCCGCCCTCACGCGCTGCCTTTTGGTCCATTTCCGTGCGATGGGCCCGGAGATATGAGCTCGCTCAACGGCCGGCCCGCCATTATTCCACGGTTGTCGGCACGCTCCCCGTGCATGCGAGTCACTGGGGCTCGCAGCACTTGCCCTCGCGGCGCGAATTGGCGACCAGTCGGTGAGAAGGATATACTGGGCAGGCAGCAGCTCTCGAGTCGTGTTGCTGTCAACTCGCGCATCGCTAAGACGGAATATTGCGAGCGGCTAGGATTGCTAGTGCAGAGAAGGACACACACCGTCCCTACAGACTTCAGGTGCTCTGGGGCTGCGTCCCTCCGCTCGGTGTGTGGTCGGTTCCGGCTGTGGGGTTGTTGGCGCAGCGCTGGTGGAGTTCTGGGATGATGCGTTCTGGTTTTACATAATCAGACCGTGACTTCCTGGGGTTTTAAGTTTATGCGCGCTGCTAGCTCGCTGCCGCGGGTAGGCCAGAAGGGGTTCGCCTTTGTGTTTTTTCTTGCGGGTGCTCCAGGGAGTGTTTATCCGGCTGCCCCCCCCTTGTTATATTTCTCTAAGGTTTCCAGCAGCTCGGTGTCTTGGTGTGCGCGCGCATCCGTCTGGTCGCGGCATCAGCCATATAGCGACGGAACTGGCAAGTGTGCAGCCCTACTGCGCGCTCGAGGACTACGGCTCGCGCGCTCTCAGCGCCGCCAAGCGGGTTGGAATCAGCTTGTGAGGCTTGGCCGGCGGTGCGAAGCAGCTCTGCGCGCTGATCTGCTGCCTGCTGCAGGCATGCGTGCTGCAGACGCAACTTCTAGAGCTGGTGGGCAGTATGGCTGGTGGGCCCACGCTGCATCTCTTTGTGGTTTTGCTGTCGCGTCGCCTTCTGGTCGTGTGTTGTGATATGACGCGATGAGGATGTGTGCGGTGATCAAGGTCGGTCGCACCTGGCTATGCATCGATTCGGTCCGCAGTCTCCCTGGCCTGCGCTCCACCGGACGCGAGGGGCTCGGGGACTCAAGAGATATATATGAGGACTGCAGGATTGTTGAACAATGCGCATGGAAATCTGATTCCACCCCTCACACGCAACACAGAGACATGGAGCATAGACGCAGCAAGACCAGAGATATTAGAGATCACCATTCGCACGGTGGCGAAGCTTGGATTATAGATCAGCGCTGAGACAGCCAGATAAAGGGACCTCTCCCAGGCTGAGGCCAGATGTCTTTCGCAACCATGTGTCAAATCTCGCGCTGTGGTTGGCGCAAAGCTCGTGGCCCCCACGGCGCTGGTTGCGCACCGGACCATCGAGCCACATCATCCGTGTAGACGTGTAGCGCTCAAAGACGAAGGACATCCAGGGTAGGCGACCAGCCTAGTGCATAATCTGTGCACGCTCTCTGAGTAGAAATAGCTCGTCTCGTAATCAGGTCTGTAATGTCATATACGGCTTGCCCTCCCGCATGCGCTCGTAGTGCAAGGGAGATTCTAAAACGCGCTGTGGAACGTTCTCAGAGTGCCTGCTCCTCAGACCATCGGCGCGGTGTGTTGCTTAGGCAGGTGAATCGCTGCGCGTCTGGCTCGCGGATCGATGCTATTCTAGTCGTGCGCTTACTCACTCACTCGGCTCGCTCCCGCCGAAGCGCAGCAAGAGCGTTGCGTGGCGTGGCACTCGTCACGGGGGTGTCGCCAAGCGGCGCCGGGGGCGCTCTCGGCATCCCGATGAGAGGCAACCGCTGGGGGGCTCTGGCGGCTCGGTGCCGCACGCGGCGTTACAACGAACGCCTCACCACCAGGTGTTCCCTGGTCGCACCAACCTTCGACAACGGCAAACGGCGCATCAGCCGCCGGCGCAGACAGGCAAACGGGTGGTGAACTATGAAAAACGGTCTCACCGCCCAGCCTGGCGACGCAGCAGAACGCGCGCGAAACCTCAGCGCTCAACAAGCGGTGGGAGGCCTGTAGCTGGAGCTACAGTTGGCTGATGAGGTCGTTCAAGTCGGAGTCTACCAGCGTGGATCGCGGGCCTCAGGGATCAAGCCGACAGGGCTAGAGTGTTGATGCGGTGATCGCTTGATCCATGGCACACCCCGGCGACTATCGCAGATTCTCACGGAGGGAGTGTTTGAACTGAAAATCGATGTCGACCCGGTACCGGGTGTAATTACGCCCGAAGAGGCGAATCACCTGCTTTCTGCTGTTGGGCGGGGGGCAGTAAAAGCGACCAGGCCAAAGACCATCGCCAAGGACTCTTGATTTAAACGTGAATTTAGGATCACGTCGTGATGAACAAGCCCAACCCTTGCTCAATCCATCGGCAACCAGTTCACGCCCTATTGAGCGTGGACGAGCATCTCAGAAAGCCAGATGAGATGGGCGGGGCCTTCTGGATGCCTGGCTTGAGGACCCAGACCGGATGATGTGGCCGGTGCCACGGCCTTGGGGGACATTGCCCGAGCAAGGGGCATGACAAGGTGACGAAAGACACGGGCCTCAGCGCGGAGAGCCTTTTTTCGGGCGCTTCAGCGCCGATGGCAATCAAAGCTTCGCCACCGTGCGAAGGTATGACCAGGCTCTGGGCTTGCGGGCTCATGCCCTGCCGTTTGCTTGTAGAGGGTTGATCAGATTCATGCCCATCAAAACACCGCCAGCCTGCAAAACTTACGCTCCGGCGATGCGGCGGCAGCTGATCGAGGCGGTGGGCCGCAAAGCTACGATCGGTTGCTCACGCAGCACCCACCCCCGACACGTCTCACACCCTACGCACGCAAATTGCTGAGCTGCGGCAGCAGGAGCAGATCAGCCGGCAGGAGCTAGCTGGAGGCGGGTGGCCTTAAAGCTGTGTTCAACCGCTGTGGCGCGCTGGCCGTTTATCTCGATGCCAGGGGCTGGCATCCGTTTCGGCGCCAAGGTGGATGCTGGATGCCGGCACGGATGCCGGAACACCCAGCCGGAGCTGCTGTAAAACTGATGCGCAAACGGCAGCTCCGGGCGGAGCTGCGCGCCACGCCAGAGAAAGCACGGCTTGAACAGCTGCTCGATGGCCAGATCCCACCGGCCACCCCCGGGCGCCGACCCCCAGGGGGAGGCTTACGGGAGTGGTGCTGGCGGTGTGCCGCTTCTATCCACCAGTGCTTGCCAAACGTTCGAGGGGCTCGGGTGGACGCCACGAGCTGCTGCTGCTGACTGCTCACCGATGGCTCCATTCGCGGGCGGGCTTCCGCCGCTCGAATCATGATTGCCGGACTGCGACGAGACGTGGAGATTTGGTTGGCTGTACTCAGTTCTTATCGCGAGAAAAAAAAAGAGGTGGATGGCCCGCAAGAAGGCGGTTGCCATACAGAAAGAGATCCCGCGTTCACACAGCTGTTCACCCCGCACTGGATCGTGCGTTACCGGTGGAGAGGACTCTCTGGGGCGGTGTGGTTGCTGAAACCGTCAGCCTCGAAGCTGCGGCGGCACCATGCCCCCTACTTACATCGAGGGCGACCGAGACCGACTTCCTCAAATCACCTAGCAAGGAAATCGCCTTGCTCAATTCCCGCCAGTCGGCAGCGGGGCACATTGCCTTCACCATAACGCCTTCGACCTGCTCTTCTCATCTAGGCGGAGGAGGGCTACGCCCCAGCGAGATTCCGGCCCTTTGATCCTGCGGCACAACCTTCTACGGGACTAGGAGATCTGCCCCCGTGCCGCCAGTCGCGAGCTGGCGCTTGTGTTCAAGGCGCGGGAATCGTCGCGGCGCTTCTTCCAGAGCGAGCAGCTGGTACAGCCGCAGATCATTCGAGCTTGCAGAAACAGTGCCAGTTTGAAGGGGGGTCACGAGGCTGAATGATACATCGAGGCCCTGGGTCTCGGGAGAACTGTTCGATCAAAACAACCTGTTCATGTTGTCCGAAATTGAAGAGGCTAGAAAATTCGGCTTCGCTGATTTCAGCTTGGCATGGATGAACGAAGCTGGCCTTTGTGCGCGATGCCATCGAAGCAAAGGACTCGTGCGGCCAGACTCTTCCTGCCGGAGGACGCACCTCCAAAGTCCTTGCGCGTGCTCGCACAGCCGAGGCGCTCACCCAGCGGATTATCACGTCGTCGTGGCCAATCCGCACGTTATATGGGTTTCGGAAAGGGATGAATTCAGCGTGAACGTTTTCTTGAGACGCAAGTTTGAAGACTAAAATCTGATCTTTCGCCGCACTCATAGTATCGCTGTCTTCAACTAGTGTTTCCTGACGGTTTCCTCGGTTTCATGTCGCCAGTTCGTTTGGAATGTTCATCTCGTCTATGAGGGGCTTACGCAGAGATAATTCTCCAAAAGCAACCATTACGACGCTAGTGCAACACTGTAATACTCTGGATTCGAGGGGGCGACTGTTCGATTGCACTTTGCTTTTCAGAACAAAGCACAATGCAAAATATCGGGCCGGATATAATCCGGTTTGTCAGATTTTCTGGAAGTGGAAAAGCAAAGGGCCTAAGTGTGGCTTTCTCACCAGGTCATTTCAGCGACATCCAGCAGCCGCTGGAGGCATTGCTTGAGAGTGAGGCACCGAGAAGCCCTTTGTAGGCACCTGCTGCCGTTAAGATCCCAGATAGCGCGGGTAGCCAAGCGTTGCGTTGCATTCGATGTTTGGTAGGCGATCACTGGCCCATTCCGACAAGAATGGTTTTGATGAACCGTTTTCGGCCTTGCCGATGTCTGCGGGAGGTAGGGCTTGAGTGCGGATGGGTTTCAGATCCAAGCCCGGACAGCTTTCGCCAGTCATCCGAACCGATAGGAGGGGGCGTTGTCCTGAGAGGATCCGGGCGACAGGTGATCCCTGTTCAGAAACATCGCGCCACGGGCCAGGAAAGCAACGGTGTCCGCTTCTGCTCGTCTGCGAAGCACCTTCGACGTAAGCCAGGCGAGGTGGGCGTCTCGATCGCGACTTGTACCTTCTTCGTTAGCCGGCACTGGGAAGGAGCCTTGCACGACGAGTGGCGCAGGTGATTGCAGGTGCCAGACCCGCTCAACTGGCCAGCTGTTTGATGTCGGCATGGATCATGTCCCCGGGGCGGCTCCCCACTGTAGCGACGACAAAGACGTTTTGGGAAGTCAAGGTTTCTTCAGGCGTCAGGCCCGGCCCTTTCATGAGCGCACCAACGGTGGAGAGGGGCGCACCAGAAGGCCATGGCGATGCGGCGGAGCGTGCAGCGCTGGTGCCCGCAGTCTACAGCCTGCTGAGAGTTGCTTTCTGCGGATCGAGCGTCCGCCGGCTTGGCTGCGGCGACACTCCGTCGATCCGCCAGTGCCGCTACGCCGCCTGCTCGAAACCTGGAGAGCCCACTTGTAAGGCCAGTACGCAGGCTGATCCCGGCTTGTGCTGCAAGGGCTATGGGACGTGGCCACGCCTCATTCGAGATGCCGGCGGGAATGAGCCGTCCCCGGACTGAATGGAGGTCGTCAAGTCAGGGCCAGAGGGTGGCTATGCATGTGTGTGAGGTTTGGACGGTAAGGTGACATCGACCTGGCGACTCACACCCCTTGTAGACCTGACACGTGTGGGGACTACAACTTAGGCGTTGAGGCCGCCGAGAGCCATGTGCGCACCTCGACTGCGCTACAGAACCGCAGATAAAGGCAACCAGCGGTTGCGTCTCTGATCAGGCCGCCTTGCCTGCCTCTCCCACGCCACCCCTCGAACAGCGGGGCCCAGCGAGCACAAACTTCCAGCTGCTCCTGTTCGCTCTGGACGCCGGATGGGTTGGGCTGCTCCGGTCCGAAAGCTCGACTGGCGGAGCATTCATGTCGAGCGCAGTGGGTTCTGCGTAGCGCTGCGCGGCATGGTGACGAAAGAGAATCGATGTGTCACTGATTTGAACAGCGCCAGCAGGATTCGCCCTGCGCCGGGCCTTCGATCGCTTCGCCACCGAACCCGCTCTCGGCATAAACTCCTTTGGCCTCAAACAGCCATCCGTCCGATTGTTTACATATCGTTTTCGGAGCCAACGATGGATGACACTCCCCGGGTCAGGTTGCCAGGAGCGCGCTGACGATCGGTCCCTGCTCAACATTCTCGACGGATTACTGACTTTTCCAGCGCGTGGGACGTTGTCGCCGTCCTTGCCACCGTTAAAGGCCTTTCGCTTTTCAGGTGCCCGGCCCCAAGGGAGGTCCCACTTGTCAACTGGGCCCCAGGCGCCAGCGTGCAGTCAGCCACAACCAAACTCAGATCTCAGGGGGGGGGGGTGGGGCCCCCCCGGGTTTTTTTCCTTGGGTTTATTTTTTTCGCCGGGCTTTGTCGTGTCGGCTGGAAACAGGATGAGGACGGAAAGCTTGCCCGAGACAGACCATGAAGGGATCGTCGATTCTCTGAATCGTGCCCACTCGGACGGCTAGGGGTTGAATTGGCGCCCTACATCGCCGCCTGCGCAACGCGCGCTGATGAACGCAGGCCTCAAGGATCCAGGCTCCAGCCCCACGGCAACCGCAATCGAGGGGGAATGGGGGCGGGCCCGGCGTGTTCATGGCATCGGGACTGTTCATCAGGTGGTACGCCATGGGTTGCTTGCGGGTTGCACCAGCGTGAGGCGTCAACACCCGTACCGATAGAGACCAGGACACTGGAAGGGACAAAGTTAGCCAGCGTCGAGGCGCTGCTGAAACAAGGGCGGGACGGCACCAATGACAAGCGGACTCCTGTCGGTCGCCCTTACTGTCCGAGATGCCAAGGGCTAGGGCCAGTTGCAGCTCTAGGTGCTCGCAGATGAGTTGGTCAGAGGCTTTTTGATTCATAGAAGATCGACCTGCCCTGCTTTCATGCGACGCCCCGCCCCAACCGCGAAACTGGCAGCCAGGAAGCCGACAAGGAGGGACGGCAGCTCGACCAGAGTTCCAGGGCCCTCCTCGGAGAAAGAAAGGGAAACAATTGATCTACTGCTGAGGGGAGCGGCGGATCGATGCCATGGCTGAGGCCAACTGGTCCGGAGGCAATTGGCCACCTGGAGAGCCCCACCAAGCTGGCCCTATCGATCAGGCGAGCGGTCAACCGGGCCGCCGCCTTCGGCTCGGGCACAGATTGCCCTGCTGCAGGAAGGCTGGGGCTATGGAGCGGGTGAGGCGGTAGCTTTCCACCGTGTCAGGCGGATCGCTGGTGGGGTGGGCTTCTACCTTTGCGCCAAGGGCCGGGTTCCTGCACGATGTCGAAGACCGCAGCGGACCCTGGAGCCTGGCGAGGAACGATGGGTTCAGCAAACGGTTCCTCCTTCCTTCCTTTCGCCTTCCTCCATGGGACGGGCGATGGGGGACCGCCTTGTGGCTGACCTGCTGACCGATTCCCGCTGGGCCAGGCCAGAAAAGATGATTTCGCAAGGGCGCCGCCGAGGAGGTTCAGGCCTGCTGAAAGAACAAGGCGTTCCTGAAACGTTGGGGCCCGATGTCGGATCCACGCCCTGGAGGTACATAGACGACTGTTTGCGCCCGATCCGTTTGTACTTCACATTGCAGCATCTCACCTCCGCTGGATCTTTGTCTTTCGCTTCGAACGGTGAATGGCGGCACCCCCGCAAACGGAGTTCTGCCCTATGTTGGTGAATCGGCCGCATTCGACCGTCGCCAAGTGGAGGATCAGCGCCAGATCGTGAGG
>Ga0163217_1082583_pt1 | contig 12807 bp, 7 predicted proteins | sample SynspAceP_FD_185933 | JGI IMG/M metagenome (GOLD analysis project Ga0163217, IMG submission 185933) | Saline lake microbial communities from Ace Lake in Antarctica - Synechococcus sp. Ace-P (PacBio error correction) | ecosystem: Environmental > Aquatic > Non-marine Saline and Alkaline > Saline ... | reverse complement strand
GGATAGGGAGCTTGATTTCTTATAGTTAGATGAGAAGATCCGGATTAGTTGAGTGGGCCATGGGATCAATGCAATTGCCTGGAAGAGTTAGGCATCCCTATAACAAATATATTACCAGAACGAGAATTCAGATGATTTAGATGTCACTACCAGGCGATACGCTGGAATGGTGCATTGATAGTGAATCAGGAAGAGGGAAATATGAAATTATTATGCCTATATTACCAGTTTTCCGCGCGCAAAAGCTTGGGTGAGGATCGCAGATTATCTCCTTCAGGTGGATACAACCAACGTAACTGACTGGGACACCATGTATCTACTTGCTAAAAAGGTCTGCGAAATACAGAGTTTTGCTAAGAAGTAAAAACGGAATCAAAGACAGCCCTTGAATTTAAATTGTTCGCAAAGAAGCATTTCTAGATTAAAAATGTCCCTTACTACGGAAAACTTGATTCCAAAAACGGTTACATCAACATTTAGTGGATTTCACTACTAATGCTGCTAATGAAGTAAGGAATGCAGTGGTAAATTCTTATAAAAGCTCAAGGCCAGTAGATCGCTGGTACTGGATCTTGTAAGAGATATCCAGTGACCTAGGCAGTGAGCTGTGGAGATGTGAATTTTATTCGAAAGAGAGAAAAGTGGTAAAACAATGCAATAGAGAATGTTACTATTACCTATTAAAACAACAAAAAATCCTTTGGAATAAGGACTATCCCAATGGTTTGTTTTGATCAATGAGCGCAGCGCCAGTGCATCGAATTGAAGCGGGAGCTTTACAAGATTCGATCGGCTGTTTTAGTGGGAGAAAATCTTTGAAAAGGATTGTGCAAACCACATTCCTTTGACTATAATCACAAATTGAAAGTGACTACTCGAAGTATTACATACCGAGGCGTGCATTCAAGCTATTGATTACTTTGCAAAACAGGGAAAAATAGCGTGCGCTGAACTTACTGTTCCTGAATTCCTTTGACTGCGAACAAGAATTCTAAAAACCAAAATGTTAGAATCGATTATTTGATGGAGCAGAATTGAAACCCTGGACAATTGCACAGATACCGAATAGCATATGTCCTATATTTTACAGCTTGTGCTAAAGCTATTTTGCATCTTTCTAGCTGGGAAACTTCTATTAAGCATTCGAAAAATTGGAAAGAGCCAAGTTCCTACTCAACTCGGACAGGAATAACAAGAGACTTTCTAGCTGGTTGAAAGGTAAAGAATAATGAACCCACTTATCTGAAAAGTCTGTAGAGACATGCGAAAAGAATGCAGAGAAGTTAGGAATATATCCTAGATCCAAGCTCAAATTGACGTGTACTTGAAAATAGGTAAAACACCAAGTAAGAGCAAGATTGTATCACCCTATCAAAAAGATTAAATAAAAAATCTTTCCGAAGAAAATCGTATTCCATATTATTTTCAAGAAGGAATGATGCAGCAGATTGAAAGGAAAGATGTTATGTGATAAATGCCAGAAATTCTTAAAAGTCCCTGACTAAATGAGACGTGACCCTATTCTGCAGGTCGGTAATTAAGTTTTCTATGGCATACATTCTTTCCATAGAAAATTCACGCAAGATTTGTTCATCGCACTTGTCACAAGAATGCATCTTGATCAATCAGAGTTAATAAGAGAAAAGGAGCACATCACAGTTTTATGCGCATGATTTCGGGTCTCTTTAAATCCAGATTAATTAAGTGCTGAGAGATTAGTGCGATTGCCGTGTGGGAAGACAGGAATCCTATACAGGTTGCGAATAGGTTTCAACTGCCAAATGAAATTCAGCATTTGCATGATTTGCCTTTGATAAGTAATTCCTACTTTAAGCTCTTAGGCTTATGCACTGTCCAAAACATTGGAGACATTGCTTTTATATTCGTACTTAGATGCGAAAGGATGAGTTTTTCGAGTTTTTTGACCTCAAATTAAAGACGCTTTCAGGGCTAGATTCTGAGCGGATAGATAAAAACTCATTTAAGGCTGGTTAGATCTTCAACTAGAGTTTGTTTTATGTAGGAGATGAGCTGAGAAGTTTTGAAAGAAGTTTTAAGATCGACCACAACACATATTTTCCTTGACATTGAAAATTTCCGGCAAAATTTATGGGGAGTTAGCTTTGATAAATACCAAATTTCAAATTTTGAGCGACTTGCCTAATTTTGATCCCATAATTATTTAAGAGTTTAAGCACTTCATTCTTAAGAAAAACCCATTGTTCATCCTGAAATGAATTATAAAAGGTGGCCAAAATCCCTATAATACGATAATTAGAGGAGATTTTTATCCTAAAGAAGAAGAATATGTTTGATCTGCACCATTTGTTTTCATAGGCTAATGCTTCGGAAAAAGAATTCCGCTTGGCTTTGAATATAGTAGACTGGCTTAACTATAAAAATAAATAGATTGCAATCAACATTGTAGTGCTGATGCTATGTCGCCTAATTGGGCTTTTATGCTCTGTACTTACATATTTGACGAGATCTCGACAGGATATGCCATTGGAAGTTTGAGTGAATTAGAGATCTATATGCGGATCAGCTAGTGGGCCAATAGACCCAGAGGACTACACGGAAAAAGCCATTGGTAGTAAAGGTATTAGTGATATATCCAAGTCACGTTATTTGCGTATGGTAGGATCAGATATCAAATTTCAGGGCAAAGCTCAAAAAGGCATAATGATATGGGGAACGCCACTGTAGTACTGCTGCCTCTTTTGCAAAAACAAATGACTGATTTTTTTAAACAGGCTTAGGAATATTATTTTGGCCCATTGAGAGATTCTGACTCCATAGCTTGTGATTTTGCTTAATCAGCTAAGTTTGCACTCCAAATCAGACAAAAGGTCTAAGCAGAGTAGGAAATTAAGAATTATGCTAGAGAAAGATTTTATTATTTTAAATCAATGTGTTATACAACATCAAGAATCCCGATATTGCACTGCATGAGGGGAACGATCCTCAACAACCCTCTGAAAGTAAGGGAAAAGTTCTTTAACAAATGAGTGTAAGCCGAAAAAAATAATAAACCTGATAAAAGAAAAGAGAAGATTGGGCTCTTCGGGGTGCCAAAGTCAAATAGTGTATATGTAAACTTACAATGAGAGTTTATCTGGGCTCAGGCACATGAACGCTAGCGCAGCCTTAATACTGCAAGTTCGAAACGGGCAAGAGTTAGCAATAGAGTTGCCTAGGATGGCGAACGGGTGACGTTAACGCGTATGCAACCTACCCTAATACAGGGGAATAGCCCGGAGAAATCTGGATATAATACCCCATGTACCATAAGATGAGGCATGTTGTTAGTAAAGATTCATCGTATAGGATGGGCCATGCGTCTGATTAGCTAGTTGCGTGTAACGGACCACAAGCTACGATCGAGTAGTGTTCTGAGCAAGGAATGTCCCCACACTGGCACTGAACATACGGCCAGACCCTACGGAGGCAGCAAGTAAAGAATATTGGGCAATGGACGAGAAGTCTGACCCAGCATGCGCGTGCAGAGAAGACGGCGCGTTCTGCGTTCAAACTGCTTTTATCTGGAAAAAAAGTCCATGCGTGGAAAATTGCGGTACAGTATGAATAAACCACCGAGCTAACTCCTGCCAGCAGCCGCGGTAATTACGGAGGGTGCAAGCGTGTCGGATTTATTGGGTTTAAAGGGGTGCGTAGCGGCTATTAAGCACGTTTGAACAGTTTTTGGCTCAACCCCAGAAATTGCCATTTGATACTGATACTTGAGTATTTGGGGGGTACAGGAATTGATGTGCTGTAGCGGTGAAAAAATGCATAGAGATACCATCAGGAACCGAATTAGCGAAAGCATGACTGACCAATAACTGCCGCTGATGCACGAAAGCTATGTGTAAGCGAACAGGATTAATACCTGGTATCCAATCGTAAACGATATTTACTCGCTGTTATGCCTTCTGGTGTACGGCCAAGCGATAAGCGTTAAGTAATCCACCTGGGAGTACGGCTCGCAAGAGTGAACTCAAAGTAATTGACGGGGGTCCGCACAACGGGAGCATGTGTTTAATTCGATTATACGCGAGGAACCTTACCTGGGCTAGAATGTGATGAAGATTTAGAGATAGAATCAGTCAGCCAATGACCCGAAAACATTGTGGCTGCATGTGCTGTCGTCAGCTCGTGCCGTGAGGTGTTGGGTTAAAGTCCCGCAAAACGAGCGCAACCCTATGTTTAGTTGCCAGCCACGTAATAGTGCGGACTCTAGACAAGACTTGCCTGCGCAAGCAGAGGAAGGATGGGACGGAACGTTCAAGTCATCATGGCCTTACGCCCGGTTGCGACAATGCTACAATGCGCCATACAGCGGTCGCACCTAGCAATAGAATGCCAACCTCTAAAAGTGCGAGTCTCAGTTCGATCGGGGTCTGCAACTCGCACCACGTGAAGCTGAATCGCTAGTAATCCGCGATCAGCCATGGCGCGGGAATACGTTCCCGGACCTTGTAACACGCCCGTCAAGCCATGGTAAATTGGGTAGACGAAGCAGTTAACGAAAAGGAGCTGTTTAGGTAAACGGTAACTGGGCTAAAGTCGTAACAAGGTAGCCCGTACCGAAGGTGCGGCCTTGAACACCTCCTTCTGAAACTCGAGTTAGTTACGCAGGAGCCTTAACATTTCAGATATTAGTTGGGCCTGTAGCTCAGGTCTGTATAGAGCTCGTACACTGATCAGTAGAGGTCTGGTTCGAAGTCACGCAGGCCCACCACTAAATCTTAGGGGATTTTAAAGCTCAGCTGGCTAGAGTCACCTCCCTTGCAGCAGGGGGTCAAACGTTCGAATTCGTATCCTCCACATTAGTTAAATAAGGCGATTATAAACGACCTCTTTCTTCGATAGCGAAGAAAAGTTCATTGACAGTTGAGCAGAATTTTAACAAGTGACATAATGATTCAAAAAGTAGAATGTAAGTGAATAAGGCGCACGGGGATCTTAGCTCTCAGACGAAGAGGACGTGATAAGCTGCGAAAAAGTAACGGGATGGCCAGCGATGTTATCCGTTAGATATACCGAATGGGGCAACCAAGTCTTTAAGATATTCCGCAAGAAATGCGAACGTGAACTGAAACATCTAGTAAAACCCATAGAGGAGAAAATAATAATGATTCCGTAAGTAGTGGCGAGCGAAAGCGGAAACAGCCCAAACCGCACATTTACGCTATGTTCGGTTGTAGACTTTTATAATCAAATAAGTCAATCCGACGAGAATACGTCGTGGGAAAGCTAAAACCGAGGGTGAGAGCTCCCGTATCTATTGGAAGATTGGTAATGAAACGGGATCCTGAAGTATGTCGGACCGGAGAAATCCCGATGGAAACTGGCCGCACCATACGGTAAGGCTAAATACTCCTGAAGAGACGATAGTGAACTAGTTACACGAGATGGAAAGGTAAAATACTCCGCAATAGGAGGGTGAAATAGAACCTGAAAACCGTGCGGCTTACAAGCGGTCGGAGCTCACGATCATGACGGCTGCCCTTTATGCACATAAATGAGCCTACGAGTTACTCCTCATCGGCAAGGTAATGTAATTCGAAGTACCGTACCGGAAGACGAAAAGCGGTCGAAAGGAAGCGAATTGCAGTCGGGTGGTAGAACGCGAAAACCTATTGATCTACCCATGCCATGTTTGAGTTGTGTAACACCACCAATGGAGGACCGAACCGATAAAGCGTTGAAAGTCTTCCGATGAAGCTGTGGGTAAGGTGGTGAAAGGGCTAATCAAAACTGGGAAATAGCTCGTACTCCCCGGAAATGTTATTTAGGAACAGCTCGGAATGTATGATGGAGCTAGACTACCGATAGGACTAGGGGGAGTTCAAATCCTACCAAATCCTGGACGAACTCCGAATTTGCATTTCATATAGAACCTGCAGTGAGGTCTTGGGTTGCTAAGTAATGTCCAAGTCCGAGAGGGAAACGAACCAAACCTTCCGCTAAGTCCCCAAAATCTAGATTAAGTTGAACAAAGGTTGGCTCGTGACAGAAGACAAGCCAGGAGGTTAGCTTGGAAGCAGCATTTCCTTTAAAAAGAGTGCGTAACAGCTCATGGTCGAGCGACAGGCGTCGATAATAATCGGGCATCAAAATCTATACCGAAGCGAGATTCGACTCCAATTCTATTGCGAGCGAGTGGTAGGGGAGATTTCAACGGCAGTGAAGTATGGTCAGCTGTGTGGAGTTTTGAAAAGCCAAATGTAGGCCATATAGTAACGATAAATGCGGGCGAAAACCGCACACCGAAGACCAGGTTTCCTGATCAACGTTAATCGGATCAGGTTAGTCCGGAAACTACCGAAACCGAGAGGTTAGGTGGGAATGGACAATGGGTAATATTCCCATTACTATTATACAAGTGACGAGTACGGAGTGAGAAAATCCGCCCGGTGACGGTAATACGGGTTAAAGGTAGTATATTGGCTGCATAGTTAAATGCGTGCGGCTAGCCGAACCTGATATTACTGAGCGTTCGGGACAATCAGATAGTGATCCTAAGGGCTTCCAAAAAAACTTCTAGCGTTTAAGCGTATAGATACCCGTACCGCAAACCGACACGGTGTCGAGGAGGAGTATCCTTAAGGCTCGAGTGAATTCATGCTAAAGAAAACTCGGCATAAATTGCCCTGTAACTTCGGAGAAGAGGGCGCCACTCGGAATGAGGCCGCAGTTGAAGAGGCCAGGCGACTGTTTAAACAAAAACACATGCTTTGCAAAGTTTAAACGACTAAGTATAAGTCCTTGACACCTGCCGGTGTGGAAGGTTAAGAGGGATGTTATCCAAAGACCATTTGAATCGAAGCCCAGTAAACGGCGGCCGTAACTATTAAGCGTCCATAAAGTAGCGAAATTTCCTTGTCGGGTAAGTTCCTGACTGCACGAATGTGATGTAACGATCTGAGCAACTGTCTCACCAATGAGGGGGGCTTTTTTTTTCGGTGAAATTGTAGTCGCGGTTGAATGATGCGCGTACCCGCAACGGACGGAAAACCCCATGCACCTTTAACTGCAACTTAGTATTGGTACTGCGACAAATGATGTGTAAGGATTAGTGGGAGATCTTTGAAAGCGGCGATTTCGCTAGTATCTGGAGTCATGTTGAAATACCACCCTTTGTTTGTTGGTATCTAACCCGCCTAGGCGGGCATTGCTTGGTGGTAGTATTGACTGGGTGGTCGCCTTCCAACAAGGATAACGGAGCTTCAAAGTATCCCTCAGTACGCTCCTGTTAACGTACGAGGAGTTGCAATAGCATAGGGATGCTTGACTGTAGGCGACAAGCCCCGAAGGCAGCGTGGAAACACGGGGATTATAGTGATCGGCGGTTTTGAATGAAGAGCCGTCGTCAAAGGATAAAAGTACGCTGATAAACAGGCTTCTCCCAATGAGCTCATTATCGACGAGGGAGTTTGGCACCTCAGATGTCGGCTTTTCGTCACATCCTGGCTGAAGAACAGGTCCCAAGGGTTGGCTGTTCGCCATTAAGTGGGCACGCGAGCTGGTTCCAGAAACGTCGTAAGACAGTTCGGTCCCTACTCTGTTGCGGACGTCGGGAAGGTTGCGAGACCTGATCTTAGCTACGAGAGGACGGGTGACTGACCGCTGTTTAACCGGTTGTGACCATTGCATTGCCGTGGTAGCAAACGATCGGAGAGATAAGCGCTGAAAGCATTCTAAGTGCGAAACCTCCCCTCAAGGATGAGACTTCCAAATAGGCGTCAGAGGAACGATGACGTTGATTAGGCTACAAGTGTAAGCAAGTAATTCATAGCGCTATAGTACTAATGCCCAAAAGCTTACGTATTACTTGTACAATTTCTTTCAAAAGACATTTATGATCCCTTAATACAAGTTTTAAGAACCACGTACAAGGAAAGTAACTTAATATATTTACCTACAAGCAAGATAGCTGGAGAATTCAAATGCATAGGGACAAGAACAAGCGAATATCTTGGATCTAACAGCTAGCAAATTGATATCTATAAAACAAGGGCTAGCGCAAGGTACACCTCTTCCATCCGACACAGAGAAGTTAAAGCCTGCAGCGGCTCGATGCGTACTGGGGTTTACTCCCGGACGAGAGTAGGTCCGCACGCCTGCTTTATTCTAAAGGCCAGCTACATAAGTGGCTTTTTTGCGTTTAACCATCTTTTTCCCCAGCTTCTTGGGAATTACGCCACTAAATAGATCAGGCTTTTATAAATCGGGAGGCCGCATCATATCGCCTTAAAGCCTTTGGTTCACTCCAATACGTTTACTTTTTAGCCTGACAATACTTCCATATCCCTTGAGGGTAACGCTCGCAGGATTGCAACCCCTGTGTATTCCAAAGCCAAGCTTACATTGCTCACTTTTCTGTGTTTAACCAAATGAAATCATTAACTCCGCTAGTAGGCCCCATTGAGAACATTAGAAGCTCCTAGTTATTTTAAATATAAGTAGTTTATTGGCTTTTATCAAAGCAAGCGAGTAAAGTGAAGTCAGATAGATACTTTGCGACAATGAATAACGGATAGTCTTAATGTGGAAGTCTAACCATAATACATGAGAATGAGTGGTGATTATTTTGTTTTTCAGTAGTACTACCAACAAATTTTAATATTTTGGTATTTCTATTGTCATTTTTAGAATATATTAGCAGTTTTGCATCAAACCGAAATAATGTCATTTCTATTTAAAGGCCTCCGTATTTATGATTCAAAGACTTAGCAGTCCAACAGATTTCTTATTATAAAAGGGCGATTTTATACTCAAGAATTTGATTTTGCGCTAGCTTCTAAAGCTAAAACTATAAATGGCTTCTGGTTGGAATGCTAGTGAAGGTGGGTTGATTGAAATGTGGATTAGTTGAGCCTGTTTTGAGTACAGGGAAACGAAGTAGCAAGCTGCGGACTCTTTAATTTCAAGTGTTTTGCAGCAGCTAATACAGCCTTAAGACTCATCCAACGTTCAATCAAAAGGTGAGTTAGAATTTATCCTAAAACCGATCAAAAAATTTACTCCGAGTTTATCATTCAAGGGGCATTACTTTAGATACTAGCTGGAGAGGATGTAACAGAGATGCTGTTATGCATATGCAAGGCTGTGAGTCAAGATTTTTGTAGAGGTGTTTTTAAACCCTTCAATTGGTGATCGATTTAGAAGTGATCATCAGTACCTACAAAGTTCGGACGGAATATTATTTGACCATCTTTAGATCCTTTACTTTTCGTTGTATCGGCAATCCATGAAGGACGAGATTTTCACAAATCTAGGATAAAGGGAATTCGAGTTTGGCGGAATTTTCCGCATCCAGCGAACATTTGAGATCGTTAGATATACGGAAGGGGAAAGTCAATTTTCAACTTAAGTACTAAAGAAGGTTCCTTGATTCGAACTGCTAAAGCGGAAGGTTGAAAGTGTATCTGCCGACTATCCATTTATCAATTGATCTTCAAGGATGTGATCTTGATGGATTTTGATCCGAATCCCAAAGTACAAAGGCCTCCATTTAGAGGAATCAGATCGTTCATGGCTTAATTAAATGCTAAAAGATGGACAATCGATGCTTTCAGTTTCTAATCCAAATCAGCAGAAGATTTTGCTCTAAATTCATGAGTTGATCTAGCAATTTGTGCTATGCGGGATGGACTCCAGACTTTCTACCTGCTTTTAGTAATTCTCGAGCAGAACTAGGCTGAATTATTGATTTCAAAAATAACATCGGTACCTTAAATCAATTATTCCGCAAGAATCTATCAAATTCTTGACCCATTTTTATCCTCAGCAAAGTCTGGAAATGTTATAATCATGATTCAAATAAAGTCCCTATCCTCAAAAATATCGTGTTTGGAAGCGAAATGGACTGTGGTCAGCGGAAAATTTGTATCAGAACGGGCAGTTAACTAACGTTATGTCTTAATAATTTTCGTTAGCATATCAGTTTGGATTACTCGGTGTTTACTCAGCTGCGAAGCATTCCTCGTTCTTTCTTTTCTATCAGATCCTTCGAATCTCACCTTGCTTTGGATACGTGATTTGTCCATAGCATTTTCTATCGGTTTTCAATCTTCAAAGAGATCAGATCAGATACCTTTCTTTTTTCGGGATGACAGGTTGAGTTTTGTTACTTATATGCTAATCGCATTAGTTCAATTTCGGGATTTGGATTTTCTTGTCGATTTTCACCAGAAAACTTTTGCAGTTAATTACATTAGCTAAATCGAAGTTCTTGAAAAAGGAAGAGACCATCGTACTCAGGTGGGCCACAAATCCTATGACGCAACTTATGAAGCCTGAAAGAAATGTCAAAAATTGATATTCCTTGAGATGATGAATTTGGCAAAATCATCCCAGGTTTGTTTTATACTATTATTATTTCTAAATTATTTCAAGATAGAAAAAAAACCCTAACTAAGTACACTATGAAGAGGCAAACATCTCCTATTTCAAAAGCAGCCATTACCGGATCACATGATTGTAATCTTAGCCAGTTAACTTTATTTCCTATTTTTATAGACTCGACTTTACTAGCTCAGGCTGGTTTGCATGGTCTCTTTGGTGATTTCTGCATGATCATGTATTTGGAAATCAATATTAAACGAGATCGTGTTTATATTGACAATTTGAACTTGCTTAACTCTTAGTTTCTATAAGGCCATTCTAATTTCTGTATATTGGATTAGTTGGACAAGATGCTTACTATCCATGTAGTAATCCCGAATTCGCCGTAGCTATTGCAGATGCTTCTTTCAACACCACTATGACGATGATGGAGAAATTGGTGCTTCTGCTGATTCATTTACTCCAGAATCTGCAATTGCGATAAAATGAGCAGGGATCATGAATAATTTGACTGTTGGCATCAGATTAAAGCATTTGGGATATGATCATATTTTACGCATATTGCACTAATTTTGGGTCGATCCTAAGAAAAGGATAAGTCACTAGATTCTAAACATGTCTTCAGAATTTCCGTCGTATTCCTGTTTAACGAGATGAGTCTTTACCAGAGTTAGCAATTGATCAGCCGAGTCATGATGACCACGCTTTCTATAGGTGATATTGGTCAATGATGGTGTTCGGTATGGTTTTGGGAATTATCCAAAGTTTGCGGAAAAATCTAGCCCTTAAAGATTTAACTTCACTTCGAAATTATAGTAAAGTCAGCTCCTATTGATGTTGGGCTTGTTTTAATAAGCTTCGGTGTGGAGTGTGATCCGATGGATGCTGACTTCAGGACAGCCCGAGGAGATCCTGATCTTTACCGGAATGATCAAAAAGCTTATGTGGTTTCAGGATGAAAGGAATCGTCATGATCAATTCTTAAAACCATTCCTTCTCGATTTTTAATGGAGTCACTCGATGGAGCTCAGGATGACTCTCATGATTTCAATGTGGGGTGGAAGCTTATGACTTAAGTGTGGAAGAATATTCAATTCTACGAGATGCACGTATTTATTTTTTTTCCCCTCCTTTCTTTTTTTTTTTAAAGCGGGCAAATGAATGGATTTGGAAATTGGAGAAAGGGGTCAGCTCCAAAGCCGAAAATATGTATTCGAATTGGAGATTGAGCGATTTTTAAATTGGTTTCTGGATTTGATTTCGTTTCTTCGTAATCGAACAAGAAAAACCATGCATTCTCGGCTTTTAAGGGTACCATCATTTTCACTGGTTTTTTATCACCTTTTGGTTGATTTTGAAAATCTATGGACTTCATAAATGCCTAAAATAGAGAAATTGTAGACCGCCTTTTATTCTTTTGTGGCACTTGTAGCGTCATTATTGGAATCCAGTTTTTGTGACTGTTCATCGTGAATATAGACCTCACCATCCAAAGGAAGCTGAAGTACAAAATTGATGAGAATATCATTTCGATATTTGATGTTTTTTCGGTATCATACCGGTATATAACGCCCTCAGATTAGGGGAATTTGTTTTTAAGCCTTTACTAGGCAAACTTATCATGAGTTTGAGGTATTCGTAGTGGTAATTGGGATGTTGATTTTTCCTGCGGAAAAATCTTTAAGGCTACAAAATCAGTTCCGTATTCACTAACATATTTCAACCAATTCAAGGTCAAGGATTTGCTCGATACAGAATGCACCAAGCTAAGGGAGATATTTTTATTATTTTGGATTTCTGATGTGATATTACCAAGCGGCTATTGGCCAATTGTGCAGATGCCATCGAATTCCTAGGACCTGGATTCGTTTGTGCCTGATGCTGCCTCCAGTGATTTCTCGATTCTTCAGAAGCCATGGACTTATTGCGACTGACTTCCTTTTGATACGTGGCGATCAGGGGAAACTCAAATACCTCGAAATATCAGCGAGGGATTTAAACATGGGGGTCAGTAAAGCGTTATTTTCAGAAAGCACTCAGGGAATTTATTGATCCTAAGGAGAGCCACGAATGGAGTATTTCAATCAAAACAAAGAGGGTTATAAAGCTTGGAGTTTGTCGAAGAAGCTTTCGTCTATTATTAAGCGGAAAAACAAACTTATGTACTCGTTTGCAATAAAGCAGGCCTTTTCTTTCGGTAGGAAAAACCGTGTGAATTGTTCAAAAGATTTCACCCGGAAGCAATAAAGATGTTTCACTTACTTTCCAACTGGGTTTTCCCCTATCTTGGTATTTATGCTTACAATGGTCTTTTATTTTTCCTCAAAGTATATCTCCAACTTTACGCTGACTTCGCAATAGTCACTTGTTCTCATCCTTATTTTTTTACCGCTGTTAGCAGTATCGTCTGTTCAGTGCATCTAAGTCTATTGACTCCATATCTTCTCTCTTTAA
>Ga0163217_1063390_pt1 | contig 12807 bp, 20 predicted proteins | sample SynspAceP_FD_185933 | JGI IMG/M metagenome (GOLD analysis project Ga0163217, IMG submission 185933) | Saline lake microbial communities from Ace Lake in Antarctica - Synechococcus sp. Ace-P (PacBio error correction) | ecosystem: Environmental > Aquatic > Non-marine Saline and Alkaline > Saline ... | reverse complement strand
CCCACGGCGTCGAGAAACTCAAGGATAGGGCTATGGCGGATTGCCGGAGCGTACCAAGGGTACGTTCGAAGACCTCTGGTTCCCCAGCGTCCACCGGTGCCCCGGCAGCTTCGCCCAGTTTGCGAGCGCCTATGTCGGCCCGCCATGGACTCTCCAATTGGGACCAGCTCAGGAAGCGATGGCCCATGTTTCTGGAAAGAGCCACGAAAATGGTTAGTGCGCTCAATCCCAGGCTCATCTTCGCAAACGGGTGACCAAGGAAAAATCCTCGGGGCTCGATGATCGGCCTATCCGCTCGGCCTGTTACTGTTGCGGTGTCAGTGACGGTTCGGCCTGCGCCATTGTGACCACGCCTGCGATTGCCGAGAAACTCGGCGGAAGCGGACACTCATCACGGTTCAAATCGTGCAGCTGGCGCTCAAGCAACGGTTCCGAGATCGGCCATGACAAGCTGGGTGGCAAAGCTATGCGATGACCGCGACGCGATTAGGGCCGGGCGGCGGATTGCTCGGAGCCGCCTATTCGCGAAGCCGGTATCAAGGATCCTTCGCACCGAGCGGGATCTATCGAGGTGCATGACTGTTCTCTATCACCGAGCTCGTGACCGATGGAGGTCTGGGCCTGTCGATGTTGGCCGTGGTTGGCAAGACGTGCTGGCTGGAAAATATGACAGCAATGGTGAAAATTCCGGTGCAATATTGACGGTGCGGTCTAATTTCGGCCATCCGATACGGCGCGACCGCCTGCGCCATGGTCTATGAAATCTACCAAGCAATTGCGCGGCAGAGCAGGACCGCAGCGCGATGGCGCAAAGCTCGGCTTTAACCCATAATCTATGGCGCTTTCCCAACAAGAATGTGTGCAGGCATCTCTGTCATCGGCAGTTGCTCTGGCATGCCCCCCTATCCCTTAGGAAAGGGAGATATTGTCATGATTGACCCGTCGGGCTGGAAGGCCGAGCCCTATATCATCACTGGCGCGCACAAGGCGTTCGGGCGCACCGCTCGCCGAATTCGGGCTTGAGCGGGGGGCGAAGATTTGCGCCGTCCAGATATCAATGGAGAGAATTGGGCCCTCGACCAGGTCGCTGACGAAATCAGCAGTCCGGGAACCTCAGTGTTATAAAGGCCAATTGGCCGCGAGCTGAGGTTAACGCACTTCGTTTTACCGAGACGCTGAGCTATGTCGGCGATCTTCACGGCCTGATCAACAATGCCGGTATCGTGCACCGTATGCGGCGATTGGCCCATGAAATGAGCCTCGACACTTGGCAGCAGGTGATCGATGTCAAATCTGACCGGCGCCTTCTATGTCTGCCGTGCAGTTGGCCAGGCACTGATTTGAACGGCGGACAATTGGCGATCCCTGCCCGGCGCGGATTCGTTAAACATTATCTTCCGATGCTTGGGACGCCGCGGACGATAGGCCAGATCAATTATGGCTGCGGCCCAAGTCGGGCGTTCTTGGCCTGACAATTGAGCGCCGCCACTGCGAATGGCGCGCCACAAATATGAAAACGTGCACAGCACTGCTACGCGTTGTCGAGACGGCCGTATGACCGACCCACAATTCGCAACGAGAAATTCCGCGATCGCTATCTAAAAACAGATCCGCTCGGGCGTTCGCCTGGGTCCGAGGGAAGTCGCTCCGGCGACATGTTCTTCCTGACTGATGCCGCGAGCATGTGACCGGCCAGCATCTTTCTGTTCGATGGGGCGCTTTCACATCGCGACATAAAGAATACCCGATCAGCGCTGGTAACGAATGTCATCGGAGAACTGCGGCCAGATGCCAGAGTGAGCGTGATGCGAGGTGCTGCTGATTGTGCCATCGATAGACATTGATTTGCCAGAAACAAATTCAGTTGAGAGGGACCCGAATGACTCGAGCCAGTCCCATTTATCGCGGGCTGAGAAGTCATCATTATTGATCCCAGATTTTCCGCCCATCCGTATATCGCCTGATGCGGTCTCGGCGCGCGAGGAATATTCCGCGCTTTCCTGAATGAACAGCTTGGCGCCTTGTCTCCCGCCGGACGGCCCGTAGCTGAGGCCGCGTGCGGACGCCGGGTTTAGCAAGGCGCTGGGCGCGCAGGGGCTGGGTCGGCGTCACCTGGCCTGAAGGAATTTGGGGGAAGGCTGGCCAGCCATTCTTGTGCGCTATCGGATCGCGAAGAGCTGCTTGGCGCTTGGCGCGCCGGTTGCCGGCCATTGGTTTGCCATCGGCCCAAGAGCGGCGCTATGCTGCTGCGCTATGGCAGCGAGGCGCAAAAAGCAGCCTTTCTTTGCGCCTTATGGCGGCAGGCGAGCTCGATTTTTGTATTCGGCATGAGCGAACCGGACTCAGGTTCTGATCTTGGCATCGTTAAAGAACCCGAGCGACGGGCTGATGCGATATGTCTGGTGGGTCACCGGTTCGAAAATCTGACGTCCCATTGCGCAGCAATGCGCACTATATGATCGCGCTTTGTCAGAACCGCGAGCTGATTCGCGATCACCGCAGCGCCTGAGCCAGCTGATTATTCGGAACCTTTCCTCCCCAGCATTTACGATCCGGGCCCATCGAGACCCAGAGTGGGCGACGCCCATTTTTGCGAGGTCTTCTTCGTGAGGTTGGTTCCGGCCAATATGCTGCTTGGCGGAGTCGGGGATGGGGTGGGTGCAGGTTTAACGCTGAACTGGCCGCTTGAGCGCCAGCGGCACTGGCGCTTCCTTAGCAGCCATGTCCTGATCGGGGAAGAAGCGCTCAACGCGCTTTCCGGGACACCGCCCGTTCGAAACCCTTACCGGTTTGATGGGCTGCTGGCGGCGGACCCTATGGACGTGCGGCAAATGTCCCTAGCCGTCGCCGGCAAGCTTAGAACAAGGCGAAGATCCGATGATCGCAAAGGCGCTCGATTGTCAAGGATCTCGGGAAGCGCAGTTCAAAATCGGTACCGCTGGTGGCGCAAGCCGTATGGGATGAGGATCCATTTACGGATGAGGCACGTGAAGAGTTGAAGAGACGCTTACCTATACTGATCGGGGGCATCGCCGAGCTTTTCCTTGCGCGGCGGGACACGCGAAATCTTGCCGCGGGATATCGCCCGGGGTTTTCGGCCTTGCGATGAGCGAGATCCGCGCAATGCTCTGGCTATGGTTGAAAAGCTTCTTTTGCCAATTCTCGCAGCAACGAGCGGCGCCGACAGCTGCTCAAATGAGGGTTCAACAGAGGACTGGCTTCGCGATTGAGGGGCCTGGGCCTTTTACCCGGTTGACTGCTGCCCGAAAAGGCGGTGGTTTTGCTGGCAATTGGGAGGATACCGGCCCTGATGCTCAAGGCCTTGGCGCGCATGGCAATCAAATTTCCGTTAGGCGAAAATATTCTGGCGCAGCATTAGCTTCATGGCTGGTCAGGAGAGTCCCGAGGGCATAATCCAGCTCGCCTTCGCGGAGTCAAGTGGGCCGATGAGCTGTGTTGCGTAACATGCCGTGGAGCGCCCAGGACGCAGTGAGATCATTTGGTTCTAGAGCCGATCGTTTGTCATTGCGACCGGTTCAAATTGGTTGCTGTCCAGCCGTGCGCCGAGTGTTTTCGGACCCAGCTTGTAACTCTCAGTGGCACCAAGCCTTGGCGCTGCCTCCAGGGTCCCCTCGAAACGCGGCCAAACAGCCCTATTTCGCAGAGGCCGCGCTGATGCGCGCAGCCAAAAATCGCCGGTGCCCATCGAAAACCATTGCTGGCGTATGACAATCCGCCATGCGTTGGACGATCGCCAGTCGGAGGCCTTTGGACGCTGAATTAGCGATCCAGCATCAGCTTAGCCATTCTGGGCTGAGGAGAATGCAGCGGCATCCTGCGCCGCAGGCCAGCGCCTGTCAGGCGGCGGTTCCACGGGAGAGGCCATGCTTCGAAATGGCTGCGGCGAAATACCGAGCCAGCCGCGGCCGCCCCCACCGCAGCCGATATAGCGCACCAGATCCACGGCGCGATCGGCTTCACTCGAGAATTCTCTCTCCATCGCTTCAGTCAGCCGCTCAGGCCTCGGGGCCGCGAGTTCGGCAATGAGCAGCATTGGGCGCAGTGGCTTGGGCCGGTTTGGCGCTCGACGCCCGCCCCAAAGCCGCTCTGGCACTGGCTCACCGCGCGCAGCGGGACCGTTGATTGCCGATGAAACAATGGGCTTACAGCATGGACTTTGAAAAAACTGCCAACCTGCCAAAATTCGAGGACAGCAACTTCAGCCTGCGGCGGGCGTCGCCCACATTGCGCTTCTGCCGTTGACGTGTCCGCAATGCGCTGACCGGAACCGGCCTGAATCAATGACATTTGTTTCTGTCTGCAAATGGCCAAGTTGAAGATGAACGTGTGGCGCGCTGTCCGGACCGGCGAAGGTAGGGCCTTTTCGCCGGCGGCAACATCAAAGAACCATGCGGCGAGACGGGGAGTTCGGTGGCGAACCATAGAGATCAAAAACGCCTATCGGCTGAGCATACAGAAAATGACCCTCGCCGTCTATCGCAACCGAAATCCCAGTTAATTTGCAGCGGTTTCAAGAGGCGGCGATCGGCGGGGGCTGGATCTCGCGTGTATGTGCGATGATCCGTTTGGGTTCAAAAACACAGGCCAAGGTTGCCGAATCTTTTCGTCCCACGCTGGCCTCGTTCCCGGGGATGGCGGGAGCTGTGGTTCCTGCGCGGGTTGTTCGGTATGCAACGCGCTGCCGAGATTACCTTTTGCGGGCGCATATCGAGGCCGAGGAAAGGCTCTCGCAATCGGGCGTTTCTCGAACTCAGCGAACCGCAAGGTTTATGGGCAGGGGCTGAAGCTTGGCAGCCAGATTTTGCGGTCAAAACCCAGGCTGCGCGACCCGGCTTCAAAAAAGGCTGCTCTCCATGGGGCAGCGGGATGCCGCTCGATGATTTTTTCCGATCATTTGCGCTAGCCTGGGCAAGGCACTGGCCACCATGGTTATGGAACATGCGTTGATGTTGCCGCGGCGGTTCGCCAAAAATCTCATCCGAGTCCAATAAAAGGTCCCAAATCCCATGGGACCCTTCGATACTCGCCCTTCGATGAAAGCCTTCTGGTCCGGATCCCTGGCCAGTGTACAAGCGAATGCAGGCCGAGGCCCCAGCCGTTATTTACATCGAAGATTCGATTGCGGGCGCTTTTACCCGGTTTGGAAGACATCTGGCAGGGCCAGCATGGATCGCAAATCTTACCGCATCGCAGGAACCTCTCCCGATGCGCTTGGTTTTGGGCAAGTGAGCCTCCGCCGCACGTGTTTCTGTTCATGGATCCACCCGAGGCATGGCAAACTCGGGGCTTTGATCGCCGCGATCTTATCTTGTCAAGGACAAAATTGCGCTTATTGAAGACCATGTCCGTGGGGTCGTCGCCAAACTACTCGACCGGATGCCGAGCAGGGAGAGCTGGATGTCTATGCCTTGGCAGCCGACACGGCGCTATGATCTTATCGCGCCTTTTATTGGTCTTGAGTTGGAAGAGGTTCTACAAATACGGGGCTATATCAATCGGTTCTACCAGCGTGAATCGGGAGTGCCTGGAACGACCGAAGCTGGCGCGCGGGCTTTTCCGAAGCTCATGGCTAATATCCTTGGATGATCGACAAAATTATTCGCAAAGCGCCCGCCGCTGAACACAGCCATATCATAGCTGGGCTTGGCGCCGAAATCGACGGGGGCAGCGATTTGTCGGACGACCAGATTTTCTTCAGGCGTGTTTGCGAATGGTGATCACGGGCTCTGATACCATACCGCTGACCACAGCGAGCAGTAAATCATTACCTCGGACAAACATTCCCCCGATCAGTTCGCGATTGGTGCGCGATGACCCTGCTCTCATCCGCCGGTTTTTTTGACGAAGCGCGCGCTCATGACCAGCCCACCAATCTGCTTGAGTCGGCGCATGCCCAAGGATTTGAATTGCACGGGCAGATGATGCGTGAAGGCCATCCGTTCTGTTCCTCTATGCCGCAGCATTGCCGGAGATGACGCGAAATTTGATGCAGCTGCAAGTTTGACATCATCCGCAAACAGCGGCGAAAACCTATCTTTTCGGCACGGTCTGCATTTCTGGCCTCGGCCAGCATCGGCGCGCTTGGAAGGGGCGTGTTATCCTGAAAAATGATTTGCCTCGGTATTCCCGATTCGAGGTTGACAGGTCGGTTGCAAGCGCATTTCGGAGAGTTTCTGCAAGGCTATGCAGCCATTGGGCCGAATCCTGTTTTCGACCGTCGCTAAATCCCAGCACCAGATTCTGTCACCTATTGGCCGTAAAACAGATTCGGACGCTTAATGGCGGTAAAGGCAGCTGCTCCGCGAAGGCTCGTAAACTGTTTCCTTGCCAGGGAATGTCTGGCGATTCCGCGCGACTCCATGCGATCATTCGCGATGATCCCGTACATCTCCATCTTTCGTTCTCACCTCGTTCGTTTGCAGCATCAATCAGACCAATGGCGACTGCGATTTTATTGGGGAAATGGCCGCTCATCTTTTCTGATTTTTCCCGGCTCCTACGAAGGGCTTTGATGGAATATCGCCAGATTGTTTCCTTCCTATTTGGCGTGACTGGACTTTGTTCGGGAATTCGCTGCGGACAACAGTATTTATTCCCGGTAAGCTCCCCCAAACAGGAATGCGGATGGTCACTCCCCGAGAATTTCTGCGAATCGTCGAAGCTCGCTGGATAATGCATTCGCAACGAGTTGCCATCATCTCGGTCCATGCCGGTTGCTGGCCCACAACCCAGCCTGTCCCTTTGACGGTTCAGCCACCGCCTTTTGCGACGGACACACCGCCATAGCCTTCCGCGCCAGCGCGGCGCCGACCGGATTCCGACGCGATTACGCGGCCATCTCGCCCGTTTTTGATCGGCGACAATGCAACGTTGCAGATCGGTATCGGGACGGGTGCCGGCAGGGCTCTTTTTTGAAGCCTGACAAGCATCGGAAAATCTGCGTATTCATTTCCGGATTGATCTCGGGAGGAAAATTCGGACGCTGGTCGAGCTGGAGCCACTTTGATCCGGATATCCCGATGAGCTGCGCGACAGTAATTGGGGAAAGCGGCAGCTTTCTATCGCTGGCTGGACGGACGTGAGGACTTCCGCCTATACCAATCCAGGATACCCACATCCTTGCTACTTCTCGCGGAAGATCGAATGGCCTGCATTTACCGTGAATTCAGCGATTGAAGTCGATCTGCTCGTTCAGCGTGAATGCCGAGAAAGCTGGTGACTATTTTGTATAGCGCAGCCGCGGTCTGCCGATTTTTTCGCCTGCTGGGCCATTCGCTCCCCGGCGGATGTTCCGATCATCGCACTACCCAGCGACAACACGAGCGGGAACGCGCTCCCAGAATCGGTCCCAAAGGCTTGCCAGCGCGATACGCCTGTACGGTTTTGCCCGCACAGATGTGGACTTTGTTGTGACCGAATATGGGACATTGCCGATTGATCGGCAAAAAGCCCGACGCGAATGCGCGCGGGGCACTGGCAAAGCATGCCGTTAACCGGACGCACGGCCAACGCCTGGACCATATGCTGATACCTCGCTGCTAACGGGATGTCAGTATTCGAGCGGTAGTTCGAGTGCGCGCCGGCGATGTATTCTTTTGTATTTCCGATTGTTCCCAGCACCGATCGTATCGAGACAGTCGCCCGGTACGACCATTCCCATTTGCCGCAGCGGGCGCTTCGGCGTCGCCCCTTGTGGAGCAAGCCATCTATAGACATATAGAGAGAATCCGCAAGCGGCTGGTGCAGGCTCGTGCTGTAGAGCTTGCACATCGCCGCTTCGATACTCGGCACTGTCGGCAAAGCACGACGCATAGATTACCCGCCGCTTGAAGCATTCTTGGCTGTTTCCTCCGACCGCAAGCCGTCAGCTTCGCCAGCCGTCTTCGAATATGGAGGTTCGGCCAAGAACCGACGCCGCAGTCGCGCCGGGGTATGACGGTAACGCAGGTCGCGCAGCGCGATGAGCTTCACTCTCAGCGGGTGAATGTGATAAAATGATAAAGCGTCGTAATCCAGCGCCTCGCAGATCATAGCCAGCCCCGTTCACCTCGCCAACGAGAATAGGCATCTTCGCAAGAATCGTCGTAAACACTTGGTTCGTTGACATGTTCTCCCATTGGTTTCATCGGGTGATCGATGATCCCGGCTGACCCATCAGGCAACAAGAAAGACACTGGAATCCCTCGATGTTTGGGCGCCGTCAAAATCCGTCCGCGCCCGCAAAGCCAAGTACCCAGTCGGCGGAAATGGGCTAGGTCGTAACATTTGCTTCCGTTGATCCGCAGCCAATTGCCTTCGGCTCTGCGCGCAGCTTTAGCGCCGCGAGATCTGATACCGGCATTGTGGTTTGAATAGCGGATGCAAATTCGACACAGCGCGGGCAGGATCTTAGGCAGGAATTCCTGCCTGTCAAACCGTTTCTGAGCCATGGCGGATTGAGGGTTTTGCCCCACACAGCCCACACCCTTTGCCAGATCAGAGGCGCGCCGACCGCGACAGTTCCTCATTTCAGGAGATATTTCGTAGATACCCGGCCGACCCTGCCCCCATATTCCTGATTGGGCCATGAAGGCCGAGATAACCCCGCTCTCGCAGGCTCCTTGTTAAAGGCCTTGCGAGCCGGCGTATCGGCAAGGATCGAATCCGATTCCGCGTTTCGGGGCACCATGATGTCGGCCGCATCGGCCATTGCCGAACCTCATCAAGAAGAAACGCCCTGACCTTCAGCCACAAATGCAATCTGATCGGCATCAAAATCAAAATCCACTGTCGGGTTCCGTTTCTGTTACTTCGGTAAGATATTTCCGAACGATCGGGACCAAATGTCGACCAACTGTTCGTCGGGTATGCGGGGCATTATTGTGAGATAGCATCAATTGTGCGACAATGATATGTTCGGAGACGAACATCGCGACCTCGTGTCTTCGGACTCCAATCCGTCCGTGTGATGCGTGTGATGATAATAGGCGGCGATCGTATTATAGAGGAAACTTTCTAAACGGTCGTCACGTTGCGCGACAATCGGCCGAGCTTATGGTACCTTCTCGGCGCAGGCGCAGGAGATGAAGCTGTATTGTTTGCGGGTTTCGAGGATCGTCCGAATGATTTGACGCGCCGTTCCTCGAGCGGTTTGGCCATGTTTCTTCCCCGATTAGGCAGTCGCGCAAGCACCTCTGTAGCGCTTCATCACCGCGCTCTTCGACCCAGCGCAGCGGCAATGGCTTCCTTGCTGCGAAGTATTAGTAGAGCAGGCGATTGCTGACCCCGGCAACTTCCGCGATATTGTTCGTCGTCGCAGCATCATAGCCGCTTTAACGATTGATCGGACTCAGCGCCTTGAGGAACAATTCGACGGTGAATGTGTGCGGCACGCATTGTTGTTTTTTTTTTATGTGGTACTTTGCTGGGCGGAGTTCGCTTCCAAGGCACTCATAAACTAGTCTCTCTCTTGCCGGTGATCGGCGTATCGGTGAAGCACATTGGCTTTGAGCGTTAACCGTGCTTTGCAACCCGGTCAGTTATCGGCTGATGCAACTGTAACCTTCCATCCGGATTTTCGCTGATCGTTTTCGCATTCGCCAAATCCAATTTCAACGCTATCATAAACCTGAAAAACTTTGCTCACATTAAAACTCGCATTCCGGGAGGTGGGCAAACATCCAGGGCTCGATAAAACCCTGCGTTCTGCGAAGGCGCATTGCCCCGTTCAGCACCGGGCTTTGCGGCCGGGCGTGAAAGATCGTCTCGCGCAATCTTCTACAGGCTCAATGAGGCGTTTGCGTACCAGCGACGCAAGATGGTCAAGCGCCCTCCCCGCCATAGCTGCGCAGCAATTTCGGTAATGCGTGAAGCCGGGGCAGAGCACACTGTATGAATGCCCGAGCCGGCCAGATTCCTGCGCCCGTGCTTTTCATGAGGCAACCACAGCATGTATTGGCTGGGTTGCATAGCCGCCATACCCGGTCGCGCGATGGCGAGGGTGGATCCGCATAGAAATGGGACGAAGCCGCACCGTCATGGAGGGCAAGCACCAGCCTGTTGAGGATAGCGGGCGCACTACATTGATTTCAGAGAACTTTCGCAAGCCGACGATGTCATATTCGCTGACATCACCGGGCAGCGAGAGCGCTGTTGGACGAGACAAAACCCGCTCAAAACCGTCCAGCGCCTCGGAACAGCTGTTCGCTTGACCGCACTTTCCCAAAGCCGTGTGCCGCGAAATCGACGGTAAAATCTGCCGCGCCGTATTCAATCGGATTGGGCGAGCGCGGTCAGATTGGACGGATCTCCAAACCCCGCTTCGACAAACCGCCTTGCGGTCGCAAGGCCAATTCCTCTCCCCCCGCCCGTAATCCACCAGTCCCTGCCTGAATGCTGATCATGTTGGTGTCCTCTCCCAAGGGGCGTTGCCGTTGCAATGCGCTTTTACTCCGTCTCCATCAGTTCGACTGTGTTCCCATTTCCGGGTCGCGTTAAATCAAGGCGCTAGCATGCCGGGCCGGGGTTCGACGATATCGATTCACAATGACACGCCCTGGGCGCGCAGGCCTCAACCGTTCGCGCAGATTGCCGATGTAGATGGTAAAATAGCGGCAGACCGGTGGGCGGGCCAAATAATGGGTGGCGGCGGCATTCATTGTGCGGTAGGCTTCGGCCAGAACGACACCAAGTTGATGATGCTTGCTGCCGCATGAGCTTGATGATCCGGCCAGTTTTTCCAGGCGGCACCTCGCCAACCTCTTCCAGACAAGCAGCTGCTGATAGAATGCGCCGCATCGCTGCCTTCATTGTCGTGACGAGTGGCCAAGATCGATAGATCCCGTGTAATTTTCAATGTCATGATCGTTTCTCCGCTCTACGCGCCTGAGGACCAGCGCGCCGTTTGGGACGTACTGTCACACGTGCACTGACTAGAGGTTTCGACACCTCAACTGGTTTCGCCGCCCATTCCGCCGGCAACTGCCGCCGCCCTCGGTCACAAGGTTCGCGCCGTTGCAGATTAGGGACTCGGACAGGCTTCCGGCCCGAGGTGTGACCGGCAGACGCGCCGCCCGGCCCCATTTCCGCCCCGGGCAACAAACGCCCTGCCTCAACCGTGCGTCCGCACAGTCCGTAATTTTCAACAAACTGAACAAACGAGCGGCGAGAAGGGCATCGTAGATCCTGGGGGCCACATCAATGTCTGCCGGAGCGGTATCCGATTTGCGCCATGATTGTCCGCGGGGTGCGCCCGATGAGCTGCGAAAACGGGTCCGCCGCCTATGATTAGTCGGTCATTCAATTTGATGTCGCGCGTCATCCTTGCGAAAAGGCATGGACAGGACGGTGGTTTGCGTAGGTCGCGGCGCATGGTCAGCGCTTGGTAATAACGATTCGCGTGGCCCGTCGCTCTCCAGGCAATTGTCCGAACAGGACACCAACGGATCGGCATCATCCGCGCATCCATGATAGGGCGGCCATGTCGACCAGCATTCTCGCGCATCAGCGCATCCGGAATACTGTTTGCATAGGCGCGCTGGTCAGCGCGACCGCCGGAGTCCTCCCGCGTCGCGCCATTGATCATGCATGTAGCGCTTGCATATGATCGCCCCAAAACTCATCGGGACCGGACCGCGACAGGACCATGGGGCCGGGGACCATTTCCAGTGATCCTCAATCCGATGGCTGGACCACCCGCCCATTGCCGCTCGAGGGATTTCGCCGCGTTTGCGCGACGGCCAGCAACGCCGGAACTTTCGCTATGCCGAGCGCAATCGCCATCCGCGACCTGGCAATCGCACCGCAGATAGCGCCCCGCCATGGGCGACCTGGCTGAAAATAATGCAGTTCGCCGAGCCCAGAATTTGCGGCGATCGCAAATTCGGGCGTCGTTTCCGGGCGTGAAAGCAACCAGGGCATCCACCTCGCTCGCATCGACGCCGGCATCATCCAGCGCGGCGCGAATAGCCATGCAGGCGAGTTGCAAACTCGGCTCGCGGCAGACCCTTGGCAAATCGTCTGCCCGATGGCCCGCAAGTCCGCGGTCCGATCCTTGAAAGGCCGCGTTCCCGGGTCATTCGGCCGACTTTCGGGCGGGGTTCACGCCATCATGGAAGGATAAGGGGCTGGGCCAAGCATTGCAAGCCACCCGAAACTTCTCCGGGAAGCTGACGCATGAAATGTTCGGGCAAGCGCTTCGGACGGTCCCATCCACCCTCACGCACCAAGCGTTTTGCCATAATTGCGGCTGCACATATTGCGCGACCCCGCGCTCGCCGGCCCGAGGCCGAAAAAATCTGGCCGCTGACGCCGCGTGAGAGGCTTGAGAGATCGCTTGCCAGGAGGGCAAACCAGCGGGCCCGTTTCAATCCCGGATCGATATAGGGGCAGCTTTCTCCCGCCCGAACGGTATCGACATGCGGGTCGTACCGGTCCCGGGGCCCGATGGCGTTCACGCGAATGCCGGTTAGGCGCGAAAGCTTCCCAGCCCCAGGTAATTAGGTCATCGAACGCGATAAAGGCGCCTTTCGAGCGGCCATTAATTGGTTCTGGCGGAACGCTGCCGGGAAATTGCGCGCCCGAGGGTGTTGGATTTGATCGCGCGCCTTTGCCCAGCCTCCCGGCCATGGCGCGCGCTTGGCCGGCTTGGCTGCCACCAGGAAAAGTGCTTTGGGACATTGCCCCACCGGGTCCAGGACGGGCATCGAATTTCCTTTCGTCTGAACCCATTTTTTGGGAGGGAAAAAGGAAGGCGGTCGCGGGGGGCAAGGGGAGATCCTTTTTTCCTTTTTTTCCCCCCTTTTTCCT
>Ga0163217_1059869_pt1 | contig 12807 bp, 10 predicted proteins | sample SynspAceP_FD_185933 | JGI IMG/M metagenome (GOLD analysis project Ga0163217, IMG submission 185933) | Saline lake microbial communities from Ace Lake in Antarctica - Synechococcus sp. Ace-P (PacBio error correction) | ecosystem: Environmental > Aquatic > Non-marine Saline and Alkaline > Saline ... | reverse complement strand
GAAAGTAGGCTGTGCTTCCTTGACGCGTTTGAAGGTCCCGAAGCCCGAGCGATTGGTGGATGCGCACCACGACCATTGCGGGGAAAGGATCCTCACTCGAATCCAGGTAAATTGAGTCGGGAGATCGTTGCGCGAGGTGTTCCTTCAAAGTTGCTGGAGGACTGGTTGTGCGTCACGCCTGGACAAGCCCATTCAGCGGGGCTGCAGCCGGCCCGCAGCCGATTGTGCTGTGAACTCGCGGCTCTGGCGGCGGTCCGGCCCTGAGGGCGCGTTGGTGAGGTGGTGAAGCGCGCCTCTCTGGGCCGGCGCCCCGTTGGCGAGGGCGTGGAATGCCAGTTCAAGGGCAAAGGTCTGCCTTGATCAGCGCGCTTGCGCCTGCGCGGAGCATGTTTCCTAGTGGCTTGACCGTGAAAGGTTGTCACGCGAATGGCGTCGACAAGTTGCCCGCCCAGGGGTGGCGCCGGGTGGGGGTGCAATCGGGACCGGCGGCAAATGGTCGGGCAGGCGATGGGCTCAGGGTCCGGAGGGTGTTGGGAGCCCGGCAGGCTGGATTGATCCACTCGTGGTGCTGAGATCCAGGACCCATAGAGTCCTCATCTCGCCGGTCGCTTCGATAAGGTGAAGCGCGGGCGGCTGGCTGGAGTACTGGTTGCCGCGCGGGAGCGACATGCCGCTGCTAACGTGCGGTTCGTGGTGTTCGTACTCGAGCGTTCGCACATGCGCCACGGCAACACCAGCTTGACATTCCCCCGTCGCGACCAAGGCTGATGTTGGTCCAGGCCTGCTGATCGGCTGTGCTCTCAAGCAACTGGCCAGCGACTGCCGGCGGTGTCATGGTTTCTGCCAGCTCGTGGCCCTTGCGCAGGATGGCCGGATGGGTTGCTGGTGGGTTAGCCAGCGGGCTGTTGGAGGGGGTTCGGCGGCTTTGGCTGGAGGTGCTTGCGGTGCACTTCGGGGTGGTGGTGCGGGTCGCCTGTTTTTGGATCCGAGTCCGGGATCGTGCTCTTTTTTGGATCGCCGAACTCTCGCCCTTCGCCAGTCTGCTGGCAGCTGGCGATTCGCGGGCGTGGTGGTGGGGTGGTATTCAGGCAGGTTGCATCCCAGAAGCGAGCCGCCTCCTTAATGCCGCAGAGGGTCAACCTGCGCGTGAGTGTGGACCCCAAAAGCCGCACGCACGAACCACCCCGATCGTCAGTGGATGGGGTTGACCAGAGTACGAATTTGAACCGGTGATCTTGCACGTTAAGGAAGGTGAGCCGGATCAATGACAGCTGGAGAGTGGTGAGTAAGGTGGCTAGGGGGGGTGCTAGTAGTGAGTGCCAGTGGTGGCTCCAATTCTAGTCCTTGCGGCTTGGAGTTGCGGTCGGTCCTGGGCCAGGAGCCGAACACAAAATGCGTGAAGAGGAAAACGCCGAATAACGGAAATTGAGGCGCGCTGGTCGTCTGGGGGGTGACAGGTGACAGGCCAGGTGGGCCCTGACGACCATTCCCGGGCGGGCTCGTGGGGTTGGGTACCCTGGCCTCGATGCCCAAGGCCGACGACTGCCACCTGGATTGCGTTTCCAGTCCGTCAAGGCTGGATCTGCCTGCCGGACCCAATGGGAGCGCCCCGACGCTTCCGGTGCTGGCAGACGCGCCGCCGCCCTGGGGGCCTGACCGGGCACGATGCAGGCCGCGCGGTTGATCTGGCGCGGGGCGCCCAGCCGAGTTACGGTGGCTCACTGTCGAGGCTGCGGTTATCAGGTGCGGCGCCCCTGCCTGGCGGGGGTTTGGTGGGCCTTTGAGGCGCCAGTATGCGCGTGATTGGGTCGCCGTGCACGGGGCGGATTTACGACTTCCGCTGCGCTGGATGCTTCCCCCGCTGGTGGGCAGGGCGAACCGTGGAGCCCGACTCGAGCTGCGACCCTCTCCACGATGACGGGCCTGTTCCTCGCGGGAGCTGGGCCCTGCGCCGCGCGGGGTCTGTTTGCTGGTCGGGCTGGAAGCTCGAGCAGCTGCGTTTAGGCCCACGCCTTGGCGAGCCGGCGGACGGCCTGTGGGGGTGGGCGACTGGGGTCGATGTGACGTGAGGCGCTGGCCCGCTCCGACCCCGTTGCCGGGGACCGTATCAGGTGCTGGGCATGGCTTCGATCTGGGCCTGTTGTGGCGTGGCCGGAACTGCAGGCCGCGGCGCTTTCGCGTCTGCCCTGGCGCTGATGCGCGCCTCCCAGCTCCTTTCCGCCATTCCACCCCGCGCTCTATGCCTGGCTGGAGCAACCCGCGACCTGTTGAAGGATTCGTGGGCGATGCCGGGCGGGGATTGGAACCCCCTCAAACGGGGCCCTGGGTGAGGCGATTGGCGTGTGTCAGGCACGGAGTCGCTGGCGCCGTTTCAGGAAGGACAGGCCTTCAGCGGCGCGCCTTCCCCCCGGATGGACCATGAGCGGGCTGTGCCCGACAGTTCCGGCTTGCTGCCGGTTGCGCCGGTGGGGGGCCCGGCGTGGCTGTTTGCACACAGCTGGGCCTGGAATGGCCACCAACCCTTTCCCATGATGTTGCTGGGGGCCCGCTGCGGAGCGGACTGCTGACTGGTTCCCCGCGCCGATCCGGAAAGCGATGGCGATCGGTGGCGAATCGAGCGCTACGGCTGGGTGGCACAGGCCCCGGCTGTGCGGATTGCCTTGCTGCAGGGGTGGGAGGGACCACCGGCGCGGCCGACGTGAGTGCTGGGCAATTGGGTTTGTGGAACCAGCCGTTGGCGGCTGTCCAACGCCACGCACCGTGCGGCTACTGGCGGACCTGGGCAGCACCGCGAGGCACTTGCCGGTCTGGCGCGACGAGCTTATACTGGATTGACCCGGGCTGGTGCCCAGTGGCGGTATCAGAGCGTCACACCGGCAGTGGAGCGTTTGCTGCGGAGGCGGATCTTGGTGCGGCTTGTTGGGCCATTCCGGTTGCAACCGTGGCCTGGGGTCTGCCCGGCCAGGGACACGGTTCGTGGCGAGCGCTGCCTGTTTTAGCGTTCCACGACATTTTGCCGGGCACCGCATCCGACGTGTTGGCGGCCGACCCCCAGTGCCGCGCCCGCCGTAGCGCGGTGCCCCAGGCGATCAGGCGCTCTGGCCTGGTGGTGGAGCCGCCGCAGGCGGAGGGCCCGGCCGTTGTTGGTCGCGTGCCTGCACCCTGCCGGCGGCCTTCCGCCGGTGCGTTTTGCCGAGGGGGTTTGGGTGGAGGGTGATCCCCAGGCCTCACCCAGAAGCCCCGAGCCGGCGGGGGGGAGTGGTGCGGCTCGCCAGCGCTGGTGGGTGCCGCGCTGCCTTGGTGTCTGGTTTGCGGCGATGGACTGGGGGTCAGCCGGAGGCGCCCGTGGCCTGACGGGATGCGAGATGTTGCGGCGCCATCGAGGACCGTACGTGCAGGCGCCGACGGTCAGTGGTGCCCGTTGGCGGTGGGCATGGGCTGGTTACGCGCCGACTGGGCCCGCCGGGTGAGCGTTTTGGGTGCGCGCCTTCCCCGTTGCAGCCCCGTGGATGGCGGCGTGCGGACCGCGGCGAATTCTGGTGTGGGATCTGGCGGGGATACGCGATCCCCCTGCCTGGGCTGGAGGCCGAGTCCGGTGCGACGGGCTGCTGCTGACGTGGTCTGCGCGCAGTGCCGGCCAGCCCCGTGCTGGGTGGATTGCAGTTGCTGGCCGGGCCTGGCTTGGTGACTTTGCGGGTCGGATGGCGGCCGCGCCTGAGTGTTGCGGCTCGAGCTGCCCTGCGCGAGGCCTTGCGTGGGGCGGACCTTGTGGGTGGCTTGGCGGCCGCCGGGTCTTGCACCGCCGCGGGGCAGGGGGGTCCCCGCATCAGCTGGGTGGCAGGCCAGGCCGTGACCGGTGGTGCCCGTGCTGCTCGATGCCCCGGGTTGTGTCGGCCGGCCGAGCGTGGGGTTGGTTCGTTTGCTGCGAGCCCAGCTGCTGATCCTGGTGCCGTCCGGGTGCACGGCTGCGGCTTGCCCCTCTGCTGCCGGGTTTGGTGGCAGGCGCGGTGCGGCCCGCGGCGTGCAGTTTAGGGAGCCTTCTGTGGGCGCCCCGCGGAATGGGGGTCGGCCGGGCGGGGGTGGCGGGGTTCCATGCATGGACAGCGAGCTGCTGCAGCTTGGCCCCCCCCCCCCATGCCGACGGTCCGGCCGGGCGTGTTGAATTCCCGCAGGAACTCTGCCCTTGTCGCCAGACTTGCGCTCCGGCGGGAGGTGGCAGGCTATGGGGTGAATGCCGGTCCGAGCATGCTGGGCCGCTGGCGTCGCGGGGCGGGCCGGTCGGGCCTGGGAGTTGGTGACCTGGCGGATTCGGGCTCGTCGTGCGTGATGTCGACGGGTCGGTGGGCCTTGGGGGCGGACGAGGGCAGGTACACGCAACTGTCGCGCAGAAGCGCCAGCCAAGCACCGGTGTGCCGATCGAAGGCGGGGGAGTTTCTGTACGGGTGGGTGGGGACGGGCAGGCAGGGCCGGTTTGTTCATCAATTCGACTGCGGTCCCGGTGCGGCGGGCTTTCGTCGACCAGACTGTGTGAGAGGTTCGCCCGCCATGGCCCAGCACTCCTTGGGGACTGCGTTGCCGCTCAATTCCCGGTCGGCCCAGGTGTGGCCGGGTTTGTGGGGACGCCCGGTGTGGTCTTAATGGTTCTGTTCTGGTCTTTCTGTGGATTGGGCAGCTGTACACATTTCGTTGTTGTCGATGTCCGGTGACTGGACGGCCTCGGCTGAGCCAGTCTGCGATCTGCTCATGCTTGGCATGAATTTTTTCGGATCGGTTTGGGATGGCAGTGAATCCCGTGCCTGGTCGGGTTGTGGTGTTGGTCAAGCTGCCGGAGCTTGGGCGCCCTTGGGGACTCTTAAGGTTTTCCCCAGTCGGCTCGGAGTTTGAGCAAGATTCCGAGGCCCGATCCGATGCCGAAACCGGTACGGCCCAACAGCGCCAGGCCATTGGTCCGTCCGCTTGAGCGTGTCTCCGGGCTCGCGGCATTCGGCGGCCTTCCCGCTGGAAGCTGCTTCCTTGAGCCAGTCGCCCCCGAGCCGCTGTCGCCCCGACGGCTTGTCCGTGGCCGCCGTGAGTTGCCTGTGACGCTGAACGGGGCCATCGCCCCGTTCTGGTCCCCCTTTCCTGCTTTCGAACGCCCTGCTAGAAACAGTCACTTTGAAACGTCTTGCATCAGGCGCCTGTTCAGAGTCGGCTCGCCCAGATTGCCCTGATTCCTTGCGGTTCGCCGTCTGATCGCGGGCGGTTTCCAGCCGCTTGCGAAGGTTTGGCAATGGCGTTTGATTCGTCGCTTGTCGCCACAGCGCGCAGCCGTGAGCTCACGCATGGCCGATGATCCGGCTCTGCCCCGTGGGGGATCCTCCAGTTGTTTGGTTGGGGTTGGAATCGGGCAGGAACTATGCCAAAAACTGCCAGACAAACGGCGGTTCTGGCCCTGCAGCGCTGGTCCAGGCCGAGGCGTCAGTTTGGTCAACACCCAATGAAGGGGAGAGGTCGGGCCGACCCTGGTCAGGGCGCTCGGCGCCTGAGCTTGCTGATGCACCCTTATGCGAAGCCGGTTGGGTCGATTCGTGCCCTCTCGGGACTGGTTTGATCTGAGCACCCACAGTTTGCTGGTTTCGTTGACCGAAGGACTGTTGGGCCGCCTGCGGCTGCCCGCCGCCAGAGGGTGCGCGGCGGCCATACCCGGCTGCGCAGCAAGTCGGCATCGGCCGCCGCAGTTTCGCCGATGCGTCCGGATCCCGTCCCATCGCCTCCGTCTGCCAGTGCGCAGGGGGGCACGTTCATGTGCTTGGCGTTTTCTCCGCACGCCGAGTTCTGTGGGTCGATGCCGTGCTCAGAGGAGGTATGCTGGATCGGCGATTCGCGTTCTCGGTCGAGCGGGCCCGGCAACCGCCACAGTTTTCAACAACCCGCCTGACGGGCGTCCCATCTGTTCGCCGACCGTGCCGTGAGTTGCTGTGCACCACGCCCCTGGCGGGTTGCTGCTGAGTTGCCAGAGCTGGTGGGGGCGAGCGTGGCGGCGGTTTCAGTGGTCGTTTCGCGGGCTTCCCGACGGGCGAGTGAGTGTGGGGAGCCCTCGCTTCGGCCGTGCCTGATCTAGACGCGCTGCTGCGGTTTCTGTCAGGCGACTCAGTCGACAGCAGCGATTACCCCTTTCGTCCGGGGCCGGATCAGTCTGTTTAGGTTCGGTTTAGGTCCAGGTGGCAGTGCCCAGCCTGTCGCCCTCCGTCTCGCCGTCGGGCGGTGGCCAGGGCCTGCTCACGATGGGCACACGTGTCCCAGGGCCGTGGGGCTGGCGCAGCTGGGCAGCACGCTCGCCCGTGCGAACAGTGCCTGCCGCGAGGGCGGCAGGGTGCTGCCCCGTTCCTCCGTCGCGGCCGGAGCGAGGGGGCGCTGCCTCCGGAGGGCCTGCTGCCGGTGCATTGCCAGCGATCCGCGCCAGCAGGCCGCTCTTGCGCCAGGTGTCGAGCTTCCCTTTTGGTGTCTCCGGGCTGAGTATCAAGCACTCGTCCGTGGCGGTGGGGTCGTGCGGCAACACACCTTGTCCCCGCCCGGTGTCCCCCGATGGCCGGGCCCCAGCGTCCCCCTGCCGGGTGGTTCATTGTCGCGGGTGGGGATGAAAAACGGTCCCGCTTTTCCCCAACGCAGCTCCAAGAAGGATCGGATGGCCGGTGTCCCGATTCCCGCCCAGTGCCACGTTCGAGATTGCGCTCTGACGGCCGTTCGTGCTGGCTCACGGCCGAAATGGGATGAGATTCACATTCGATGACCTCGCACGGATCCTGGCGCTTGTTGCTTTTGCGAAGAGCCGCCCCAGCAGAGGTTTGAGCGGTTGCGCAACCTGATTTCGGGAGGCTTCCCTCGAGATTGGTGGTGGCCATCCCTAACGGGCGCGTATCACTGACCCGGTTTCGGGCGAGATCGGAAAGGGCCGACTGGCCGCTCGCCCGCAGCCGTTGGCGGGGAGCGGCTTTGCTCAACACCAGGCACTCTTTGGCTGATTCAGCTCCAGTTTTCGATATCGCACGGGGAACAGCAGATTGGCCGGATCGGGTCGTGTTCCCCCGGGACGATCGAAGGCGGCCACGGTTGGCTTGGGCAGCGCTCTTCGTCACGGGACTTGGCTCGCTCGCCGGTGGTGGCGACCTTGCGGTGGCGAGCGTTGGCCGCTGTGATCCACGTCCGCGCCTGAAGGCCGATCGGTTTCTCCCAGCGACTTGAGTTCGGTTCGGCGGAGTGATTTTTTGCTGGGGCTGCTGGGGTTATGCCTCGTTTGCGGCGGATGCCTGCCGCTGGGTGTGTCGCGTTTGAGCCGGTCGCGTCCCCGCTGATCGTTGCTTGGGTTGTCTGCAGGGTTTCAGTTCCCCGCGCGGCAGGCTGGGCCTGAACTTGAGGGGCGTTGTGGGTGCCTGCTGACGGCCCGTGCGGCCGGACACCCGCTGGCTGGCGTGGGGCGTGGTGTGCGTTCAGGGCGGCTTGCTGCTTTTTTTAGGCTCGCCGCTGCGATTAGGGGCCCGCTGCGGCTTACGCAGTTTTGCTCCAGGCTTGTCCGAGTTTAAACGCCACGCAGGGCTCCGTGACGCCGAGCTCCAGCCCCCGCGACACGCCCCGTGATCCGGTGCCGGTGAGCACCGTGATGTACGCGGTTTTGCTGGGGCGAGATTGACGGGCTGAGCTGCCTTGCAACCCGGTGCCAGCCCGTGCCAGGGTGGCCAGGCCAGCGCACCAGCCCAGGAGCGAGGTTCCAAAGCACGAACGGTCTTGTCGAGGGTCAGTTCCGGTTGCCGCGGGTTGCGGCCGTTGCTGTGGCCGCTCCCAGCTGATCGTTTCGCCGGACGTCCCCGGACGGTATTTTTTGCGTCCACTGGACAGGCGGCCTGGCGGAGGTCGCCGAGGAAGCGGGTGATCGTGACGCGGGTGGAGCCCCGATCGGTCGGCGATTGAGTGGTGCGGGGGCGCAGTCATGGTATCGTTCCGGCACCCCGGCACGCGAGTCACGGAGGACCAGTGAAGCACGCGGGACGAATGTCCCGGTGGGTGGGGTTTTCATAATCGTTTCGGTTGGATGCCGCGAGGGGAGAGGCCTGCAACGCGAGCCCGGACGGGGTCCTTGCTGCGATTCGCCGACGCCGAGGTGCCCGGTTGCCGGACATTCACCGGGTGAGGAACCCGGCGTGTAGAAGCGATCGGGCGTGGCCCCCGGTGAGAGGAGAGCACCGACAGTGTTTTGCCGCAAGCGGCCGGTGATTCCCTACGGATTCGTACCTGGAGGCGACGGCTCCGCGGGCGGAGGAGATTGACCGCTCGCGTGGATTCGCGGAGAAGATTGTTTTGCCCGCTTCACTGCTCAGGGTGCAGCCACTGGGCCCGATTACTTCGCAGGTGTGGCTCGTGGCGTGGAGCGACCGCCGGTGGTGTCCCCACAGTGCTGGGGTGGTGCTTGGTGGGGTAAATCGCGCATTGCGCGCTGACGGCAGGAGGGTGAACGGGAAGCTACGGATCGCAGGTCAGGGCAAGTGCATTCCGCACTATCCCTTGATACACCCGTGGAGATTTCTGAGCGCAGCCAGGCAGTAGTACGGCCTGTTTGCGTAGGCGTGCCTGGCGTTGTTTCCGGGTCGACCCGCTTAATTCGGTTTCGCGTGCGGGGGATGTTGTGACGGCCAGCTGATCACCTCACAGGAGGCCGCTCCGTTGCGGCCTGGCAGGGTGGCCACCGGCCTGCACCCTCCCCCGCAGCGGTCACGCCGCCGGCCGAAGGTGCTGAGGTTTCACACGCGGCCTTTCGTGGCAGTTTTAGTGTGTGTCGCGCTGCGCACGGGCCGGTGGGGCAGCCGGGTTCCTGATCGCCCGTTTCTCCAGGCCGGCGTCCGACCGGGCCCGGGAGCGCCAGTTCTGGCTGTGCGGAGCTTCCGTGGTGCCCCGGCAGCGTGAAGAGCTGTGACTCATCCCGAGTGATCCCGTCACCTCCGCCGATCGGCGCGCACGCCCCCGTCGGGCCGGTGACTTCAGCGCGAGCCAGTGGCTCGCGGGCCGTCGCCTGGTGTGCCGAGACTGCTGGCGTTCCCGCCTGGGCTACTTTCCGCGTGCGTGGTCCCTGGGCCAAGCCCGCAGCTCGATGTGATCCTACGGGCGTGTGCCCAGCGACTGATGCCGCATGGCCCCGATAGTCCCAGTTGTGCCGGGTGCCTAGTGTCAGTGTGCGCTGGTCAAGCCGGCCGCGGGGGCAGTCGACGTTAGCAGCCTGGTGCGTCCCTCGCCGCAGGGGCCGCGGGTTGAGGTTCGGTTGTCCTCTCGGTACGCTGGCTTTCGGTACCGGAATCTGATTTATTCCCGGATGTGCGGGCACCCGGGTGATGAAGCCAGCCGGTTAATCTGCAACTGATGCCGGCTCACGCGGGAGGGTTTTTCTTCGGCCATTTAGCTGGTGTGGCCTTGGAGGGCTGCGGGTTGCGCAATCACGTGTCTGCTTGGCCAAGGACCCCTTGCGTGGGGTCATCTCACACAGCGGCCCCCGAGGAGCGGGGGGGGCCTCACCTGAGTTCCCCAGTATTCTTCGGTGCGGTGCGCTCTATGCACGAGGGCTTTGCAGCTTGCTGTTCTTGAGGACCCCTGCCGCTCGAGATGCCCAGGGATATAAGACCGCCGGGGGTGCCTCGCCGGATGTTGAACCCTTGACCCCGGCACTGCCTGGTAGCAGGCCAAGATAGGGGGTAGGCGGGCTTTGTGCAGGCGGCTTTTTGTCAGGGGATTCCGGCGAGGTTTCGGATGGGGCAGTCAAGTGCCGGGCTGGGTTTCCGGTGGGTGGTTGGCTTGGCGCCAGTGAGAAGTGCGCTAGCCGCGAGGTGGAATGCCGGAGTTGCTTGGCGGTAGTGCGTGGGGGGCTCGCACGGGCATGTTCTCCGGGAGCGGCCGCCGCAGGTCCCCCCGGTAACCGCTCCCCGCCGCCGGCAGGACCCAGGCCGTCGGACCTGCGCGTTGCTTCCGTGTAGGGTTTTCTTGCCTGGCCGTCCTGTAGCCTGGGCCCGTATAAAAACATCTCCGAGCTCAGTTCGCTTGCGGCCCCGAAGATCCCCGGCTGGCCGTGTAGCGCTGAATGCATCGAAGCTCAGCCCCCGGTGGTGCGGGGCTTGCTCCCGAGGTGGGGACAGCCCGTTGGAGCACCGTCTGGGTGTTCCTGGGTCCGTAGTGCCCCGTCCCGGGCAGCGCCCCGTTTGACCGCGATCTCCCAGGTGGTTTCTGGGCGGCGCTGCTCGGCCAGCTTTCGCATAGTTGGTGTTTGCCGGTAAGAGCACGTTGCCGGTTGGGTGGCGGGCATCCGTGCCCGGAGGGTCCATGGCCGGCAAGGATTGGTGGTGGAGTGGTGGGGGTAGGGCGCTCAGGCGTAACCTGTGCGCGGCCGAGGGGGAGGTGGTCCCTCAGTGTGACGGCGTTCCCGATCCGGCAGGGGGGTGCCTCGTAGGGCCGGTGGCGATGTTTCCGAGTCAGGCTGGCTGCGGCCGCCGGGAGCGGCCGACATGGCCGTCTTTGTCGCAATCCGCTGGGGGGATGCCGGATGGAGCGCGCGTTTGCGCTCAGATTCGGGTCACGGGGGTTGTCCATTCACAGCACCCAGGTCGACGGCGCCGCCCCGATGTCGGTTCGATCGTTCATCGGCCGGTGCCTCGTGGCCTACCACATCGGCGTAGATCAGGTGTCGGCGGCATTTGCCGCCCCGGGCTCAGGAGCCGAGAGCCATTGTCAGGGGTTGCCCTGGGGATTGCGTCGCGCGAGTGAACAAGCGCGGACCGAGGCCGGGCGGGCGTCGCGCCCCAAAACTTCTCCTGGACGAGCGCGCGTGCGGGTCCGGTGTTCCGTGCGCCCCATCGTTCGGCCAAGGTTGTCAGTGTGGTCCGGCTTGGCCCGCGGCGTGCGCGGCAAATGAAGATGCAGGGCATTCCCGGTGAGACGTTCCTTCATTTCCCGCCGAGCGGCTGCACAGCCCGTCCTTCGGTGGGCGGGTCGTTACGACTGCCGCCAGTCTGCGGCCGATGCCACCCCCCCCAACCACCCGGAGGGGACGATTGGTTGTTTGAATCTCACGTTGAATGCGAGCTGGCGCCGCGAGGAGTGTCGAGGGTTGGTGTTGCGTGGCAGGGCCGGGCCGATCGCATGACCGCCACGGCTGGTGCTGCGGCATCCTGTCCGCGTCTGCCCGCGGCGCCTTGGCAGCCACGGCCTATCTGGCAGCTACTTCCCGTGCCAGCCTGTCTGGTCTGTGAGCAGTGCATCCAGTTGCCCGCTCCCGAGCATTGCTGGTGTTTGAGTCGCCCCGATGGCGCCCCTTTCCAGGTTGGTGAGTATTGCCGGTGCCCGGCGCCCAGGTGGTGCCGCGTTGCTGGGTTGGCTGTGAAGCCCTGTTCAATTCTTGGTTGCCGTTGCGGCGCTGTGTGCTTTGTGGCGTCAGTGTCCTATTCGGCATGCTGTCCGCGTGGATTCACCGCCAAACTGCTTGGACTGGACCTCCCTACTTTTCCTGGAGTGGACTTGTTTTGGTCTGTGTGTGTCGTTGAGATGCCTTCAGCCTTGATGCCGCCAGCTTTGGTGGGGCGGCGGGTGAATGCTGGTCTTGACTTTTTTGGTCCCCCATCGCGCCTTTTCTTTGCTGAGGCGAGTGTGTGGCCCGACTGTGTTCTGGTGGTGCTGTTGGCGATGAATTGACGCGATTGAATTGTGCCCCGCGCTATCCTGCCGCCCATTGCCTGGGTACGTGAGTGCTGGGGGTCTGGCTGGGGTTTTGGATCTTGGGGACCAGGTTCGGGCCGGGAGCCCGCGCCATCTGTGGTAGGTCAGAGGTTTGCCAAGCCCTTTTTGGTGTATGCGGGTTCGGGGAAGGGAATGGTCACCGTCCCGGTTCGTTTGCAAGGCTGGGTTCAGCCGCTGAGCGGACCGGCGTTGGTATGGCGATCGGAAAGGGATTTGCCCTTGCCACGGGCGACGTTCCCGCGAGATAGCGGTCCCGGGGGATTATGGTGGTTTGCTGAGTGTCCCGGTGTCGGGCTTGGCCTGCTGCTGGCGGCGGTGGCGGCATCAGTGCCGCGGCGACGGCGCTGCTGTGACGTCACCCCGGGCCGAGCGGGTTCCTGCTTGGCCGCCCGAAACTGGATCGATCCGGCGCTTGGGCCTGGGAGACACCGTTCCGTCGCGCACGGGGATGGGTGAACGCTCCAGTGAAGGCTGGTCGGCAGGGGGGGGCCATCGCGGGTTTCGCCCGTCGTTGTCAGGGGCGGTCCCCCCCAGTATTCGCCGACCCTGACGCAGGGCCTCGGACAGGCAGTTTCCCGGGGTTGTGGGTCCCCGGTGTGGCGTTGGGTGCAATTCCCGGCTTCAGGGGGCTGGCCAAGGCCGAGCTGATCAGCGAGGCTTCCACTTGAGCCGGTTGCCAGCTCGCCCCGGTTCCCTGGGCGGTTGGTTCCCGGTTGCGGGGGGGCTACGTTCCCTGGCCCGCTCCTTGGGCGGCCAGCGGTAGTTACCAGGGGAGCGCAGCAGCAGGTCCTTTGCCGGCCCGGGCGAAGCGCCGCGTTGTGGCGCTGTCCGCAAAGCAGCCAGAATGCTGGGCGCGGCGGGCTTGGGTTCCCCAGGAGCCCTTGGCGGGCGGCGCCCGAGAACGCTGCGGCTTTGGCACTTGCTGCTCAGCCGCCAGTGGGGCGGGCCAAGGTCCCTTGCATCCGGGTGCGATGGGGTGGCCAGGCTTCAGCGGATTGCCGCTGGTTCGTGCGGGGGGCGGGGGGCTTTGCACGGGCGGGATTTTTTTTTTTTTTTTTGCTT
>Ga0163217_1108458_pt1 | contig 12808 bp, 13 predicted proteins | sample SynspAceP_FD_185933 | JGI IMG/M metagenome (GOLD analysis project Ga0163217, IMG submission 185933) | Saline lake microbial communities from Ace Lake in Antarctica - Synechococcus sp. Ace-P (PacBio error correction) | ecosystem: Environmental > Aquatic > Non-marine Saline and Alkaline > Saline ... | reverse complement strand
ATCCATCCAGTTCGCCCGCCTCGGCGATCACGTTCGCGATTTTATGATCGGGTGCTGGTTCTCCTGGCCAGCTCGCGGGCGACCCTGAGCCCGCTTGCCTACAATATTTGACCTCGTCCCCATTTCGCTCCATTTTCTTCCGCCATTGAAACGGGCGTCCGCAGACCACGCACACCTTTGCTAGGAAGATTCATTTGTCATGGTGGCAGCCACCCCTGTTTGCCCATATTCGATTCGTCGGTTCCCTTCGGACATTGGTATTGGTGTTGATTCGCGTGGTCAAGCAACGACGCGCTCGATTCAAACTACAGTCATGCTATGTTGTCCAAAATTCCTGGAGTCTCGAACATGAAGTATTGGGACAATTCCCGGATGCGTTTCTTACCTCGTTTTTGCGTCGCAGAAGCGTTGTCTTTGCCGCCGTCCCCCTGTCGGCGGACGGAATTTTTCCGACGGACCATTATTTCGGGCCAAATGGGGGAAGATGCGGGGACTCGAAGGCGAGCCGGCGATCGATTTTTCGACGGAAACCTGGATTCGGCGACGACGAAGCGACGCTCGACGGACAATCGGGGCAAAGTGTGGGTGCTGGATTTCTGGGCGGCGTGGTGCGGGTCCTTGCGGTCGCGTCGATTCCAAAGAAACATTGAACTGGTGCAAGTCCCATCCCGACGACCTCGGTTTTCGGCGGGATGCACTCGGCGGCATCCGTTGGGACAAAGCACCCCAAGATGGGTCGAGGGGACCGCGACATCAATTACCCCGCGCTTCTGGGGACACCGGGTTGAAACCGCCGAAGCCTACGGATCAGCGCGATATCCCCCTAACATTATTATCGATCGCAACGGATCGTCCGCGCCGCAGGAGTCAACCCTCGCACGTGAAGACCTCTGTGGATCTTTTTGATTGAAAGGAATCCGGACCCCCTGCCGGTGCAATGAAACTCGCCTCATTTCGATTCCGGATTGGTTCTTACAGCGGATCGCTGCGGGATGCGAACGTGGGCATGATCAGCGCGGCCAACCCCGCGCAAAACCGATTCCGAGCCCCGGTCGCAGTGGAAAACTGGGCGACGAAATGGTGGGACGATGCCAATTGAAAAACGAGGCGGCGAAAGAAGCCGTTGCAAAAAAGAGGAAGGTGAGACGAGGAATTCGGAGGACGGCGAACCGGGGGTAACGAGGAAATAGCGGCTGATGCCGAGTCGCCCAACCACCAGTGTCACCCGACGCCAGACGAGATCGAATCGTTCGATCGGTTTTTCGTTCGCGATCGTCACTTCACCGCCGAGATGGCGATCACGAAAAACCCAGGCTCAAATTGCTGAACGAAACGGCGCGAAATTACGCACCACAAATGGCTGTCGATTTTCGCATGGTTGTGGACCGCGAGAGCGATTGGACGCCGCCGCGGTTTCGCGCCTCGGAGAGCGCATGGTTCTGGATGCGATTGTTTTGCAGACGAAGACAGGAAGACGAGTCCGATCCAAGCGGATGCCGATCCAACCCAAAGAAACCGACTGAAAACGAACCGGCTTGGAAAACGAACCGGTGAAAACCGTTGCGATTCCAATGAGACGGAATCCACACCCCGCGAATCCGGACAAACCGCGAGCAGTTACCACGTTCGACATCGCCCAGTGACGGTGGGTCATGTCGACTGAGGCCGCCATCGGGCGACCGGATTGAAACTCGACCAGTTAAGCCGTCGCCTGGATTTATTGTTGTTCGACGGGCCAACGAATGAAGTTCGATTGGGAAATGTTTTTTTTAGGCGGTATGCGGCGTGAGCGGTTCCGGTTCACGCACCGAACCCGGGCTTGTGCCTGCCGATTGAAATCGTTTCCCACTGAGAATACAAGCCCGACGCTGCAAGCGAGTGCCACTGTGCATTTCCTCGCTTGGCGTGTTTTGAAGTTTTGGCGCTTTCGGCGTTAAGCTCGGCCTCTGAATCGATATTGTTGTCCCCTGCACGCCCCGACTCAACGAGCAGTCTACGTATTGGTCGCGTTCCACACTGGTACGGGTGGTTCCAAACTTCCGCGCGTCGGGTGTAAATCAAAACAGGCCACATCCGCCACCCGCTCACTTCACAAAAAGCCAAAACCACCCGAATCCGCTCTCACCGCGAACCCATCATGACCTGACAACCACTCGTTGAATCCACCTCCGATCTGCCGTCACCTCGGCCGGAAGGTTTGCCCCCGGTTTGCTCGGTTCCGCTCGCGATGTGATCGATTCAAGATTCGGCAAGACCGTCGTCCGGACAAAGCGAAGTGGTCGAGCGGGTTTTGGATCGCCCTGTTGACCGGTGGCCACCTGTTACTCGGGAAGGCGTCCCTGGGATCGCCAAGACGCTGCTCGTTCAATCGGTCGGCAAAGCCATCGATCTGCAATTCAAACGCGTGCAGTTCACGATCGACCTGTTGCCTTCGGGAACATTTCTCGGTTCGGAAATATTGGACCAAAAAACCCGGCCCATTTCCCATTCACAAAGGTCCGGTTTTCACCAACCTGTTGCTCGCCGACGAGATCAACCGCGCTTCCACGAAGTGCAATCGGCGCTGCTCGAAGCGATGCAGGAACGCAAGGTTTCGATCGGTGATGAAACACACACCCTGCCCGCACCTTTCCTCGGTGATCGCCACGCAAACCCAGTCGAGCAGGCTGGTACGTTTGAAACTGCCCGAGGCGCAACTCGACCGTATTCAGTTGATGTGCCACGGTTGCGTTACCGACTCCGGTGGGGAAACCGAGTCGTCCGGCGCCCCTGCCCTGGAAATTGAAACTGCAACGCCAGGGCAAAGGGCGCCGTGCCGCAGTCGATGTTCGAGCGATCAGCGACGAACACAAAACTCAGTGCGGTGGACTTGGACGAGGCGATGACCGAGGTTGCAATCCGTTCACGTCAAGCGAGTGTGTTCGTCCACGACTGCGTCAAACGGATCAACGGCCGAACACGGGGTCACAAGGATCTCGTGTCGGTTTGCAGTCCCGTGCCCGGTCTTAGGTTTGTGCAAGCGCACGGGCGCGGGCATACATCTACGGTCGTACTTATGTGCGTTCCCGAGGACCTGTTTCACGCTCGCCCGAAGACGTGATTTCTGCACCGGGTCGGTTGAGTTACGGAGGCACTCGCCGACGGGCGGTCACGCGCGGGCGATGCTCGATCAATTACTCAACGGAGATGCTTTGATCACGCATGAAGCGTGCATTCACATCACGACCCAAACGCTACCGCATTCCCGAGTGCTGTTGCGGCGCCAATTTTGAGTTGATGGTTCGCCGGTTGCCGACGACATCGCCTTCGGAACCGACGATTCGTTATTTCGTCGGCTCCGGGCTTCGAATACGCTCCAATCGCGACCGTATGAACCCGGCGACCCGGTCCGGCAAATCGATTTGGAAATTGACCGCCCGGATTTGCGGATCGTCGTCATCAAACAACACGAACGCCTCAACGCATCCGCCATGTATATTGGATCGTCGACACGTCGGCGTCGATGAGCCGTTTTTCCTCGGACCCGGGTTGGAAGCAAAAACACGCGTTTGGCCGTGTTGGGCCGCCGCGACGATCTGGATGTTGGTCGGTGTTGCGAAGGCTCAGTCCGTCAGCGTGATCAGCGCGGGAACCCGTCACGCTCAATCCCGAGTCGGGACCGGCGACCCGAGTTTGTCGCGGATGATTTGTGGCGTGACCTCGAACCGTTGCGGCGCGTATGGACTTTACCGAAGAACAACCGGCGGAACGACTCGTGATGTTGTCGGCCCAGTTGTCGCGTCGCAGTTCTGTTGGTGGTGTTGAGGTGATTTGCACGAATCCCGAGGCGGTACCGATGGCTTCGCCGACTGGGGCATCAACACGACGGTCGTGGTGTTGCACCTGCAGACCGGCGGAACCGGTGACTTGCGGCAGGCTATTTTCGCGGCGTGGAAGCCGATCGGGACGTGAGTTCTCGCGGCGGGAAGAGGCGGTTGCGGGATGCTTGTTCGAATCGAGCGGGAGTTGGCGGGTGCGGATATCAGCTATTTTGAAACTCGTCACTATCGACCGCTGATCTCGCCGCTGCGTCAGTTTTTTATTGACCCGTGCCCGTATGGTTGATGCGAGGGACAACATGATGGATATCACTCGCGGTATCGTTTGGTGCGGCGGTTGGGATGGATGTTCGCATGTTGTTTCCTTTTTTGGTTGCAACCGGTGGTTACTTGAAACAGCGGTCGCCGAAGAGACCGGGCGCGTTGCGTGACGATCAAACGGTGGATTGACTGCAAAGTTCGAATTCACGCACCGAGTTGAATCGTTACGGGCGTCCCGATTCAATCGATCGAGCGTCCGATCTTGGTTACGACTGGGAACGAATGACGAGCCGTCGGCCGACATCGAATCCGGAGAGTCGTTCACGCTTCGTTTTTTCGGAGCGCGTCGCGGGGGGCAAATACGATTTGGCGGATTGGGTTAGGTCGAGCGAGACGGGGTCGCCAGCTCGCCGATCGCGACTCGTTGCCTGGCGATGCAGGTTCGCATCGTTTCACAGTTGTCGCCCGATCATGGGACGAGTTTTGTACGAAATTGACGACCCGAGTTTGGCGGTTCGTCGCGCGAGGTTATCCGGGCGTTGTTGGTCGCGATAGCGTGTTGCGTGGGTCGTTGGTGCGGTTGTGTCGGGGTTTGACTTGGTGGCGATCTCGCGAGCAGGGCTCCACCCGCGCCGGTTGCCGTCCAACCAAACGCTCGCCGATCGGGACCCGCCCGTTGCGTCCAAACGGGCAGTGAAGGCGATCTGTCGGGGGACGAGCTGAGCCCGGTTGGACTTGATGTTGTACGTTTTCTGGCAACGTCGTTTGGGTTGTCCGAATCGTTTGTCCCGAGGCGTTGCCGGTGCATGCGTCGTGGATGCCGGAGGCCGGTGGTTGTTTGCGAACACTCGAAGCCTGGGTTCATGCCGGACGCACCGACCCCGCCCGGAATTGCGACGTCGACGTTTGGACCGTTGGCTCGGCTCCTTATCATGCGAGTGCGAAGATGACCAGCGTCTTCGGAAAACCGATTCCGTGGAGAGTGCGCATGGACGTTGTGCATTCCGATTGTACTGTTATTATTTAGTGTTCCCATTGGCGCTGGGGTTTTGGACGGTACGTTCGGTCCGGCATCGGTTTGCGAATGCCCTTCGACACGAACACACCGCTTCGCGTTTTGCGTTAGGGGGCGTTGCTTGCGTGGCGTGAATTCGTTGCCCGCGTTCGTGTTGGGCTCGTCGGCGTGGTGTTTGATTCGCCCGGCCCCAGGTTTTTGCGGTTTCCAGAGGTTCTTTCGACCGCCATTGCCGCATATACACCGTTTGCATGGATGTTTCGGGCAGCATTTGACGGTCGGGTGGGTGACCCAGAATCCGGTATGGAGAGCGCCGCCCGCAGCGATTGAGTCGTTCACGTATGCACGCGACAGGTGACGCGATCGTTTTGGACGCTGTTCGGTTCCTATCCGCTGCGTTGGGTGCCGTTTGACGAAAGAACTTGGGCAGGCGATTCGCAATGCGCTCGTGTTCGCCAACCACGCATCAAACCAGTTGGTATGGGCGGGACGATTTGATTGGATCGGCCTTAGAGTATTGTGCTTGATAACATTGCAGCGGGAGGAAATGCGTTCTGGACGGGATCGACGAGGGGGGCCAGGCCCAACCGTGACAGTGGCGTCAAACAGCGTGCCGATCAGCAGTTGTTCCGGAACGCGTCGATGAGTTGGTGCGGGATTATCTCCGGTCAGCGATCGGTTGTTGGATCCTCGTCTCCGACGGGGCGAGTGCCGGACCTCAAACGGCGCAGGACAAGATGATCGTATCGCTCAATTACTGAACGATGCGGTATCACGCTTTACCACATTTCATATGAACGATACGATCCCCCGCAGGTGTCGGAGCTATCGCGAGGAAACCGGACGGGGATGCTTTTTAGCGAACAATCCGGGACGGGTTGCGGGTCGTTTCGATCACATTGATCAAATGCAACCGGGCTCGTTTCGTCCGAGCGAACGGTCGCCCGTGGATTACTTTTGAACCGTTCGTCTTGGCCGGTGCGATCGCTTTGGTTGTACGGTTTGAGTTTATTGAAGTGTGAGGTACACGGGCCGTGGTAAACAGTCCTTTTGATTGGCGGCGAATTTAGCCGCCGTTAACTTGCATCGTGATCGTGACGGACGGCGAGTGGTGGCACTTGCAACGGACCCGCGCGTCGCGAAGTTTGGCGTTCGGCGCGAGGCGGGCGTCCGCGCGTGGGCCCGGTGGACACGATGCTTGCGTGTCGTGTTCGCATGTTCGATGGTCGCGTGGGGGTTCACGGTATTTGATTTGCTGCAACCGCCGGTGGTCGCTGCGTTCGAACCGGAACCGGAGGCGTCCAAACACGTGCTGGTGTGTTTGGGATTCGTCGCGAGCATGTCCTTTTAAAGACGCCGGGCGAGGCAGTCCGAGGGGACGCTGTGAAACAGCAACGCGGAATCGTTTCGTGCCGGCGGAGGTTGAATGCAAGCGGTTTGCTCGATCCGTTGAGATTCCGGAGAACACTCGCATCACCGTGTCGGGGGTTTCACGCGAGCGGTGCCGATCGTGGAAAGAGGACGTTTGACAAATCCGTCGTGAAATTTGTTCGACGGGGTTGCCGGTGTTAGTTGCCGTGTTCAGTGCGTTGGAAACCGGGGGCGACGGGCAGCTCTCATCTGGGATTTTCGGGATTGCGATCGAGTACGCCCGCCTTGGTGCCCGATGATTTCCACGCTGTTGGTGATCGTCAGTGACGGGCGACAGCACCGACAGCACGGCCGTTCGCGCCGTCCGAAAGCGATCGCGGACACGTTTGGTGATCCGGGTTCGGCCAAACCGGCAAAGCGACCTCCATTGCGGTCACGCGTCGCGTTCAGATTGCGGGCTCGTTGCGTTCGCTCGCCGGTCAATTGCCGAGGCACCTATTTTGATGCCAACATCGGCACCTGGCCCTCGGATATTGATGGACCGTTTGGCGATCATTTCAAACCGCGTGTCGGGTGAGGGTAGTTGGGTTGCGTGAGGCGGCCGTCTTGGCGATGCGTTTGGGGGGTTGGTGTTGTCCTTGTTGTTGCCGGCGCTTTTTTTTTTTTTTTTTTTTTTTGGGGGGGGTGCGGGATGAGTTTGTGGGGTTGTCAAAACGGGATTGCCGAGTTTTTCCCTCAATACGGCTCGTCGTTCCGGAGGTGAAATCTGGATGACGTCAATCCATTTTGTGGCTCGCGTGTGTTGGTCGTTTCCGGTGTTCGTCTTGGCGTTACCATTTATGGACCCGGGCAGACTTGGTTTGGCCCGCGCGTGCGGCGACGGTTGATCGGTAGGGCTTGAGGCCCATTCCGCGACGGGCGGACCAGGCCCCAATCGGGCTGCGTATGAAAAGCAGGTTGCGATTTTGCTCGACGCGCGGCGAACCGCTTTCGTTTGCCGGTGTCCGATTGGGCAAACGCAACCCGATCATCCGCTCGCTCGTGCGGTGATCACGGCCGGACGACGGAACAAGACACGCTTACGAGAGGCCGCCGAAAATTGGCAGGAAGGCTTCCGATTCGTATGGGGAAGGCAATTCGAGGACTTTGCTCAAAGTCGCCAACCCTACCCGGACGTGATCGCGATTCCAGCTTCTCCGCATCGGATCGGCAGTTGTTGGGAAATCGTACGTTGGGCGAGGGCTCGCGCGATGGTTTCGTCGGGAGAGGTGTTTCATGGAATCGAACAACTGCAAGCACTGCTGGTGATTACGCGATGGCCAGGCCTTCATTTCAACAGGCCGTTGCTGTTTAAGATCCAACGACCTCCACCGGGCGACTCCGGTTCCGCCCCGACAACACCGCGATCGATTCGAGCGATTGCGGCGTTACCCACCGATTGCGATCGAGAAAAGAACTCGCCGCGGCGCAGTACGCGGCGCGGAGTGTTTGTCTCGCGAAAGAAGGCCGACCGCAGGAAGATTGGCGACCGGTGGCCAACCGCGGCCCGGCAACATTATCCGATACCTGTCGCGCCGGGGAACGATCCGAACGTTGTCGACGATCCGAACGCTCGAGCGACACCGACGATCGTGACTCTCTCGAACAGCGACAGCGATTGAACGCATCTTCGGAACAGTTACTCAATCTCGAGCCAAATTTCCTCCGGGCAACTCGAAGGATTGGCCTTTGCCCGCGAAGTGCTTCGTTGGCCTCGTTCGTCCATGGCGACGGTGAACCCGTGCGATCAGCCAGGCAAAAAGGGACCGGGCAGAGGCCCGATCCAGATGGCCTTCCGAACGCAAGGAGCCGGTTGTTCCGTCCCATGGGTGCCGGGTGGTTGAACGTTTCTTTTCACCGGACACGTTGAATCCGTTTCAAGTTGATTGTTATGCTTCCCCATCGCGCGTGTTCTCGCCCCGTTCGCGTTTTGTCGCGTTTGTTCTGTGCTCTGTGTTTGTTCGGGTTGGATTCTTGCCGAACCGCGACGGCCACAAAGACTCCTGGCTCCCCCGCAGGGAGGATCGGCAATGAGGGTGCTTGGTCCCGGTCACGGTGAAAGTGCAATCTGGAACGCGAAAAATGTTTGTTTTCTATGCCGCCGATGTCGCGGCATCGGCGGAGGCCGAAGATTCCGCCGAAACGGCGGAACCTCCAGGCAACGCCCGATCCGAAGGAACTCCGAACGGGGCCCGAACCAAACCGACTCAAAAAATGCGACTCCCAAACCGACGCCGACACGCAAAAATTCCCTTATACGATTCAAGACGCTACCTTTAAGGCGAACGACGCGCCATTGGTCGCGTTTACAAGGACTTGGGCATCGACCTGAAACCCCGTGGTTGCAATCGGTGACGGCTCATCGACCACCGAATCGCCGGCGCCAATCGTCCGGCAAATGCATCGGTCCAAATTTCGTACGACGTCCCGAAGCCGTCTTGGGGGCTCGCGCTGAAAATCGGGATCTGGAATGCAGTCGTTGCCCGGGCCGAAGACGCCGGTGACATGGAAATAACGTCCAGTGGTTTCACCGGCACGCGATGGCCGGGCGAATGGGATGCGGTGAAGGCTACTGTTTGATTACTGCGGGCGGGGAACGGAAGCCGAAGGCATTGTACCGGCATTTGATCCCAAGGCACCAACAATTCCGAATCGGAACTCATCCCCGAAGACGTCCTCGGTCTGTCTGAGCGGGCGGCCGAAGGAACCACGATTGGCAGGTCGACGCGTTGGCCGGGTTGTCTCAAAACCGGCGGCCAAGAAAACAGCACGCGTCCCTTGATCGAGCGGTTTCGCGAGGGCAACGAGTTGGTTCGGTACTGAAAACGGATTACGCAGCGTTGACCGCACCGTTCCGGTTGTGTGTTGGCCGCCGGTTGTTTGCCGATCGAAGCGTGTTGAATTCATGCCTTCGCTCGACGACGGCCCCGGCCTCGGACAAGAACGCCAACCGTTGATGCTCGGGCACCCGCTCGAGTTATCAGACGCCGATCGGCTGAAACCAACGGTGCGGAGAGTTGATCGCATGATCGAAACGGCGTGGGTCGTGCTCGGGCGAAATCGCGCTGCTCGACTTCATTGCCGAAATCCGCCGTCCGATCGGAATGGCCTCAAGGCCGCGCCGTTCGACCGTTTGCCCCGCGTGTTGCCGCGCGGCCCCGGACTCGCGTGGTTACGCAGTCTGTTCGACAACCATCGCTCGCCCCGCGATTGCAAGCGGTGGGCATTGAAGGCACTCAAACTCGAAAGACGAAAAAAATTGCCGCAGGCCGTCCGTTGCCCAAGCCATCTGACCATGAAAGAAGCCGTCGACACGTTGCTCGCGAAAGAAGATTTGCAACAAGACCAAACTCACCATCCCGCTGCGGATGCTCACCATGGTTTGCTCGCCCGGGCTGAAAAAACGCCGATCAATGAACAGCAACCAAAAACGGGCGTTTCTGAAGTCTGCGCTGTGTTGCGATCGATGCCCGACGAAGCATGGCGGAAACAGAATCGAACCAGCCTCGTGGGGCGTGCCTACCGGCTGCGTTCATCGGGGATCGCCATTAATTTGCGACGAACCGACCTCGCAACTGGGATCTGTTGAACCAAGGCGTCGAGCGCAAACCGGCGATGAGCGAAGAACTCGCCAAGGGATTTTTTTTAGGTTTGTGTGGGTCAACGGATTGCGGGCCCGGATGTCCAACCCGGCGCCCACTAAACAATACGGCTTGCGTTTTATGCGTACAGCCGCCGTTCGCGCGCCGTCCACTCCGTCACCCGCGGTGCAAACAACCAACCTCAATCGCCTGTCGAAATTGCTCGGTGTGCTCGGACGGGATCGGTTCGACGGTCGGAAAATTCCCCGATGTTGGTCCACCGCCTTGAGTGCGTGTTACGGACGAGCAGTCCTACGATCGAAACGAAACGATTCGCGGCGTGTTACTGGGGCCGATCGACGAGATCCGTGCCCCCGTCGCGCCAACTCGCCTCACGATTTGCGGCAGGGACTCATGGCGGATTTGGCGGGAGTTCGCAAGGCACAAGAGGACGCCGGTTTCGAACGCAGCGAATCGGAAATGCGAAAGATCGTCGAGACCGGTTATGACCTCGCCACGCGCTGCCGAAAACCGGCCGTCACGAACAGCGAGTAACGAACAGGTACGCGTGGCAAAATTCAATCCTCCAAAGCGGCGCTGAGTTTCGACCGGATTGCAATTCCGTGGCGAAACGAGAACAGGGGCGCGGCGGCCTACCACGCGGCGAGGAAACCGTCTTTAAATTCCCTTTCCGCCGGTGCCGCCTCGAAATACCGGCGAGGCTCTCGCGATGGCCGTTTGTTCGTCCGCATGCCAATCTACAACGTTGTTGGTCAGCCTGCGCTCGGTGGCGAGTGACCTCGGTGCGCTTCACGCTCGAAGATTGATGGACCGAGGCATTGGAGAACGGCGGACCAAATCGATCGCATTGTGGACGAACATTTCCAAAAATGTCGCCCGCGCAAATCCAGCATCACATCGGCGGAATTCGCTCGCGGCATCATGGGCGGTTTGTTCACAAAACCAAACCCCGAGGTCAAACCACGGTTGCTTGCAAGCGGCCGCACGCGTCGCCGGCGATCACCGGGCCGGCGCCCCGATCCGCCGCACCTTTGATCTGTACAACGAATTGGTCCAAGACGAAATTCACTTGCATTTCGCCTCCGACGGCAGCGATCGCATCGGGGACGGAACCGTTCGGCGCCGTTTGACGTTGCAAACACACCGCGTCGTCGATCGCGTTTCCTCCGGCGGATTCTTTCTCGTTACCTGATGGAGAGTTTCTCACCAATTCAACGGCGGCCAAGTGGGACGACGGTGAACTATCAAGAAACGTTTGCCAAAAGGCATTGAAGCCTCGTTCGCGGGCAAGGTCGAGATTGCCTCGGCATCGGGTTCTTTCAACCGATGAACCCCGGGGTTTCCGTCCGCATTGGGGCGAGAAGCGGGATGGCAAGAAAAAAACGATGGCCTATCTTGGTTCTGCAAGCGACCGAATTCCGAGCGTCCGATCGGGGGTTGCCCGCCGTCAAATTGGACATTTGCACTTCAAACGACGCCTCCGGGACCGATCGTGTTGCCCGTTTGTCCAACACGTGCTCGTGGAACGCGTTCCCGCAGGACCCGGCACCACGTTTCCGATCGCCGACCTCGTGATTGACAAACTCTCGACGCCCGATCCGATTGATCCGAAAACAAAGGACGAGAAAAAAACGTCACGTTGGAAATCATTCGCGCGGGGCGGACTGGCGTGTTGCCCGGACGTCGATCGATTGCTCGTCGGGACTCGCCGCCGCGCTCCCGGGGTACACTCTCGATTTTCAGACGCAACTCGTCTCGGAACCTTACGACGTCAACCATCTCATCGCAAACAATCCGAGAAAGATGACACAAGGGACCAACGGCCAATTCCCTACGCCGCGTTTATTCGCGAAACGATGCCCCTAACCTTCAAATCCAGGAACGGACGGACTGTTCCGGCTCGGCCGATGCGAAAGTGGGTCGTCACCTTTCATTCCAGATTCCGCCAATCGCCGCGACCAAGGCCCCGACTGTTTTCCTTCCCCGGCTTGAGACGGAAAAGCACCTCACAAACACTGACGTTCGCTGACAACCGAAGACTCGAACGACGAGGACTGAAAGGCGACGACGAAGACACTCCTCGACGAAAAAATCAGAGCGAGCAAACCGCCACCGCCACGAATCAAACGGTTTTCCTACGCAGGATATTGATTTGATTACTGTGGACGAACCCGAGCTTCGCGTTTGACCAGCCGGCAACGCCCGGTTACGCCATTCGTGATCGGTGCCTGGCGTTTCTGCTCGGATTGGTTGGCGATGGGTGGTCGTTTGGTTTACGTCGTCGTTGCTCCCGAATCGAGCATCCGAAATCCAGCGCGGATCCACGATTCACCGATTCACTCACCAACCGACCGGCGGCGGGCCCTGATGCTCCGGCGGATTGAACAAAAACCACCACGCGGCCGAAAGTGCGTCGGAAAAAAGAAACCTCCGAATTTGCGAAGTCGACATTCAAAAACGCGATTTCGCAAAGGAAGCCATTTCGCCCGGGGACGCGGCCGTCAAAAACGGGACCCACAAAAAGACACCGCAAAACCGACCTCCGCCCCACCGTTCAGCGATGGACGGCCAGGGGCGGGTTGCAAAAATGGATTGATCCGGAACCCCAAATTTCCCGCAAGGACGGTGGCCAAAGTTTTCAGGGGAAGGGAAGCGGATTGGGTCTGGCTCGGTTTTCTATTTCCTCTTTTCTTTTCTTTTTT
>Ga0163217_1096087_pt1 | contig 12811 bp, 14 predicted proteins | sample SynspAceP_FD_185933 | JGI IMG/M metagenome (GOLD analysis project Ga0163217, IMG submission 185933) | Saline lake microbial communities from Ace Lake in Antarctica - Synechococcus sp. Ace-P (PacBio error correction) | ecosystem: Environmental > Aquatic > Non-marine Saline and Alkaline > Saline ... | reverse complement strand
TTCACGCGCCTCGCTTGGCCGAATCAGCGCCATTGCCACCGTTCGTGGGGAGGTCACAGTTTGCGCGTTGAACAATAGGATTTATGGCATGTCCAGGCTGACTGTCGCATGGAACAATGATAATTTCCGCGTCCGGTGGAATTTTGTTCCGGATCGCATTATAAAGTGATCGGTTGTTCAAAGGCTGTCTGGAGTGACAGCTCGCTCATTTGGCCACCGCGACGACATCATGTGAAAGCCCCTGCGGCGATGGCGATTTCTGTCCTGCTGGGCAAATATCACGCGATTCGTCACCAGGCGATGTTTGCGTGCTACGCTTGCTGCTCGATATGCTGGCGAGCGAAACGGCCACCGCTTTTGCCTAGACAATATTCGACACCCGGCGCATCTGCGGGCAAACCGCATATGATTGGCGGCCTTCATCACCAAACGGCGACGCAAGGGGCATGGACCGAAAATGGTCGCGGCGGCGAACGCCAGTTTCACGCGGCCAGCGTTCCCGCCATTCATTGGCTGCGGTTTGCATGGTTGCAGATGGCCACATGGATGGCATTATCGTCCGGCGTCCGGCGTCGTAGAAATTCGTCGCGATTGCGGGCACATCAGAGGAGCAGAAAAAAACCGCTGCTCTGAGGATGCGGGTTCGCTCGCAATGTAGTTACAACAGCTTCAGCCAACCCTCATTTTGCGGATCCACGGCAGAAAACCCTTTGGTCAAGACCGGCCATATTGTCCGCATCTTGCGATACCGCGCGCTTCGCGCGGTTAGCGTTTCGCTCAGCGCATTATTCGAGAGCAATATGCCATGCCAGCGGGCCGTTGTCCATTATATTGGCTTGGTCCGATGGAGCCATCGAATTGATTTCAAACATAAGCGCTCCGCGGCTCTATCTGGGATATGCATCAAGTCGTCACCGACCGACGAGCCCCAAATACTGAGCGCGCCTGTTCGTCGATCGTAACGCGTTCATCATTTCGTCAGCATGGTCGCTTAAGTTGCTGGAAATCGTCCCAGTTACTGTTGCCGAAATGACACTTTTGTTTCCCTTCAGCAATAGCGCTGATCTTGCGGGATTTTGCATGTGCGGATGCTGGGTCCGTCATCGGTCTTCGACCATCGTCGGGCCGCGTCAAAATTCGAATATAGTCTGTCATAGAGAAATTCTCATTCTTCCAGGCTCCGCATGTGGCGGCGCCGGCCATTTGGGATGTGGAGGGCCAATGCGGCAGGAGCGGATTCGCTGGCGATGCCAAGTATGAGATGGTAGTTTTGGCATCAGGTCTGGCGTGAACCTCGCATATTTACCGTGGATGGCGTTGAATAATCGCTTTCTGAAAACTCAGCATAGACAGTCGCCGCGAGCCCGTCCGCAGAAGGATGCGATCCTCCCGCTTCTTTCTATCACGCGCGCACACCTCTGCCTAAATCTTGTCGCACAAAACGTCGCGATTGCTTTGTATTAAGATAGGCTGCGCCGCAACATGCGACGACACCGGCGTCACACGTTCCCGGGGTGAGGAACAGCCGCCCACTTCGCTCGCCCTTCCAGATCATGACAAGCCAAGCATTGCGCTGAACGACCGTCAGTTCCTTGGCTGTTGTTGCGAATGTGCTCAAGCGATAGGAATAAACAGGCAAGTCTGCCCCACTTCTCGTGAACAATTGCTTGATGGTGCGCGCACTGTCCGGTTTCGACATCTCCCCAGCACCATGACAAACAGATCAGTTCACTATGCGATTGCTATCACTCTGGTAAGCGCGCTCGGTATCGCTCCAGTTTTGGTTAGCGAGTCCGTCGCTAGGCAGGTTGTTAAGCCGCACCGGCAGTTTTTCGCCATTCGTTAAGAGGCTGTCAGATCCATTTGATCCGCGCTGCGCCGTATCCGAAACTCATAATTTCTCCCTTCGCGATCGCGCATATCTTCAACGCCGATAATGTGTCGTCGCAGACTTCCGTTATCAAAATTCATCAGAGTGTGGTCGCTCCCGCCTCTTAACCGCATAGTATCACAACCGGAATGCGCAAGCGGATATTATGCCGTCGCACCCACACCGCGGCTTGCCCGGCCAGTGATATCGAGGCCCCAATTTCTGCGCCGCATTGCCTGACAACAAAGCTTTGGCGCCGGGGGTCAATTCGGCTGTGGGTGGGCGGCCAAAACCGCTGCGTTGACAATGGACGCTCAGTATGTTCATGGCGCCGTTCCGTAACCAATATGTTCGAGTGCATTTTGCGCTCATTTTTGTCTGCCATCGATTTGGGTTTCTCTCGAAATTGACTGCGCAGGACGGGCTCTGACTGGACAGCATTGTTCGGCCGCACCCATCATCGATCTTGGATCCTGCTGGTTACGCTCAGGCCTTCGCGTGAGTGCGTTTCATCGATTGCAGAAGGCCATATTCTAGCCGCTGCCAATCAGTGACGTTCGCCCTTCATTCCGGGTTGCGGCCGCGTGGAGCGTCTTGCCGAGCATAAACATGATCGAGAACTTGCCGCTGGCCACCGCGTTGCAGCCCAAGCTGCCCATCGGGAGGAGTCTAGGTCAGCGCGGCTCTTGCCCTTGGCAGTCCGTTACGATCGCTGAATCGCCATGATCCGGAAGCCATCTTCGTCGCTGTTGATCATCTACTCATAACGTCGTCTGGCCTGACTTTCGGCTATTGCTACGATCAATTGCAGCGCGCCAAGCCATTGGACGACAAAGCCGCCTTTCATGTTCGCAAGGCCGGGACCGTTCAATTGCCGCGGTTCCAGTTCACTATCTGCTTGAGGATGGTCCGCCGGAAAAGCGGATATCCTAGGACCGGTCAGCAAACGAAACGGCGCTTTTCGGCGAACGACACAGTCAGATTGGCTGGCCACGCTGGACCTGTTATCAACAGTACATCTGCGCGCACCGCTCGACCGGTTCTCGGACATCGACAGATTGCGTCTCTTCCGGCAATGAAAGGATTGCCACATTTTTCGCAACAGCTTTTTAGGGCCTCCTTGGTATGGTGCCCGCTATTGGTTTTGCCATGACATTGGGTCCGTGGGTTGCAACAGCTGGCAGAATCATTGCGACTCGATATTTCTTAGCGTTTTTTCGGGTTATAGTGCCTCGATTGTCTCTTTGCATTTTAGTTTAACTGAATCGCATTTCAACTACCCACTCTCTCTCATTTTGCAGCTCGCTTATTTACTGATACGACAGGCTGTCCCTACAGCAGCTGGTCGATTTGATTTTTTTTTTTTTTCCTTTTTCGTTTCATAAAATGGGGGGGCACTCAGATCCTCGCTACTTTCTTCCAAAAGAGTTTCAGAAATGTCATCAGAGAACCATTCGGCCAGAACCGCTTTTTTCGATGAACCCCTGCAGGCTTTCAGGCGACGATAAATTACCGCTAATTCTCTCAGCGCCTTTTAAGGATTTCTTTGTGATATTTATTGGCTCATGAGTAGGCGTTCATAAATTTTCATAACAGTGTAAGTTTTGTAAAGTCTCATCTCTGGGCAAGATCTGTTTCGCGATCCATTTACCAGCCGCGAAAAGAGCCGCAAGACGGGCTGCGATCTTCCTCCCGGATTTTGAAATTGCAGTGCACTCTGTAAGCCCCGGATAATGCTTTTGAACGAGAATATTATGTCGAAATGTCAGCCAGAACGCATCCCAAGGATCGGCGCGAGCTGTTATTTTGTCCAATATGACCGTGCCTTGCGTGGAAACCGGCGTGGACGGCGGCAAATTCTGGCAGGGTTTTGCGGCTCGATTCTTGGCAGTTCGCTCCGCCTTCGCGGCAGCTGTGGAACAGCGTAGCTAGCAGAGTGTGCTCATGTAGATCGATGTCTCATCGGGCATATTACTCGATTCAAAGACCAGGATTGATCAGACGAGATCAGTATTTCGAAAGACATCGTTATCTGGTTGAGAACGCTTCTTTTTCCATCACCGAGTCGGAAAATGTTATCCGGAAATCGCACCATGGCTGTGGCCGGCAGCTGGTGTGCCTATCGCTCCATGATCGCTTGTGTTTTCATTCTCAAACGCCGCCAATATTCGCGGCTGGGCAGCCTTTACGACGCTTTTACGCATCCGATTGCATGGAGTGCACCCAGCAAGCCGGGCGGCTACATCCGCACCGGTGCGCGTTTAGTCAGCGGCAAAAAAGCATTTCTGGATGCAAGCCTTTTCCGCTCAGCACGGTACATGTGCGGACCTGAGGGGGAATATTAGACGCTGGGCAAAACCTGGCGCGATGTGTAGGTCCGATGGCGGCTTCGTTTCTCCTCAAATAATGGACTGCCGCTGAATCGTTATCGACCAATTCATCCGATAGGCAAGATGATCCCTCCATATCCAGATGTGTTGCTTGAATCGGCGCTGACAGCATCATAGATAGAGATTTTCGATTTCCCGTCGGAGCCGAGGACAAAGGTGCTAGGCTTTACAATGGCTTGGTCTGATGCGTGGCACTAGCATCGTTCTCGAAAAGGCCAGACCGTATGCGCAAGCCCATCGATCGGGATAGAGGATCTGAGTAACGCTTGACGCTTCGACCGCAGCCTTATGTGTGTCCGCAATGTCGGCCCATTCTGATGACAATCCGGATATTGCTGTCACGATGTCGGAAGGCGGAGGCTTGCTCGACATGCATATTCACCAGGCCTGATCGCGATGCACGACATCAAGGGACGGGGCGACTGCGCACAGCCGCGCGGGGTCGATCATATCTGTCAGCCGAAGATGCACGTTCCGAGAATGCGCATTCACAACATCTGTTTCGACGCGTGGAAGATCTGCTGGCTTATCGCAACACCATAAAAGTCGGGCGATGGACGGAACCCGACATCCCGCCATCTCGCTGCCTGTATATACGCCGATGAAGACCGGGTTGTGTTTCATCACACCGGTTTCTCGATCGTCACGCGACGAAATCACTCAAGACAGGCGGCGCGATGCTGGCAGGGCAATCAAGACGAGCATGGATCACGCCTCATGAACAGCGGCAATGTTGCATCGCTGGCCTGCGGGCATGTCCGCAGGTCGCATCGGAAGCATGTGGGCCCACCCGAATGATGCGGGACCTGATGAACATAAATTGCCATCCGATGACGGCGCAATACCGCCGGGACAAGCCCTGCGCCACGCGCATGCAATCCACTTCCACGGGTCAATGTATTCGACGGCAGAAGAAGGGTGGCGCCGGACGTTATTGCCCGCTCACTAAACTGCTCTGAATCCCGCTCCGCCGATCGCACAGCACTGGTCGATGGAGAGATCGAAGCGAATGACATATAATGCCCAGGGCTATTGGCTATGTTGTGCGCTGGTCGACCAGGGCATCGGTGCTCCAATTCCCGGCATACTCAACATATCTCTTGATGAAGACCGGCGACGCTGCGAATTTCATCGACAGCATTGGCCAACTCGGATGCTGCACGTTTCGTTGCGCGCCCGACAGTTGATGCCGCCTGCTGCGGAGCGCGGCCAGGCGACGGCAGAATGAAGGAGGATCCGCTATATCGGCAATCGGCCCCAATCCGGATGCCAGCCTGCTTTCAGGCGGCCCGCACGATCTGGTGTTTTAAGGCGTCGAGAGCCAAGCGCTATACCGAAACATTGTTGGCACGCCATCGCGGAAGTTAAAGCTCGAGATAAGGCTTCAATCAGGCGAGCGGAAGGGATTTAGGACAGCAGCGGCGAATTGACAAAATCATCGACCTAACGGTTTCGGGGCGTCGGAGCTGTCAATGCCAGTCTTTTTCAGCGCTTCCAGCCGCCGCCATTGCCCTTCAGGCTCTCCGGAGCATCTGCGTCCCTGCCCGAACGCAGCGCTGTGATAAGATGGCCCAGAACCCCGGATCAACGCCCTTCCCGGTGAGCCTTGGGGGTGTCGATGAACAATCCCAATTCAACCTTCGCGCGGCTGAAGGGGAGCATTTGTACTGTCATCGCGAGTTTGGCCGACATCCGCATGCGCCAGAGATCGACAGGGGCCGTATGCCGCTTGCACTCGCTGGCGGACCAATCCGCGGCACTTCACGCTGGAAACCATACAGCTGAGCGATTGCCATAGCGGCGGCTACCGGTTTCGGACAGCCCATTTGATCAGCAACCCATCGAATTATAGGGGCAGATTGGAAACGATATGAAAGCCCATCAAACAGGCGTGGCCAGCATCAATCTTCAGCATCATCTCAATGACCGTCAGCGGCCGGAATGGTTCGCCATTCGCCAGTGCCGGCAGCAGCGGACTGTCGCTTCACCGGCCCAGCACCCGCGCACCGGCTTGTAGCGCCTCGCGGTCAGGCACAGCCCGGCCCGGGACCACTTCGAAAAACCGTCTGCCGTCATTCACCGGGAACCGCGGCGACCGTCAGAAGCTGCAGTCTCTAACAGAAATTCTTGCCCAGCGCCTTGTCCGGACAGGCCGTGTTCTCTTGATCAGCCTCCCGAGCGTGGGGCAGGGCAATCGCTGTTTCAAGGGCTGTGAATCTGGCGATTGCGACGCCGTGGCGGCATCGGATCGCCGCGATCTACTTGAAGTGATCGGCAATACCTCGCCTGCAATATTGAATGCGTCCAATGATCTGGTTGAGTGCGAACAATCGGATGCCAATGATATTGACCACCATCGAAAATGCAGTTTTAAAGACTTCATGCCTGAGCATGAAGACAGAGAGCAACATCATATTTCGCTTCGCGCTTCCTTCGGGCAACATCGGCATCAGCAGGAAGCGGACAGGTATGTCCATTCCTTGCTCGCGCAGTTTATCAATCGCAGTTGCATGATCCGCTGTTCTCTCTTGCCAGATTGCCATTTCGCCAGCATGCCGGATTCAGTCGGCAATCGCGGATGCTGCTGGTTTATTCTACTCCCAACACTCTACCGCCCACACTCATCGCAACTTTTACTTTAGCGCGCGCGGGCGCAGGCAGCCAATGTCCAGAGTCGACTCGCGCGTACACCAAACTGCTCCGGCACGCTTACAGCACGATATGCCCACGCTCAGCTCACTCCCCCCCGGCAACCAGCACACGACTCCGCGCCTCGCAGCCCACACACATATCACGGGTCTTACCTCGCGCTATTCCGCAGCTAGTACCGAAAGCAGCAAACTCAGTCGACCGGAGCGATAGCCAGCACAAACACAACTCTTCTAGAAGCTCTGGACACTCGAGCCGTAATGACCGCTCCTGCATCTCCGGAGCTCGTCAGCCCGCAGGGAATCCAGAAGCACTCGGAACGCACACATTTGACACCGCCCCACTGCCACCGTAATGCCCCTCCCGCGGAACCTCAGACGAAGCGAAAGCCACTCAAGGACAACATCTCGCGCCAACCATCGCACCGCCCTGGCATCGGATTGACCTCGAACGCCACATCAATCATCACCGCTACCTCTTGGTTGACTCGATCTCTCTTGACAGAGCAGATGCCCCCAACGGAGAGTTTTTAAGTCGGCAAATTTTCTCCATAGCATAAGAACGGCACCTCTCGAGGGTCCCGCTCTTTATCACATCGCTGTTCCTCGCCATCTCTTTCCTATGATTTCCCCGTCCACCGCGCACCCCACGTCCCCACCACGACATGCAACAGGGGCTTGGCGTATCCCATATGCCGGACCCACACTCTATGTGTCTCACTCTTAATTGCGTCGCGTCTACAGATCGGCCGCACCACAAGATCTTCGACGCCGTTTCACTCTGCCGACCGTTCAATTTTCAATCGGACAATGATGCACCGCTCACAAGGATGCAGTCGTGAAAAGCCGGTCCCGTGCGGCATCAATCTCCTCACGCAACAGTTATATAGGGCGCACCCAGCGGACGCCCCACTCTCTGCCACGAAACCAACAGGGGGCTGCTCGCCCCTAGACCCGACTTTGCAGCACTCGACACGCTCCCCAACGGCCGCAGCAAGGGCCCTCGCAGCACCAGTTTCTCGTCTCATCAGTCCAACCAACCGGACTGCAAGAACGCCAGTCGCGCGCACATTCCAATATGCTGCGCGCCAAGCATCTGATCCCCACTGCTCGCTGCTTAGTGGCCAACCACCACATTGCCCGCCTGTCCGGCCGTCGTCCGATTGCGCATAATCCGGTAGAAACTTGACAATTACCAGCCACTATTGCAGATGCTGCAGCCAACCAGCGCATTTGCAGAGAGGAACTCGGCCCGGCACACTGACGCAGAACACTATCGAATTAACTGACGAGACGATAAGACAAACCGCCCTAAAGGCAACTCTCCGAACTGGGGCGACCAACCTAGCCACCCCACCCGCCACATCCACCTCAAGCCCTCTCGACATGCGCGCTAATCAGCAGTGATTTGCGGCCGCCTCTAGAGCGGGACGCGGAACCAAACCGATGGCACCAAAGAACAAAGAGTCGCGAGCACAGATACAGAGACTCCGCCGAAAAAAACTTCGGGCAATAATCGCAACAAGCACGAAAACACCGGCGCGGATCCAACAAAACGCTGCATATCACCATATACTATGCACCATAATTCTCAAGGCAAATTCGCCGCCCCGCGCGGCCATTTTCTGAAGATCCCACTATAGAATTTCGCCGATATGACGAAATCATAAGTCCTTGGGCATGTGCAAGCCGCTCGTGATAGGCACCAGACGCTTCCACCTCACTCTCATCGCCCGACATCCACGCCTCACGACAGACGTTGCATGACGGATAAAAACTGCTTGCCGCGAAAGCAGGCAAGCTCACCATCGCCATTTCGACAACATGTAGACATCTGGCCGTTTCCAGACGTGTCGGTGAGCACACCGAAAACCACTGTTCCCCAAGAAGATACTTGACTCCTCAAACGCGATACGATATCCTGTTTGACAATTCTGATCCACACCACTGCCGCTACTTGCGAAAGTGCAACTGACTTACGCTCTCATCCGCGCATTCTTGTGATGACTCATTGCTATACACGCTCTCCTGACGTTTGACAGCCCTATTCATCAACCAGAATTCGCAATGTACCTGCAGCAGCAAAGCCCGCTCTAACTCTTCACTCACGAAAACTTCGCCGCCATTGGCTACGCGCAACTATCAACGCGAGCGCTGACCAAACAATCGATTTCCACCCCCCCCGAGTACCTCCAATGAAGCTCTCGCGCATTGACAATCAGCACGACCACCAGCTCACCATCGGCGTGAGCGCACGTCCGGGTCATTTTTAGACAACAAGTGTCAATTTCGTCAGCGGAAATACTACACAGCGCGATTGCCCGAGCAGCAGGAACGCGTCCAGCCGTTAGAGCCAGACAGAATGGTGAAGCGCTTGCAACATCGCCAAGGCGCTCATTCACGTACGCACCTTAGCGTTTCTACGCAAAGCCACTAGGATTTCATACTCAAGTCAAACTTCATTTTTTGTTTCTGTCATCACTACACAACAGTAATTTCATCGCCAAGCAACACTAGCACAAAACCATCACTATGCTCGCAACCCCCCGAATATGAGCGGCAACCTCACCCTTTTGAAATCCGCTTCTACCAACGCCCAAGATTGCGACAGGACAAGGCCAAGCATCCGCGCAACAGAACAAGATAATAAGACATATGGCCGCAGCCGCCGTGGATCGCACCAAACCGGGAATTTTCACATCAGCCATAACGCCAGGTTACACAGCAATCGAGCCAGACACCCCTCTCTATGGCACACCGCCACCAAGGCAGCATCGCAACATCACCGACAGGTTCATTAGCCACCGACTACCGAAAGGGATCTTCGCTACGAAATCGTACACTCAGCCACGATTGACCAGCCACAATACAACGCTATACCCAACTCTGATCATACTCCTCAAATAACAGCAGCTCCCCACAAACCCGGCGAACTAATACCTCGCCGCTACTCTTCACCGTCTTCAAAGCCCATAGCCCGGATATTCAGTCTCAGACAGACATACCCGCATATCCCGCGCACGATGAGAGTGCCCCTGAATACGAACCAGACCGTCACCAACGTTGCCATCGACCTCGTTCCAGCCCAGCACCCACTCACTCCACTTCAGACTTGTCCTTGTCCAGCGCGAACCACGGTGGCGGTGAAATTTCCAGAACAATATCTGAACCAGCGCCACACGTGGCTGCGCGACACCCAGTAAATCGAGAACAAGACAGAACATCCGCGACACACGCCATGCCATTCAGGGACATCCCAAATATGCTTATAGCCACCGCCGACCTTAAAAGCTCCTAGGCCAGCAGCACGACTTAACACGATTCACCTGACGCTCTGCGACGCACTACAGAACTACCATCCCATCCGTCAAGTCGACACCCCCGCACATTATCCTCATAACGATCATACCGAGGGAAAGCCGTCTCGCGACTCGAATACGAACATTCTGGTCTTCCCGATCACACGCGCGCCAGCCGCGACGTCCTTCCATCTGCCCGCACCCACTTGCACCCGAGCGCTAAACAACCCCCTGTCGCTACTCTGACACAGCGCCCCGCGACAGACGCCAGGCTCCAACTTGCTCTGCCTTTGCACGCCGAAAAGCAACATCACCCACCCCACCGCAACACTGACTCACCCGACGCGCATTCTACATACAAACTTGCCACACCCACCACTGTCACCGCACTCGCCCCCGTGCCTCCCAAACCGCTTCTCCCTACGACTACCAGACTGGCACCGTTTCACTTAAAGACCACCCTTATTCATCGCTAATGATAAACATCACCACGCAGTACGAGCCAGGTCAACCTTGCACTACTCTGACCACAGTCCGGATCAGTTCCGCAGCAATCCAACAAAACACACCGACCCATGATCTCCTCAGCGGCCCGATCCGAAAGCGCGTTGGGTGTCCGTCCTTCGGCGCGAACACCGAGATGAAGGCTGTTTCGCAGCCCGCACTTCAAGTCCCGAACCACCACCAGGCACAACTTCGCTTTAGAATACGCTTGCTGTATAGCAAATACACGCCAGCGCCGTAACCACCACCCCGGAACGACCACCCGTGTATTACGGATCGTTTCACACCGCAATGTCTGGAAGACAAGCGCCAGCACACACAAACACAGTCATACGTCCTCTGCCCTGCATACGTCGACATCTCAACCTGACAGCAACGCGCCAGTCAATCCGCTCGATTATTCCATAGCGCCACCAATCGCAGGAAAAAATGTGCGAGCTCGAACACGATGAGCGTGCAGATCCTAGGCAACCGACGATACATATTGTCATATCACCGCCGAACCGTCCACCCGCTCGCAAACACACACAGAGCCACCAAAAATCATTTTTCGGCCATTGGCCGAAAACACACTGAGAAAGCCACAGTGCGCGAAACTCGACCACGAGGGCAGAACCAGAATGACATAGCGCGGCCTCACCTTCGCGAAGGCGCCTCCCTGATCAACGCGCGTCCGAGCCGACAAGTGCCCGAACCAGTGGAACTGCACAACCACTCCTCGCAAACACCCGCACCACGTCACTTCGCCGCCAGCTAATACCGTGCATCCTGATATGGACCGCCATGCACTAGAAACATACTAACACAGCGACTGTCACCGCCAAACGCCGCCTCCCCGTGTCGCATTTGACGTACTCCGGAACCAGAAAGGCCACTCGATCATTGAGCATTCGAGATACACCGGCGCTCCGAGAGCCCGGGCCAAACGAATGACGGGCAGACCAAAAAATCTCGGCTCGACGAGCGCACTAAACTTGAACTCCATCATGATCAAACCGCTTCATTGACCAACACTCACTAGGCATTTCACCCAGACTTTGATCAGCTCAAACCCAACAATCAACCCACATACCCGAATAGCCCCTTAGCGCTTTTTCACACACAATCTCTCCTCTGACTGCCAAACAAAGCAAGTTAAGCGCGCATTGTCCCAGTGCAGCGAGCTGCGAAACGTCGCTTCGGCGTGCGCTACCAGGCGGCTTGCCTCTCAGCGAACGCAGCAACGCGAGGCTTACAACGCGCTCCCAGTCGCGCACGCTCATCAGGTCAGTTCACCAATACGACTCCCCACAACTCAGGACCAAACTCAGCCCAGACCACTCCCGAGAATCATGCGACCTACTGATATTGCTTGCCGACCACAAACAGCGAACCAGGAATCCGGATCATCATAAATAAACAACCTCGATCCACCGCAAATTTATATCCGTCCGCGCACCTTGAGGACCAAAACATTGCCCTCCCTCAACTCAGTACCCCGATCTCGACTCCACATACGACTCAGCTATCGGCACTCAAACCTCCCCGACTTTCATTCATCTTTAGTTATCCAGGATGCAACAGCCGCATCTGTCGCTCTGTGATTTGGCCCCATAGCGGATGCAGCGTACACAAGACAGCACTGTATCAGGCGGTAAACAGGATGCAGTTAAAAAATTCTCCAACCTCGACTGGAGCCTCCAACACCTGCTTTCACTAGCCACCCAGATTGGACAGCAATTAACATCGGCGACACCTAATATACCTCACAACCTTGCCATACCTCATAGCAACATTTCTCTATTGAACAGACCCATTCTGCCCAGAAAACCGCCCCACATGAAACAGAGCTGAACCAAACAAATAAAACCAAGACGGTTGCAGCAACGCCGCACGATAGGATAAATTACGGCACCCTTCAAAATAAACTTGCCACCACAAGCTCCGGCATTACGCAGCACCGTGACAACCACCACTATACACACGACTTACTATTCACTCCTACAAAACACACAATACCGACACAGTTCCCGCCACCACCCATGGAATTTCCAATCTTAACCAATGAGCGGCCCGCAGGATGCAATGATGCGATCATATTTGCGGATCACCAAGAACGAG
>Ga0163217_1065506_pt1 | contig 12811 bp, 12 predicted proteins | sample SynspAceP_FD_185933 | JGI IMG/M metagenome (GOLD analysis project Ga0163217, IMG submission 185933) | Saline lake microbial communities from Ace Lake in Antarctica - Synechococcus sp. Ace-P (PacBio error correction) | ecosystem: Environmental > Aquatic > Non-marine Saline and Alkaline > Saline ... | reverse complement strand
GCTGCTGACACGGGCAGGCTTACAAACGCCGCACGCCGCGTTTACAAATGAGAACATGCTCGTTGTCAGGCAGCTTCAGGGCCAACGAACGCACCGCCGACCCTATACGAGGCCGCGTTCAGACTTAAGGAGTAGAGGACTGTCATTCATTGAGTACTTTGTTCTCATCGCCATCGCGTGGTGCGAGAAACAGCAGCAGCGTCTCTCTGCCGCTGCTCCAGCGCACAGCGAGGACGCGGCGGCAGTTCGTGACGGGTTCACGTATTCCTATTCTCCGCTTCTGCCCGAATGTTAGGGCATGCTATAGGGTATCATCCCAAAGACCAACAGCAGACTTGTGCGACCTGTCGCATGCATCTATCGACCTGCCGTTGGCCCGACCAACCGTGCCCTCGCCTTCAGCTCATGGTTGATCTATCGACCGTCAGAGCGCGCATGCCCGCGCGAGAGTGACCGTGGAATACCAAAGTGCTGTTTAGCCACACGTCTGGTCTCGTGGTTGCGATCGACCGTTTTGTCTTGTACCCGCAGGCGAATACGCTATTCGCGTGCACGCATTCCGCCGATGACTGATCGACCACAGCCACTCAACAGAGCGTCGACCACCTCGACCGATCATTGAAGCGTACACTGATGCCTCGGAGGCGTGCAGCATTCTGTAAGGAACCCGGCGCAAAGCGCGCGACCGCGGGCGACGCCCACACAGCCCGACGACCAGTATGACGCCGTCGATGCGGCTAGCTCGTGGGCAATGAGGAAATATTAGCAACAAGGCCAATTGCAGCCGCACCTCACGCAGCTCTTCGATCAGCCGTCGACGTCCAGATGAGATCGGTCCAGATCAACCACGGAGAACACCCGACGTGGGAACCCAGAACCAGCAAGGCCTATACTGGTCTGCTGGACGATCCTCGAAACTTCTGGCGCTAAGCAACTGCGGCCCCGTTGTGCGCGCAGGCGCGACTGCCGGCTCGGCTCTTATCTGTGTCGTGGCCAATGAGCTATGTTCTTCAACGGCGCTCTCAGTGCGTGGGGCGTGCAGTTGCTCGCCCCTTGTCCTGCCCGGTGCGCTTTGTCGGCAAACCCAAGGGCCGGCTTCCGTTTGGCATGAATCACTCATATGCTGCTCACTGAACCGTTCTTTTTTTTGCTTACCACGCGTATCGCCTGAGCAGATTCACACCAGTTGTTTTAGCTGATCGACCCACATTATGATCGCCACCTAATTAACCGCCCCACAGTTAATCAGGCACATCTCCTTCGGGCGCCACGAGTGCCGCAGATCTATTTACGCGATGATATCACCAGCCGCCCCTACCAGACAATTGGGACTACCGCGATGACCCTTCCTTCAAGAGGCCACCGCCGTCTTTTGTTCAAGGCACTAACCGCAAGGAGATTACCTGCCTGTCTAGTGTGACCCAGAGGAGTATCTAGGTGAGGAACTCATTATCGGCGATGGTGAACCATATCAAATTTCTCCATTCTAACGAGAGGCACTACGCTACCACGTGGTCGAGCCTATCGTGAATTCCGAATCGGTAGTCTGCCATGATCGCCACCTCAAGAGTGCGCGGGCCTGATCCGTGACCGACTCAAGCCAATTGGTGCCACAGTACACGGCCACATCCGATAAGTCTTACCTGCTTGCACGGTAGACTATTGCTCCGACTGAAACCTTCGCTGCCAACAGCTCAGGTAGCCCAAGACCTCTGAGACTAGGTGCGACTATAGCGACGACGGGGATTGCCGGTGATCAACGTGGTTTGCTCGACACAAGACACCGGTCGCCACCCATGTCGATGAGCAATCACTCCGCACACGCCGCAATCGCCGGCAAATCATCGTGTCGTATCGGCATCGAGATGCTTTGTGCATCGAGCTATACAGAGCTGCCTGCGGCGCTGGCCCGCACGTGCGGCAGAAAAACCGGTCGACAGACCCAGTCGTGACCACCACGTCCAGGAAGTGCTGACGACGATGACATCACGGACTGTCTTATCCCCCTTGCGCCGCCAAGCCACGCTGTCGTGCCGTCCTTAGGTTCGCGCAGAGCGCCGAGTATCAAAACGCGGGCTCGAACACTTGCTTCTCATTCGTCTCATCCACGATCCTATCCGATCGGCGGGCATCCTGGTGTTCTGCTTATGCGCGAGTTTTGCCATGCTCGCAAGTCGGCGATCTGCGTGCGATCCAGCGACAAACCTGAGCCACGCAGCTGTACCATAGAACATATCTCGCGTGCTTTGCGCTTCGGCGGGCAGTTCTGTACTGTGTTGGCAGCCTGAGTGACAGCATACAAGTGTTATTCGCAACAGTGCACCCGACTTGGGATCACTCCTCCTCGGCGTATTGCACCCTTTGCCGACCACAAAGAACATGCAAGACGCGATCGATAGCTCTCCAGCTCTACTTCCACCAGCGCCCGTACCGATCATTCCTTCGTTTCCAGGTTGATGTTCTTGCGCGCGATCCACGCCGTCCATCCGTTTCTCGAGCCACCTATGCCGAGCGTATTAGCTGTGGCCCTTCCTGATCTTCACGTTGTGCTCGACCGGTCTTGTGATCTATCCGATCGAAGCAAGACTGCAGTCCGGGCGCAGGCTGAGTCTGACATGCGGGCTTTCAGCGACTTTTGCGTGCTCCGACATGCGGATCTAGCGCAAAGTTGCAGCTTGATCAGCGCTCGAGCAGAGCCGATGTCCTGCGGGATTCTATCACGCCATCGCTGGGGCTCTGCGGCACACACACTCAACGCATATCGGCAGACAGAAAGGCGTTAGCCCGTATGGACTCCCTGTACTGGCAGCGGTTCGTAACCTGACACGCCACTTCCTCCAGCTTTGGTACGCTTTCATCCTGTGAACTGGTCTAGCGTCGGCTTGAGCAGGTCTCGTTCTCTGCGTCGCTTCAGTAGCCCATAGCAAGCGATGTACTCGACTCGACAGATGCTTCTGTAGCCAAAGAGGTCTTTGCCACACAGCAACATGACCAGCAGCTGCGGGTGCCCATCTCGGCGCCGAGCTGCGTCCTGACGCATGATGAGTTCTGTACAGATTAAGGACGCGCACCAACGCTCGCCAATGGTCATGCAGACATACCCACGCGCGCGCCCTTGCCCAGCGTCTTGTGTCCATACACGGCCTCGTTACGTATCTCGACCCAACCAGCTTGATGCGCTTTCGAGATTGGGTCCTGTCGGTCGGTGCAGATCGAATAGCCGTGTCTTGTCTGCCTTTTCTTTAATGAGACAAAATACCTCAGAGAATCATGAGCGCTGGTCGGTGAATGCGATCCGGTTCACTGCTCCGCGGGGCTCTTCGTGTGTGTTCCTACTTTGTCGTGCCGGTTACAGCGCGAGAGCGGACATTCACTGATTCGGTGACCCAACAGAGATCACGCGTTCTAGCCTCCGTAGACTTGTGTCTTTCTCGATACGTGTCGCTGATTCGATCTGTATGATCCTGAAAAGCCACCAACGCAATCCGCGGTGGAGCGCGAAGAGAAGCAGAGAATCGTGGGCGCCTCGTCGAGTGCGCTCGCGAACTGGGCCTGATCCTGCAGCTCTTAATTTTACCCGAGCTTCTCGATAATGACCTAAGTCCCTGAGAGAAATCCACGCGCACGGGCAGGTGGTACTGGCTTGTCCCGTTTCGCCGCGAGGTGTTTTCTATGGGGACAACGGCTCCCAGAGGCCAACCCTCCTTCGCACGCCTCGCCTGCCTGCCTTACAACAGAAATACCGCCCGCGCGAATATCAGCGCGGCGGTCTCCGACCGTATTTCTTAAAAGGATTGTGAAGCCAGCGTTTAGATCTCCGACCTCGATGATCGCTTTGGCGAGGATCGGTCGGTTCAGCGTTCAGCCGGCGATGTTCATGCGGCTGTCGCTTCACCATATAGATGCCTGGTCTTCGCGCAGCTTGTCGACCATTCAGACGTTGGTCCCAAGGCGGCGAGAAAATGCCGCGTGTTCGCGCGAGAAAGCAACGGTCCGAGCAGACAGACGCTGAAGCTCGCTTGCGAGTTGGGTGCGCAGGCCCGCATGGTGTTCCGGATGTTCTTCGAGTTCTGGCCATCCAGTCGCGGCAAAGCATCGTCGTTCAGGATGGTGTGACGATGCAGCACCGATGATCTGGCGGGAAGCTGAATTCTGGCGGTTGAGAAAAGGCCAGCGTGCCCTGGTTCAACCTTTTGCGCCGAAGTGGTCCGCGAAAGCGCCATTAGGATGCCGGTGCGTTCACGGTAAAATCCCAAGTTCTTGGAGCAGCTTGCCGCGATCAGGACACTCGACACCGCTGCCGCGACCTTGCGCGTGCCGCCGATCAGCGTCCAGCCCGTCGCCAAACCCTGATAGGCGATGTCGATCATCGGGTAGGCACCGAGTGTCTTGCAGAACCTTGGATCACCGCATACCCACTTGCCGATGCGTTCAGGTTGGGCACCTGGTCGGGTTGTGGCAGCAACCGATGCACAAGACCACATTCGCCTTTTTGCGCGGTCTGAGGTCGGCGAATCATGCCATCGAAATCAACGCCACGGGTGTCCGTCGTCAAATCAACGATATGCACCCATCTCCATCCCCAGATACTTGAGGATCGACCAGGGTTGGTTCGCCATGTCGGTTGACCACAAAGCCCGTGCGTTCGGCGCGGGCCATCTGAAGGTCAGATTCAAACGCCTGCGATCGCGCCGACCGCCGGCGTCGCGAAGCCGCCAGCCACCTGGGCGCGGGGGACGATCGCAAGCACGCATCCGCACCATCGCATCCCGAAAGCAGATCTCCAGCCAGACCAGTATAGCCTTGCTGTTTCTGGGTTCCCACAGCTGGTGTTCGCCGCTTTTACCGCGCGCATGACGGGCGTCAGCCCCGTGGCGATCCTTGTACACCGCCCACCACCAATCGATCTTGGCGTTCGCGGGGGTCGTCCTTGTACATCTGCATCAAGGCAAGGATTTATCGGCGGGCTGCGCCTGTAGCGTTTCGAACATTATGCGTCTCCGCGTCGCAACGCGCACGGTGGGAAACATTCCCCCATTCTGCCCAAGATCCATCGTAAAGGAACCAATCGGTGTGGCCCATCCGTTTCAATGCCAACGCTAGTATGGTGGCAGTGATCCCGACCCGCAGGTGGTTGATCACGGGCTGCGACAGGTCGATCCCTGCTGCCTCGAATGCAGGCCTTGGTCTCGGCTACGGATTTCAGTGTTTTGTCGTCGCTTCAGCAAGCTCTGTGTAGGCAGGTTTGCGCGAACCGGGGATGTGACCTGCACGCAAAACCTTCGCGTTGGTTCGGGGCCTCGCCGCGGAAGCGGGCGGCTCGCGGCATCAACATTTGTCGGTGCCTTAGTCTTCGAAGCTTGTGCCACCTGGTCACGGTCGCGCACCAGCTGGTTCTGGAACCGCACGTTCATGGTGAACGTCGCGCGGGATTCGCGGCATGATCTTTCGGTCGGGCGGCCTTCGGCGACCCATCTTGGGCAAGCCACCGTCCAGCACGGCCACATTTTCCTGCCATCAGCGAAACAACCACCACACGCGCGCAGCAGACAACAGCCCTGACCCGTCATAAGACACCACCCTGATGCCGTCGCCCACACCCAAAGCCACGCATCCGCGGACATGAACTTTTCCGCAGGCGTGCCATATGCTGGGCATCATGTCCACCGCGGCATCCGAGATTCATACGATGTCAAGAAGCGGGCACGGAAATGCGCTTGGTTATTCGGCTTTGGGGGGTCACGGCCCGCATCGGGCAAATACGCAAGATGTCGTCCAGCAGCGCAGGTCCGGATCCTTAAGGTGCTCGCCAGCCAAATCGGTCTGAACAAGCGTTGTCGGATTGTCACCATGGGTCACCCCCTTTAGAACGGTTTTCAATGCCTTACCCCGCGACGGCCGCCGCAAGCAAGAGCCCGTGGCAGTGCCACATGCAGCATAAGCGAAAATGAAGAGGATTACCAGTCAGCAGGGCAAACGCAATTAGCAGGTACGTCAGCCGTGGTCTTTCAGCAGACCGTTGTTTTTGCCGTGACCAATCCGCTTGGCGGCAGTTTCGCGTTTGTCGTGCAGTTCTTTACCCTTGGCGATGCCGATCCTGATCTTGGCCATTGCCACGGGGTTGAAATACATCACCCATCGGCACCAGCGTTCATGCCCTTGCGTACTGGTTTCATTCCACAGTGCGACACTGTTTTTTGGACACAGCAGCTTGCGGCGACGGCGCTCTTCGTGGGAAATGTCTTGCCTGCTTATAGGCGCGACGTAGGAGTTCACCAAACCCACGTCGCACACTTCCACGGCAGATACGCTTTCGGCGATGTTGGCACCGCCAAAGTTGCGCAGGGATTTCACCTCGGAGCCTTCAAGATGATGCCGCATTCAACGTCGTCGTCGATTACGTTCTAATCAAACCGCGCACGGCGGTTTTCGCGATGACCTTATATTCGGGTTCCGATTTGGAAGATAATTTAACTGTGACATGCAAGGATCGGAGGGCGTACACGGCGCTGCGCGCAAGCGCAGCTGCGGGGTTTGCGCGCGGAACCCGAGCGTTCCCCCGACAATTTATCACCCAACTTGATGCACCTCTGCAAGGTCGAATCTCGCCCGTGGGCATCTTGTTGGAGGGTTGTCGAAGTCGTCATTTGAACAGCTCGAAAATCCCGTTTGAAAATTTCGCCGCACCAGATGCATCACAGATCGTCAAAGTAGTTTCTACCCGGATGGCACGCTTGGGGCCGTGCCTTCGGATTTCGTTTTAAAGCGCGGGATATCACCGAGATTTAACGGGATTGGGCGATGTCGAATGGCGTGCCAGAACGCTTTGCATGCCGCTCGTTAAATTCCTCGGTCCAGATGATCTTGTCATAGGTGCCGCGTTTCACAATGTAACGTTCAGCTGACATTGGACCCGATTGCGCCGACCAAAGATGGTCCGGGGGTCCATGGCCGCGCCCAGCGAGGATTGTCGCGGGCGAACAGCAAGAACCGCGGCGAAGCTGGGCGATTTGGTCAAACTCTTTGCTTGCCGTCATCGCCCCGACGTTCGATACCCGTAATTTTGCATCAAAAGCGGCACCAGATTGCCGCGGTTTTACCGGCCGACCGTTCCGCTGAAACTTCTGCGAAATCTTGTGTCAAATAAGAGCTTGAGGAAATTCCGCGAGTGTAGAGGGTTTGCGGCACCGCAGGTGAACGCGTATAAGGAGATATGTTGTTTCCTACGTTTGCTCTATGTGATGGGGTATTCGAGGACTCACTGGACGCTGGTTCTTATTGGCTGTCTTGGCCCATTTGTAGACGATTCCGCGAGTTGTTTCGATTTTTATGTGCGGTGGAATCTTATCCCCAGTCATAAATGAACTTTCGCCATGATTCCGAGATTAGAACCTATTGAGATTATCTTCAATGTCGAGCAGGCGCATTTCTTGGGCACCACCTCTGGGGGGTTACATCACGACGGCTCTCGCTTGTCTGTGCTATCCTCACGTCCCTGTGGAAAGATCTCCATATTCGGCTCGGTTTGGTCTCTCCTAGTAGAATTATTTTGTTGTACTTTGGATGCTGACTTTCCGTATTAGTGGATTGTCGTACTGCAGGATTTGAGAGCGTCCAGAGTGAAAGAAAAAAGCAAAAATTATTCTTGACTGTTAGGTTGTATTACTAATCGGTCTGTCTCGCGCTTTATGCAACAAACTGCTGTACCAGATAGAGGTATATATTTGCGGGTTGTGGTGATTGTTTCTACTTGGTTTGGTCGCAGTCATAGGCCGTAATCTCTTTTTGTGTCATAATGAGATCCCCGCTTGCCTCACTTCAAGCAAAGCGAGCGAGAGTATTAACGTGGTCGAGTGTGACTTATGTCTGATTACCCACTTTGACGCCTCGGCGCAGCTTCCGGTTATTCTTGACTGTGTCGCCCAGCATCAGTCCAAAGCGGCTTGTGTGTGTGCGAAGTCAAGAACATCGTTAATTGTGACTGTTTTGGCCAGCAAGACGGAATCCGCTGGAGGCTGGGGGTTTGAATGTGAATTTGTGTCGCTGGGTGTCATTAGCGACGACTGAACGCTGTAGTGATCGAAAGCTGCCGAGTCGACTGCCTTCCCGCGTCTTTCAGCGCTATTTTGTTACTGATTGCGTCGGGTCGTTTTTTGGGCGATTCGGCAATCAAGATTCCGTTCGGTAAATACAAATCCACGGAAGTGTTTAGCGCTGGCGACGACAATTGGACGTTACATTCAGTCGAGAGGCTTTTGGACTATATGTCCTGAAGAGTGGCGACCTGGATTTAAGGGTATGTGCGGGCGTGGAAGAGTGAATAACAGTTTGCTCTCTGCCTTATCCCTGGAGAGTTGGTCGTATCGTGGCTACTGGGTTTCTCATCCGAATGCGGCAGCCCTAGTGCAGTCCTCTCTGCGTTCACTGGTTCTTCATGATTCTGATATGTTGACGCATCAGTTCGCGATAGGCACTGCATATATCAGCGCCTTCGTGTGGCCTGACGCGCTGAGGATACCGCGGATCTTTGCTAGCATCCAGATCCTGGGCTTTACTGTCCTCCACTCTGATTCTGTTATGGGCGATCCCTTGCAGGATTCCGTCTAAGCCTGTTGATTGCATTCACCCTTTGGTGCGCAAGATGTGATGGCGTTTCTAGGGACTACCGATCCCGAGTCGAGGACTTTTTTCCAGGAGCCAGTTGCCGTACGCTATTGTGCCCGAAGTGCCGAATTACGCCGGTGCGGATCTATCCCGGACGTTGTCTTCCTTTGATGTTTCACGCGAGTTAACGGAATATGGCGTTGTGTGGAGGTTATACCAATTTTTTTATGGTATAACGTGATCTTTACTTGACGATCGTTTGCTGTTGGTCTATCTGCCGAGGGGTAGTTTTTATCTTTTTTTGCTATCCGGCGAAGATTCTTAGTCCAGCGAGCGTCTGAATCCCTAAAGCGGCCGTTTGACTTTTGGACTTTTGGTATTCGTGTCCCGGCGCGGATGTCGAGTTTGGCGAAGGATTCTTATGCATGATCGAGGGCAGCAAAGCCTTGTGTTCTGAGAGTTCCTCACCAATCGAGGTCTGGTGGGGTCGGCGTCGTGTCAACCCTTTTGGAAAAGGGAAAGCACCTGGCGACCGGTGGGAACGCGAGCTTGCTGATACGTGGTTGTCTGCCAAGGGAAATGTCTTATGTGGTTCCAAAAACTGTGTGCGTTTGACGAATTTGGTATGCGTCGAGTTTCTAGCTTACTCAACCTTTTGCCTGCTGCAGTTTCGATGATATTCTTCTTCTAGCGACAGGGACTCCACCGCCTTTTTTGGCCTGCCCGATCTGGGCGGCATCCAGATTACTTCTTTGGTGCAATTCGCATCTCGCGTCATTCGCGTCGGTGCCTTTTGTGCATTGCGTCATTGCGTTTGATTGTATTATAACGGACTTGAGTCCGATCCAGTTGAGTTTCTTTTCTGTATTGGACCACTTTGTGGTGGTGATGAATGTTGTCGATTGTTCTGTAACGCGTACATTGTGTGCCTTGGCTTTATCTATGTGTCGAGTTCGTATGCGCGGTGTTGTGTTTGGGTAGTTAGTTGTCTGGGAGATTTTCGAATGCCTAGGTCTGATCTTGGATTCTGAGCGTACTCTTTGTCTGGTTGACACGGCCGAATTACTGGACGTGTGTTCGGTGCTTTGGCGGGGGGTGGTGCTGTGGAGCGCACCTCTTTGTCGGACACACAGAGCGGGGGCTTATGTGCCTCTACGTGCATTCCGGGTCACATGGGATCTGACGCTGGAATTCCCGATTCGTTATGCCGCGGACGCCGCAGTTCGATAAAACTACGCCCGCAGTGCGCGAAACCAGCCTCGGCATCAGAAACTTACACCGAAGCGCTGCCGCCTTTCTGCGCATATGCCGGGAAGCAGCACGCCCCATCGCCGAGGACCCACCATCTTTTTACCGACTGAGGGACTTGCCTGGCATACCTACAACGATCAGAACAGTCATTTGCCAAAATCCTGGCGCGGCGGAAATTCCGAACAACACGGTTTTACGATTCCGAAACACGCGCGTTGCGTTTCGGTGACATTGAACGCAGGCCGGCCCACCCGCATTGTGCTGGTGATTTTCCCCAAGGGGTCCCGTTAATCAGGCTTTGTGACACTTCGCGTCGACAGAGGCAATTCCGATGCAACGAAATTTCGTCGGCTATGTCGCGCTATTTCCAGAGGTGTGCAAAGCCGAAGGGCTTTCACATCTGGCATGCGGGCGAAGGCTTTCCGATGATCGCAATGAGGCGCGATGGCGTCCAAGAGGTTCCCGCTATTTTGCATGTGGCATTATCCTTTGGGTGGCCCGACCATGGGGCGCATGGTGGGCGCCGCCCCCAGCTGACCACACCACTTCCAAGAAACAAGCGCGACGGCGCGCGTGATCTCGGCGACGCGCTTATTTGTTTTTTGCGTTGGCCCTTCGCGCCAACGTGCAAAAAAACGCCCCTGCCTTTCGGGCGTATATCTTGCTTCCAGCGCTCGAGCTCGGGTCTATATGCGTTGGAGCGTGCTGTGGCTTGAACCTACGCCAGCACACCCATGGGGATCGCAAGTACACCAGTCGCCGCGAAACAGATCAGGATGATGATGTTCAGGAAAACGGATGCGCCTTGCTTGTCATCCGGGCCCATCTGATCTCACTAGTATCGTGACCAGGTACACTCGCATGGGGAGATCGATTATCAAGTGAATTAATATCATTCCTGCTCAACCATAGTTTCAGTCGGTTCGTGTATCTCTATACTCGGGTCTCCCCGTCGTTTGGTGTGCAGGATTTGTTAGATCCGTTATTTGTTGCCTCAGCTTGCAGGTTCGTCGTGTCGAAACTTGAAATTACGGCCGGCCAGCCCCAGCCGGTCACTGTTGGGTGTCTTCCGGGCGGCAGACCAATGACGTCACGTCCCTTGGCCGGCTGCGACTGGATTAAAGAAATACAATCCCTCCTCCGTTGCCTACGGCGGTGCTTGTTGCCCACATCTAGTCGTTCTGACCAGGAGAAGATCGTAATTATCTCGCCAAAATGCGATTGGCGCTGTTTCATAGGTGTCAGTGATCCGCACGATTCGACCTGGGAGGCACGTATTATGAAGAAACCCGGGGGTCACCTGCTTCAGCCAGAATTCTCACGCCCGGAAGGCCATTTGGATAATCGCCCACCGGCCTTTCCCCTTTAATTTAAAAGTTTGGTGACTGGCTAGGCACGGTCAGGAGTGATCCAGCCCGCGAGCCGGGACAACATAGACCCCAAAGGCGATCAGCTTGCGGCGGATTGGACGCCGTCAATATCGTTTTGATGCCCTCGTTGCACGAATGTGTCGCGATCCACAAGCGCGGTCCCCAGCGCCCATTCTGTCAGTTGCCCCGCCGGACCGACGAGAATAAATCGACAGCCGCGATATAGGATGGTCAGAACACAAAACGATCGTCAACTTAGGCAAAGCCAGAATGCTGAGCCTGTTTCGTGTCGCGTGCTAGTCGGTTCAAACCGGCCAGGATGACCTTTAACTCGCCGCCGCTGTCACGTTTCTGGGCTTACCAGGCTCTCCGTCCTAATTGTTGTGCGCGGCAAGCATGAAATGCGTTCATACAAGGTCCTGTGCCGTGGGATTTTGTCTTGATTTGTTTTTTGGGGAATACCGGTGGCATCGTCATAAGTGTTCTAAGCTCATTTGTGTTGTATAGAGATATCTTATTTCCTTGCGTTTCTTTATCCGTCTGCTAGCGTTTCATATACGTTCCCTCTTGTTTGCGGCGTTCCTCAGTAAGGCGATTTGGTAGATGTTTTCGCTAGTCAGTGTTTTGTCATCTTCTGCCCGCGTGCTACTGAGTCATGCGGCCGTACGATAGAGCGCGGTTCTGTACGCGACGACAGTATGGTCGTCAGTTTTGTCAGACTTTCACGTTTGTGACATGACACCGGGCCATCTATGGGCGATCATGTTGGCTGGTTTAAGTGTCGAACCTTTTCTTCATTTAGTGTAAGTCGTTGCCGCGATATCCACGCGCAGCACTCGTGTTTTTTTTTTTTGTTTTTCGGTTGTCAGTTATTCAATAGCTTTTCGTTGCTGGAGGCTGCATTGTACTGTTTAGGCGATATTACGCCCCTTGGGATTATATGGTGTGTTTTTTCGATTGTGTGGCTGCGCGGCGCTTGCGGGGGAGTTTCGTCGTTTCTTGTTCGTCATTCTGGTATTCGGGTATTCAACTGCCTTCTCATGCGTACTGTAGCGTTTTTTGTCACCTGTCTGGTTGATCCATCCTTCTCTTTGTCGCTGAGTATTGTTATTCGTTCTATTGCTTCGGCTCCTAGGTGCGTCCTTTTGGGTGGTGCAATCTCGATTTGTCTGGGCTAGCGTCGATTCCTGCCTGGCCGCTCGGTGCCGATAAACTTGAGAGCACGACCGTTGGAAATCAGTTCAGGTTTGTTTGTGGCGGGTTTTTCTGTGGCGAGTCAGCCTAACACATTATTTTGGATGTACCAAGCGGCATTGATTCCTGTGTCGGGTGTCTTTCGGCAATCAGCCGGCGCCGGGTTCCCGGCGTAGAGAGACCGGAGTAGGAGGCGTCGCCGTTGTGTAGGCGAATTGATTTTGGTGCTGAGACTGTGCGCGGTGGCGGTATGGGGTGGTGGGGGGGTTCGTTTTGTCCCTTCAGTGAGTAGGATTGTGCAGTGCCCCGCGGAGATGGGGCGGATGTGGGGGGCGCAAAAGGATGACTTATCGGGGGGGAGGTGGATGTCGCTGCGTGACAATCTCTGCCGG
>Ga0163217_1093727_pt1 | contig 12812 bp, 5 predicted proteins | sample SynspAceP_FD_185933 | JGI IMG/M metagenome (GOLD analysis project Ga0163217, IMG submission 185933) | Saline lake microbial communities from Ace Lake in Antarctica - Synechococcus sp. Ace-P (PacBio error correction) | ecosystem: Environmental > Aquatic > Non-marine Saline and Alkaline > Saline ... | reverse complement strand
CGAGCCCCTACCTGAAGGTGAAGAGCTCGTGGCTCGACACGCCTCTGGCCGACAGAAGGACTGGGTACGCGGTTCCATTTCGTAGCTCTTATTTTTTACATTAAACGAGAGGAGATTCAAAATGACTAATAACAATCAGTTTTGCTGTATGCATTTTACCATCGCACTTCATGTGCTACCTTAATACAGGAAGTTTTATTGTGGTGGTTTTGTCGCCATCGTTCGAGCCAGCCATTAATACCGTGGCGTATTACTTCCACGAGGATTTTTTGGAATAACAAAAACAAAATTAGCAAAACATAAATAAAGAAAAAAACGTTTACGGCAGTTTTCAAACAGTAGGGGCGAAAGCTATGCGTTTGAAGAGCGATTTAAATAGCGGTTGAATTTTGTTTGTGTGGGTACGATTTTTGAAACTCTTTTGAAAAAACTCCGCTACACCGCTGCAGCGTTTAGCGCGAGAAGGAGGGTCCGCGAATGTTCACGTCAATGATTAATTCAATGAAGCTTAGAAAACAATCCGCCACAGCGATAGGTGCTGTGAATTTCATTGAGGATAGTGTCCACCAATGCGTAAAGGTGTGCCAGAACAAGGCTCTAACTCTTCTTTTTTGCAAACTTAGCTTTTAAACAACCCCAGCCGGGCAAACAGGGCAATTCAAAGATTTAACCGGTCCTAATGCGCATACATGATATTTGCTGGTGATGTAGTCTCAAGAAGATCAAGATGGTATTTGCCCGAAACCAAGGTCCACGCTCAGACATTAAGCTGAATGGACCCTAGGACAAGGCAAACCTAAAGCCCAAACGGGCAACGGCCAAGCGTAAATCGCACGCGTTTGTTACGTTCATCTTTGAAGCGGTTCAACCAGAAGGGACCGTTGCGTTCTAATAGAGATATAGCGAGAAGTTTCCAAGCGGCAACGCGCTACTAGACGAAGTAACAAGGTTTGAACAATTGACCAATGGCATTTGGCCAAGAGGGGCAACAGGCAATGAGATAAACATCAAACCTGGTTTCCGCAGCCGGCCATTCCATTAGCCGAAAATTAATTTGGAAAAAATAGCCAAAACCAGCCACTCAGCCGCAACCAGTGGGTGTACTAATGCGCCAATAGCCATACTGTTTTACCAATAGATCGCATTCTTTAGTCATGTAAGCCCCGTAAAGCCATGATTATTTCCATACCCAAAGAGAGGGTGAAGAACGAAATTGCCCACCGCGATCAAAGCGAGTTCCAAGACCAATTTACTGACAGTTCAACATTAAACATGAAGTTTCCGCCTTGAGCAAAACCCGCCCGTTTGTTTCATTGCATTAGCCAACAAAATGCATCAAAGGTAACGAATAGGGGCAGATTCAATAATGTACGAGTGCTGTTTCAATACCTTTATTTAATTGCTGCAGCCACAACCGCAATTGTTCATAATGGCTGAAACAGAGTGTGCCAGCCTATAGTGCGCTTTGCGAGAATCTGCAAGAGGGCCGCCGAAGGGCTGCTCCAGCTTGATCCGATGTGATGTCCGGCCATTTCAACCCGTTCAGGCCATGACTTTAACTGTTAATTGAAGAACCAGGCCGCCTACGGGACGAGTAGACGAGAGAATAATGAAAACGCAGACCAGCATATCCATTCCCCCAATGTGCCCCATTTCCTAGATCTTCAGATTCTTCTGAGACGATCCATTAATGCATTGATTGGGGTTTTGACGAGCCACGGCGGCAATAAACAGCTTCAGCCATCATGATCGAATAACCGACGAGTAAATACAAGCCAGAATAGACATAGAACAAAATGCCCAGCCACCATTTCACCTGCTGATGTACGGAAATTTCCAGATGTTTACCTAAACTACAGCGGATACCCTGTTTGCCGCCAAAATGAACTATCCACTCAGGCTTCGCCCACGAACCTTGGATAGGATGTTTTATATGTCATAGTTATCTCTAAGTTATTGAATCCAAATTTATATAAACCAGCAATCGGGTCCGCCTTTTTTATCCATTACTTGCGACAATCCACAAGCCTGTTTGAATGTGCGAGGACTCGTCAGGCCAAATCCGACATAGGGGCGGGATTTTCCGAATTTTCGTCGCGGATATTGGCACAAAAAATGATTGTGTTTATCGTAATTTCCTTCTAATCAGTGGTGATTATTCGTTAACTTGATTAGGTTCTGGCTGCAGGTTAAGATTATGGCTGTAATTAGTTAGTTGCCTCTAACACCAGTATATTTCTAGACTTGTGATTTTAGTTTCACCGTTAGTAATGTTATAGACATCCATTATTATAGTGAGTTAATCTACTTTACAATTTGTTCCTTATTGGCTTTAAAATCAGGCTGTCTGTGATCTGTCTGCAATTAAGCCCTCTTTAGATTTAGCCGTTAATTTTTAATACTTTTGTCTTTCTAATGGTAGATCATGAATTCACAAAGAATTGTGTTTAATAAGCCATAGGCGCCCGAATCAGATGCGGCATGGCGGTTCATAAGTTGGCTGGGATCTTGTCCGCCGACTGGATACGATACTCGGTTTTACTGTAATGTTATTACAAGCCAGTCATTTTCATGAACCTCCTGTGCCGCGAGTTTTTTGATAGCGGTGCAGTTTAGTGGGGTTTTGTATCGGGTTATATTCTTTCCAATAAAGTAGATACATTATTTGTGGGGTGGGCAAGTGGCTCGTGAGTGAAAAAGCACGCGCAAGGGTTTAGAAAAAATGGTTTCATCACTTTGAAGCGATCCAACTGTCGGTGGTGTGCGCTACAGTCGATAACCAGGTATTACGGCTTCTGTAAACAAGTTCTGGGCCCTTATTGTTTTCGGAAGCTTAGCCGATCAGCTTGGTGCGCCTTTTCAGAGAGTCTGTGAGTTTGACAACTAGGGTTCATTTATCCACGGATGCCAACGATACAGAAGCAGCTTTGGTCCCCATGTCGCGCCCATCTCAGTTCTAGTCAGAGAAAATACGATGAGCTAGGAAAGCCAGCTTTCGCCTCTCACTTTTCTTTCAAGCCCCGTATTATTAATTTACGACGATAAACAATAGAAAATTTTTGAAGAAAATATGAATCAGAAGTAGAATACTTACATCGCACGCTGCTTTTCCTCGTTGTTTCTCTCACGGCTGCGCTAGGCGCTCATTTATACGACCACGACAGAAGGCAATTAAATACTTTTAGACTATTTTGGCTGGGGCTGCAGGTACTTTGAATTACGTCATAACAATCCGGATTTTCAAAGAAGAGTTAGTGAAATAGCATTACTGGAAGATTGGCCATTACTGTCTCAGCTCTTTGTGGATATGCACACCAAAGCGAAGGGTTGATGATTTTTCAGCAAGCCTTTTAAGAGCCATAATTTTAGTGCCTCTGGCTTTAGAATCCATGAATGCAGTGTCATGGCCAACCGGCCGAACAGCGCGTTGGACAAGGCCGCAGCTTAGTTGGCTCGAAATGTTAACGGGGTCGTGAACAACATCATCAGTTTTTACCAATGGTCCATGGCTGTAGTTTAGGTGGCTTTGTCTGTCACAGGTAAGCTCACATCCACCGTGGCGGCGGCAGGGTTCTAAGCCTTGGGTGCGGTGTATCTGACGGTTGCCATTTGATGGGCTATTTAGGAAGGCATTTGGAAACAATCGCGAATATCAGATAAAGTTGTTGTCGGATTCTAGCTAGTGGCGTTGGACATGCCAGGCGGCGTGTAATTGTAGAAACCTGTTGCAGGCGATAGGCGGTATTAACGTGGCCAGCTACGGTTAGTTACCAACAATCTAGAGGCGTTGCTAAGAAGCATGGCGTTGTTAGTTTGATCATTTGATGACACTACAAGCGTGCGTCTGTGGCTCCGACTGGGTACCTTCTTATAGTTTTGATACAGCGACGCACGTATCACGCCAGATATCATCACTATGTCTAACATCATTAAGTGCGTTTATGGGCTTTGCCGTTTGCAGTCGTTAAAGGTCTTGCGCTATCTCATGGTCAGAATTGGTGAATGGAAACCCGCGTGAACACAACCCCCCCGGTACTTTCCGTGGTAATATTTGGCGTTCGTTACAGCCAAAAGTGGGCGACTGAATACCTATGGAAAGGACGATGCGGTTTTTGGAGAAAAAGAAATCAAACGAAAGGCGAATACATTCGATCAAGTACGGGCAAGGCCATTGTGAATGGAATTTGGATGCAAGGCAACTTTATCGGGTTCCAAGCCCGAGGCATTGATGCGCTGGTATTCAACCTGTTGTTAAGCGGCGAACTTAGCCAGTAAGACACGAAAAATTGTTTCCAAAAATGGTCTTGATGATAGAGAAACTTCAGGTGCGGATGCATCAAGTGGGTTAAGTTTCTTGCCCCTCTGATTAATTTAGTGATGAAAGAGTTGAAACAGGCATTGATTTTTAGAGCAAAAGCGAATTCGGAGAAGGTCTGTGACAAAGAAGACGACATGGCCTGAAGCGGAAACGCTACTTGATGAAATACTACGGACATTGGCCGATCTAGTTTACTTTCAGTATAGTCCGTCTTTTTTATGAAGACGGGCTTCTATTGAATACTGAGTGACGATAAATTTAGTAAGTTCAAACCTCAGCTTTTTTTCGGTTTCGTTAATTTTGCGATACTTAAAGCGCATTCTAAAGGATCTAAGGAGAGCAAATAACTGTTTGCACGTGATTTAGCAGAATGTGAAAAAACCGATCCCGTCCGTGCTTGTATTCCCCAGGTATGGTAATTGGAAAGGCACTCGTCTCTGTTATTAAAAGAAGACAAATTGGTGCTTTTCTTTTCATATTACGGACTATCTACCGGAAGGTGCAAAGATTTTTTGATATGCATTAGATCAAAAACACCGTTGAAAATCTGTGTATTGCATCTCAGAGTGGAAGGGCGAAATTAGAAAGGCCGTGAAGTTGGTTTCAGAAAAACACCATTACTTAAACCGGGTGTTGTGTATGTGTTGGATAAAAAATTGATGCTCATAGCACTAAGGGGCTATTCAAAGAGTTAAAGTTGGGCCTTTGGCGTTTATCAAACGCCAATTACGGGGGCCAAAGAAGGTACACAACTGCAGACGGCGCTTACGGACTTCTAGATTAAGCTGATGGAATCGACTTTTGTAGATCATGCTTGTATCACTGTTAGAGGACAATAAAAAGGAGGCGCGATAATGTCACCGTTGGCATCAGCTCTAGTGAATGAGCGATCTCATGATGAGACGCTTGTTTAATCGAAAAACTTTCTAATCAAAAGAAAGTGGGACTAGTGTTCAGTGGGGATAAAAAGGCAAGATCATTACCCCCATCTAGGGTCTATTCTTTCGCCGTACACATATTGTCACCGCCCCCAAAATCCATTATTTACTCGCACGACCGACAAAAGCGCCTCCTCGATGAAGCGCTTTTAGATTTCATTTACGGAAAAAAATGTTTTCTTATTTCTCGAGACCATCTTTTTTGATGGACGATGAAGTGCTCGCTATGCAAACATTCATTATCGCAGAGTTTGCGTGGATAGTGACGAGATCAAGCAAGAGAAGGGAAAGTATTACTGAGCACAGTATGGTGATATTCGTTTAATGTCTTTGATGTGCATAAATTGGATGCATTTTCAAAGCGTGTGCAGAAGGATCTAGATTGGATTAAAGCGCAGAAATTATCGTTAGGTGAATCGAGTATATCTTCATCAGACGCGCTTGAATTTACAAACCGGGGGGTTTCGGAGGGTAAGAGTTTTATTGGGCATATCAGACTTTTGAAATCATGGCCATGTAGAGATGGTATTGCACGATGAGAAGCCTTTGGGCTGTCTACTGTACCGCTGACACCAATATGACAATAACAATCCGGTCCTTTGTTGTTGATTTTTCCTCACGTTCTCTCACCGATTATCTTATGTCTTCTCTGTGTTTGGGTGAAACGCCACGATTAAAAACTATTCTATCTCGCTCTAAGAAAACAAAATTTGGCCGTGCCCAGATTGGAACAAGCATCGGCTAGCCAGCGCTTATAGCGGTCTTCCCTGATATTGAGGCACGCGATTTGGTGGGGGCCAGGCGAGTGATTTTCTATTTGATGTAATGTACTGCAATGCTTCAAATGCAACATCGTACAGCCAGCAACCTCGACTCAAACCTCTTATTTTTTTGTTTTACAACCGCCTGATCCGAATCAGCTGTTGGATTTGCCCATTTGGGACTAATACCCGCGCCAAAGACCAGAGTTATTCGCCTCTCGTGAGTTGCATAATAGTGGGCACTTTAAAAAAGCGAAATATAATCAGCTTAATTCCCCGCAGGCTTTGGACAATATAGCCGCATTGTTTTTTTTATTTTTGGCCCGGCATACAAACTTCGGCCCCCCTTAACCAAAGGGAAAATGGATGGGACAACATAGGCAGTGGTTGAAAAAATCGCGGAAACGTTCCATGAGTGACCTATCGTTTCGGTTCGGGAGATCTCATATTATTTTTAAGCCGGCTCAAGGACAAACATTAGCTTATCAAGCGTGTTTTTGTTGTTTCTGCATCTTTTTATCAGGCATCGGACAGACCAAAGCTTGTGTAGCAGGCACTCAAGATAAACTGGCGATGCTGTGTAGTTTGCTTTATTCGCTCAAGAGCGTAAGCAGGGAATAACTGGTTCCTGCCGTTTGCAAGCGGTTGACATACGTCCTCTCCTTATGATGCGATGCATTCTCGCCATCTCCTTATACTGCAGTCTCTTCATCCTATATATTCTTCGTGACAAGAAGATCATCGTAGGAACTGTTTAACGTGCATTAATGCAATCCGGCTGGGCACTTGCGTGTGCGTCTCCTTGTCTCACACTGGTACAGGAAGGAACAACTCTTATTCTCGCGCTACGTCTCGGTTGTCGGACAAAGACGACCAGCAGCTCGACGAAGTGGCTTTAAGCCGCACTTTACCCCGCATCTCGCCCTTTGAGGCCAACAGCAATGGTCATTTTCGCATTATGCGAAACATCTCGCCATACAGTCGTAGAAATGCCTTAGCCAGGTATCGGCGAAGGGCACCACAGTGCATGGGAATATTTATGCCGGCTCACGCCTTTTACAACGAGACGGTGTAAAACGCCGTATTAACGCTTCGGATTTTTGACTGGGTTGAATAGTCCAAGCCATTATGTCACTTGATTTGAACAGGAATTATTGACGCTTTTCAAAGAGGCGACCTAAGCAACGAGCTTTGCGATTGCAAACACCGGCTTATGCACACAGCGAAAAACAGGTTTGACTGTCGGACATTTCGCATCGGAGGGCTACAGCGAAATGACCTTCAGCTCGCAATCGCGGTACTCACTGAAGCTTATGAACGCCGGTCATCCATAAAGAGTTTCACTTGAGCAGTTGCCGATCTCGTTTAGAGGAAAAGGCAACGCCGTTGCCAATCGGTCGAACTAACTACGATGTAAGCGGATCAGCTTGCTAACCTTTGCAGGATCGGACAGCGGGACCTTCTCAAAGCAGCTGAAAGGTTCTGACGTCAAGAAGCGGACAAGTTGATCCACTTGCGTGTCAAATTAACGACGACTCGTTTGAGCCAGTCCTACTGGTACGCTAATCCACTGGGGCGATTATGTTAAGTGGACGGCGCGTGTCCTGATGTCGAGATCATTGGGTTGTCGGGGATGTGTGTTTGCCGGTCTGAATTATTGAACCAAAGATAATGGCGGGCGACATCGATAAATTTGACATGTGGCGACTTAAACGGTATTGAGATCAGTTTCATTGCTCATATTTTTGCCAAAGACATTAACGCTAATACCATTACGCATTATTTAGCGGATTCCAATCTGAAAACCTTGAGGCGTGTTATGCGAGCACTGCAGTGAGCAGCTTTCGCCGGCGTGCTCGAAATTACGCAACAGTAAAGTGGCCGATTGTGTCTGCGATTGGCTAGTTTGATATGAAAACCACGGTATCGCTGGCGCAAGCCGGTTTAAGACGCCCAATGCGGAAACAGCTGTGAATGTGTTGCAAATGCACCAATTCTATTGGCGCCAAGTGGACATGCAGGTTTGGTTAGGTTGATGAAGAAGCACTTGAAAAGACCATTCGTATTCTAGCGATAAAGAGCCTTGTTGGAAGTGCGAACAAACCACATTGGTCGCTTTGCAATTTTGTGCTTTAGTGGGCTGTTTCGATTTAATATTGTAAGCGAGTACATTGATATAAAAAGACCCCAGTTGATCTACCCGCTGGGGGGTCTATTGGCGTTTTAAATTTCTTTGTTAATTTTCGTTTTGAGTTTTGTTTCTCTTTCAACGGATAAAGCTCCCAAAAAATATCTATTAGGAGTTTGTGGCATCATCCCGATGAACAATCGAGCCCCAATCTTGGATTGACACTCCGTCTCCAGTGGGACCGGCTTTACTCACATAACAGCCCTTGCGCACAAACCGCATCCGGAAAAGGTCGCATAAACATCTTCCACTGGCCTCTAGTTTCAATGCCTTCTTGCCAGCACTCTAATATTTCAACTTATGTGGCCATTAGCATTAATTGAACTGGGCTTTCGAGCGATTGTTCGATCGTCTGGGTCTTTTTTCCAGGTGGCCATACAAAGCTGCGGTCGATTTTAGCAAATTCAACGGGTGAGGTTTTTTAGCCTTGTGAGCAAGCGAAGAATTAACCTGTACCGAGAGTTTCCCGCATCAATGGCAATACCAATCCCCATATCTTTAGCTGTTTGACGCCAGGCCCTCAGTCGCGCCAGCATGAATGTCTTCAAGACATATAGACGCGGTCTCCTCGCTTGATCTATTCAAAGGCCAAGTCATGTTGGGGCTGGGGACTTGATATGTATCAGTTAGCTCTTGAACCATCAGTTGACAAAGTGAGGGTCACAGAGTTGTTTCGAGCAAGATTGATATGCAGTAAAATATTTTAGGCCTTCCTTCCTGCTTTCGTTTTGCAAAATAATTTGATACTGTTTCTAAAACCCAATAACCTAATGCCGGACCACTTGTCCTGGTATTTTCTGCAAGAGGAAAAGTCATTAAGGGAAATAAGGCCTTTTTCTGGGTAGATTCAACGAATGAGTTGCTTCGGCGCCGAATACTTGATTTTGTCTTTAGATCAAAATCTGCCGGCCGAAGAAACTGCTGCCAAAGCAGAGGCTCCGATTGGAAAAATTAATTCAAATTCGTTTCTATGTAATGCTTGAGACTCAATGCAGTCTAGCCACTATGGGCATCAATTATGTGTTACTTATCTTCATTTTTTCAGCATGTAAAAAGATGAATGATTATGTTCTTTTGGACTTAGCCCTGGTACAACGCGCATTGATCTGGCATTGTTGCATAATGGTTACTAGGTCGTAACCATGGCTCTGGAATCATCGTGCAACTACTCCTCTCGCTCAGAGTATGTAGTCTTTTAGTGGTCCATCTTTGAATTCTGGGGTGCGCGGAAATTACTTTCTAATATTTTTGTTTGCTGTTGCGTTTTCAGCTTCTTTCTGATGCGTTAATGTCTCCATCAAGAATACCAAATTCATCACCACCAAACGTTACACTAAGATCGGATCTGGCCTTTTTAGCTTGTTTAGGTCTGTCCTGCAACAGGAGGCACGTACCTTATCGACCCACATTCATGGCCTCTTGTGTCGTTATAATTCGCTTAAAGTTATCCAAGTCAACAGTAAATTAAAAGAGCGAAAATGCGTTTGCGTTTGGTGTGGCACTTGGCTATTACAGGAATCCTGGGGTAGTCTATCTTGTAAATTATGGCGACGGCTCTCTGGCCAGACCAGTTGAATGCGATCCTTGCATCTAAGCAAGTTGCTGGAAGTTCTGTGGTTTTCTCCGGTATTTACTAATTTTCTTGGTTCTCAGCGGCTGGAATTGACAATCCGCGTACAACAGCAATGGGAAAGGCTAAAAATGCCACGAAGGAGGCTAATATAACATATCCCGTTTCTTGTCTAACCGTGCTGTTAATTGCGCATCCCAGTGTTTGCTCGGACACTGAGCGTCCAAGTGTTCCAACGGAAGGAATTTAAGCGTTCCGGGTCGGACTCGCGCTCTGGAATATCTTTAGTCAGGGGATACAGAGGATGCAATCTCTTATGGTGTGTCTCCTTCGTGCCTTGCGATGTTTTCTTGAGAAGAAATCTGTATTGGCTGCTTTCACTTTCGAGCTTGCTTTAATTGCGGTTAGCTTTCTAATCGATTGTATCCTACAGTATAAATAACCGGCGAGCACAGCCAATCCCCCAAAAAATATCCCCAGTTGCCTGTGGATACCCTCGTATTAAAAATATCGGTGCGAGACGACCTAATAACCGCCACGACTCACGCTTGTACAAGAGGTCACAGGGACCAAGGTGCAAAAAAGCCTTTTATTCCCTTAAATGGCAGCATTGCGCTTCTTCTCTGAGTCGAGGCATTGAGACCGACACTCTACACCAATAGGGCGGATTTCATTCCCTGTTAGAGGATAAAAATTTTTTCGATGGGTGTTGCCGTCTATCTAGAGTGCAAGTCTGCAAGGTTTCTCAATTTACCCGCCAATGGGATTTGGATAAGGTTATCTGCGCTCTCTCTCTCCCACTCGCGTTTCGCTTCCTCTTCTATGTTCTACTCTCAGAACGCTAAGATCTGAGCTGAGGTGGAAAACAGATGAATAGACGGTCTTCTAGAATAGCGCTTGTGTGGGCGAGAGTTAGTGCGTGAGCCATGTTAAACAAGGACTTCTGCCACTGATCAATAATTTTGAATCATTCGTCGATTGTGTCCAAATTAGGTTGCTCAGATAGAGGCAATAATGCAAAAGCAATACAGGAAATGATAATGCAGAGGGTTGCTAAGCTTTGCTTCTTTCAATCGATTGTGTCCTTAAATTAGGTTAGATCAATAGTGGAATACATCAAATAACTAACTCATAAAAATGAAGATTTGGGATTTCCATTATTTTTGTTAAATTTACATGTTTGCCAAGGAAGTGGGTCAGCGATGTTGATGGGGTAATTGCTATGGCTAGGAAGCTAATCTGGTTTTTGAGCAAAGTGCTTTTCTGAAGAAAAAAGAAGGGCGTTGGCGAAGCGTTTGTTCAGAATAAACCGCTCCGCAGTTAATACGTTAGATGTTTATATTAGAGCTAGAAAACAATCCAGGGCAACGTGTGCTGGTGGTACGCCCGCACTTACTCAGTAACGCCGGAGTTACTAGATAGCGCTGGAAGCGAGCCCTCAATCTCGCCGATTCCAACAAGGTCTGCAATATGCTAGTCGCCAACAGCAAAAGCCAAGTGCTATTCTGCATGCCGGTTCGCCATTTATGGCATTTCTAAGCCTTTCCATGAGCAGCGCCGTTGAAAAACAGCTAAATTAATCCCCGGCAATACTTCTGCGCAAATCGCAACAGGTGGAATCATCGTGTCTCGCCGGCCGACTTAACAAAGCGCCCATTAGAATCCACCGGACAGACAATGCTGCTTTGTTTCAAGTAAAGGGCACTGTACGCCAGCAACGGGCTAAACCATCTCTTACTTCCACCATCTCCCACCCAACCAGCATTAGTTGCCAACGATTGCCGTTCCAGGTAGGTTAGCCCTGCAGCCGGCCGCCGCAAGACTTTGTGCCATAAAGACCCAATCGCCAGCATGGCCAATAAATGCATCCAACCACCATAGAGGTTGCATTAAAACCAAGACATAAAACTGGTGGTGTGTTCGATGTCCAGGGGGTGAGCTAATGCAAGAGCAGGTATTGTTAGGCAACAATCGCCACTAATCCCCATCTTTAAGCGTATGGGTAAACGCATGTGTCGTCTCTTAAGGAAAAAATGATCTGGAGATATTTCTTTTTATAAAATCATTCCTTAAACCCACCGCCTCTTGCGGCTGGATTCGTTGAATTCTAGCATACTCACCGTAAGGGATAAATTGAATTGAAATAGTTTACAAGTGCGCACGTTTTTTTGCTTAAGAGGGAAGATACTCAATACAAAAAACGCTTATTATTTTCGACTGTGGTATCGGTCCCGCACGTTCACGCCTTGTGCTATTGTTTAATACTTATCTATGAATGAGCAATGTTGGATGATAATATGAAGACGATTGGGAATGTTAACAAGGTGGCTCGCGCTGGAGTCAACGTGGCCACGCTTGTATTCACAAATCTCCTGCAATGAAGGCGTAAAGACGTGGAGCTTGGCGGCTTACCATTCTGCGAAGATAATTTTTGGTACACGTCGACTTTGATGAAATTTGAAAAGCTACCAACAATCAGGGCAGTGGGGCCGAACAGCGACCATTCTATCCCAACGCGGCAAAATCTTTGAACAGGCAGGCGCTGATTTTTAATGATTTGTACCCAACACCATGCACAAAGTCGCCCCGAACATTGAGGGCAAAATCGATATTCCCGGATTCTGCATATTGCCGATGGCTACCGCTCAAAAACTTGACTCTAGATGGATATTACTAAAGTGGATGCTCGGGGGACTCGATTCTCACAATGGAACAAGATTTTTATAAAGGTGGCTTGGTGAAAATTTGGCATAGATAGGTTATCCGTGCAAAACCAAAGGTTGATCAAAACTATTGTGCACGACATTCTTGATAAATAATTGAACCTCTCTCCCACAGGGCTATTACTACTTCCGCTCAATTCAGACCGCGAAGAGGTTAGCTGTAAATCCATAATATAGAGAAAGCTTTATGGCGGCCAAGGCCTGCGTTTCCTTCAAAGCGTTATGGAGTTATGGCCGTCTCGCACAGAAATTGCTTTGCTCGTAAAGCAAAACGACAACACGAAGCATTCCTTTATACGAACGGACCAGAACAT
>Ga0163217_1059675_pt1 | contig 12812 bp, 20 predicted proteins | sample SynspAceP_FD_185933 | JGI IMG/M metagenome (GOLD analysis project Ga0163217, IMG submission 185933) | Saline lake microbial communities from Ace Lake in Antarctica - Synechococcus sp. Ace-P (PacBio error correction) | ecosystem: Environmental > Aquatic > Non-marine Saline and Alkaline > Saline ... | reverse complement strand
CGCGCGCTCGCGATTAACTCACTGCCCAGGCAAAGGTCATGAGCCGTTACACATAGGTTGGCACCGCCTCAAGCTCGGTAAAAAAAGTGCGTGTCGCCAGATACGCGGACAGGCGCTCTTTTTCGTGGTACTCACTCGTGTCCTCGCCTGCATAAACACACCCGTTCTGGGGCGGCAAAAATTACCGCCGGGAGCTACTTGATGCAAGCGTTTTACGCTTCGTAAAAGGGCTGCTAAACAGACTTCGCCCGAGACCGAAATCGCCGAGTCGGTGCTGTCGACAGTGCATTACTGCCGGCTCAGTGCTTCACGTAGTTGAAATTTGCCGTCGTCGATTCACGATATTGGGCGGGATTGTTGTACGGCACCGGGCACCCGACGTGGTCGATCGGCAGCCACATGGCTCGCTGATATTGACCACTACATACTCATCAAGATATCTCTCTTCCATACACACTGTTTCGCGCCCTCGTGCTTGAGCACTTTCCTACGCATGAGGGCCGCCGTTACGCCGCGCGCCATAATCAGCACAATCCGCTACTTGGTGCTTCGCACGTGGGCGAACAGCAGCCACGGAACGTCGTTTCGCACAGCATCTGACGTGTCGACTACATAGGACTAGATCTGACACTCGTCGCGCTCGGTCGCTCTGGATGATGCCACTCCAGGCAGCCATTTACGCGACCAAAGCTACCGGATGTCAAATTATAATGAGATGCTTGGTTGATCTGGTTCGCGTTCTCTCTTGTTCTCGAAGAGAAACGGTCTTGATGCCAAAGGTTTTGGGCCCAGCCATTCGTGCAGTTTCTCCTGAAACTTGCAGGTAGCTGTTCAAGCATCCCTCCATCCTCCCGCCGCAGGTGTTCGCTGACTTCAATGCGTTCGGATGGAAGGGCGCGTTGCAGTACAGGGATCGCCAGTTCGGACGGCATCGCCACACATGAATACGTCAAAGCAGCGTAGTCGCGTTTCGGGCCAGGTGTGCACACTGATGTGTGGACTCTAGCCAGAACCGCTTACACCGGAGACGCCGCCGTGGCGTAAGTGGGTGCATTGATATGCAGCAGCGTAGCGCGCACAGACGCTTTAACGGCTTCTAGAAAGGCTTTTTCCATTCTGGGGATGTCATCGAGATGGGGGCTCCCAGGATCGATGATCAATGGTGTACCGGCGTATGCGTACACCGTCACGGACGATGAAATATTGTTGGTTTTTCATCGGAGGGGGAGGTTATTACGTTTAACAGCTGATGAGCCGGCTTCCATTGTCGGCATAAGGTCCAATTTCTTCATTTAGCATTAAGTCCCCAGTTTGAGGTGGAAAGAGGCGCCATTCTATACCGGTTTTGTCAGAAATAGCACAATATTAGAAAGTTTTTTGGTTAGTGGGGGATTCGGTCTTCGGGGCCGCCTTTCGCTGGATTTTTGATTGTTTTACAAGAAGTTGGGTTGGGATGGGTGGTCGAGAGAGATGTCGAGAAACAAAAGGCCTATGGTCTGACGGATGCGGAAGCACCGCTATCTGCTGAAAACTACGGTTCAGGGGAGCACTTCACTGCTCAATGAGCTGCGGCTAGGAACCTCATGGCCATTGCCATTGGCCCGGATGCAGATCGCCCGAGCAGGCCATTTATTGCAGCTGCTGATTAATTATGCTGGGTGCCAGCCACCCACCATCGAGATGGCGTGTTTACCGGTTTACAGGCACCCTAGCCACCGCGCTGGCGCTTGCCGCCGGAGGGGCGGATATCGCCTGTGTACCGAGTAAAGGAATACACCGATGTTGCCCCGACGGTACTGGAGAGGCGGGGTGTGGACTACCAAGAAATCGAACCTGCCGGCTGGGGCCTGCGGCCCGACGGACACTGGCCGGCGGATGATCGCATCGGCGAGGCGCGAGTATTTACGCGACTTCGGCCTTTTCGATGCGGACAAGGAAACTACGCCCAGTTTTACTCCATGAACAGTGCCATTTGACCCTGCTGCGCCCCGGCGGCCTGATCGCCATCGACAATGCCGCCTCTGGGACCGTCGCGTTGCCGAGCCTGGTGAGGATGAAGAACTCGGTGGCCATCCAGAAGGTCAACTGCGCTGGTGGGGGCGGACGGACCGGGTAGAGTGCAGTCGGTGCCGATTTGGTGACGGGCTGCTTCTGGCAAGAAAACTGATAGGTATATAAGAAGCACGACAGAGGATGTGCACGATGGGTTGTTTGGCAAGCGAGTGATTACCCTCGCCGGAAAGGGCTCTGCCGGACCAGACGAGGCGTTGCCCGTTCCGGAAACGGCACTATTGCTGGACGCTCCATTGAAAGGGCCTTATCCGGAGCATCTGAAAAACCGCCATGTTTGGTTTGGCGCTGCTTCTGGGGTGCGAGCGCAAAAGTTCTGCAACTGGACGGGTCTACACACGGCAGTGGGCTATCGGGGGCCTTACCCCCAAAACCCCCACCTTCAGGAGGTCTGCACGGCATGACCGGCCACAATGAGGTGGTGCGTGTGTGGTGTTGATCCTCCGAATCATCAGTTATGAAACCCCTGCCTGCCAAACCTTTCTGGGAAAGTCACCAACCGACCCAGGGCCATCGCTCAGCGGCAACGACGTGGTACGCAGTACCGCTCGGGCATCTAATAGGCTACTTCGATGCGCAAACAGGCGCAGGCGGAAGATTCCAAAGTGGGCCTACGAGCGGGCTTTGCAGGAAAGAGGTCTGCCCCTGTAACCACGGAAATTATCGCGGCGCCCGGAGTTCTATTTTTGCCGAGGGGATTATCACAGCAGTTACCTTGGCCAAAAATCCCGGGGGGCTATTGCGGGCTGGCGAACCGGGTGTGTGTATCCGGGCGCTGGAACAGAGGGCCTGTGAAGGTATCGCCCGACAAAATTTAAAATAAGGAGTGTTGCTGTGGCGGAATCACTGCGTTGATCGTTTTGGCCCTGTGGCGCTGGTAACGGAGCCCTCTTCGGGGCTGCGTAAAAGCCTTCGCCCGTCTCTGGCGCGGAGAGGTTTCGAATCTGATCATAACTGCCGGCGAGGCCTGAATTAACGGCTTGGCTGAGGGAGCTTCGCGCCCAATACAATGTCGCTGCCTGGGTCAGAGCGGTGATTTATCAGACGCCAGGCGGTTGATACTCTGCTGGCTCGCTGAGAAGGAAATCGATCTTGCTGCTCAGCAATGCAGGCTTCGGCACAAAAGGCCGCTTATGAAAGCAGACAGGCCTCGGACACGTGCATCCGCAGGTCACACCAACTGCGTCGCTCTGGGCACTGTTGCCATCACTTTTGCTGCCGGGAATGAAGGCGCGCAAGCGCGGTGGGTTGTGATTCTGACCGGGTCCATGGAAGTGAAGTGGGCCCTTCCGTTTTCAGCGACCTATTGCCGCAGCAAGCCTTCTGCATTCCTTGGGCACCGCTCTGACAGCGGAGTGTGAAGGCAGGCGTGTCGATATTCGTGCTGTTGGCCCCAGGGCCCACAGATACGAAGCCCCACTAAGCAGGTTTCAGCAATGAGCAAACTGTCCGGGTTGATGGCCCCGGGAAGCGGTGGGGAGGTGCATGGTCGCAGTTGGGCCGGGCGCAGTACTGGATGCCGGGGCTGGCAGCAGAATAGACTGATTGATTCGCATGCTGAAAATGGCTGCCGCGCCGTATGGGCAGCGCGGCATGGCCGGAGCGGGTAATTGAGGCCGCCCTAAAAAAGAGCGGCCGCGAGCTTGTTTAGCCCTTGAGTTCAGGATTAACGTCGGCCAAACCTTTTCAATCATGGCAAGGAAACTGATCGGGTTTGTCCCACATATCCATTGGAGACGCCCGATATTTGCAGCGGTCAAACCCCATTAAATCCCCGAAAACGCTTAAGCTTGTCGGGGCCTCAGCGGTGGGGCGAGTCCCATCACCTTGCAGGGTAATCCCCACGCGTTTGGATCGCGGCCGTTGTCTTCACCATCTGCTGAACTTCGCTCACGGCGGTTTTCGATATTGGGGCAGGGCCACCATCCACCGGAACAGCCGTCGGCCACTTGGCCGCATGCTTTGACCCCGAGCGGGCCCATTGCGCGAAAATGAATTTTCGGGCCACCCGGTTTGAATGGGTTTAGGGGGCGCTCCCATACCGGCTCGAAATTCACGTACTCGCCTTGGTAGCTGGCTTCTTCCTCGCTCCACAGTTCGGCATGGCCTCGACGGATTTCGCGCATCACGGTAGCGTTTGTTCCAGGGGTGGGGATTCACGTATAGCGAACTCTTCCTCATTCCAGCCCACCCCGTACCGATTGCATGACCCGATCCATTGGAAGTGATCCAAACGTGGCGCGATGGTCTTGGCCTGCGAGAACACGTCGCGTTCCATGAGCGGAGGGCAATAAACCGGTACGAGCTTGAGTTTGCGTGGTCACCGCCGCCGCGCCATCAGCGAAAACATAAGGGCCTTTCATCTGACGGATAGGGGGCAGGCATGTCACCGCCCCGCCGGGTAGGGCGTTTTTGCGGGAGGCAGGGGATTAATGGCTGCTGCTCGCCGTACCCAGAGCGAGTCGAAACCCAGTTCCTCAAGGCGTTTTTGCCAGGTGTGGGTCCGGGTCGATTGAGCCGTGTTCATTGAGCTGAAAACCGAAGATGCCAGGGCGGTTCCTGTTATCGTTAAAAAATTTCAGTTGAAATGAATGTAGAGTACGCTGCGCCAAGGCGGGCGTTCAAAAGCCCGGCTCCAGCATCGGCCAGTCGTGAGTGTTTCAAGAATACACCAAACGAGTAGGCCAGGCGGGCGCTTGCGTTTCGGCTCGCGACGGGTAAGGGCAGTGGTAGTATACTCAGGCTTACCCCGTTTTTTCCGGATCGAATGATGCGCCCACTGCTGTTACTGCTGCCCCTGCTATTCTGGTGGGCCTGGCGCCACAGGGCCTGCATGCGTTGGCCCGCTCCCACCGTCGATCCCGATCAATTGCTGGCCCGCCGAACCATTTGGCCTGGACTCCCGCGCCCTTACCGCGATGAAGGACTTCTGGTCTGAACCCCCGACTTATGGTGAGTTGCGCCATTTTGTGGATTTTCAGGCATTCGCGACCGGCCGATCAGGTGAAGGCGCCGCAACTGGCGTTAGCATGAAAATCCCTGCGCGAAGTAATGGCCGGTGCTCAAATAACGGGCGAGACCGCCTAAACTATTCTGCGGCGTTTGCCTTTCATGAGGATCAGGCAAAACTTGCTCTCATTACAGATGCCCATGGTGGTCAGTCTGATGCCGCCCACGCTGGCGTTCGCGCAGTTTCCAGCGAGAGAGGCGGCGCCCGAATGGGATGTGGAGGGCAATCATGCGTGGCGGCCCTGCATATCAATGCCCGTGATTTTTCCAGGCAGGGCCAAGCAAGTGAGGGGGATTGGCCTGCCGCGCAGAAATCCTACTGACTACGAGCGCCCGTATTGTGCTCACCGCGATCAGGGCTCGCGGAATGGCCATAACAATCTGAGTGCGGAGCGCTGCTTAAGACGATCTGCCGCTGGCCTTTGCCCGAGCTCAGGGCGCCGCACTTCGCCTGTACCCGGATGCTGCGCATATCTGGGTGGATATCTGGGTAGTGGTCTAATCGCCGTGTCGGCTTGCTCGAAACATTGCCAGGAATCGGGCCTGGCTGCTGGCCTTGCAACACAATACACGCCAGCTACAAGGCCATGAGTAACCTGCAGATGCTGTATGCAGTCGGAGGGCAGAGTGAGCTGGCCACGATCTGGAACAGGATGATGCGCTCTATTCGTCAGCAAAACCCCTTCTACCACTATCTTCTGGCGCAAACAGGCGAAGAGGCGAGCGCTTTGATGAAAAGCCCGCCGGCATATTCGTCGCGCCATGCGGCTGCATTCCGAAACGCCCGCTTTGATGCGATTTATGTCCCGCCTGCTTGAGCACGGAAAGCTGAGGCTGCTCCGGTCGGTGAATGCTTTACACTTGGCGCCACAAAGTTCAGTTCAGGGTGTTCCGAATGAGTTCCTTACAGGAACAGTTTACTCAATGCCGGTGTTGTCGACGAGAAAAAGCCAAGCAGCTCAAAAAGAAAAGCGCAAGGCCGCCAAACGCCCAAAGGGACCAGGCTCAGATCGGATGAAAGCAAAGCCGCGCTGCCCGCGCACTGGCAGAAAAAGCCGAGCGCGACCGTGAGCTTAACCGCAGCGTTCAGGGCGAGGCCGAGAAAAAGGCGATTCAGGCCAGTCACGCAAAAAAGCACCCACAAACCTGGATCGCAGAGGCGGCGAGCTGTCCTATCAGTTTGTCGACGGCAAAAAAGATCAAAAAGCTCTATGTCAACAAATGACCTGCAGGACCCAGCTTGACGCGCGGGTCAAGATAGCCATCGTCAAACAGGGTGAAGGGGACTACGAGCTGGTGCCCGGCGACCGTGGCGGGAAAAAGATCAAGCAGCGAGGTAAAAAGCCGGTGTGCTGGTGTTGCACGACAAGGTCGGGCCAGTCAGGCAGTAGACGTAAGACGACCCCTAGCGGTTATCAGGATTTCCCGACGACCTGATGTGAGGTGAGTTGCGCTTGGGTTCGGCAGCTGAAACTATGGCTGATCCGGGGCGGCGAGAGTTTCAGGCCCACGCCACTGATTGCCGCCCCCATCCAGCTTTCTGACCACAAAAACGCAGATGCCATCACAGTCTGTCGCCTACCACCGGGCGGTTATGAAATGAGGCTCAGTATAGCCTATCTTTCCATGTCACTCCTGTTGCGCGCAACACGCAGCGCCGTATAATCTCGGCCAAATCGCCCCAGCGTTGCCTCGGGTGAGATTGACAAAAATTCCCCGAAGAAACGAGGTCTGGGCCTGCTGCTTTGGGCTTTCCAGTGTTTCGAGCGGCGCAAACCAGGGCGCCGATAGCGCTGATTGGTGTCACTGGCGAGAATCATGACAGTGGTCTCGGGGCTCCAAGTGGCCTCTGCGCGGCACTTGAAAAAACACCGTTCGCGAACAATGCCTATCGGGTCTGCAGGTACCTTCACCGGCGGGCAGACGATTTGATCGCCATTTGCCATTGGCCTCTACAGCCGAATGACCCTGGTAGAGATTGCAGGGGTTTTACCCTGTTTCCACTGGCAACACCACCTGAAATGGGCCGATCATTGTTCTGCTCCGGCCACCAGAATTCCGCAGGATCGGAGCGACAGAGGCGATAGGACCAGGCCCTGCAGAATCAGCGACACCAGCACCCACCACAAATACCAGCTCAAACACCCAGTTTCAGTTGGTTGTCCAGCCCGGCGGGCAGCGAGGGTAGAGGGCGGAGGATGTGGGCACCGCACCGCGCAAACCACAACCAGCTGAATAAACAGCGCTCGCGCACCGGAAAGTTGAAAAGGCAGGCAGCGACAGGCCACGCTTCAGGTGCCGGGCGATAAAAATCAGTACCAGGGCCAATGGCAACGCCGGCGCTATTCACCGGCGTCATAATGACTGGTGTAATCAACAGGGCCCAGCATCAGGAACATGCCTATCTGGGACTGAGCCAGGCGATGCCGTCGGTGGAAGCGGTTGAACTAATTCCTTGTTGAAGGGCAGGCGAGCTGTTGCCGATGATCACTGCCAAATACGTAACCGCGAGAAAGCCGCTGCCGTTGATCAGGTGGTCAAGCCGAAAACAACGCTTAAAACCTTTTTGCGGTTCAAACACGGCAAGCGATAGAGAGAGTGGGCAGCTCCATCTGAGGGGAGTAACCAGCGGAAGCAAAGCACCGGCCAGCCCCATTACCATACCAAACCATTTGCTTGAATAAAAAAGGTTGGCACGAGCGCGCTTAAATCCAGCGCCCCCCTTGGTTGACAGCAGCTGCACCAGAAATCACCATTAAGAAATATGGCCATCGGGTTCGTTGGTGCCCGATTCAAAACCTTCCAGCATTGTGGCGCGGCGTGCGTCTCCTTCAGGTGGAATACCGGCAGAACGAGGCAAGCCGAAAAAACCGCCGCTTGCTCAGTCGAGCCGACAATGGCCCGCCCACCAACGAAAAGACTCGGCCATGGCAGGCCAGAAGATCCAGTGCACGGCAGGCGGTAATGGCGGCGGCTCCGATTACCCCCCACGGGTGGCCAGCGACACGGGCGGGTTTCAGGCTGACCCCTAAAGGCTCGCGGCGTGTGCCGAGCCGGCCGCTCCAGAGAATAATGGCCGCGCCAGGTTGCCCAGCACCAAAGGCCGACCAATGCATTAAGTGAATGCCACCGGGCACCGTCTCACCGCGAGCATTTGCCCCACACCAGAAAGACCAGCAGGAATCGGCGCCACCCAGTTTGCGCGATTACCACCCCCCCCCCAAACCCTGGGGCCCAAAAAAAAAAATTGCTCAGCAGGGCCAGCAGGGCACGACAAAAATAATCTGGGCTGGAGAAACTCCACGTGTTCATTGCCGGGGACAAATCCAAAAGCGGGCACCGCGGGCGGCGGTGCGCAAAATCAGCGGTAGCAAGATTCGAGCTCGCTGTGTATTGCTCGCGTGGTGGCGCGAAGCTGGGAGCGCCCTTGCTGATACGGCGCTGTTCCAAGCAGATAGACAAATGGGTGCGGCAATCAGACGAGGAGCTGGTTGCGGACCACAATGCCAAACAGCATGGGCTGGGCGAAGCTCGCGACAGTCATTTGCCCGCCGGCTACGGCCATTTGGCAGCAGAGCGACCAAAGGTTCTGTGAGCGAGCGTAAACAACCGTGCGTGTGAGGGTGGGCGCTTATTTGCTGCTGTTCAGGGAAGTTCCCAGCAGGGTGTTGATCGGGTTTCCGCGCGGAAGTTTTCCTCGAATGCGGTCAAACCACAACTACCTTGTCGTTGAGAGTAACCGATCAAGTGCCAGCAGGGCGGCCGACATGGCGGTCAAGTTGAAACTTCATAATACCAACAGGGCGCGAAAAACCCCAGGGTTTGTCAGGTCGAGCGGCCAATGGTCAGCAGTTGCAGCGAGCGCAAAAATTGCGCTTCAAGCCAGCCACAAGATTACAGCGCAGACGCGCAGGCCAGGATAATAATTGGCGTCTTCGCCAAAACTGGCGCTCTTTTGAGGGCGACCTGATCCAACCCGATCGATACTGGCCAGCCGAAATGCGTATCGCCAAGCAGCGAAAAAACGGATCTGCTCCACGGTGTTGCGCCTGGGTCAGTTCAGTTCGGCATGGCGCTATGGCCCTCGGCAAGCCGCTACCAGATTAGCGGTCGCTGCTGTTTATCACTGCAATCGCCCTGAACCAGGCAGCAGAAGCATGCCGTTGTCGGTGAGCGTTGGCGCAGCTCGTCCCTGAGTGGAATTAGGCAATTTGCAGTTCGATAACCGTGCCACCGCTGGAAGTCCCACGCCACACGGTAATTTCAGGCCGGGGTTTATCCCAGCAGGATGGCAGGCCAGCGATTAACACCGCCGAGCCGATAATAATCCGTCGCGACGACCTTTCATTAAATTTTAACGGTTGGCGCGTCAACCGATCAAGCAGGATGCTCTTTTGGCAGCGGCAAGGGTTTTCTGCGCTTTCCGCAACGAACCGCCTGCATTAATCTGGGCGTGTTACCGCCACTGAGGTAAAAACAACGAGGTCAGCAAACCGATGGCGATGGTCACCGCCCAAACCGCGAACGGACCGCTGCCGAACAGGAACAGCAGGCTGACGGCCGATCAGGGATGGCAGGTTGAGAATCGAGTATGGGTTGGTAGCGCGGTTCAAAGCCTTCCTGCAGGGCCAGTGTGTGCGGATTTACGCGGCCGGGTTTCCTCGCGAATGCGCTCGTTTATGAGGATATTGGACCGTTCTACGCCATACCATCGTCAGGATCAGACCGGCAATGCCCGGCAGGGTTAGTGTGGCCCCCAAGCAGACTTGAGCACGCCGAAGATCTCTGCAGCACCACGTTGATACCCGCGAGCGTTCGGTACAGGCAATCAGCCCCAGCGCGGCTGGAGCTCAGTAACATGAAGGCAGATCACCAGGCCGAGCGCCCCAGCAGGGGCCGGTGCTCAGGCCATGGCAATGGAGTCGCTGCCAGGTCGGGGCCCGACTGTTACGGTTCTTCAATCACATGCCAGTTGGCAGCAGAGCGCCGGCGCGGGGGGGGGGGGGGCCAGGGGCATCAGGGCCAGATTGCTGGCTTCGGGACGGTGGAAATTGCCGCTGGATCTGCCGGTTGGCGTCCAATCATTGAGCGAATGACTGAGCCGTTTTAAAACGCGATCATCCAGCACAATTGCCATGTGCCGCGACCGAGTATTGCTCGCCCGGTGAGTTTGCTGAACAGGCTGGCACCGCGGCCGAGTCCAGTTCGAAAGTTGATAACCGGCTGGCCGGATGCCGGCGCGTTTAAAGCGAGTCGGCATCAGTCTGATATGTTCGGCCGCGAGTACCTGTTCCTGTTTGTCCAGCCGGAAAACGCTGGCCATCCTCACCGGCAGAGTTTTTGGTCAGCGGTTGCTGCCCGCCCGCCAGCAACCCCAGTGAGTAGGACCATTTTGGGCTGTTGTACCCAGCGTTTGCGAAATGGACTTGCGGTTATCCACGCCGGGCAGCTGGACCAGTAGGCGTCGCTGCCCTTGCCGGGTAATGCTCGGTTTCCACCATTCCAACTTTCATCAGGCGCCTTGCGCCAGAATATCCCAGGACTGCGTTCGATGGAATCGTCGAGTAAACGGGCTTTGTGTTCGGGTTTTAAGCGTCACCGTTACCTTGCGCTGTTCGCGGTCTGGCACGCCGTTTTTAAAATGCTTTCCTGTCCCGGTTCTTTAAGGGGCTTGCCAGCCAAAAACTTGAGCCACACTGGGCCGGCCTCCGATGCAGTGTGAATGACAAACGCTCTGCTCGCTGGCCGTAATGCGGTTCAACGGCGTAGCTTGGTTTTCGGCGCAGCGTGCGGGCGCAGTTGAATCCGCCAATTGCTATTGTGTTCCGCCCAGTAACTGGCGTTGATCTATTTCCCAGCATAAAAGGTGCGAGCCACCGCGCAAAATCCAGGCCGAGCGGAACGTGTTTTATGCGGTACCAGGGGGGCAGTTTCATTGCTCAGGCGTCGGGTATTACGATTGGGGCAGTGGCACATAACAAGGCCAGCAACAACAATTCAGGCTGTAGACGACAGCCGCATTCGTTTGGGACGTTTTCATGGATTGTTCCTCTGTCGGCGCGCCAAAGGCGGGCCGGTTAATCGATGGTGTGGTTATATCGATCGCGAGGTGGGGGGGCGCGACTGCCGGTTCGCCAATGTTGTCGGCTGGGCGGACAAAGGCCCGAAAAGCCCTTGCTGGAGGGCGTGGCCAATCTTGCGTTGCGTTGTTGAATACGAAACCTCAGAACGGCTAATGTGTCGGAGTATCCTGCTCCTCAAAAACCCGCAGGACGAAATCGCTGAAGGCCGGTTGTGCAGGCCATCTTGCCCAGATCATGCAAGCCGTCAGCAGTTGTGTAAGGCTTGGTCAGGTGCTAGTAAAAGGCGCTGCAGAATTACCCGCTTAAACCACAGCAAAGCCATCAGCACCAGCGTCAGGCCCGGTTAAAACTTCCATCGTGTGGGCGGAAACCCAAGTCATGCGGAAACCTGGTAGCTTGGCAGGGTGCTGGCGCGATTATAGCACTGCGCCCGTGTCAAGCTACTGAGACATTTGTGTGTCTTTTAACGAAAAACAAGTAATCGAGTTCGTCATGTGAGATGCTCAGGCAGTTGCATGACAAGCCGGCCCTAACAGGGTGGCTCCAGGCGGACACCGGTGCGATTGGATTTCAGTACGTGTGCCGGCATCGCCATAACCGGCGAATACGGCTTGATTTTCCACTGTGAGGTGCTGTCGAAATGCAAAAATTTAAAAAACTGGCACTAAATTTTCAATGCGTTAAGCGTTCGGAGTGCGAATATACCCGGCCCTGCAATGGCGACCAAAAGACCACGCTCGCTATGAGGGCATTGTATTCAAAGCTATGGGCGGGTGAATTCACCAAGCGGCATTAGACTTGTTTATAAAGTACCTGTGAGCATAAGGAAAAAATTAAACAAAGCGCACGTGCGTGAGTCTACGGAATGTTGGTATCTCGTATTCCCTTGGCTCAGTCAAGGAATGCGGCCGCCAAGCATGTTTGTGACACGCGCTAGGTAGCCCCCGGACCATTGGGCGCACCAAAACCATCAGGAAAGAGATCACAGGATGTCCCTGAAAGAAAGCCAAGATCGAGGCAAAAATTGATCAGAAAAGCTCGGAGAGCTTAGAATACAAACGCAACCGTCCCCGAGATCCGCGATAAAGCCAAAACTAGAGCGGAATTTCGAGAAAAAATTTGAGGCCTCAACCACGTCCGGCTCACCAACGATGCTTGAGTTCGCCCGCCTGCGCGACGAGATTATCAACGCTGATTGTTTTTCAAGGCCGCCAAAAAAACGCTTGCGCGAATACGGTTATGTTCAGCGAAGAGGACGGGCAACCCCGCTGGGCATTACATTGTCTTGAGTCAACCTTAAAGACTGGTGTAAAAAAAACGACTTCGAAAAGTCATTTCAAACCAGCTGCGGCCAATTCAAGCCTGACAACAGCCACCACCGGCTATTGATGTGATTCTTGCTTCATCAACGGGCTTGCCCAGGTGGCACAAATTCGAGCTGAAGACCCGCTGGGGCATTGTTCCAACCCTCCGGTCGGGCCATGGGAAAACCAGATTGTTCGAGACCGCAATGAGCCCGCAATGGGCTACACATACCAACAACGCTGCTTTGTTTGCTTGTCCATTTTGCAGTTGGTTTTTAATTCGTTCCAAAAGCCAAACCGGGGAAAGGGAAAAAAACCCCCAATTTTTCCCTTTTTCCCTTTGTTC
>Ga0163217_1083519_pt1 | contig 12813 bp, 5 predicted proteins | sample SynspAceP_FD_185933 | JGI IMG/M metagenome (GOLD analysis project Ga0163217, IMG submission 185933) | Saline lake microbial communities from Ace Lake in Antarctica - Synechococcus sp. Ace-P (PacBio error correction) | ecosystem: Environmental > Aquatic > Non-marine Saline and Alkaline > Saline ... | reverse complement strand
GTCTTATTTTTGAATGCTTGCTTTTCTATGATTTTTGATTTGTGAAACCAAAAATATCTGAAAGTTATTTTGTGAGGATTGCTTATGTATGTAACAAGTATGCAAGAGATGTAACATGAAAATTAAAACGCTAAAATCAATGATTGAAATACTCGGAAGGTGTTTTCTTTATATACTTTCTTTTAAAACATTTTATAAATAGGAGGGGAGTGTAGAACCCTACGGTATAGGCTACTTCATTCTATAGAGGCATCTGAAGTCTTTAAATATGAAAGCGCTTGTTTTAAAACGTGAGATCTAATAAAAGAAGTTGTAGTGAGCCCAGTAATTAGTGCTAAATAACTTACGGATGTAGGTTGCATTCTACTCTCGATTACTTCTTTGCTAAAAAAACGGGCATTTGAACTCAGGATTTGACAAATGCAGTATCTAAAATTCTTGCTTGCCACTTTATTTAAAAATTATTTCGGTAGGGGTTATGGGATAGTTCCTTTAGCCTTCCAAGATTAATTCTATTTTTTTTTTTTTTTTTTTATTGACTATAGCGTCTTCGAAAGGCTTTTTCTTATCTCAATGAGGTTGGCTATTCTTTTTTTCAAGAATTCTTAATTTAAAAAGGTTTTGTGATAAAATCATCTGCCCCCGCTTTTTAATTCCCTTTTATTCATTTTTCCTTTTCCCTATCCGGCATTTAAGCAGTATTTAATTGGTTATCTGGTTGTTCGTTCGCGTTTTTTTAAGGCGTATTGCGATAGTTCAATACACTGGCAAAATGGGCATTCGAATACTCTGAAATTGATGTCTGGAACTACTTTCAATTGCTTTTTTTATAGTCCCTTGTTTTCCAATTTTCTGCTTCAAAAATTTGATATTTATCCTTTTTAAGGCTAGCATATTGAACCGTCGTACTTCTGCATGATCTTCAAATCCACTATAACAAACAGGAAGTTCTATATTTTCTTGTGCTTCGACAACAAACTTCTGTTGTAAAATTGATGGCTTAGGAAATTTGATGGCTTATTTGTCATTTACGATTCCTTTTTTCACAAGAGGGCTTGGGTTATCGGAAGGATAAAAGAAAAATAATACTATTAATCTTGCTCAAGATGTATGGCCCTATAATAACTGTACTAACTCCCCCGTCACCAGCGAAAGGTCCAACACCTGCCTCCCTCCGCAAATCATCTTTGATAAAACCGAGTGAAGGAGGTTATCTAACATGAAGCTCCGTAAGGTTTTCTGTTCGGTATTTTTTTTATACTGATGTGTTGCCTTGTTCTTTATTCTTCTTGTGACTTTAAATTCACAGCAATCCTAGTTTTGGGCAGTATTTTAAGCATTGGAAAGTAAATTTGTTAACTATCTTTTCTTATACACATCTTCAATCAACAAGCATTTTTTTTAAAGGTGCAATTTCAATGGTATATTTTATTTTTTACAGATTGCATTTAAATAGTCAAAAGAGGAGGCAAATAGTGTGAAGAAACAGGCTAAGTTTCCTTGAAAAAATAGTTATAATTTTAATTTCCCCTTATCCAGTTTAGCAAAGATCTAATAATTGATCTACCAAAGACAATAATCTATTTGTATTTGCGCTTAATCATAGAAAAATTGGCCCAAAATCAAAAATCTGTGATATTGCCTTCACGTTAATTTTGCATCAAATAGGCCAGAATCAAAGGGTTAAGTGGATGTTCAAATCATGTGAAATATCTGTATATAATTTTTGATATATATCCGTTAAAGTTCTTAAATCGCTCGGCTTCTTCTTCGTTAATTTTAAAGTCTAGTTGGCATTCTCCAAACGCACTTTAAATAAACATAGGACACAAAAAATTGTACTCAAAAATTAAAAGTGCATTACACAATTTTAGCCAAATTGGTCAAGTACCAAGGTGAGGCGGCGATGGTGAACTCTGAAGTGTAGTTCCAGGTATTTCGTTCCAAACACCATTTCATAATTACTTGATATTTACTTGAAATTCGTAGTTTCCTGGAGCTAATTTGAGCCGGTAACGGGCAAAATTAGTATTGCCTGCGGTAACCCAATCTTGATCAAAATTCACTAATTTATATGATACATATTTTTTCTTTCAGGGAATAGAATAGTCTGTCAACCACTCCGACACAAAAGTTAACCAGGTTATGGTCATTCTTGATCATGTTCCTTTAGGGTTATCCCTTCTTTTTAAGGTGCTCTTGTCTAACGTCCAAAAACAGTTCTATACCGGCCTTTCTTGGGCCAGTGTCATCCACCCTTCCCTTAATTTCAATTGGGTAACCAAATCAAAAATCCGTTCCAAACCGCCCAAAATAGATTGCCCGATCTAATCTGGAAAAAAATAAGCTCCCGATATTAAACTCGGTGCCAAACCATCATAATTGTCGTAATTGGTAATATGCTGCGTGAATTCCCTTAATATGTTGGCGCCAGTAAACCTTAGTGTAATTCCTTTATTTAGACTTAACCATAAACATTACCGTTTTTATCTTGGTTGTATAGCAGAAATACATTGTTGGCCAGGCCATCCGCAACAGTGTTATCTGTTAAAACATATTCTTTTCATATTCAAGCGCAATTTTAGACCTCACCATTTGTGCCGATCCATTAATATTCCCTTAGTATCGTAATAAAAGGGACTTTATTTTATCGGTTGGATTAAGAATTGAGATTAGGTTGAAATTTGTAAGAGGTTAAAAGTCGTTGTTTGCTAATATCAAATAAAAACAATTCCGTTCTTCCTCTGTTCCCAACCCAAACATTGATGGTCCTTGCCTTGAGGCAATATTCTAATTTAGTACTGGCAAAGGAATCGTGGAATGGTATATTTTTTAATTTCGCCTTCTCTTTTTGTCAAATTGGATTAAAGCCTTGCTTCGAGAAACCTAACCAATACGTTATTTTTATCTATCCTTAAAAATCGCCACCATATTGTATTGGCTGATAGTTTGGGGTCGATTGTATTTGAATAAATTTTTTTACTTGCCCTTTTTGATCTAGTATATTAGCCGCCACCTTGTGTGGCCAAACCCATAGATCTTGGTCATTATCAAATGAACGGACTCATAATTCTATCAGGAGAAATAGTCTCTTTTCCATAGCTTTCCGTATTAATATTCTCCAACTATTGTGGCAGTTTCATATTGGGTTAATCCTTGCCCGGAAGTCCCTAACCAAAATCACCATTTATTGTTTCACCGTAATTGCTCGTATCACATCAATATTCGAATGTTTTCGGGCGTTGAAAATTGGTTATCGAATTAAATTTTTCTAAGTAACATTCATTAATAACTATAGTTCCCGCTCCATCAGAACCAAACACAGTTGTGCAGTATAAATCTTCGTTAAATACTCAAGATTATCCTTATATGTAGGCCCTTGGATTGTGTTTGTTCAGTATTCAGATGGGTTGTCTTAAAATAGTTTTTTAAATTAATTCATATCATAAGCCATTTACATTAGGTGCTACCCCATAGTCTTTTCTTTTTTAATCAATGTGCAGCGCTAAAATTATTTAAATCATTCGGTTAAGGGGATCTAAAGGCAGAAAGGCTCTGATATTCTGTTGAAATATTTCCTCATTTTTGATTTCTAAAAAATAGACCGTTTCCATAAGTGCCGACTTCCACTGTGCCTGCTGAAGACTCAGAAGAAACGATTAGCCGCTAAAATTTTCCTTTAGTTACTTCCCCATATTTTGTCTTGGGATATACCTCGGTTTTTTAATGATTTAGGTCAAGTTCTATTATTTTTATATTTTTTTGTAATTAAAAGTGTCCCTGTATTACTTTGGCTTTATGTGGGTATATTTCGCCTTGAATTTCTTTTGCAGATAAGACAAAGTTAGGTTTATAAGTTGGTCGCATTCCATGACATAGGAGTTCATGATCATACGGTGCCTACCCTAAAAATTTAAATATGTGTCCTGAAAAAGTATGTTTGTGTTTTTAAGCTAGAAATAGGTTTAAAAAATATCTCTAACACATCAAATTCTATAAAGTGAATTGGAGGAAGGAATTAATCCAACACTCTCCTTCGATCCGTTATAAATTTTTCCTAGATTACTGTGTAATTAGGTTTGGTGGATATCTAAAAAATTAAAAGGGATAAATGTAAAATTTTCTTCCATTCATATTTATTTAGACCATCTTGTGTGGGCTATCCATAAAAAACCAATTACCGTATCCTGCGAAATAGACAATTGCATCTATTTTGTGACAAGCCTTCTTTACGATAATTGTCTAAATGAAACTTTGATGTTTGAGAAATGCGGATTCTATGTAAGTTATTATAAATAGTAAAAGAAAGCTTGTGCTATTATGTGTATTTACATTTCTTAAGATTTTCACTGGACGGGCTATTTTTTGAAATATTATTTTAGTATTTTTGGGTCGGCGGTAGTTTTTAAAAACACTATCTCAGGAGTCTCTACGTCCATCACGTTCTGCTTACTTCCTTATTAAACTACAGACGGTTCTTATGGAGATTTTTTTTAACAGTTTTCTATTCGAATGAATTTTGTGCAGTGGCAATTGTACTTTTCCAATAAAGGCAATGGCACTGGGTTATTTGTAATTCTTTAAATTGTCGGGAGGAGGAAATATGATTAACTTTATGGTTTTATTAGCTAAATTTAATAAAAAAATGCGATACTACTTACTTCGCACAATTAAATGTACAATATATGATGATTGCAGGCTTTTCTTAGTATTTTAATTTTCTTTTGTCAGTGCGGTATCTTCCTAATCTAGGGGAACCAAGGTATGATAGTTTTTTAAAATTTATTAAGACACACCAAACACCTATTTTAAAGCCAGACTAAAAAGCTATTATTTAAGCAAATTTATACCGATGCACATACAACAAATTTTGAAAATAAGAATTCTATTTTTTAAATCAGTTCTATTGCTGAATTAAGAAATGTAAATTCCAAGGAAAGATAGTATGGCTCGTTTTTCGAAAAAACATTGAACGCGTTCGGTGAGGTTTTTAGGGTACGAGCTAGTAAATAATACCTTGGTTCGTATGCAACGCAAACCATTACCACGCCTTTAGGGACTAAGAACAGGCTTCGTTTCGGGATAAAATTGGTCATTTGTTCTAATTTTAAGAGCTGGTTTTGGCATTTTCTATCATGGATTTTCTAAACTATTTTGATTTTGCAGCCGAAACGGAAGTTCATATCTGCCTACCGTCATCATTGAAAATGTATGCCAGTATGAATTTGAGTGGCTGAGGTGATTACTTTGCTGCGCCTAATTTTAGAGGGTAAATATTGATTTTTAGCCGACCCTATAGTTAGAGAACGGGTTTCGAACGCTGGCGAAATGTTTTTGAAAGGTTTAGGAAAAAGCACGGAAAAACAAGCAAATACATTATTCTAGCGGTATAGGCCTGAGAAGGGATATGCGCAATACGGCGACTATCTTTCCTGAAAACACGCATTTATTGGATTGCTGCTGTTGATTCTTCATAAACGCTAATAGTACATTGTACCTGGTTTGGAGATGCAGGATTTATTCCTATGGAGAAAAATATTCCAGGTGAGCCCACTAATGCTATTTTTATCTGAATAAGGCTAGACCCTAATAGAAGTCTGTATAGCGCTACCGTTGTATTACTTCGTTATTTTTTACAGGCTTTCGGTTTTTCAATTTTTTTTTGTTAGGAGTTAATGAATAGTTTTTAAGAGTACCTAAAAATTATAGAAGACTCGCATACTTTTACGAAGTAGAGCGTTTATGAATCAAACCAACCTTGACCATGAAAAATTATCTTGCAGATTGATGATAGCGAAGCATCGAAGAGTTATTTTCCGACGCTTTAACCGAAACTACCTTTAAAAATGACGCTAAAAACCTTTCAAAATTGCCCGTAGAAATTAATGGCCTGATTTATTTCTGATGACTTTTGCCGAACAAATTTTCTTAGACTTTAAAGGCCCCATGAGGATGGCTATTGAATGTTTATTCCGATATAAAAGTCCGAAGTAAGTTTCAAAATATTTGATGTGATTACTCTAATTCGACTTTTAAATGAACGCAGTGGGAGGTTGGAAACTCCAAGAAATGGGTGCAATGGCTTTTTACAAACAAAACCACTTCTTTTAATCAATTTAAAACCATTCTCTATCAGTGTTTTTAGTAGAAACGATAAAAAAAATAAATAGTAGATAAAAGTAATACAAGTACATATTTCAATACTTAAATAAGTAAAGGAAAATAACATGCTTTAGAATACTTGCTTAGGCACTATTGCTAAACGCTTAGTTTCTGGCTTTTTAGCATTTAAAGTGGCCAGCGTACTTATTCAAAAGGCCTCTTGTTTTGTCCCTTTTATGAATTCTTTATAATGGTTTGAAAGTTTTTAAAGAAAATTAGTACTTTGCATACTAAGTATTTAAAACAACCAGTATGGCTTCAGTTTTTGCATTATTAGATGATATCGCCGCATTTGATGGAACGACGTAGCCGTCATGAGCAAAAAATTGGCCACAAAAAAAACAGCAGGCATTTTAGGAGACGAATTTAGCGGTTGGATGCCGAGAAGGGCTTCTGCGGTTTTATGTCGGAACCGAGAATTACCAGTACTTTGGTCGATTAAAAAGGATCCTTTTTAAATAAGCTTGATAATTTTGCCATAAGCCTTTTTACTTGAGTGTCCTCTGTGCCTATTATGCCGTAACGGTATCTTTAATTCTTGGTGGTATTTATTAGGCCTATTAAGGTTGCAGAAAAAATTTATGAGTTTTTAGGTGGCCATAAGCATAGTTGCAAAAGCAGGTTTTGAATCTCGATTATGAGCGAAGAAGAGATTACTAGCCTTTAGAAAATTGAACGTGTTAAAATCTGCTTCCTTACCGACTTTTATCTTTTCGTTGAAATCTGTAATCATTGCTTTTGGGGTACCGGGACGGAGAAAGAAAAATTTCTAATACAAATACTATGGTGGTTTACGCTTATTGCATATTTTAGGCCACTGTAGGGGTTTAATGGCATCGTAGCGCTATCGTTCCGTATGATGAATTTGGCTTAAAACTATAAATTCTTAACGAAACGCGATGATAGTTTTTCAGGAACCTTGTCGGCAGAGCTCTTAGTTTTACTGCCTTAACCTTGGGGGTGATAAAAAACCTTTAGCTGTTTGTGCGGTACTATTGCTCTTTTACTCGTTGCTGGAGGATTTTTGCGCACAACATTCACTTATATCACGATCATTTTAATCTTTATGCCTTCGCTTCTTAAAAGAGAAGTTTTTGTAGGTTTACTCGTTGGCGCCATTTGCGCTTGTTGTAGTCATGGGTTAAGAAGGTTTTAGTAAAAAGTTTGAAAAATTAAATGCTAAATTCTAAGGTCAGATTAATTCATAAAAAAACTGTAAACCAAGAAACAAAAATCACCCAGCACCCAAGACCACTTAAAGGATGCCTCTTGCTTTAATTTCTAGCAGTATTTATTTAATGGTATTCACGGTTAAATGTTCGGGTTTGTCAAGATGGTTTGTATTCCGTTAGCGTTGTAGCTGCTTTTTGCATCAGGCGTTTTTCTAGCGAAAATTTTTCAGCAATGGTTTTATGGTATCATCGCTTGTAAGATCTTCCAGCATCCGCAGGATAAGCTGTTCTAACTCTGTATTTTCAAAAAAAATAACGACTAACATTATGCTTTCTAGCAATGGCTGTTTAAAAAAGGCAGCTTGTCGTTTCGTAGTGCCGATATGTGCTCAAAATTGGTATTACAAAAGCAGGAGGTTCGATGGTTTATTTTTCTTTTTGATTGAGCGTATAGTATAGCCAAAATCAGCATCGCGTTTTTACGGCCGGTATGAATTGTATAGTTTTTCGAGAATAGTATTTAATAGGTAATCTTTTTGACCGCTGGCAAAAGGGTCTTCTTTCTTTTTAGAAACAAGGAGATCATGCCCCAGTTTTACTCATTTCGTGTGAGCGCTACATCTCGAAAAAAGCTAGGTAGAATTTATGGCATAGTCTAGTAATTTAAGGTCCCTGTTTAAAGCATTTTCATGACCACGACCTGTATCAATAATCGAATAAATGGTTGTGATTTTTCAGTCTTGATATTGGTTTCACCAATCAACTTGACTTTCTTTGCTGTAGCCTTCCAGTTGATCGTTCTTAAAATCATCACCAGGGATTGTACTCTTTATTTTGCTTCAAATTCTTGGGTATGCCCAATTCTACGTATTTTTTTTAAGTCAAACAATTCGGTTAAATTTAGTACTCACTTTTGGCAAAAAAGTCGTTTACTGCTGCATTTGAACAATACTGGGGATATACAGGAAACCATTTTGATTTTTCGAAAAAAACATAACGCTCGTTTGGCAATACTAAGGTGCTTCGAAACAAAAAAAATATTTCATTATAGCCAAATACATATTTCACCGCGAATCTACAGGGGCGTACCGTATACTCAAATTTCACCGTTTTTCACTTTAATGGCTGTGGTATGGTATTCAAAATCTCTCTTTTGAAACTGTACAGGTAATTCGTTTCTTAAATCTGACTAATCAGCACTTTAAGGGTATAGACTTTTTAAACCGAATGCTGATCGGGGTTAAGTCGCTATCGATTAATTTTGAGGCGTCTTGCGGGACTCGCTTCTATCCATTTTTAGTGGAATACAAGAGAAACATATCTAAGATAAATTAAAGCGGCTATACATAGTGGCGATCAAGGCAATAGGGGATTATAGCGCTTTTGATCCAAAAAGAAAGTATAAAACCCCGCCGTTAAGAGCGCGATATACCAGAAAAAATTTTGGGTAGGTTATAAGGATTTTAAATTTCATTTATTTTTTTTCGAATTTCAGTTTTCCGTGTTTAAAACTTTCGTATTATGCTATCAATCAACAATAAGTTCTACGTATTAAAAAAGTATACAATTGTATTTAGTGCAAAGCATTAAGAAGTATAAATATTTAGCTACGTAAAACAATAATTAACATTTAGCACTTAACATTTAAAAACAATTACCTGGGCACCTCCACCGATTCCATGATCAATGGAACTTAACGCTATCGGTACTCATTGTCCTTCCATTTCGCTTCTGGGGTTAACTAATAACTGCGCATGATTCAGTACGGGGTTACTAGGGCTCTTTTGATATCGCTAGGAGTCACAAAACTCTCGACCGTCGATAGCAGGCAAAGCCTTTGCCGAATTTAGAGGTAGCAATTTTTTTTAACCTTGCCTCTAGGTGAACCGCCTCAAAATACCAAATGTGATGATGCCGTGTTTTGCCAATAATTTTCAGCTAACGGCATAGCGTATCAATTTTTTCTTTCAACACGTATTTCTTGAAATTTTTTCACCGTTTTGAACTTCCTGTAATTTTTTGGTGTTAACACCGCTTCAAATCAAACTTGAGGGTTTAAATTCCTTTACGGTCGTTGGATTGCGTTTGTAAAATGCGCACTTCGTTCCTCTAGGCTTGAGCGTAATCACTTTTTATTTTTGAATAAAAAGCGGCTTGTGCCTGGGTAGGGATAGGTCCCTTCTTGCTCTATGGGATTTTGTGTGGCCAAATACCCATTTAAAGGTTGACTTCCATCTTACAGGTAGTACCGTCCATGGTCACTTGCAATTCTTCCATCGATCTCGAACATTGGCCTTGTTTTTGCGGGAGCCCGATTAATTTCGTCAATTAAAACAATATTCGAAAAAAATAGGTCCTTTTTTTAAATTCGACTTCTGAATTTTTTACATTAAAAATAGAGGTTCCTAAATATCATAGGCATCAAATCAGGCGTAAACTGAATTTCTACTAAATTGGTTTTTTAAGGTTTTAGCGAATAATTTTAGCCGTAACGGTTTTTGCAAATCCGGACGCCTTCAATTAAAACGTGCCCTTCCACTAAAAGCGAAACAATCAATAATCTATTTAAATCGTTTCTTGGCCCACAATAAACCTTGGCTAAAAACTCTGCCTTAATAGCGTTTACAAGCTGTTTTTAACTCTTCAAAGCGGAATTCTATTGTCAAAAATTTTAATCGTTTTCTTGGTGATTTTCAAGGGGAGTATCTTTATTTTCCATGTGCTTTAACTTTAAATTTTTCAAGGGATGAAATTTGAGCGCTATCAGGGCAATTCAGTCGTGAGTATTGTTTTTTTTTTACGCTGTTTAATATTTTTTAAAAAAGTGCTTCAATTCTTCAAAAGCTATGCATTACTTCTCGCCGCTAAAATTTCTATAAAATTCTTTCATTTTTGCTCTTCTGTATTCAAATAGAAATTACTGCGTATTCCTTCCAAAAAATAAGCTATTTTATGATTTGCGATAGCGGGTACGCTCTCCCTTTTCAAAAATACATATTCGGCTATAGTACGGGTAAATTGCTAAACTTGATTAACAATTGGAATTTCACTTACCGGTAATGGCTCGTTGCTTTGCGTTTTCCTTCAAAAAATAACCATACAAAGACACCAAATTAGGATTATTGTAATAGGCCCATTTTAGCTCTTTGGTGTTTAGAAAAAATATACATGGCGAGGTATAGAATTTTTTCACTTTTATAATAGGTTCCATGACAAAGGCTGATTCACTGTTCTAGATAAGAGAGGTAAAACCGGGCAGATAACGCACTATTTTCATCCTTTTAAAATAAAATATTTGGCTAATGGCAACGGAGGAAGGTAGAGAGCATAATTTACCAGCACCAAAGTCCTTTTTATAAATGCTTGGTATGAACCTCAAAGTCGTTATTTTGATCAGACGAGCATTAAGGACACTTGCGCCCACCACAATACTGTTTAAGTATTAAGGCACTACAGTACATGGTGCTGTAGCTTTTTTCGTAGGTCTAAAATTACGTTGTAAAAGCCTAAGTTCGGGTTAACTACATTTGTGTTGAAATTCATTTGCGCCAAGCCTTATCTTTCCAACAAGACTCTCAGTAAGCTAAACCTAAAGTATCTAAAAGGGAGTCTTCAAAATTATGGAAGGCGATAAAAAGTGTATGCCTATAGCCGTCCATTTCTAAAAGATCAGCTAACTTCGTCCATCCCAAAACTTTATACCGGAGATTATTACACAAAAAGGTAGGTGCTCGTGGAGTCACTATTTATTTTTTAAAAAATTCGAACGGGGTCGTTCTACTTGCTGAATGAGTTTTTTAAACTTTTTGATTGAATGATGTCAGAAAGTACTTTTGTGCCAACGGAATTTTATGATGGCTTACATTACGATGGAAAACCAATTAATTTCTCCTTTTTATTGTATCTAAAAAGAGAATTAGCGCAAAGTTAGCCGTACCGATGATGATAATAGGACTAGGGTTTTTTTTAAAAGCATTCTTTTTGAGTTCTATTTTTGAGTGCCCATCAAAAAGTTGATCGCTAAGCTTTTTGGATACTTAATTTCATCAATTCAAAATCGGCCATACCAGATATATCATACCATCGGGTTAACCGTTGGCAAACGGATCTTTAAATTCGTGCTGGGTTTTTTAGGTTCATACTAAGTAACTCACTATTGGTTTTTTGAAGTCCAAGTAATGATTTCTTTTTCAACTTATATTGTTTAAGGATTTGTAGATAATTAATAGGCGTACTGCTAGGCCTATACTGATATTTGGCAATTAGCTTTGTTGAATTAATCATCAAATATTTTCATTTTTAATGATATTTTCTTCCTCAGACCAATCCGACTGCACTTTTTTGTAGTGCTGCATTTTTACATAATTGCGGAGTTGGCAGTATTAAAAAAAAAACGAATCAATAAAAATATCAAAAAGAAAAGGAGTAGATTAGGGAATCAGTCTTTAGAAAAAATTTGCCATAGCACCACGCAGCATTCAACCCCGAAATCCACTCCATAAATCTGCGATACCAATTAAAAAAACCAAGCTTTCAAATCGTTCCCACCCAGGGTATTTTCAAAACTTCAACTCTTAGTTTGTTAATTCAGGATTATGCGGTGGTACTTAAATTCATTCTCGCACTAATTTTTTTAAAATTCGATTAGGTTGTGGTATCATATTGAAACCACAAGCGAATCTTGCTGTGAAAAGGCTTGACCAGCGAAAAACTAATTAAAAAGCCAAAAAATAAGTAGTAAACCTCAACATTTAAATGTATTCCATCTGTATTACCACCTAGTCTTTTAATGCGAATCAAGAGTTATCATCTTTCTTCAGGTCCAACACCTTTAATTTTGCTGATGCCGCTCAAAAAGTTACCTTCGTTTGTTTTTTATTTCGTTGTAAATTAAAAATAGGATAAGGGGCAACAGCTACTAGTGGAGATGGCATATTTAACTAAAAAAAAATTGTGGGCTAAAAGTTGAAATTCATGTTTTTAAAACAACATAAAATAGGGGTCTCCAAAAAACATCTCCAAAAACCTTCCAGCACTCCGATTTTCGGCCAAGTATAAGGACACCCTATTTTTGGCATATTGATAAATAAAACAGCTTGGAATTGAAAAAAGCATAACCCCGCCAATTGTAAAACGAATAATACCCACTTACAAGAATAGTAGCAAAGGTCAGTCCACCAATTTGGTTCTCTTTTAAACCAAAATCAAAAACTATAGCCAAACGAATTCGGTGGACACTGCGGCCCTTGTTAAAGGACTAGGGGGATAAGCAAAACTCAAAAAGCTAGAGGGGCACGTATAAGAAAAGCAGGGAATACAAACAAAATATTTTTAAAAAAACCTATTCCCACTACTGGATAAAGGGGGGGGGGCCTAACCAAAATTTACCCCTTAGCCCAATTTTTTTTTTTAAAAAGGCTTTCCCCCCCAGGAAAAATTTTATTTTTTTCCTTTTTTTTTCCTTTTCCTTTTTTTTTTT
>Ga0163217_1072516_pt1 | contig 12813 bp, 5 predicted proteins | sample SynspAceP_FD_185933 | JGI IMG/M metagenome (GOLD analysis project Ga0163217, IMG submission 185933) | Saline lake microbial communities from Ace Lake in Antarctica - Synechococcus sp. Ace-P (PacBio error correction) | ecosystem: Environmental > Aquatic > Non-marine Saline and Alkaline > Saline ... | reverse complement strand
AAGAACTCAAATTTTGATTTCTGTAAGCCAAAACCAGCATACATGCTTCCACCAATTCCCGATAGTGCCAACGTCTCCGTCTGGAATCTAGAAGTGTTTCGGGAACCATTTATAATCTTTCGTTTTGGAAGTAGGAGGAGTTGAGTTAAGCCATAGGTAGGAGACTTATTTTCCCCTTTTGTCCTTCAATGCTACTCCATTTTCGCACCGTCCCATTTGCTCATTTGGCTCATATTCCTTCTGGGCGGTTGCGATTCACATCCATTCCAATATTCTAAATCTCTTTCTGGCACGGTCAACGTAGGGGTTAATGTGAGAGAGGGGGGACAAGCTTTCGGGAAAATATCCTCTGTTAAATTCTCCAACATAAACCGATCCCATCTGAACATTCAGCAATTTTGGATAGGCCCACCAAGTACTCTAAAAAGGGTGGCTCCATTAAATATGACAAGCCATATCTTCCTAAAGCGCAGTGCATAACCACCAGGCCACGCCCAGTTAAAAGGGCAACAGATTTCCCCACGTAATCTTTTTGGCGCCTTTACCTACCAAGATCCCAATCAAATCAGACGGATGGGACTTATTGCTCTGTCGGCCTTCAATAACCTTGGGGCAAACAGTCGATAGTCCAAGAATTAACTTTGGTAGCGTCGTCCCTATTAGACCTGCTTCATACATTCCACCATTTTTTCGACTCCTTCCCAGAAAACAGTTGATTCCCCATCTGGGTCATTACTTTATATTTTTTGTGCTGCCTCGGTAAGCATTTCTTCCTCGTAATATTCGGGAGAAGCGGTTTTTTGCACATATATGGCTTACCCTTTTTCATAGCCATACAGTCGTGCTACAGCATTTGATGATCTGGTGTCGAAACGTTGACACGGCATTCAATTTTTTCCTTCTTTTTCAAGCATACTTGAATGTCTTATAATTAAGAGCTTCGGATGCAGGTCTACGCTACGCTTTTGACGAGTGTCTCAACATCACAAAGTGCTTCGATATCTGCTTTACCCTATTAAAAACACGCTAAACATCACTGATCCTCCAAATTCCAATCTTCCACACGAATTTTGTACTTGGTGAAGTAAATTCAGTTCCACCCAGAACATGCTGGCCAATGTGAAACCTGCTGCCTGCAAGTGAGAACCTTTCAAAAGTTTCTTCGGAAATGGAGGTCGTTTTTTCTCTTTCATGTTTTTGGTTTAATTCAAGTGGCTTTCACTAATTTTTAAAAAGCTAAGAAAATTGCTCTCTTAATTTATCAAAACTTTTATCGGAAAGTATTCTGTACTGATTAAAATGTCTTAAAAACTTTTAAATGGCTAATTGAAAGGCTTTTGCACGAGTATATCGGTTTTGTTTAAGTTAAAAAATTTACATGATTAGGAAAGTTTTATAAATAATTGAATAAGTTTGCTGAACCTTTAAAAATGAAAAAATTTATTGGACAATTAACCTTGCATTTTGTTTTGGAAGTTCTTGTACCACTAATGGTCCTTCGTGGAAGAAACAGGTTTATTCGATCCACGACTATAATCGATAGTGTCGGAAGGTCTTGCCTAGATGGTAACTCTTATTCAATTGATAGGATTGATCCAAGATTAAAAAAACAGTTGACTATCTGGCAAACAGGAATTCGTCCGCAACAGGATTTGAGATTCAGTGGGCCGTACCTGATGGTGCTATAGTGTTAGAGCTTATTTTCTGGGAGCTTCTGAAGCTGTGAATTAAATTTTGATAAAGAAGTAGCATACATCTACCTCTGCAGGGGGTTATTTTTTACGGTACTCAGACATTAATCAATTTTCAACAGAATAGAAGTGCTTTTTAATACCAAGACTGGGCATGCAGAAGGTAATATCAAAGAGTTCAGCCCAGAATTTCGCTATCGAGGAGCGTGCTTGATTGTTGCCGAGACATTATTATAAACGATGTGAAGCACTACATCGATCAAATGGCTAAGTTTAATTCAATTATTTTACATCTCCCATTTGACTGATGTTTCAAGGCTGAGAATTTGAAATCAAATCTTGGCCACAATTAACGATGAATCGGTGGGAGACCGAAGTTGGTGGGGAAGGTGGTTTCTATAGCAGGAAGAATTAAAGATATATGTGGTATGCAGAACGGCCAGATTTATACATCTGTCAGAGATCGATATGCCAGGCCAATACGAATGCAGCTTTAGTTGCTTTGGCGAACTTTAATCCAGGAGTTAACTGCTGGACGGTGATAACTCACTTTAGTTAGGGAAATTTGATTTGATATTTTGGATGACAATCCGTGACTGCTGCTGAGCTTACATGGATTGAGGTAGGATTCAGTACGTTTGCAAACTAATAAAGAGAAGACTTACCAGTTTGAAGGAGTCATTAGGACTTCAGAACATCCTGGACCTTTATATGGGAGGCGATGGATCTCTTGTGACAAGCAAAACCTGATTACATTTCTATTTTGGCGTGTAAGATTAGGTTTTGAATATGGTAATTAAGTTGTAGGCTGGGATGAAGTTTACTGGAAAACTCAGACCGGCAAATTTGCCATGTGGCAGAGAAAGAAAATGCTCGCCTACCCAAAGAGCAGGGAATAAGATTCTAATGTCCCTGCATAAGAACTTATTCGATATTGCCAAATATGATTCACACTGAATTGGTCTTCACTGGCTGATATATTGAGTTGGATGTGCGTTATAAACTGGATCAGCTATTTTTGACGGGATTCAACAAAGTTGACATTTTGGGAGTTGAGCCACTTTGGGACAGAAACTCTGGTTGTTCAACAAGGAGGACATTGATATATGCATTCCAAGATTGTCGCTATTTGCAGAGATGTGGCTTTTTCACAGCTCAAAGATCCGGGAATGAGCTTCCATCCAGGTTTCATTCAGGTTAAAACGTTGAAAATGAACAGATCGTTTTTATCGGTCACCCAAAGTCATTGGTTAAAAGTAGATTGCATCTTAAAGAAAAGCCAGTATTCATGGTTTTTTTTATGTCATTACCGTAAATTCTTTTTTTTGTATTTATGAAAATGACCATATGCCCTTCACTATTCTAAATGAAAAGAATAGAAAAATTAAATATTTAAAAATAAACTTACACGTTGAATGGGTGATATAATATTGGATTTGCCAATTGATTGGGAAAACACTTAATGTTATTTTATTGATGGGAGGAGAAGTATTTTGTTATTCATTCCAGGGATTCGTGCTCCTTATACTAAATCGGACATGCAATTAGTCTTTGAGGGGCAATTATGATGATAGTACGTCCCGGGACCAATCAACCTCTATTCACAAGCCCTTCTTCTCAAATTTGCTGACAGTGGCTTGGGAATATCAGTGGGTGCATAGCAGTTACAATGGAGACCTGAGCTATTTTTGGATGTGTGTTTCTGCATTTGTGGGGATGGCTACAAATTTTATAACCTGTTAGCCTGCAATTATGTTTCGAGGCCAAAGATTCACGAGTAGTTACAAAGTCAATTGTATGGATAAAGAGGCATGGGAAGGAAGTGGAAGTTTCTATCAATATATTTCTGTCTCGCCGGATATTGGACTACTTGTATTTTAAAGCAAATTCAGCTATACAGCAGTGACTCCGACATTGATTCTGGAGGCCTTGCTGCCTTGATCGAGGGTTCAACAAGTGGATAATTTGGTCAGTTATTGATGTAGTTCGCTCTTGTAATATCTAGGGGAATCAAAAGTATCGTAAGTGGCTTCCAAATTGGTCTTTATGTGTTGGGAAGTATTTCATCACTGTGATTCTGTATTCAAAATACATTAGGAGATTTGTACCTGAAAATGTTGATAAAATGTATCAGAGCTTCTCAGGAGAAGCAGCAAGCAGGAGTGCTTCGGACTGTAATTATTATTGGTGCTAGGAGAGCGATTTTCACATTGAGCTTGAATCGGAACTGCACCCATGGTCCACGGTTTGCATCTAAGAATTCTGAGCGATCAGAGAAGGTTAATAGCTATGCATAGGCCGTTCATGATATCATTGTAGTGTGTTTACACTCCCTGCATTGGTCATATTTGTTCACAGGCGTTGGCAGATACGGAAGTCGGATGGGGTTCGTTGATCTGGCTGCTTTGCTTGATTCTGGCATTGCTGGACGGTGGGTAGGTATTTACTTATGATAGCGTTCTGGTTTTGCTTCTTGATCGACATGTTTACTTTCAATTTGGCATTAATGCTTCAATTACCTTTTTTGAGCTGATAAAGACCGATTACTCAACTATTTCTATGTGATTACTATCGTAATTTGGTGCAGTAGGCTTCTACTAGAAGTAGTCGTGGTTTGGTTGATGGCCAAGTTATCTGTGATGGCGATCCCACGATGTTTCCACTTTTACTTAGCACCAAAATAGAATAGCTGCAAAGATTATTTCCAAAACGAATGGAAACTCAAATAGCTATGCGGTTTACTATTCTCCAAATGCATTTAAGGGGACAATGGTGGCTCAAAAAGCTGTGAAATGTATTTCGGATTTATTTTCATTCAATTTGCTACAGCAGAATATACAATTCCCTATTGCGATGGGGTGATGGACTGCCGAACTGTTAACTCACGATTGAAATTTAGAAGAAATAAGTATTGGTCTTTAAAATGCTTTATGGGACTCATCGCTTCATTTTTGTTTTTGGGAAAAAGAAGGATTAAAGCATAATATTATGTTCGACTGCATCAGGATTTAGGTCTATCATAATAAGACTGATCCACTTAGCTCCTCCGTTATGGTACAGTATCTTATCCGAGAAAGCATACGTTGCGCAAAAGAAATTGTAGGCTTAAGTGAAGGGCCACTATGATTAGGAATTGGAATTTAGCCACATTAGGACTTGAATTCTTGGTGTGAAAAGAGGAGAAAATAACACTTTTTTCCACCCGACTATTTTTAAGAAGTATTCAGCATATTTCAACGAAGTCCATAAGATTCAAAATTAAAAATTTTACCTGTCTTGTGTCGATTTCAAAAATACCTATTTTGGGAAAAATGAGCCATTCCAGTTTTTGCCTCAAAAAAGGATAGCCAGTGAACTGATAATCGGAAGTTTTGAAAACCTGTAAAAAAACTGTAATAAGAAAATTATTACTCAGGTCACAAGAACTTTTCAAGAACAGAGGGATTCGGAAGCCGGAGGATTCAGCGGCTCAATGCATTTTTTTCCACGGAACTTCAGATAGGCTTCTGCTTACTTTTTAAATAGATCGATCTAGTGGTAAAAGTGTCATGGGCTGATTTGTTTAATGGAGAGCCGTATGATTCCACAGTCAAAAGAAGGGCAAGGGCTTTCATACGAACTTTTGCAGTTTCAATAAATGGAAAAAAGAACGGTTTCTATAAGTCTGGATAGAAGTAAAATATTGGCTTGATCAAGTAATTTTCTTCCCGATTTAGATTTTTAAAGTCCCAATATATGAATTGCAGGAGGTAATTTGAAGAAACAACTCAATTTTGGCTGGTTAGATGTTTGACATAAAAAAGGAGACGGTCCCTTTTAATATCAATCAGTTAATTTTAGTGATCAGACTTTTTTCCTTAAAAGGTTCTTGGCATCACGGTTGAGATACTGCGCTCTATCCCGATTATGCAAAACATCAAAAGGAAAGGTTTGTCATGTGGAGCATCTGGGTATTGATAAACCATTCTATGTAGTACATGTAAATAATTTTTAATTGTTTTATTATGTACGAAGATAAATCTTACTATTGATTAACCAAAGAGAATAATTTTAAGTACATCTTTTAGTCATTTCTCGTCTAAATCTCATCAATGTCTCGGTATCTCTTCAAGTTCATCTTCATCAAATCTTAACAATGCTATCATCAAGGAAATTCATTTCCTATCTAAATCTATTCATCTTCGAATCAGATCAACAATCTCTTTCCTTCTAATTCATCACATTCTTAAATCATCGCCAAATTCAGTTCATGAGTGCTATTGTAAAGTTGGTTTTTTAAATAAAATACATCGCTAATTTAATAATTTTTTTTGCTTCCTAAATAGGTGGACGACATAATTTTTTTTCTTGGAGATTTTTCATTTTCCAAAGCCCAATTCTTTTGAGATGCTTAGCTTAGACCAGTTATCATATAGAAATAACATTCCTCTTTCTTGTTTTTTAGGAGTGATTCCGTTTCTTCAATTGGAAACATCTCGGGCAAGTACCTGGATCAGATAATCGCTCTAATGAGCTAATCACTTGTTGTTAATCCGAAATCGGCATTCCTGTAATCATCAAAATCCATGGATGCCCTGGTAGGACAATAATCAATCAATTGTCTTCCAATGCACGTGCCTTTGCATAGCATAGCTGTTAACATTCTTCCTTTTTATTTAGTTAACTTTTAGCCAATTTACCGCTTACTCGCCCATATACCCATTATAAGGAGACCTTTTTAAGTTTTGGAGACTGTTATTTCTCAATTGCGCATTAGTTCAGGGATTGGATTGCCATTGTATTTCTTTTGGTTTTAAATTATAACCAATATCTCAAACAAACAGGTTTTGAAAAAAGATTTAAATCAAAAATAAAGACATTTAAAATTTGGGTCGTTTGAATATCGAATAATGTAGCTTTTTATCAAAGGCTTAGGAAATTCTTCGTTTGATAGCTTATTGCTTTATTAATATCTCGTTCATCCAACGAAACTACTCAGAATGTGTCCTCTTGGTTTCAACGATTTTCGTTTAAAAATATCAGAAATCCCAGCCTGTCATTTTTCTGGCATATTAAAATCTAAAATAAGGTAGTTGGTTCGAATTCGAATAAATTTCATTCACGCTAGCTTGCTCTTTGGGTACTTAAAATAAAATTTGCCGGTACTTCACATTTCTTAAATAAGTTTCTCAGTCACAAAATTGCTGATTGGGTCGTCGTCGATAAGTACAATTATAGCATCAAATCATAATGGTATAGTGGAAATAATTAAAACTGATGACGAAAGTAACAGCTAAAAAAATATTACAAATTGTGCCAGCTTCTATTTAGAAGTTCAATTCATTTTTTGAATTAGTTGATTTAACTTCTTTTCCTTTTAGAAGATTCGAAAAAAAAGATAAAAATCAAAGCCAGGACTATTAAAGCGTGGTACTTTAAAAAGTTGGGTTTATTTTTTTCAAAAAAGAATTGCACATCCAAGCAAAGCCATTTATCAACTATTGGGATCTAAATATAGGTAATGTTTCTCCAGTAATGATAAAAATTAAACTCACAAAAAAGGTAATCCCAGTACCAATGAAAATGAAGTTTTACTGTAGCATTTTTTGCTCAGAAGATAATAAGATAAAACCTTGTAAAGTTGAATCTTGATTCCCATTTTATTGTAGTTTATTTGTTCACTGTTTCTAATTCGGTATAATCGTTCGACATTTACTTCGTCTTCAAATCTTGTGTCTTTGGATTTGGGACTGGAAATTCAGTTTAGCTCTGTCAAAGTCATTCAAAACTTATCTTCCTTGGATCAATTGAATCCACAATAATTGTATCAATTCGTAGCTACTTGTGGAATTTATACCTCATGTTGTTGTACTTATTGGTTATACATCCACGGGTCCCACACTCGATAACCCCAATAAAGGATAAGGATAAAATTATTCACTACGTCTCTTGCGTGGGTCTTCATTTGAAGTTATAGCGAATATAAATCTGGTTGTACTTTTCATAACCATTACCATGAGTTTCAAGTGCTTCTGTAATTCGATCTGTACTGAGCATCAATAACTGGGAGGCAAAACCCTCATTCCATTCTGATTGTGATCACAAAGGTTTATAGGGTTTCTTTATTTTATCAGTCGGCATTTTCCTGAAATTACCTCACATGATGCACAAAGAGGACTAGGGGAATTGCAAGATGAAAGCGAGGAAATAGAAAGCGTTAAACTCAGAGATTTTGCATTTTATTGTTTTGTGGAAAACATATTATTCAGTATAAAGTTAAATTTTCAACTAAACGAAACAACGTGCCTTCCTGTACATATTCTTCAGCTTCAACCCTATTTTTGGATCAAATATTTAAAATTGACGTAGACCAGACTTTTGATATTTTTATGTAATTAGGCAGTTAACCTTTTGCCAAAGGATCACTTGCATCAAAACATGTTGGAGCGGTATTAACCAAGGAAACTCGGATTTCCATCAGACAATGGCCCCACCGTGGACGCATAATTGTGATATTGAATTTTTCTGATTAAAGGATTGTGCCAGAGATAGTAAGGAACGTTGGGCTCTTTGGCATTACATGCGAGGAGAATGCAATCTCTAGCTGTAAGAATATACTTCTGTGGAAGGCTCTCGCTGTTACGTGACGCTACGCCATTGTTCCGCATGTGCTAGGATATATTTCCATGGATTCAAAAGTAGTCTTTTGTATTCTATTTGCAGCTTACAAAGGGATAGGAAGTTGATGAAGGGTTGACTTTCTACGAAATCGGAGTGGACACGCTGAGGGCAATACTCGAGTCCATCGAATCCATTTGGACGTTTGTCTAGAGTAAAATTCACTCGGCGAATTAGTCCACGCCAAACTATTTCTGCTATTGAGCGCTGAGATTTCTTTCGAGAGTTTTACAAATTTCTTTGCCTCCCCGTCCATAAATTGATAGGACCAGGGGTTGATTCTGGTGTACACCTGACATTCTCCAGAATCGCTTTTCCTTTCCAGCCGGGACTGTTCGATAACCATGCCACCGAATTTACCCTAAATTCATTTTTCATAGCCAGAATCGAAGGATATTTTTCTTTAATTCCCATACTTAATTTGTCAAGAGTGGGATTTTAAAGATATGAACTGCATTTCCAATCACCTGTGGATCAGGGGGAGTTTGGCCATTGACGATAGCTATTATGCATCTGAGTTACTTTGAGACTATAATTACTTTTATTCTTCTTCAGAAAGCGTTTCTTGGATTGGCTCCATAGGCATATTCTTGAAACTTCGGCGGCTTTTTTTTTGAAGCCGAAACGTCACAGAGCAGATCACAAACCTGTAATTTTCAACTCGTGCTTGAATGACGCTTTCTCATATTCCAAACTGCAAGCTTGACATTCAAATTTTTTAAACTTAAATCCCTCGAATAATCCACGCAGTCAAGCTTTCATAATACTTCCTTTAATCTCTACGCCAATACGCAGCTAATATTCTGCATAGGAGAGGCTTCCAACGTACCCGGGATCAGGAAAGATTTTCGATTACCCCAATTATTTCTATCGAAATAAATTCACGCAGATCCAATGACAAATACTCCTGCTCTTACTTCTAGCAGAATTGTTCGTCCTCATTTTCGGCGAATTTACCTTAATCTCACTAACTCATCTTAATGAACAGAAAAATCAAGATCCATGAGTGAGTTAAAAATTTACTTCCACCACCGTAGATTAAGGATAACCTCCATAGCATCTGCTTTGCCAAGCCAATAACTCTTTAAGTCTTCTAAGGTTCTTCTGGCACTGAAAAAATATTTAAGCTTTTTTATCATCCAAGTGTTATAACCTTTCAGCGAAATGTTTTGTAGCTATATTCAGGCATGATCCTTGGTCACTGCTAAATAAGCAAGATTTACACCAATAGGAAAATCTAAAAAAACTTCCAAAAACATATTTGATGAAAGGAAAACTTTCTGATCATGGAACCGGAATCGTCAAGCCATCCATGAATAATATAACTGAAAACCGATTGCAAATTACTTAACATTACCCTTATCATTCTTCCTTTATTTTTATCCGATTTGCCAAAGAAGAAGGACCTGTGGTTTTTATAGCTGTGGATTTCACGGAGATATAAATAAATGAGTTGGAAACCGCTAACGGCATATGAGGAAATGGACGAAGTTGGGAAACTTTTTAAAAGGGACCCTTGATTTTCATATCCCTTGTAAAATATTTATGGATTTTTATTAACACTCGGAACTTTTCTGACGGGAAGAGATTTAAAATAGAAGTTTTCAGGAAGTAAAGAAAGCTCTTTGCTGCGGAAGAATTGCCTTATATTTTGAAATTGACAAAATTCATCCTCAGATGACATAGGGTATGACTTCACACCGGAGTCGGATGCTCACACCATCCTCAAAATTCGAGCATAACGGATAAAGTAGCAATTAAGAACTAGCCAAATTCATTCGAAACCATTACGGAGTCAATTCGAATTACCATTCGAAAATCCTTTCGAATGCTGCTTTTAAGGCTAAAAAAAAATTCTAGTTTTGAATGGTGAATCCATCGATTAGATGACTATTCGATTGAAAGGCTCAGTGGGAACCCAAGCGCTTACCTAGCTTAGTTTAGGAATGATTGATTTTTCGTGCCGAGCCTCAGGCAGACTATCTTTCTTAAAGGAAAAGAATGGGTGAGAGTAAAGCCTTCTGAGTTTCAATCTAGCATAAAATTGGGATGGCTGTTCTGTAAAAAAAGAGCGTAGGATCCTGCACGGTATCAGATATCCTTATGGACAAATAAAAGTGCTGTGATGTCACCTACCGATGGTTTGATTTTAGATATGAATTAATCTACCAGTCATTCATGTGGAGATTGCAGCTAGTATATTGGAAATGATAAACGCATATTCTAAGCTTTTAATCAAATAAAATTCTGACATTATGCTTTTTTTAAATGCCTTTAAGCAAATCAGGAAATAATTCAGCTGACAACTTGCAAAAAAACCTATTCATCCGAGACTGTGGAATCCAAAGGCTCGGAATTGTCAAGCCCGCCTAAATGATTTGCACATACTATTGTTTCTTGAGCAATTATTGTTGTACCAGTCTACCCTCTTATGGGTCAAACATCCCAGTTAACTTTCTCGTTCAATCTTATTACAAACAATTAGGCAGTCCGAATGCAAGAAATCAACGTGGCCTTGATGTCGCGCCCCTAGTTTTTAGTATTTGAATACAGAGGACTATACGTCAACGAGCAATGGAGCAATTAATCCTTGAGAAGTAAATATCAAAAGATTTGTCATTTTGGGATTAAATCCATGAACATTCAGCATCAGGAGCTTTGGTCACGGATGAAATATAGCTCTGGCACAACCCGCTGAACCCAGCGTAAATGACATGTAAGGAAAATCCTACTGAAGAAAAAATGATTTCAAATGGTTCAGCTCCGAAAGTGGTATTACGATATGGTCATAGCGAAGGCGTTTTCCTTCGTAATGACATGGTCTCATCGTATTTGTTTTTGGAAGCTTTTGAGATTTCAAGCTTTACTTGTCACCAATGGAGAATTTTTGAAGTTTATCAAGGGCGGCTACGAAAGACCCTAAGTATTGCATGAATGAAAGTTTGCTTGGTCTAAATCAATTAGATAAACATGCTCCATTATATTGGACAAAATTGCTTGAGATTTGGACTTATTTACCACCTTCACGATGTCGAAAAGCATTACTAGAACCTAGCAAGACAGTAGCCAATGTGGAGTTTTATGAAGGCTTCTCTATTCCCAATTGGAAAGGTGTCGATGCCTTACCGAATTGAATGGGAGGCTACTAATTCCCGATTTCCTGGGCAAAAGTCGCTGGAATGGACTAATTCAGTTATTTGCCAATTTCCAGGCTTTCAAGTGAGCTACAAGGACGGCTTACTTAGGGGAGAATTACAAAATGAAATTCTGAATCAATCAAAATGTTACTTCTTGCGCATCGTACCAACCACCAGAAATCATTCTAGAGCTAACCTTATAGGGAAACTTTTTCAATCCTCATTTTAAGATGGCATGTTCATGGGAATTCGCTTCGCAAAAATCAATTATTTATTATGACGCAAGAATTTTTAATTTGGACATTATGCCTTCAAATTGTACATTCTGTGTCTTAGTTCCAATATCCAAAAACTACTTTCTATCAAATACTTCTATGATGCCAAAGGGAGATAAACATCTTCCAAAACAAATCATACGCACTGCCCGAATACTACTGACTCGAAAAAAGAAATTCCGAAAATCTCTAGAAAAGAACATGAAGTAAATACTAAAACACCTCATTTTAGATCTTGACGGTACCCCTTTAATCTTGGAGAGTTTGAGCAGGCGATGGTCAGAAAACTAAGTCTTTACTTCGTTTATTGAATCGAAGCAGCTGAATTCTACTTATCTCTTCCATTGATTTTCTCAGCACTGGTATTAGGAAGAATTTAATTTGAATGGACCTAAGATAGATGATTCCAGGACACTTCCATGTTACTGCAATAGAAATACTAAATCGTGGGCATACAGGACAGAGAAGTTGGGAAAATGAGAGAAAGTAACATGAATTCATTCTTTATATGGGGGCTAATCTTGTAATTTTTCAACTCCAGGGAAAGTTTTGAAATTCTGATCACCTACGAAATGTATCTCTATAGAGGGTCTTTTATTGTTAGACTTGACCTTAAAAAAAGGGACCCACCAGGAATCTATCTTTAAAGCTTTACCATATGAATTCTCAAAGGTATTTACAGTAAGCTTTCCAAATCTCAAAAAATACAAAAAGAAAAGCCTTTAACTTTCAATCGAAAAATATCAAAATCGATGATCTAGAGAGATTTTTGATGGGGGGACGATGGGGCCATTTTTTCATTGGCCACTATTTACTTATTGATCGAACTATTATTTTAATGGTTAATGTCTCGGAGAAAATGGCTTTACATTTGGTTCTCACAGATATGATGTATTTAGCGAGATGCAGGAGAGACATTCTTGTGTTACCTTCGCTCCCACACTATATTATACCTTCTTTTCCCTTTTTTCTGCCCCCTCCCCCGCCGATTTCTCCGCGCGTTGGGCCGCGTGAGGGCGGCCTCCCGGTACGCTCTCCTTTTTTCTTTTTTTT
>Ga0163217_1093264_pt1 | contig 12814 bp, 20 predicted proteins | sample SynspAceP_FD_185933 | JGI IMG/M metagenome (GOLD analysis project Ga0163217, IMG submission 185933) | Saline lake microbial communities from Ace Lake in Antarctica - Synechococcus sp. Ace-P (PacBio error correction) | ecosystem: Environmental > Aquatic > Non-marine Saline and Alkaline > Saline ... | reverse complement strand
CCGAAGAGGAGGCAAGACAGGAGCGAAAGCTGATCAGGCGACGCATGGAAAAATCCGCGGCAACGATTACAAAAATAGGCCGGCAGTTGGGGCCCTAAAGCCAGCCTGCCGGCCACGACCGAAAAACAATCCTTGATCACCGGCTCTTCGCTGCTCAGCTTCGAGGCTGATCAAGAAGCAGAGACCCGCTTCACTTCCACAATCACCTTGCCCACCATGCGGCACCCCGGTGGGTGTTTCGCCAACAGTAGTTGAAGGTGCCAACTTCACTGAAGGTTTCTTCCAGGATTCGCCCCGGCGTTGAAGGCCAAGGCGAGTGGCTCAGCTCTTCGTGCCCCCACCAGGTCGAAACCACGGGCGTTATGGGCCAGCTTGTTGTTGACAAAAGCGGACGGTGTCGCGTTGGCGCGATGTCAGGCTGCTGGCGTCAAAGCGAGCATGCCCAGTCTGTGCCCACTTCACTTCCACACGGTGGCGGCATCGGCGGGCGGGCCAGCCAACAGACCGCTTGATCAGGCAAAACAGAAGGGCGAAACAGGACGCAAACAGGCGGAGAGCCGCATGGCCAAAATCCAAGAGTTTGCCAATACTAGGAATAATGAACACCCGTCAGGGCCATGGTGTCAGGGTGAAGGTGGCCTTACTTGACGGGCCAGCCCTGCGGTCTCAAAGGCCAGCTCCAAGGCTGGGAGCCAGGCTGACCAGCCCGAAAGCGCTCCGGTGGGCTGATCGGCTCATGCACGAAGTGGCGCTGGCGGATTGGCTGAAGCGGATCCCAGGCGTTCACCTCGATCGGCACACCTTGATCAGGGCTTCGATCAACCAGCGCTGAGCTGCAGCGCCAAACGGGGCGGGACATCCCGCGCCAGCGGCAGAGGCGACTGACGGTGTCGTCCACGCTACCGCCGGCTGCCGAGCAACCAGGGCGCCGCAGCGGCCCCTGCCCCGGCTCCGGGTTGGGTCTGTGGGGCTGCAGGGTCAGATTCCCACGCAGACCCGGGGCGATGTCTTCGGCGTGGAGTGGAAGTGGAAGCTGGCCTCAGCCCGCAAGGCCAGCGGGCAGGCACAACCAGCGCACCACCTCGTTGAGCCCGGCGTGAGGTAGCTGGTGGCAGGCTGCTAGCCCGTTGCACCGATCCACCGGAACACGAAGTGTTGGAGAAACCACCGCCACGATCCGCTCAGGCGAGGGATGGGTTCTCGAGCTGCTGCAGGGCAGAGGCCTTGGTCTGGATTGTATTCGGTGCCGAGGCCGCCGCTCCGGCAGCAGGTTGAGATCGCGCGTCGAGGATGCTGGCGGTGGAGAAGTTAGATCACCTGCTCCAAACCCTGGCCGGGTCGGTGCGCCCCAGCAACTCCTTGACGGCCACCACGTTCACCTTGATGGGCACGCTCGGGATCACCCCAGGCCGTGCCGTGTGGATCGCCGCCTGGGCCAGGCAATCGCGGGCGGCGTGGGGCTTCCTTGGTCGCGCAGACACCACCAGCAGGGTGATGCGGGGATCGTGGCGAGGCAACGGCGGTGAGCTTGCAGGTCGCGCAGCCACGCAGGCAGCTCCCATCGGATTCGCGGACAAAACTGCTGGGCGATCGCCTGACCGACGCAGCCACTGGCGCCGGTGATCAGAAACCTTGGGCCGAGCGCTCAACCAGCGGCTGATCAATCATTCACCGTTTTGCCGGCTTCAAGAACACCCGGCATTCTCTTTCCCGGGTGCCCGGCAGGATGGCCGTGCCGAGGTTGAGGAGTGTGGCGCCGGGCCCCTGGCTTGGAGCACGTGTCGACACCCGGGCCCGGATCGCCTCGGGTGGTGCCATAACAACAGCCCCGGAAATTCCACATTGCCCTGCACCACGCGAGATGTTCCGGCAGGCGGGCAAGGCCAATCGGCCATATCCACGGTCCAATCCAACGAGATGAAATCGGACCCGGTGTAGCCATGCGCTCCAGCACCCCGGCACTTGCCAGAGATATAGAGAATCAGGGGTGTCGGGTGGGTGCCTTCACCTTGATCCACCACCCGTTTCTGGTAGGGGCGGCGAAAGCACGGGTCGTAATCGAGGGGCTGGAGGCTGGCCTGCCCAGGAGCGAACAGTTGCACCACCTGGGCGCCGCTGTCGATCTGCGTAGCGCACATAGGTGGCGATCGCCGATCGGCCAGATGCCCAGCAACTGGGCAGCAGGGGCAGGCTTCCTGGAAGCCATTTTCGCCTGATCACCGCATAATTCTTGCTGCCCTTTTTGCCTTCCACCGCATAGGCGGGCCAGGGTCCAGGGGGCTCCGACGGAAGCCGAGCACGGGCCGCCTGATGCCCCACGCTCTGGGCGCAGCCGCCCGAACACTCACCCACGAAACGGCAGTTGCCTCGGCCGGTTCAGCGCCCGGCAGGGCCTCCACCTGGGCCCGGCTGCGGATCGGCGGATCGATTGATCGCCCCTTGCTTTCAACGGATGTCGAAGTCAATGCCGAGGCCCGGCAGGGGCGTGAGGATGTCGGAGAAAAGGATCACCCCATTCGGGCGCAAAAGCCGGAAACGGTGGCATCGAGATCTCGTAGGAGAGATCGGCGTTTTCAGAAGACGCTCGCGGAAGCCGGGGTGGCGATCACGCAGCTCGCGATACACCTTCAGTTATAAACGGCCGGCCTGGCGCGATCATCCACAACTTGGCGGCCTCCCAACCTGCTCACCTCGGGCGGCGCGCAGCACAGGGGAAAGGGTTCGGCCATGGGGGATATCGGAGGGGCGGGGGTCAGAAGCGAAAGCCGGGGCGAACCCTACCGGACCAGTAAGAAGCCGGCCATCAGCGCGGTCGTCACACAGGACCTCGCTGCGCTCCGCATCCCTGCGGAAACACCAGCACACTCAGCGGCGGCAGACAGAATCGAGCGAATGGCTGTAGCCGTGCTGCGCGCGCGTCGCTGAACTTGCCACCGAGATTGCCGACGGTTGCTGCCGCCGTATCGGCTGCCGTCGGTGTTGAACAACATTCGGCATAGAAGCCCTCCAGCGGAAAACACCGATGCGGTAATGGTCGTGCGCCTGAGGCAGGAGGGGCCACCACCACCAACCAGCTGTCGTCGCCGCTCACCCGGCGCATTGAAGCTGATCACCGAATGGCGGCGTCGCTGCAGTCAATCCACTGGAAGCCGAACTGAACAAATCGTCGCGCCAGAGGCCGCTCGGCCCGTAGAAAGCTGTATGAGGTCACGACCAGGGTTCCAAAGGCCCTGATGGGGATCGAACTGGAGCAGATTTCCAATTTCAAGATCCCCCCAGGACATTCCATCGGCCCGCTGACCGAACTCCATGCCCATGAAGAATGGTTTTCTTGCCGGGATGGGTCCACATGAAGGCCAGCAGGTGCGCCGCACAATGGCGAACTTCTTGCAGTCATCGCCGCGGCACTTGTTTGAGCAAATTGCTCTTGCCATGCACCATTCATCGTTGGGCTGAGGGCCAGCTGAAGTTTCTCGGTGGAGTGATACCAGTCGAGAAACTGATTTGTTCTGGTGGAACTGACGCATCCACGGATCGAAGCTCGAAATAATCGAGCATGTCGTGCATCCAGCCCATGTTCCACTTCAGGTTGAATCCCAGGCCGCCAGGTGGGTGGGCTGGGCAACCATCGGCCAGGTGGTGGATTCTTCGGCGATCGACAACGCTCCGGGGAAGTGCTGAAAACAGCACGTGTTGGCCTGCTGCAGAAAGGTCCACGGCCTTCGAGATTCTCGCGGCGCCCTCGTCATGCCAGCACTCGCCATCGGGCCTGCAGGTAATCCCGATAGAGCATTCGAGGCCACCGCATCCACCCGGATTTTGCCAATCGATATGAAACTCCTCAAACCAGTAGATCAAATTGCCACAGGAAGTTGCGGACCTCATGCGGCATGTATTGAAAATCAAGGTGCCCATTCCTTGTGCTCACCGATTGCGGGGAATCGGCATGCTATAGAGATGGCAGCCATCGAAGAAGGGCCAGGGCCATGGCTGTCCTTGGCGGAAAATGGCCTGGAACCCAGTCGAGCAACAGGCCAAGGCCCACCGCCATGGCAGCGGTTCACGAAGGCCCGGAATTCGTCGGGGCTGCCGAAGGCGGCTGGGGGGGCATAAAAGCCGGCCACCTGATAGCCCCAGGAGCCATCAAAGGGATGCTCGGCGACGGCAGCCAAGCCTCAATGGGGTGAAGCGCGTTGCCACCACGTAGGGAATCAAGCCGATCGGCCAGCTCGCGTAGGTGAGCAGGCGAGCACCGGGCTTGAGATCGGCGGCGGCCACGGTGGCCTCGGCGTTGCCATCGGCCTCCAGGAAAAGGCTCGTCGATTGGAGCATGCATCCAGCTGCCTAAGTGCAGTTCATAGACGCTGATCGGTTGAATCGAGTGGATCACGGCTTCGCTGTTTCAACCCAGGCCTGAATCGGCTCCAGCGGAAATTGCCCAGCTGGGACACACCGAGCCGTCTGGGGGCCCGTATTTCATGCTTGAAAACATAAGGGGTCGGCTTTTCTGTAGCAGTGCCCCTCGGGCTGCGCACTTCATTTGTAGACGTGCCCACCGCCAGCCGGAATGAACAGCTCCCAGATGCCGCCCAGCCGTTGTTGCATCGGATGGTGCCGGCCATCCCAGTTGTTGAAATTCACCGCAGCAGCGCCACGCTGCGCGCGTTGGGTGCCCAGAGGGCGAACAAAAACTTTATGAACCCCGGCACACCCACTCCGCTCGCAGGTGGTGGGCACCAAGAACGGCCGCCAGATGTGGTGGTTGGTTGCCTTTCGGCGAAAACAGGTGGCGATCCAGTCACCCAACCAACTCCTGGCGGAAGGCCCAGGGATCGTGCTGGATGTGTGGATGGGCCTGCCCGACTTACCTCCAGCTGTAGGTGCAGCCAGGATCCTGTCGAACTCTGCTTCAAACAACCAGGGGTGGTGTGGGCGTGGCCGTGGCGTGGCTGTGGGCCGTCGAGGCAACAAGGGCCACGGACTGGGCTTCCGGCATCCAGGCCCTCACCACCCAGGCCATCGCCAGGGTGTGGGGGCCGAGCACGCGAACGGAATGGTCGTCCCGGCCACTCCCCAGCCGTTGTCCTGCTTTCAGCGATCCCGTCAGGCTGGCGGGGGAACCATGGAAGGCAGGCAATCCAAAAATCAACCCTAGACGGCAAAGCAGATCCCTCCAGCCGCTTTTGTTGTTGGAGTCGAAGTTCTGCGTGTGATCAGGAGCGGCAGCCACACCAGGTGTCCTGATTTCTTCAGGAAAATCCAACGCCGTATTGATGTGACCACTGGGATCAAGGATCACGAACAGGTGTCGGTTTTGAGTTGCTGAACTGGGTGGTGACGAGCACCCAGTGCTGTTCGCCGCCTTCACTGGCCACCACCGCTGCCGCGAATCCGCTGAAAGCTGCCGGTGAGTTTCTCCAGAATCCTTCCAGCGGTTGAGCAGATCCTGGGGGCTGAATCTCGGTCTGCATGAAGCTTGGAGAAAGCAGGGCGCGGGCCTCGATCAGGTTTTTCCTCACTGAGTGCGCGTCACGAAAATTGGAGACCTTCTCGATTTCGGGCGTGGTCCTCAGAGGACGTTTCCCAACCCAGCAGCCGGGCCCTGCTCATCGAGCACAGATCAGCGGTTGGGGACCCTTTGGGCGGTGACCAGCACAGCTTTTCAACCTTGCTGTCGTCGGCGCCCGGTGAGCACCTCTTGATGCGAATACTGAGAATGGGATTCGCGCTGCTTGGAGGCGTTTCTTCCACGCGCTCCAGCGTTGGTCGACCGTTGCAGATCCGTGAGAGCAGGTCGTAGATCGCCTGGCTGTTCTTCGCGGCGCAATCCTGGATGATCGTCTCCGACTGAGCTGCGGGGGCCTGCGGCTGCCGTCTGCCCGCAACTGGCCGGATAGCGGAACACAGCACCAAAGCCAACGCCATGGCCAGCAGGGGGCACGCAGAGTCACAGTTGCGTCGACGAACGAATCAGCCCAGTTGGCCGATGTCCGATCGGCTGCAGCCACAGCTTCGCCTCGGAGGAGCAATCAACTGAAGGGTGATCACCCGGTGCGCGTGGCCCACCGGCCGGGCAAGCTGATGCCGGATTACCGCTGATAACGGCGATCTGGGGCCAGGCGGCACCAGGCAGCGGACAGCCGCAGCGCTCGCCGCTGGGCCAGGCTGGCCGCAACGGCTGGAAAGACCAGCACGCGGGCGTTGTCGGCGCGGTCAGGGCGGGGAAACGAGGGCCCACCGCCGTGCTGATCTGCCACACCTGGGACGACCGCCGCGCGCCACGATCGACAGCGCCGCACAGAGATCGAAACCGGGCTGGTCGGCTGCCACTTCCGAACTCCAGCCGGGGGCGCCCCCTGCCAGGTCAGCCCGGTTTCAAAATGTCCCGCTGCTGAGCAGGCCACATCGCGCGGCGGTCCAGATCGGCGCGCTCGGCAGGTCCGGCATCGAGGCCCAGGATGTCGGCCACGGCCTGGCACGGGCGCCAAGTCATGGACCAGCCAAGATGGTGCCGCGCCGCTCCCCCTTCCCCCGGCCGCAACAGGCGCCCTTCATGCCATCGATGCAGGCCGGACCCCTGACTGCCCAGGCGCCAGGGGCGCCCACCACCCTCTGGATGCAGGGTTCAGACGGCTGCCGGCCAGTTCGGCGGTTGTTCAGATCGCAAACCGCTCACGGGGCCAACGGGTGGCGGCGGCCGATCGCGCAGGTGGTGGTCGAAGAAGGCCAGCTGCAAGCGATCGAGGGCCGCCGTTCCAATCAAGGATGGGTCCAGTCCCCGATCCCGCGCAGGGAGGTCACCGCCGGCGCGGAGGCTGCGGTCCTGCAGATCGAAAATCCCTTCGAGCTGGGCATCCCACCAGCCCGAGCCAACAGGCATCGCGTGACGCAACAGCGTCTCGGAGGGTCATGCACGCGTTCAACCGTCAGCATGGCCGGGATCGAGGCGGAACCAGCCCAAGCCCATGCCGCCTTGGGTCATGCCGCTCCAGCAGGCCAGGCCGTCCTCAAGGAAAGCGCCGCTTCGCAGGCTGTGGCGGATCGGCCTGCCATGCCATCTCCTCACCGCGCGGCGCCCGGTTATCGGCCGTCAGCTGCAGGGCCCAAGGCCAGGCCAGCGCCCAAACGATGGGGCGCCGCCGTCGCTGGCCCAGTGCAGCGTTCATCGAGGCCAGCCATCGCCGGGAACCAGCAATCGGCCGGATTCGTTTGGGTCGTCCGCACAGGAGCTGGTGAGGCCTTGGTAGGAGAAGCCATAGCAGCCAATCGGCCATTTGGATCCAGGGCAGGCTGCGGGGCCCAGGGCCAGGGCGGTGGCCCCATCGGCCTGGGCCTCCTGGGGAAAACCGGGCAAAGCTGCCGTCGAGTCGCCACGCCGCGCACGTCCTGCACGGCAACCAGATATGCCCTGACTGGCATTAACCAGGTGGGGTGGGCGCTGGGTCACCGTTGAGGCGACGCCGTGGTAGGGCTGCCCGCCACCCAGCAGCACCGGCAAAAGGCGCCCAACGGCCGGCTTCCAGATCGGACGTGGCCAGCTTCACCCCATCGGGGCAGGGCCATCCAGGCATCGAACGACTCCACCGAAAAGGGCGGAAGGCATCAGCGAACGTCGGGCAGTTGCAGGCCAACCACGTAGGTTGATGACAATTTCAGCGTCGGGAGGGCTGATGCCCTGACGCGGGCCACCATGGCGAATCGCCTGGGCGGGAGGAGAACGCACCCCCCTGGGCTTGTTGAGCTTGCGAAATTCGCGCAGAGACTTTTGGGCTACCTGTGGGATTCTGCTTGACGGACTTCAGCAGGCAGAGCCGCGATTCGCCGGAGCTGCCGCGAACGCCGTGGCGAGGCCTAGAACAAGGCCAGGCCGAGGCGGAGCGATCGGCAGAGGGGAAGAATCGGAGGAACACGACGATCCACCGCAAAGGGGATACAACATCCATTTCCAGGGCGTTACCCCAGGCTTTACGCCCCGGTTCGCGGTTCAGTTTGGCGAGCGACCGGTGCTGCGCCGGCCGCACGATCCACTGGCGCACTGTCGTTGCGCTGACCATCGCCAGCGTTGGTGCCGTCAAGGAGCGTGCAGCCGGCCGGATGTTGGGACACCAATTGTTGGGGGAGGCCTGGGCCAGGCCATCGGCCAGTGGCGATGCCGCATAGAGCAACAGGCCGCATCCGGCGGCGCCAGGCGATTCGCCACGATCAGCTGGGCCTGGCCGCCGCAGCTTGATCAGGCCGCTGCTCTGAGGCGCCATGCGGCCAACCGACGCCAAGCTCAGCGTCCGCCTCAGCGTGGGCCAGGGACTGCGCAATCAAGTGGCCTGCAGTCAAGCTGCGTGCTCAGCCTGAAGTGAAGCGGCAGTGTGCGATGGCGGTTGGCTCAAGGCAGCAGCAGGGCCACCTCGCCCCGGTTGTGTGCGGGTGGCTTCGGGCCAACATCACCGGCCGGCTGAGACCGGGCCCCACGCGGATTCAACCCGGCGCAGGCGCCATTGCACCAGACCATCGGGCTGGAGCGGCCCATTGCCGCGCAGGTTTCAGCGGCCAGTTGTTTGGCCGTGGGGCAAAAGCCTCGCGCAGATCGGCCGCAGCGGTGGCTACCACCAGGTTGGTGGGCCGTTGTCGAACACGAATCGGTGCCGTTGACCGCCCCCTCCACCAGCACCCGGGGGTTGAGCTGATCGCGAAGGCCAGACAAGACAGCGACAAACCAGGGCGGTGAAAGCTCGGTGATGCCCACCAGCGAAAAGCGGATTCCCCAGCCAGAGGACAATCCCCGCGACCATCAACAGCGCCAGCACACCGCTGGCGGCCACCCAGCCCATTATGCCGACGGTTCAGCAACAGGGGATTCAACGGGCCATGGGGGGGGCTGGGCGGCAATGAAAATCACCTTATAGATTGCGAAAACCTCAAGCGGTAAAACCACAAACGTTCCGATGGGGGTGCCGAACTGAATTGGCGGCCACTCCCTCGTTGTTGCGGAGTTGTTGCTCGGTGCGGGAACCGCGGTCGGCCCATCTGGTTCGGCGCCGACTATCTCGTTTTGGCAGGCTCTATCGCCACCTGGCCCGGACCGGAACGCCAGGATCGGCAAAGGCTGGGCCATTCCGCTGCAACTTGGGCCCCTATTCAGGGTTTGCGGGACCCTGGGAATGGCCATCGGGCCGGAGGCCGGGTTGAGGGCCGGTCCCGCCGATAACTCCACGGCCGCAGCCCAGGCCTTGGGTAGCGATCGCCCCTGGGCCAGCCTTGTTCAGGGGTTGCCCGTGGTCCAGCTGGCCGTGCAGGCGGCAAGCCGGTTGAGCTGGAAACCCAAAACCGCCAGGCCAGTTCTGGCGTGTTCAGCGGCGGTTCAGCGGACAAAGCCCCCCCCCGGCTGGCCCCTGCGGGTGCGGTCGTCGAATCCTGCAGCGTGCGGTCAAGCCGCTCACCTGAAGCTGCGGGTGGACGGTGGCCTCAGCGTCGCCCTCACCGCAGCGCGATCACCTGGTCGGGGAGCAGCCCTTGTTGCCGCCCGAAGGCAAAAGCTTTGCGCCTGCAAGGTGACGCCAACTGGGACACAGGCCAATGTCCGCCTTCAACCTCGCGTGTCAAGCGCCAGCCATTGGCGCGGTCTGGTCTCCTGCTGCCGAACACCAGGGGCACAGCGCCAGCGGTTGCTGGGATGGCCGCCTGCGCCGAGCCGCAGCGACGGTCGCAACAGTTGCAATGGCGCCTGGAACCCTCAACGGCCTGGGGCTGGAAGACGAACTCCTTTGCCGGCCCATTGAAGATCGAACGCCTCGCGCTGCGCTGCTCCGGAGAGCGCCTCAATTCTGTAGCAGGACCCCCTGGCAAATGGCGAACTGGCAGGGGCCTCAACGGCAGGCTGGAGCTGAGCGTTGTTTGACTTTCGCCCTTCACCGCCGAGGACCCCAAACGCGGGGACCACTCGCTTTCGACCTGCGCGGCCCCTGGGCGCCAGCCCCGGCTGAGATCGCCGGGCAAATTCCGCTCGGGCGCGGAAACCCCGACCAGCCCGGAAGCCGTTGCGTTTCCGCGGCCAGGTTCTGGCCCGACTGGGCGCCAGTCGCCTGACGACGGCGGGCTGCTGAAGCTTCAGCCTCAAACTCGGGACGCTTCGGAACTGCTCTCGCTGGACCGTTGTGGCCCCGCCTCCAACCCGATAGCCGGGCCTTGGGGCGTACATCCTTCGCTGTGGGAGTCTGGCGCCATGGCTGGAATCCCTGCTCGGCGAGGAGAATGCTGAGCGGCCGTCTCAGTCTCAGCGGCAACCTGAGCGAGCCCGTGCTGCGCATTCTCTGGCCCAGGCCGGGCGGCCCCTGCTGGAGATCGAGGGGCCGCCGCCACGGTCCCGCCGGCTCAGGGCCGCTGGGCACGATCAGCGCCCAGCTTCGGGCTCCAAATGGCTGAGCGTGAACCGACGACCGTGCTCGCCCGGCCCGGGCCAAGCCTGGCCTGGAGAGGCAACCTGTTGCGTCCACGAGCTCAGAGCCCTGAGCTGAGCGCCAGCGGGTCCCTGCCCTTGCGCTGGCGAAGCGGCGAGGGCTGGTGGCAAGGCAAACCTGGACCTGGCCTTTCGCGCGCCGCCGTTTGCGCTGCAAGCGACTCAGCCCCCTGCTCGGGGTTGAGCTCGAAGGCGATCTCGCCGCCAGCGGCAGCTTGCGTGGTCCGCTCGCAGCCTGCGGTCCTGATTGTCCAGCTCACGTTGCGCAATTCCCGGTGGCGGGCCGCTCTCGCTCAAGTAAACCTGGCGGGGGCGCTCACCGGCCAACGTCGGCCGCCGGGAAGCAGCCTGCGCATGCGAGCCAGGGCCCGGCACCGCCAGGCGAGCTGCGTGCCCGCCTCTCAGCGAACTGGTTCCGCAAAACAGGTGTGCTGGAGCGACGCGAAAGGGCAAGTTTTGCGACTGGCGCAGCCCCCAGCGTTACCAATTGGGTGGCGGAGCAGTTTCCGTCGACGACTCGCCGGGTGGAGGGTCGGGCCAGGGCGGCGCCCCACACCGATCGGCGGACGGTGAGTTGGCCAGGGCAGCCTCGATTTCCAACCGCTGGCCGGGCCCAGCGGGCTCGCTCACGGATTGAGCGTTTCCATGGTGCTGGAGCGGCTGGGCAAGAACTCACGGCCAGCGCGGAATCGCGAGCGGTTGTTCCAGCTCAAGGGTCGCTTTGAGCCGCTTGGAGGGAGGTTTGGTGACCTACACACCAGTGGGGACAAGACCAATGTAGGCTCTTCGCGCCCAGCTGGAGGGTCGCGGCTGCCACTGGAGATGTTCCAGCCCCAACTGGTGGGGAGCTGGCCGTTGACCAGGGGGCGGAGGTCCGCTGCCGCAGGGCCGGCGCGAGAATCTGGGCACGGTGCTGATTGAAAACGTTCGGGGAATCGATCGACACCCCAGCTCTCAGGGCCCTGCAACTGGCCAAAGAAGCGCCTTGCCGCCTTCCAGGTGACTCCAGAGGAATTCGGCCCCGATGCGTGCTGCAGGATCTGCGCGGCCTGGTCGATGCCGATTTCTCACGCTTGCTGGTCCAACTATCGGCAGCTTTCGGCGCCTCGATCGCGCCGCCAAGGGGCATTTCTCTGGGCAGAGGGGCCGCCGGACAAAGATAAAGGCGCTGGGACTTGAGGCCTCTGGTGGTGACGATTCCAGGGGGCCCGTCAGCCGGTTGGTCAGGTTCCTTTGGCTTCGATGGCCTGTCGCTCAGGCCTGCGGCTCTCTTCACCCCCGTGCGCCAGCTTGCGCGGCGTTCTCTATTGAAGGGTCAGTTTACAGGCTTCGGTGGATGAGGGAGCCCAGCTTCTCGACCACCATCGGCGCTGCGCGGAGGGGTTCTTGAATGACACCCCGCTGAACCTGGAACAGGAGGGGAATTGTCGCTTGGCGGCAACAACCTTAATGTTCCAGGGTGCCCTGCGCGGTGGACGGCGCTGAAAACAGCGTCATCTGATCGCTGAGGTGCCCCTGGATCCGGGAGGCCGAAGGGCTTTGCGCTTGCGCTATTCGAGTCGGGGCGATGGCCTGCGCTTTCTTCAATGGACTGATCGCGGCGAAGACGATCTGGCAGAAAAGGCAGCGCTTTGACCTGGAAGTGCTCCAGTGCGCGGCAGCCTCCAGCCAGGCCAGTGGCCAAACGGCTTCCTGCGCTTCCCGGCTGAGGGGCGAACTCGCTCTGGGCGGCCAGGGAGGTGCGGACAGCTCGAAGCAACGATTCCTGTTTGCCGATTTCGAAGAGCTGCTAGTCCAGAGTTTCAAAGCGCTCGCGTGGGTGAAAAAGGGCACGATCAAGGCTGGCCGGCCGGTTTGGGCCTCACCGAGGTCCAACAGCTCAGCGCAATCCCCTGGTTGTGGAGATAAACAGCCAGGCCCGCATCCGTGTTCCCCCGACTTCGAAAACCGACATTCGATGGCGAGCTGGATCGCGGCCTAGGGCCTGCTCCAAAAAGCCCTTGCCTGGGCGGGCGGAAAAGCCTGCAGGCAGCCAAGGGAAAGCATCAATGCTTTCAAGGCCTGGTTGGCCTGGCCGCAGGCGATGCCGGAAATGGTGGGCATTGGTTCGAAGCCGGTTGGCGGTTTCCAGGGGCAAAGCTGGGTGGAGGAGGAAGTTTGGGGACTTTCCAACAAAAGCCCCCTTTGTTGTTGTTTCGGTCCCCGAGGGTGGGAAAACAACGGACCGGCCTGCGTTGCGGCAGCGATTCCCAATTTCTCCTAATGTGCGCCTGAACGACCATGGCGGCCTCAGCGTCGCCCCGATCTGCTGGTGGTTGCTCCACCCGTGGCCACCTTCAAGACGCGGCGGATTGATCTCTCTCT
>Ga0163217_1115091_pt1 | contig 12815 bp, 13 predicted proteins | sample SynspAceP_FD_185933 | JGI IMG/M metagenome (GOLD analysis project Ga0163217, IMG submission 185933) | Saline lake microbial communities from Ace Lake in Antarctica - Synechococcus sp. Ace-P (PacBio error correction) | ecosystem: Environmental > Aquatic > Non-marine Saline and Alkaline > Saline ... | reverse complement strand
CCTCATGGGAGCGGAACATTTGATGTGGGAAATATTTCGGAAACTTCGGGTTTTATTTCGTTGATTTTTTTATGCGGTGTGCTTTCAATAAGTGGTTACTTGGGCCAGCAGGGACCTCGGGTTTTTTGTATGTGAAAAAAAAAAAAAGAACTTCTTGGGACGGAGCTTTCAAGCTATTCAAGTAGTAGGAGAGGCTATTGGATGCGGCTGGGAATATAACTACTAAATCCACCGTGTGAATTCGTGGATTAAAATCCTACTGCTCACCGTTATGATTATTGGACACAAAGCGGGTGCCGAACCGCTTTATGTTGGCCGTCGCAGCTGCGGGCTAAATTCATTTAGAGAAGGGAAGAAAAATAGGGAAAGCAAAGTTAGGGAATCCAGGAATTCGGGAATTGAATGATATATTATATATCGGACTTGGAGGGGCCTATGGCGCGATTAAAATCCAAATCTTGACGCCCTGCGGAGAAAAAAAGAAACTATTTGTCATCCGGAATTGCCATTGATCTCTTTTAATTCTCTAAACAATGAGCTTATCAAGAAGAAATTGGCAAAAGGATTATCAATAATGAAGCGTTTATCGAAATCAGGACAACCGTGCAACCGAAGCGGAAGTGAATCCGATTCAGAGTATCCACAATAATCTATAATTCAAAAGCGAAAATAGATGCTTTATTAGTGCGCGTCAGATAGAAGGTATTAGGGTAAATTTGATTGGAAAAATAATTAATAATGAACAAAACGATTATTAACATTGCTGAGGCCGCCAAAGGCTCAAGTAGATGAATGGATTTTAAGACTGTTGGCGTTCCGATATTTTAAATTGAACTCACCAATATGACTTATTCTGATGGAAGAACAGTGGGCGGAAACGATGTTTATTTAGGGAGTTGGCGCGAATCATGTCCCGAACTTTACGGAGGAGGCAATCCTTCAAAGAGTTCAGATAAAGTAGAAAGACCTTTGGAGATGAGGATGCGGACGTTGCTTGGTTGGATATTGATTGCCTAGCTAATCAGGACAGGAGTTGGATCTTCGGATGGCCGTTATGAAAAAAAGAACTTTGAAAAGAAGAATATCCGCGACTGAACCTCGCGCGGCACAAGGATCGATACGGAAACTTGTAGAAAAGTAAAGTAAATTTAGCTGCCGCGTGTTGTGAGACTATTTACGTGTCACATACAACTACAGGGATTAAAATTCATTCTTAAAAATCCCAAAAAATGATAGATTTGCAAGGAAAAAACCAGGCCATTCAGTTAACTGGAAAAGCAACCAAGTCGGCTATGGGAAAGCTAGTTGGCTGGTTTACGTTTTGTTCAGCGAAGGCGCTTCCATCATCTTGAGATGGTCTTGATGAGCCTTTCGTGAGTAAGGAATAAAGAGAGAGACCTTATTCAAACAGGAGTAAGGCAGTTTTTATTGCTGGAGAGATATCTTCTCAAATAGCCATGAATGAAAACGCTCGTTCGTGAAGCTGTGAAAGCGATCATTAATTTTTGGGGAAACTGGATTATCGTGGGTGACCAAATGCCCGGAAAAGTAGGATTGGGGATCGGTTGACGGATATTTCCTTTGAAGAATGGAATGAAAACCATCAGTTACCAATTTGAGCTCTGTGTTTTACTTAAGTCGGTTTGCGAATCCCTGAGATGCAGGAAAAATGGCAGGGAGTTATTCTAGCGAATAGTTCGATTGCGAGCATTTAAAAGTTTCCCAAACCATGCTGCCTATGTGCGAGTAAGCAGCCTTTGGTCGCTCGTGAAAGAATGGCCTTAGATTATGGACCAACAAACCGGATAAATCAATTTGTCCGTCCAGTCGATACCCCTTTGATTTGGGATCTGCCAAGCATTTGATGATCCTGACAGCATCGCTGCAGCCAAACAGCTAATAAATCTTACGTTTGATGAAGCGTCTTGGGACGTCCGGAAGAGATTGCTCGGCTGGCCTTATTTTCTGGTTTCCGATGAAGGCATCTTGGATTACTGCGTTTTCGGCATACCACGATTGATGGTGGGATTTAGTTAAATAGAAACTATTGAATCAAAAAACTACGCGAAGACCAATTCTTCAAAAAAGCATTCACTTTTAGCTTAGCTACTTTGCCGTTATCAGCTCTTGCCAAACCAAATTCAAGCGGATCAAAAGCACCAAACTAAAAGTGATTTGTGTCGGTGGCCACCCAGATGATTCCCGAAAAGTGGGCATGCGGAGGTACTCTTGCCAAAGTTGCTCAAAAGGGCATGAAGTGAAAGTCTATGTATCTGACACGGGGAGAGGTTGTATTGAAGGTAAATCGCCAATGAGGGCCTGCAAATATCCGAACCAAAGAAGGCGGAAAGCAGGCTTGTGCGATTCTAAATTGTAGAGCATTCCTTTCTCGGACAAGTTTGAGGTGGTAACACGGTGGTTAATAATGAGTGGATCACCAAGATTTGACTGAGTTCATTGGAAAACGAAAAAACCAGATTTAGTATTCACGCGTGGCCCAAGATCTCATAGTAGACCATCAGGCCAGCAAGTATGCTGACCATGCAGCAGGGTTGAGAAACCAAAGAACAAAATGTTGTCCAAATTACTTTTACGAAGTTTGTGCCGGTCAGCAAACAATGACATTTCACCCCCCATCAGATTATGGGATGGGTATTAAAATGTTAGGGTGGATGGGGGGGTTCTCTGACAGCGGCAATCCGCATCCAGGATAGTGTATGGTTGTGTATGAGTGTTCTTTTGGACATTTCGAATGAACAGGAAACCAACGCAAAAGCTTTATTCTTCATGGTAGGTCAGGATTCCTGTCGGAATCTATGCCTCGGAACATTGAGGGGCTATGAAATGTTTCGTGGTGATGGAAGCCGGTTATGTGTAATCGGCTGCAGAAGCATTTGTAAAACTCAATTGGCAAAAAACTCTCCTTCCTCAATCTTTATCACATTTAGCTCAACTCAAAACCCAAAACTCCGAATGAAAAAAGTAATTCTCTTATCGCTTTTTAATGATTGTTGACTTCGGTGCTTTTTCCCAAAGCCAATCAAAATCGGGCATTCAAAATTAAAGTCAAACCTATTTAATGGTAAAAAACCTCGTTTGGCTGCGTACATTTTGTGCAAAATAGGGGAGTGACATTGATCCAAAAAATTGTCTTTCACTGCTCCAGGAATGGGAGATGATTCGGATTTCTGGAGAGGAGTGGGTGATCCTTCCAAATGAGGAATTTGAGAATATCGGCTCATCCTAGAGTTCAAAAATGGGGAGACGGAAGACTTTGCTCCTAGATTGGAAAAACGCCGAGGTTCTGGAATCCTTTACATTCTTGTGGAGAAGATGCGCTTTCAGATGGGATCTGGAGCAACTCCATCGAATGCCAGGTGATAGAAGGCGGAACTGGCGATTTTATTGTAGTAGGAGATGGTAGTAAGATTTCAGCATCACAAGTCCGGTGGCACCGGGAAAGCAGGGCAGTTCTCTTATATTTTTCAAACCCAAAGGTGAAACTCGCTACTATAAATTCTGGCCCGATTAATTGTATGGGTCGTGATTCCAAACTGGAAGATGTGAATTGAATTTCGTGGTTCTCAAAGACGTGGGAGAAGCCAGTCGGTGGAGTGGAATAAAGTCGATTGTGTAGTTGAGGGAGATGAGATCAACGATTTACCTGAATGGAATATTGGTTGAATCATGCTTTCAATGTTAAAACCAAGGAAAGGTCGCCATTCCAAATTTCAATCTGAAGGTGCTGAAATGATTTTTCAGAAAAAGTGGAATTTGAGGCCCTTTGAAAAAAGAAATAGGACTCAAAAAAAGAAAGTGCAAAAAAGCCTGAGAATAATCTCAGGCTATTTGAATTAAAGGTTTTGAATCAGCTGATAAAGCTCATCTTCCAATTTTACACGCTCTATTCGCAATTTATTTAGGGTTTCATCCGAAGCAGCTACGAATCAGTTTCAATTCCGATAGACTTCATGATCGAGATCATCGGTTCGTCAATAATGTTTTTTTGAAATGCGAGTTCTTCTCTTTCCAATTCGTGGATTTCGGTCTGCGTGCTTCTGGGAAATTCCCTCAGATTAGTTGAGTGTTTTTTGGATCATTGGATTTGAAATTAAATTACACACAAAATAAGGGTCAATTTTAAATCTTATCCATGACAAAAGTTCATTTTCATGCATTTAAAACTTGAAAACGCTTGAAGGAAGCCGTATATAGCCAAATTCGATTCGTTTTGTTTTAATGTCCTCCTGCCTGTTTATTTTTTAAACGGTAAAGAATACGCTGCCTTCGGCAAAATTTCCGATAGCACAAACTCAAAATTTGGACACTAGCACTGTTGCAATGATCTATTACACGCCTGAGACGAAGCTGGCGTTTTGGTGGAGGGCAGCTGTCGCAAAATTTTAATTTGGGCGAAGAAATCACCACCTATGAAAGTCAGGTAGCCGCAGGGCTGGCCTTACTCTTATTAACAGGTGTTGAGCTATTCGAGGTGGAGAGTCTATACAAGAAAATTAAGAATCTTTTTTTAGGTGAAATTGGCTGGTTCGTTATGTTTATTTTTCTATGGAATAGGTAATCAGGTAACAAGAAGTTACAAGAGGTCTGATCAAGAAGCGTATTGATGCGAGTATCCAGGACTTCGTTTTTCTTATGCAAGGGACAAGTTTGGCGGTCCAAAACTTTTTTATCTAGGCCTACGCTATTCATTTACAATTATTTAAAAATCAACCCAACTTGGCAGAAGGTGGACTTTTGGAAACGGAATAATTATATCGAAAAAGAGGTGGTTATAAATCAGTGGATTGGCGTCCATTGTTCATCTATGATTCCGAAGATTGATCAGCTTTACCCCCACACGGGCAAACTATCTAGAGAGTAGCTTTCAGCAATTTGCGATTACTTAGAGGGGGATTTTAAACTATAGCAACCTGCTGATGATGCCCGAAAAGCTATTTCCTGGGTAAAAAATGATCAGGTGTTGGCTACTAACTTCTTTGCCCAATTCCAATTCCGAAGGAACTCCCTTTTTTCGCTTTAGGCCAACTTGGAGGAAATAAGTATTAAGAGGTTCTTTTTGAGGGGGAAAAATACGAGATCGAAACTTGGTTGCTCTCCAGGGAGCAATACCGCTGGATTGTTTTTGCCAAGATGGGGTGCAGTGCATATTGGAGGTATTGGAAAGTTTTTTCTAGTGCAAATCCATTTGAATTTGATCCAAACCAAGTTGGCTTATTGGAGTCGGTGGTAGATTCAAAACTCACCAAAAAGAAAAAATTGAACCTGAGGCTAGATCTATGCACATTCACCTGGGGAGGAGTTTACAGTTTTACTTCACCTTGGGGAGGCTTTTAGAGTTCTTAGGAAATCTTATCTTATCGCAGGTTTGAATCTGTTGAGAAAAATTTCTGGCACCCATAAAAGAATAGGTCATTGGAGCCAAGCTAGATCCCACTTTCCTTCTTTTGAAATCTACGCTTCGGTGTCCCCAACTTCTATGCCTAAAAACAAATCCGGAACGTGGTGACTTTCTGAAATTACGGGATTTATTTCACCGGTAATTTTATTTCTGTATATGAGGTAAATGAAAGCTCATTAATAGCGAATAAGGGACAGCTATTGATTCCATGGGAATAGCTAGATTCAATAATTTTGACAGGAATATCTTATCTTGACTCTAGGATAGGATCCCTTAAAAAATCCCAAGTATTAAAATCGGAAAACTTAGAATTCGTTGGGGTGGTTTTGGATGATTTTGGGACCTCTTGAAAATTCAGCCAATCAAGAGATAAAAAAATAGAGAATTGCAACCACCGTTAATAATCCCCCATAACAAATCACATGATAGCCTAGTCTTAAAAGATTTTTGAAAAATGTTAGGATTAGTTAGGGTTAAACAACTAAATAATATTCTGTTTCAGAAACGCAATGAATTAATGTGTGTTGATAATTACACAAACTAAAACTTTGCTTTCCGCATCCATGAACAGAATAAATCACCATCACTTGAAAAGTTTAATTGGGGCATAATAGTGGGAAAATTTTTTTCCCCCCCTGGGTTATTGAGGGGGAGGGGATTTTTGCATCAAAGACCGAATGAAAGTGCATCTAAAAGGAATATCCAATTTCCAAAATTTTAATTGGCAAATAAATTTCATTGTCTTTCCTGATTAGTACAAACAGGAAAGCCTTGGATATTGAATCCAGTTGGGGACGCCGATTATCCCAATATTTTCTCCAAACCGGGTATTTCGTGCTACTTGATTTCAGTTTTATAAAAGTTTTTTTCGTTAAGATAATTTTCTTGATCATGTTTACGATTTCATCTGTCGTAATCAGAATTTTAAAATATTGCTTCTTCATTTGATGACTTTTGGGGGCTAGCGGATCTGAATAATCTAAATACAGCGATCGAATTATTCCATTTACAGCGGGACTTGTCAACAATAAGTCAAAATGGTAGCCATTCTAAGCTCTCAGTTTTATTTGGACAGCATTCTAGAAATTTGGAGTGAGGGTTTTCTATTGAATTTTGGAATAGTAAATCCATTGGAATTTCTCCTCCTAGGTAACTTTCAAGATGTTGGTTTCACTTTTTTCATACTGTAAATTAAGGATGTGCTTTAGGCTCAAAAGGTTAATTTGAAACCTATCTCTTCTTGATCTAATCCAGCTCAATTACTTTTCCTCGTACAATTCAGTGATATTTTTTTGAAAGAATTCTTTTCGAAAGACTAAATCAATTTCCTTTCTGAAACTCGCAAAAAGGCCACATTCCTTCAGCTACGGTTTGAGTTTCTTAAAAAAGTCGAAGGGACTGCGGCGTCTCCATTTAAAAACAGCTTCAGAGCTTACCAGAATAAACACTTTGAGTCATAGTTGATTGACAGCTTTGATTCGACTATTTACTAATTAATACCAAAATCAATTTTGAAAATATTTCATTATTGCACTAATACAAATAAAAAATTAATTTAAAACTCAAAACTTTAATAAGAGAATTATTTAGGAGAGTTTACAAAACTGAATTCATAAAACAAGTGTCAAACAAAAGTTCAATATACGGATTCGATATGCGTGGTTTTTGAAGACGCTTGGCATTAGAAGCTTGCGGAAAAGAAAACCCTTTTTTCAAATCGTAACCTTCTTTATTTCAAAAGTGCCTTCATCGCTATAGCCCCATCTTCCGTGGCCTCATGTGTAGCCCTCCAGGCTTTTAGGCCAAAGCACCAGCTAAAGTGAGTCTTCCCAAGTTAACATGCCTTTCCAGCCCGCGCAGCTGAAAATCAAGACATCCTGATCCTCTGGGTTTGTAGGTAGGAAACTGTAGCAGAAGATTAGGCGAAAAGCTCCGATTAGGACTTCATCCGCTTCTGAAGATTTAGAAATAGCCAAAGTCCCATGGTTAGTGGTCATCGCAAGCTTATTGGGACCAAAGTATTGCGTCATTAAATAGGCGATTGGAGAATTTCCCAACTCAAAACCTTCGGCGGTCAAACCGTTCCCGTCCCCCGCAATCCTCAAATAGCCTTGATTCAGAACCATTTGCCTACATTCTTCAAGTCAGCAAAAAGGTTCGGATTTCTGAAATCCCATTTGCAAAGCTGGCAACCATTGGTGGAGGTGCTCGAAAAAATATCGACCACCACCCACGATTTTTACCTTTCAACGAATGCAGAGTGAATCAACTCCAGGACATGAAGCAGATCTCTACTTTTCTCATCTGTTTATTAGTGTTGCTTTTTTTAAAAGCGTCATATGGATTTCCCTTCCCATGATGGATAATAATCTTGAGTGTGAATAAAATTTCACGCTCCGATTTCATGCTTTTAAAAGTGGTAAATTTTTTTCGACCTAGAGCCCTTCAGATTTTTAGTTCTTACTTGGATGAAAATCGCTGTCCTGGCCTTAGCAAATTCAGTTTTCACATATTCCATTCCTATGCGACTTCCATACTGGCGACTGAGTACCGGAAGTGACTTCGCGATCAATTCGCCAGCAGGACATTCAACAATAGGCGTTAATGGACCTCTTAGGAATTCCTCGCTCCTGCATCACAAAGCAACCAGTTTACGCGTTACCGCCAGCTTCTTTTTGTTGCTTTTATCGCTTCTGAGTTTGAGTGAAAATCTTTTGTGGAATTTGGTGATCCATCCTAAGCCTGCTTTCAATTTGGGGAAGTCGTATCGGTGATGTCCATTTCCATTAAAGGCAAAACCATTTCCATCCGTAGTGTGTCTCTTGCACCAAGAACGAATTGGTTTTGATAATCGAGCTTTCCTGCACGAAAAATGGCGTTCCCAACTTCCTCCGCCATCTTCATTTTTCCACATAGATCCAAATTCCTCCAGAACCTGATATCCAGTTCCAGAAATGATTACCATCTTTTTACGCAAATTCTCCTACAGTGGAAATGACTATTAATTTCACTTCAGATAGATTGACTGGCCGTAAGAGATTGCAACGCTTCATCGCTTTAGGACCTTGCACAGCAAAAAGTGCCAGGCTCGTCTGAAATATTTGTCAACATGAGCGCCATCGTATTGTGCTGATTGACCCAGTTTCCAATCTTTTATCGATATTGGAGGTTCACCTACCAACATGTATTTCTCTTCTGCAAAACTTATAAACGATCAAATCATCTACGATTCCCTCCAGTTTCCATTTGGGAAGCAAGAATACTGGCGGCTGGCCTTCAACTAATTTGGGAAGCATCCATTTGAAGTTACTTTTTGAATAAGATTCAAGGCCTCAGTCCTTCGACCATAAAACTCACCCATATGCGATACATCAAATACTCCAACTCCATTTCCGCACCACACAGGTGTTCTCATTATTCCAGAGCTATAATCGAACTTGGCGATATTAAATCCTGCAAACGCCACCATTTTACCACCTAGGGCAAGTATGTAGGTCATTGAGTTGAATTTTCTTGATCTTGATCTTTCCATGGGAATTGGGTTTTGTTAGTTTGATGTGTCAAAAGGTTAAGGTATGGAAGGTTAAATAGAGAAACCCCTTTAAATAAAATGATTGACGTCTTGTTTAATTTTTGATTTCTGGGTGCGTAAGAAAAAACAGTTTCCAACGACCAAATCAGATGAAAAATATGTGCTTTGAGAAGGTAAAAGATGTGTCAAATCGGTAGTTCAGCACCTTGAAGATTGTTAGTGATGTAAAAGTTAAAGCAAAGAAGGGTAATTAATTTGGAAATATCCGATAATGGAGTTTAGAATAAATCCAATTCCAATTTTCTGGAGGAATTAGGCATTTGAGGTCAAAACTGCTTTCGTGATCCTTCGCCGCAAACCTTGCTGTCTTTCGCTGGTAAAACCATTTATGAAAAAACCTTTCTGGGAAAAGCCATAAAAAAAGACAGCCTTTGTTGAGCTGTCTTTTGAAGAGTTCTTTAAATTGGAATTAAACTTGAGAAGCTTTCTGCCACACCACAGGTTCGATTTGCATTTGGATTACAATGAAATCCTTTGCATTCAAGCCATCTGTGAATTCTAAGGTGGTTCCAAGCCAAAGATAAAGTAAAGCTTTTTTGCGGTTCAACTAGGATCTTCCGGCCTTTATCTTCGGAATACAATGATCCGTGTCGACTTGCCCGCTCGCCATCAAAACCTAGATCATACATTAAGCCTGAACATCCCCGCCCTTTACAGGGACACCCGAATATTTTCATTTTCGGTTCTGCCTTCTTCCTTTTCTTGAGCTCCAAAATTCGCGGCTTTAGCTTTGTCGGAAACGATAATCATATCTTTGATCTTTAAATTCTATTTTCAATTAGTGTCAAAAACAGCTTGGCTCCTGAAATTGATTCAGTTCAAATATAGAATTTTAAAAAAATGAAGAAGATCGAACATCGGCATTGCAGTTTATTGGACCTCGAAAAATCGAATGAGCTTTTCAAGAATTTGTTAGGAAAAAGCACCTATTCAAAACTGAAAAGTAGCAGGCGAAGGGTTAGAAACTTTCCTTTTTTTCAGGTGGGAGAGACCAAAGTAGACCATTACTTCAAGCGACAAAACGTCCCGGACTCACCCATTGCAAAATATATCGACCGGAAATCAGAGGGGTTCATATATCGCATTTGCGGTGGAGGATATATTGGCTGAGGTTCGCCAGATAAAAAAAAGCCGCAGGTTTTGTGAAATTTCTCAATTGGGGAAACTCCAAAAGAAGGGGCCGACAATAATTAGTGGTATTTTTGCACCCAGGACTACAAATTGGGGTTTTGTGGAACTGTGCCAAAAGAGAAAATTTTGAGAGGATTTATAATTGGAGATGAAAAAATTCTGAGAGCCAAAAGGTTTTTCAAAGTTGGATAAAAAAGCGTGGGCTCCTGCCATCTGTCAAAAATTGTACTTTCACAACTAATTAAAAAAACGTCTAGGGCTATTTTTAGTGAGGTTTAGAATAAAAATATTTATGTCAGAAAAAAGGACAGAAATTCAGTGACTTAGGTGAATTTTTGGGCCTAATTGATCATTTGAATGAAAAGTAATCATCAGGAATGCATCCACCATCAAAGAATCGGCCGATGATGCGGCCTGTAATTTGATTGCAGGAGATCATGTGGAAATAGTCACTACGATCTGCTCATGAAGGCGTTCATTTCGATCTTTCGTATGCGCCATTACCTCATTTTGGGTTTTAAGGCCTTGCCGTTAATGTCTCAGATATCGCAGCAATGAATGCTATTCCAAGACAAATTACTGTCAGTATTCACTTATCGAATCGCTCTTTCGTTGGAGGGCGGTGTGGAAGCATTTACGAAGGTATTTATGCTGCTTGCGATTCATTTATGGTGTTGCATCTAGTTGGTGGAAAGTACTACGCTTCGAGATTCAGGGCTTAGTGAATTTCAGTTACTGCGATTGGCTTGAAACCAAAAAGGAAGAAAACACGATCGATCAGGTGCAAAAAGCCTTAATGACATTCTTGTGTGACCGGTGATTAGGTGGCACCGCCTTTAGGTTGCGGCTTCCAAGTTTAGAACGTGAAAGCAAGTGTTTCTCGCCAAACCCTTGACCATGAAGCCTGAATTAGGATAAAATATCGGTTTAATTACGGGACGGCAACTTTCGGACCGGATTGCACGAATGGACATAATTCATGAGTTCAAAGAATTAGGAGTAATCCCTACCAGCATTGATGGATATTATTTTCATGACGGACTGGCTTCTGAGATTTTTCATATCTGCAAACTTCCGCGTGTGGGAGCGACGATCTATGAAGATTAAACTACCTATTAGATAAAGCAGACTTTTGATTACTGCTGTCGAGTTGGGATGCGACCCTATTTCACCTGCATCATGAATGGTGGTGAAGGATTACGAATTGCTATTCACCAGTCGATCAGAAGGACTTTGAAAAAGTGGAAAAACATCCAGACATCCATTTCATCGCGACACATCACAAAATCGGCAAGAGGAAAATCTAGTGACTAAAAGTGGAACAGCTGTGCAGATTAAGGCGCAAGGGCTGGAAGCATTTTGAAAAAAAACCTTTCTTTAAATTCCAAAGCCCAGTTTAAAAGCTTAATTTCGATGTTGAATTATTTTTAAGTTTCAATAGAAAATTTCATAACTCGCTTATTTTCAGTTAAACTAAAAGACTTTTACCAAAATTAATTGGTAAAGCTTTTTAATGGTTAATCGTTCGGATAAGGATGTAAAACCAAAGCTCAGGAACGCCCCCATCAATCACAACAGGCAGGCAATACTTCATCGGGATCTTTGTAGGCTTTTTGGAAGTCTTCCAGGAGACTCTTCCCCAATCAATTTCCGTTGTACAAACTCATCAAGGTAAGTGATGAAGTAATTCCAATCCCAGATTCTTTTTCGGCTTTTCCGATAAAGATTTTCCCAATTGGTTGCATTCTCTTTGGATTATCGGGAAAAGGGATATTCGGAAAATTTTCTTGTGCGAACTGATAAGAAGCTTCCTTTAATGTGTACTGAAATTTTAAACAAAATCACTTTTAATTGTTTCCCAAAATATTTCCCGTTCTAGTTCGGGGTGCATTTTCATCCTCTCATTCATTTTTCTTAAAGTATTATGCCTGATTACATTCTCTACATGATTAAGTTCTGGGGAAACATATCCCAAACGGGCTGAATCTTTTTCTACATTCATATTTTTTCAGCGAGCAAGGCCCACATCCTCTTGCTGCGTAGCGGATTGCAGGGACAACGTAAAAACAATTCTTCCGGTGCTTGCAAAGGTCTGAGGAGCATCTGCCACCACTTTTTCGTCCATTCCGCTCGTGGAGGATCAGTTATGATGAGAATCAGGCTTGGCATTTGAATTAGCGATGAAAACTCTTCATTGAAGCCATGTTTCTTTCTGTCACCCAGCATAAAAACCAATGTGTTTTCTTATTTCGCCATTCAATTTGGGAGTTTAACTTTGGCGTCTTCAATAGCAGATTCCACCATTATTCGGATTTCCATGGACTTGCTTAAGCTTTTGTTTTTGCCACAAAAAATTCGGCAATAAAGTCCCCTGTTCCGGTGTTAAACAAATCATTAAACAAACCTCGTTCGCCCTTTTTAACTGGGCAAAAATCTCGAAAAGCGACTTTTGTTAAGCTCATTAGGCTTGCTTCAGAAATTCGATTTGCGGTTAGGAATGATTTTGGACTGGATTCCTGAAATTTTCAAATTTCCCTTCCATTTTGCTCTTCGAGTAAGTCTTGTTTTTCCTGGAAAAAATTGTAAACCAGTTTCTTTAGGGATTTTCCCCCATGAAAAAAAAAATGTCCTTTTTTTTTTTTTCCCAAAATCTTTTTCCTTTTTTCTTTTTCC